>JAEEGL014229687.1_pt1 | contig 29197 bp, 30 predicted proteins | sample 9134231 | NCBI WGS metagenome assembly JAEEGL01 (sample SAMN16246548, study PRJNA631951) | gut metagenome | biome: gut microbiome; feature: rumen; material: fiber-attached | host: Bos | place: Iran: Karaj | collected 2018-10 | reverse complement strand
TTTTAACATTACTAGATATTAGTGAATTAATAGTTTTCTTATCTAATCCACTTCTAGGGGGATCAACTATTACTAAATCATAATCATTAATTAGATTAATATTTTTCGAAACATCACCTAATATAAAATTACCTTTCATTTTATTTAATTCTAAATTTCTAAAAGCATCACTTATATTAGATGGATTATTATCAATACCTACTATATCTATATCAAGACCATTACATACATAAATACCAATACTACCAGTACCACAATATAAATCCAAAATATTTTTAGGTTTTAATTTAATTACATTTTTCTTGATTTCATCATATAACTTCTTAGTTAATTCCAAATTAATCTGAAAAAAAGACTTAGAACTAACATAATACTTAACATCACCAATACTAGTAATAATAGAATCATTTTTACTAATAACTTCATCATCTACAATTAAGACATCACTTAATCCTAAATATTTTTTATAATTAACTTTTCCTTTAATATCAATTAAAGATTTTTTTTCATCATTACTAACTCTAATTAATATTTCTTCTATATTTTTATTATCTATTTTATTTAACTTTTTAATTATATTATTAATCTTATTAGAAACTAGTAAGCATTCATCTATTTCTACTATATTATGACTATTACTATTATATAAACCTAATTTTCCTTTATTACCATGTAATACTATTTTATTACGGTAATTCATAGCATTAAGACTATAAATATCAGTAACATTATATTTAACCTTACTAAATTTTTGAATAATATTATTTACTTTATTTAATTTATAATTGTTTTCATATTCTAAATTAATATGACCAAGACTACATCCACCACATAATTCATTGTATTTGCAACCTGCACATCTATTTTTTGATTTATTATAAATTTCAATTAGCTTAGCTTCACAATAATTTCTTTTTTCATTAATAATTTCTATCTCTACTTCTTCTTCTGGAATAGTTTCTGGAACAAAACATATCTTGTTATTAACAAAAGAGATTCCTCTTCCAAAATCATCTAATCTCTCTATCTTGACCCTCATTTTGAACATAATCTCCTTTCTTAATATAATGTGTCTTGTGACCATTTGCTAAAATATCTCTAAATCTAATTATTAATGGATCTGAGTTAAAAAAATCATCTCCAGTATTTACCTGCATATGAATATGAGGACACAAGCTTCTTCCACTATTTCCAACTTTTGCAAGTAATTGTCCTCTACTTACTATATCACCAACATCAACTTTAAAGCTGTTAGGCTCAATATGACAAATAGTAACATATTCTCCATATTTAGTTTTAATAATAATATGGTTACCTTGTACTTTATCACTATCCCAAGAGACTCTCATATCAGAATAGACTCTACTATTAGGAACTCCATCTTCTATCGCATAAACAAATCCATCAATTGGACTAATAATATCTTGTAAATACCCATAATAATCTTCTAAATTATTACCACTACCTTCAAAATATTTATCATCTATTTTCATATCAAAATCATATGCCCATCTTTGTCCATATACATCATAAGAATGAGAATCTTCCTTTTTATATCCACCTGCATAAATAAACCATTCTCCATAAGCAGGAATAGAAAAATAAGATTTAGTTTTCTTCATATTATCACTCTTTTCTAACCATTTGTATCAGTAGAAATTGTTTCAAAACTAATATTATTACCATCACTAGTAGAAATAATTGTACCATCTATATCAGTTCTATAAATTCTTAAATTTAAATAGTTCAATTTATTTAAAGTAACTTCTGCAGGTAAGTTATAATCATTAGCTTTTCCTACACTTATTACAGCGTAATCTGGTTTAACTTTATTTAAAAACACCGCACTATTAGAATATCTAGAACCATGATGACTTATCTTTAATACATCACTTTTCAAATATTCACTATATTCACCATTAACAATCATATGCTCCACTTCATTGGTAGCATCACCAGTAAATAAATAACTATTATTAAAGAAAGTACACTTCATTACAACAGAATCATTATTTAAGTCAGCTTTATCAGTACCTACAAATAATACCTTACAACTAGTGTTTTCTAAGTTCAAATCTTGTCCAATAACAGGAGTATTAATATCTAAATTATTCTTCTTTAAAGTACTAATTAAATTCTTATAAGTAAAATCATCTACCCTAACATCAGGCATATAATACTTATCTATATTAAAATTATTAATAATTTGATACATTCCACCTACATGATCTTCATGAGCATGAGTACCTATTACATAATCAAAATGATCAATTCCTAAAGATTTAATATAATTAACTAACTTAACACCATCTTTTCTATTACCGGCATCAATCAACATATTATGATTATTTTCAGTAAGTAAAATAGCTTCGGCTTGTCCAACATCAATATAATATACTTTTAATTTATTATCAGTAGTTACTTCAACTTTTTTAAAATTAATATCATTATTAATTTGATTAGAATAATTATTTAAAAAATAATAACATAATACTATTATTAAAAGTACAATTAATTTTATTAGTTTTTTCTTTTTTCTTTTACTTCTTCTTGCCATAAATACCATCCTAATAAAATTATAATAATAAAAAAGAACTTAATCAATAAGTCCTTCTTCTTTTAACATAACTTCTACATACTTATTATTATCTAGATAACATTTATAAACATTACCTATAGTTCTATATTTATTACCTTCTACTATCAAACAACTTTTATCTTCAATACCATATACTTCTCTATCTATTTCATTTTCTAATTCTTTTTTCTTATTATTATCATTATAATGAGGACAAATATTAATAGGAATAGTATTTAATCCTTCAATAAACTCATACTTATCATTTTCTCCTCTAATAATTAAAGAATCACTATATCCAGAATTAGATAATAATATAGCTCCTGCAGATATACCTATAAACACAGAGTTATCCTTATTTTCGAATAATTCATCTAACTTATACTCTTTTACATCTTGAACTAATTTAATTGAATCTCCCCCACAAAAATATATAATATCAGCATCATTTATCTTATCAATAACTATTTGAGGATTATTAATAATATTTTTCTTTTTTAAATAAGCTGTATTACAACCTAAATCTTTATATATTTTTTTAATAGTATCATAATATGAATCACTAAAACTAGAAGCAAGTCCTATAAATAATAAATTAGGATTATCTTTACCAGTCAATTTAACAGCTTCTTTATCTATAATTTCAGTTTCATAAGTAGTATTACCTCTACCTACATTACCTCCACCTACTAAAATATATTTATTCATAATATCACCAAAAATATTATAACAAAAAAAGGATATTAATAATATCCTTATAATTATATTTCTATTAATTCGTAATCTCTAGTTCCTAGTCCTAGACTCTCTGCATAAGGAAGTATTTCTCTTCCCTCTTGTCTATCAATTCTTTCTTGCAATAAATGTGCACCAGGATCATTAGAGTTCCATACCATATCTATAAATGCTTGATCATTAGCTACAGGATCAAGTGAAGCAACTATTCCTAAATCAGCCATTACAGGATCTCCTTGATTAGCATCACAGTCACAATCAACACTCAAAGCATTCATAACCGTAATATAAACAATAGGTTTATTATTTTCTTTACAGTAATTAGCAACTCCACCAGCAGCTTCTGCCATAGATTCAATAAAATCAATTTGTTCATATTCTACAGTCCAAGCTTTAACAGGATCTTCTGATTGACCACATGAATGGATATATGCTTTTCCATTACGAGAAGCAATACCTATAGATTGATTTTTTAAATTAGCTCCAAATCCACCCATAGCATGACCTTTACCATGAGCAAGATTAATAAATGAATCATAATTTTTAAAATTTTCTCCAATAATATCATATTCTAAATGTTTAGAACCTTCAGGAACAGATATTTTAAATTCACCATTTCCATCCATAATATCTACATCAGCAAAAGAAGTAAATCCATGCTTTTCAGCAACCTTAATATGATCTTCATAAGTATTTCTTTTACCAGGATATGCAGTATTACATTCTAATATAGTACCATTTAATTTCTTAACTAATGGTCCAATTAAATCAGCTTTTAAATATCCTTTTGCTCCATCTTCTCCAGTAGAAACTTTAACCCCTACTTTACCAGGAAGTTCAACTCCTAATTTTTCATATATTTCAATTAATTTCTCAGGTGTAATTTCTTTACTATAATAAACTTTAGCTTTTTCCATAATAAATCCTCCAATAATATTTTATCTTAAAACTTTCTTTAAAACAACATTCTTATTTCTAGTAGGAACAACTATATTATCTAATTGTTTTTTTACGCTTCCTTTAGTAATTACTTCCTTTTCTTTACCATCCATAGAAGGAATTTTAAACTTTCTTCCTAACCTCAAAGATTTAGTTTCAGCATTGATCATAGTTTCAATTCCTTCAAATCTATCATTATATTGCATATACTCATCAATACTATCATACTCATCAACAGTCCTAATATTTAACCTATCAACATAACTTTTACATTCTTCAAAATCTAAAAATATTTCATCAACTCTATCAGAATTCATATAATTATTATATTTATCCATATCAGGATATTCTAAATAAAAAGCATCTATTGCTTGAAAATAAGGAAAAACAACTTCATAAGAATAAATAGGCTTTTTATCAAAATCATATTTAAAACTTTGTCCAACTAAATAAGCTTTAGACACAATATAACCATGTTTATCATTAGCCTCATCAAAAACTTCCATAGGAGCATAAACTATAGGATACTCATTATTACTACTCAAACCAAATCACCTCCATAAAATTAAATTTATTATAACATAAGAAAAAGAAGAATTAAAATCTTCTAGTCTGCTAAAGTACCCATAGGATCCCAAGGATCAAGTTCTATAGCTTCACTTTCTAATACTTTTAATTCTTCTTCATTTAAATATTTTTTATTAATAACAACTTGAAAAACATATTTATCAAACCAAGAATCAGTTGCGACATGATAACCTTTCTTAGCATGTTCATCTCCCCAACTATTCTCAATTTTCCATTTATTAGGCTTATCATCATCTATATTAACTCCTGTTATTACCATAGCGTGATTCATAGCAGATTCACCCATATCTAACATTTCTTCTTTAGTCATATCTAACTCTATTTGTAATAAATCATTATAGTCATAACTTAAATCATCCCAGATGCCTTCATCTCTATCACCGTATTTCATACAATCAGATCCAAACCAAACAGGCTTATTATCACTAAGTTGAGAAACTACTAATTGTTTTATTCTATTAATTCCTAAATTTAAATGTTTAATATCTTTTCCTTCAACACAGTTTCCTAAGTATTTAATAGTATACATTTTCATATAAGGCTTATCCTTAGTAGGAGAATTAATAATACTAACATATTCATCAATATTAATACCTACAAAATCTCTTAAAAACTCTTTAGGAGTAAGATCTTTATAAATATGATAAACATCATCTTTATCAGTAAACTCAAAAGAAAACTTTTTAGGTGGAACTCCAAAAGAACTACATAATAACTTATAAATATTATTCATAGTTTTATCTTTTAAAGTATTAATTAATTCACTATTACCTTTACTATAAAATTCTCTCATTTTAGAAGTAGTTTTTCTTAAATATCTATTTAAAATTTCATCTATTTCATTAGTGTTTTCACTTTGATAAGTTTCTTCATATGCACTCTTAGGAACTACACCATACTTACGTACAATATTAGCAAACATATCCCATTGACCACCATCTTCTATACCTCTAGCCATAATAAATGAAAACAATCTATCATCTACGTCTCTATCTAATAAATTAACAATATTTTCTAAAAAGTAATTACATTTTTCTAACTTATCATAAAAAGCAACATAATTTTGAGATAATTCAAATTTTTCAACATTATATTTAGATGCAATTTCTTCTCTTAGAACATTTAATCCAGCAAATATCCAACATCTACCTGATTTCTTTTGATTAGTAGCTTCCATAGTCTTTATATTAATAGAAAAATCATTTTGTAAGCTACTGCTTCTTTCATTTACTCTAACTAAATCACTAATCTTATTTTTATTTAATGCTCTTCTAGTAATACTAGAAATCTTATCATTTTTATATTCTTCTTCTAAAACATCCAATCTATTTATACTAAGTTCTTTCATACATCCTCCTATCATAAATAATTATATCAAATAAAAAAAGACTTAAAAAGTCTTTTTATAAAGTTTCTAACCAAGCTTTAATTTCTTCATCAGTAGAAGAACTTGTTAATCTGATACCCTCTAATACTTTAGCACCAGGAATTATCTTAGCCATATCAACAGAAGCACTTCCTATACCAGAAGATCCACTAGTACAAAAAGGAATAACCTCTTTACCATTAAAGTCATATTCTTCTAAAAAAGTATTAATGATTTTAGGAAAAGTATACCACCATACAGGATAACCAATAAATATCCTATCATATAGACTAATATCATCAACTTTAGATGAAATCTTAGGTCTAGAATCAGGATCATTCATTTCAATACTAGATCTACTTTCATTATTAGTCCAATCTAAATCTTCAGAACTATATTTTTCTTCAGGTACTATTTCAAATAAATCTCCTCCAACTAAACTATTTAGTTTAGAAGCAACTCCACTAGTAACACCACTTGCACTAAAGTAAGCAACTAAAGTCTTCATATATAACCTCCTTCTATGAATATACTTTATTTATAGTATTTATATTTTCTTCACTATTTAAATTTGAAATATCTAAATAATTATCATAATTATCTTTAATATATTTATATTTATAAAATAATATTTTTCTAACAGAAGTATTTATTCTATCCTCACTAATCTTGCCCTCATTAACTGACTTCTTAACTGAATTAAAAGCTTCAATTGAATCTGTTGGATATAATAAAATATCTACTCCAGCATTAATAACATTTTGATAAATCTCATCAGTAGAATAATCTCTATGTTCAATCATATTTAAAGCATCTGTAATTACAAGACCTTTGTATTGTAATTCTTCTATTAATAAATCATTAATAACAGTTTTACTCATTGAAGCAGGAGTATTATCCCCTGTTATACTAGGTACAGCAATATGACCAACCATAATCATTTTAGCATCATTATGAATAGCATATTCAAAAGGATATAAATCTTCTTTTAATAAAGTATCTTTATCTTTCTTTAATATAGGTAAATCAACATGAGAATCTTCCATAGTTGAACCATGTCCAGGAAAATGCTTATAACAAGAAATTGCATTATATTCTTCAATTCCATTAGATAAAGCCACTCCATGTTTCGCAACTGATTTATAATCTCCTCCAAAACTTCTTTTTCCAATAACTTGATTATCTTTATTAGTAACTACATCAATAACAGGAGCAAAATCAACATTAAATCCAAATACTCCAATTTCTCTACCTATAACTCTACCTACATCATAAGTTAATTCTAAATCATCTTTTAAACCAACATCATACATATAAGGAATATGAGTTATATCTTCTTTTAAATAAGCAAGTCTCTCAACATTCCCTCCTTCTTCATCGACTGTTATAAATAGAGGTATTTCACTACTACCTTTAAGATCTTTTACAAATTTTAAAGTATCATTATAAGTAGTAATATTATATCCTAAAAACATAAAACCACCAGGTTTTACTGTACTCATAATATTAGATAACCCATCATTATAAGATGTAGAATTATAAGAAACAATAAACATCTGTCCTATCTTTTCATCAAGACTCATATTAGCCATTACTTCATCTACTTCTTTATATACAGTCTCATCAACACTAGGCTTAGTCTTAAACACTTTTTCTGCATCTTTACATCCTACTAAAAAAACACTAATTAATAAAATAAATAATAATTTAAAAATTTTCTTCATAAAACTCACAACTTAATTTTAAAATAACTCATATTAACAGTCAATAAAAAAATCTATCCTATTTAAAAGATAGATATACACCAAGAATTGAATTAAGAATTGATAAAACTAAACCAATAATACTTAGTATTAAACCAGCTTTAGTATTGTATTCATCTTTATGTTTATTATTAATAACAATACCAACAATACCTAAGATCCATCCACTTATAGCAATCAATAAACCACAAGGAATAGAAAGTATACCAACAGTTAATCCTGCAGAATATGTTTTCTTTTCTGGTTGATTACCATTATTTTGATTAGTTAAATTTTCATTATTATTTTCCATAACTTACTCCTTTTAAAAAATTATATCATAATATTTTATTTGAATAAAATATTATTTCTTAAATATTATATTTCATCGTCAATCCAATCAAAAAACTCTTTGCTTCCACCATTAATAACATAGTAAGATATTTCACAAACTTCATAATCATGAAGTCTTTTTATTTCTTCTTCAATTTTAGGATATAAAGATTCTCTAGATCTAGACTGAATCAAATATTCATGTTGAGCTTCTATATCACGGCGCCAAAAATATGTAGAGTCGCACTCATATACTTGACAACCTACAACCAATTTTTTCTTCAAAAGACCTTTTACAATCTTATCAGCAGTCTTTTTACTATTACATAATGTCGAAACAACAATATAATTATTCAATTTCATCCCTACTTATCTAAATAAAATATACAACTAAGTAACTATAATACATAATAAATAAAAATTAATCAATGATTTTAATATTAATTATTAGAAACTATAGTACCTACTCTCTCACCATTAACAACTTTCTTTAAGTCACCTTTTTTATTAATATCAAACACAACAATAGGAATATCATTATCCATACTTAAAGTCATTGCTGTAGAATCCATTACTTTTATATTTTTATTTAATACATCCATATAACTAATTTCATCTATCTTAGTAGCATCATCATGCTTATTAGGATCTTTATCATATACTCCATCTACATTAGTTGCTTTAATCAAGCAATCAGCTTCAATCTCAGCTGCTCTTAAAGCTGCTGCTGTATCAGTTGAGAAGAAAGGTGAACCTGTTCCACATCCAAAAACGACAACTCTTCCTAAATTAAGATGTTTAATTGCTCTATCTTTTATATAATATTCAGCAATTTGTCTCATCTCAACTCCAGTTTGTACTCTAACGTCAACTCCTAATTGTTTAAATGCATCTCCTAGAGCTAGAGCATTCATAGTAGTACCAAGCATACCAATATAGTCAGATGTACATCTATCCATCATAGTATTACTTCTTCCTCTCCAGAAGTTTCCACCACCAACAACTATCGCAACTTGACTTCCTTCTTCATTTATTTCTTTAATTTCTCTACAAACATCTAATGCTCTTTCAAAGTCAATGCCAAAACCATTATCACCAGCAAGTGCTTCTCCACTAAGTTTAATTAATAATCTCTTATATTTCATACTCCTCCTTAAAATTATCTATATATTGGAAATTTAGAAGTTAATTCTAAAACTTTATTCTTTAACTCCTTTAATTTTTTCTTATCATCATGATTAGATAAGGCATCATAAATAATATCTGCTACATAAATAAATTCTTTTTCTTTAAAACCACGTGTTGTCATAGCAGGAGTACCTAATCTTAAACCACTAGTAACACTAGGTGATAAAACCTCTCCAGGAATAGTATTCTTATTAACAGTAATACATATATCATCAAGTATTTTTTCAGCTTCTTTTCCAGTAATACCAAAACTAGTATTAACATCTACTAAGAATAAATGATTATCAGTACCACCACTTACTATTTTTACTCCCTTACTCATTAATTCATCACACATACTTTTAGCATTTTTAATAATTTGTTCCGCATACTTTTTAAATTCAGGTTGTAACGCTTCATAAAAACATTCAGCTTTAGCACCAATAACATGCATTAATGGACCACCTTGAATACCAGGAAATATAGTTTTATTAACCTTAGTAATAATATCTTGATCATTAGTAAGAATAATTCCACCTCTAGGCCCTCTTAAAGTCTTATGAGTAGTAGATGTTACTACATGAGCATAAGGAATAGGACTAGGATGTAATCCAGTTGCTACAAGTCCTGCAATATGAGCCATATCTACCATAAGAATAGCTCCTACTTTATCAGCAATTTCTCTAAATCTCTTAAAATCAATTATCCTAGAATAGGCACTAGCTCCAGCAATAATCATTTTAGGTTTTTCTTTTAATACTAATTTTTCTATTTCATCATAATCTAACATTTCAGTATTTTGATCAACATCATATGAAACAATATCATAATCTTGACCACTAAAACTCATTTTATGTCCATGAGTTAAATGACCACCATTAGATAGATTCATGCCCATAACTTTATCGCCTTTTTCAAGTAAAGCCCTGTATACTGCCATATTAGCACTACTACCACTATGAGGTTGTACATTAGCATAATTACACTTGAAAAGTATACAAACATATTCAATAGCTTTACTTTCAAAAATATCTATATATTGACATCCACCATAATATCTCTTATTAGGATATCCTTCAGCATATTTATTAGTAAGAATAGAACCTTGTAATTTTAATACATCTTTTGAAACATAATTTTCAGATGCAATTAGTTCTATATTATTTTCTTGTCTTTTTTTCTCTTTTCTTAAAGCACTTTCTAAATTTTTATCCATATTTCAACACCACCAAATTCATTATATCAAAAAAAAATTTAAAAAAAGAAAAAGAATAGTAAAAATTACTCTTTTTCTATATTTCCACCAGTAATAACATAACCTTCAACATTAGACCAATCTATTCCCTTTACATTTGTAGACGTTGCTCCTGTATCATTATTAGAAAATATCTTATCTAATTTTTCTTTAATTTGATCTTTAGTAAAAGGTTTAGCAATATAATCTATAAATCCTAAATCTAAATATTTTTCTCTAGCCCCTTCTATAGCATCAGCTGTTAAAGCAATAACTGGAATATTAAAACCATCTATATTTTTAAGTTCTTTAAAGCATTCTTCTCCACTCATTTTAGGCATCATAATATCCATAAGTATTACATCATATTCCTCTCCAGATTTAACTTTATCAATACATTCCATACCAGATACACAACTATCTATTTGTACCCCTAAAGAATCAAGTGCCCTTTTAGCAACTTTAATATTAAGTAAATTATCATCTACAATTAATACTCTTCTAAAAGAATAATCAATATAATTTACTTCTCTCTTATTAGCACTTTCATATTTTATTTCTTTAATACCTATAGTTTGAGGAATATTAACTATAAATAAAGATCCACTTCCAAAAGAAGATTCAACATTAATATTTCCACCCATCATTTCAACTAATTTTTTAGTAATAGATAATCCTAAACCAGTACCTTCACTAGTACTATTCTTTTCAATATCTAATCTTTCAAATTTATTAAATAATTTATTAATATCTTCTGATTTAATTCCTCTACCTGTATCTCTAACACTAATCATTAAATTACATAAACTACCATGATTAATACACTTACAAGTAAAATCTATTTCACCCTCTTCAGTATATTTAATAGCATTAGTAATCAAATTATTAATAATCTCTTTAATATGAGTTTTATCTCCAATTAATACTTCAGGAATATCTTCAGCTATATTAACATGAAAATTAATATTCTTATCACCTATTCTAGTAGCAAGTATTCTAGAAAGAGTATGTGCTTCTTCTTTAAAATCATAAGAAACATTATTAATTTCCATCTTATTAGATTCTATTTTAGAAATATCTAAGATATTACCTACTATTTCTAATAATGTATAAGAAGCAGTAGTAATATCTTCAGCATCCTCAACTACATCTTTAGGTAATTCATCTTTATGAGATAAAATATCTTCACTCATACCAACTATAGCATTTAAAGGAGTTCTAATTTCATGTGACATACTAGATAAGAAATCACTTTTAGCTCTATTTGCTTTTTCAGCAACATCTCTAGCATTTTCTACTTGATTTAATAATCTAACATCAGGATTTTCAATAGAAAAATACATCAAATAACAAAGTAATGATAATATTAAATCATATATATTAAATTCAGGATTTAACATAACAAATAAACCTAAAACAATTATTATAGGAATAATAAAATATAAAGCATAATATCTTCTATCATATTTCTTAAAATTATAAATTGAGATAAAGAAAGCCGCAAATACTTCTAAAAATACTATTAAATAAGTAAAGATTACTGAAGAACCTTCCCCACTAGTAATTTCTCCGGTTTTATAAACTTTAAAATCTAATAAAAACAATATTATTCCAACAATAGTATAAAAAATATAATTACAAATAGTAATCTTTTGAACATTCTTTCTATACTTTTCAAAAGAAATATATAATATATAAGCAAGTACATTAGTAGTAATAACAATAATAAATAAAGAACCTAATTTATTTACTGTAGAAAAGAAAATTTGAAACCACTCAGGAATAGTATCTTTAGCATAAATACTAGCTATATAATGACAAACCAAATTAGATATATTAACTAATAAAGTAAATATAAGTATATTTTTATAATAATAGTTTTCTTCTAAATCAACTTTCTTTCTAGTAAAGAAAACAATTGTAATTATAGCAGTAAATATCAAGCATACAAAAGGTATCTCATACTCTATCATATTATTATCCTCCTATTATATTGTATCACACATAATTAAAAAAAAAGAGACTATTATCTCTTTTTTACATTACCATTATCACTTTGAACTAATTGTAAATGTCTTCTCATAACAGAAGGAACATCTTTTCTATCTAAATCATTTTTTAATAAAACAGCACTTCTAGTATCTAATAAAGTGTTTCTACAAACATCTTTATTAAATCTTAAATTACTAATAGTAGTAATAACTTCTTCATATTCTAAATCTTCTTTTGTCTTCTTAGTTAAAAATTCTCCATCAAAAATATCTTTATTCCACTTCATTTTTTCAAATGAATCTCTAACCTTTTCCTGTCTCAATTCCTCTTCTAAATCATCATGTTCACTTCTCTTAATTTGATCAAAATGTCTCTCCATCATAGGATAAACAGCACTTGTCATTTTATCTCTTATTAAAGCTGTAAGAGTATTAACATATTTCTTTTCCCTTTGATGTTCATCCAAACTATAATCTTTTTCTACACCAAAGTCTTCCAAATTTATAGGATGACCAACATCAACATAAGAAATATTATTTTCCTGATCTCTAATTAATGTACAAACAACTATTTTTCTTCCTGTTTCTAAACTTAAGTTAACTGGCCCATCAAACAATTTATTAACTATCTTATTAGGATTATAGTTATGACTACCCTCAGGAAATATTAATATACTATTAGTCTTAAGAATTCTTTTCATCTTTGGAACTAAATCAGTTCTTTGTTGTTGATCCATTATATCAAAACAAACCATTCCATTTAACCATGAAAGATAAGCTTCAGGATCATATTGTAATGTTTCAATAGAACCTAATACCAAATAAGCATTCCTATCAATAACATTCAAAATAGTTTCAATATCTTCTGGACAAGTATGATTACATACAAATATATAAGGTTCATCCCTTTCTAATTCAGGATACCTTTCAAGAATAATATTATTCTTCCCTTCTTTTAAATTATACGCACTTATAGGAATTCTATCACTATGTTTATCTAAATATTCAAAATAATCATCATCATTAGAAAAATCTTTATTTCTAACATCAATTATATTAACTCCTGTAAAAATATTACATGCTTTTTTAAAAGGTCCATCAAACTTTTTTCTAAGCATTAATCCAATATCACTAGTAAAATGATCTACATCTCTTTCATTTAAATTACTGATTAATAAGTTCTTCATTATAATCACCTTCTATAAAAAGTATAACATATTAATTATACTTGTCATTTATATAATCTATTATTTCATTAGTTACTTCATCAGGAGTAGAGGCACCTGAACTAATTCCTAATTTATTAATATTAGATAAATCAATATCTTCTAAATCAGTTATATCTTGAACTAAGAATACTTTATCCAACTTCTCTCTAGCAATATTAGCAAGTTCTAAAGTATTAGAAGAATGCTTTCCACCTATTACAATCATAGCATCTACTAACTCACATAGCCTACTAGTCTCATCTTGTCTATTTTTAGTTGCAGGACAAGTAGTATTATCAATTATATAAGTATAATTATCGTATTTAGATTGAATAAAATCAGTAATTTCATTAAATTTTTCACTAGAATAAGTAGTTTGACTACAAATATATATACTATTAAGCTTAGACTTTTTTACTTTATCAAAACAATCATCTATATCTAAATCACTTTCAATAACATAAGAATTATTTCCAGCAAAAGAAATAGTTCCAACTACCTCAGGATGAGTCTTTTTACCAATAATAATTACAAAACTATCTTTAGAATTTAATTCAACTTTATCATGTATTTTTTTAACTTTAGGACAAGTAAAATCAAATAACATAATGTCTTTATCTTTTACTTTTAAATAATTTTCTTTTGTCTCACCATGAGCTCTAAATATCAATTTAGAGCCATCAGGAACTTCATCAATACTATTAATAGTAATCATACCTTTATCTTCCAAACTACTGATTACCCTCTCATTATGAAGAATCTCACCTAAACAATAAATATCCTCATCATATTGTTCTAATACTTTATTAGCTTGTTTTATAGTATTAGAAGACCCTGCACAAAAACCATTCAATTTATTTAAAATTATATCCATATAATCACCAATAAAATTATAACATAAAAGAATAAACCATATAGTTTATTCTTTAATTAGTGTATTCACTATAAACTAAATCTGTAGTTATAGGTAATTTAATCTTATCATTTACTTTATACTTATTAAAAATATTAATCATTTCATTTTTATAAGTATCAATATCTATCTTTTTATCTTTAATAGTATTACATATATTTTTTAATCCATGTAAAGGATATAATTCAAAAGATAAAGCAAAATCTAAAAATTCTGATTCATCTAAATAAATAGAATTATCAAAAGTCTTTTGAATAACTTCACCTTCATATAAATCATTACAACTTAGAATATTTTCTCTAACTTCATTTTTAAAATCTTCATGAAAGTTTTCTTTAGAATATCTAAAACTACATGTAGGATAAACCTTCATTAAAACATTTAACATATCATTAAATATATCTTTTTGAAAATCATATCTATTCCAAATAATAAATATATTATCAGAATTCTTTAATATCCTATTACACTCTATTTTAAATCTACTTATATCAAATAAATGTAACGCTTGAGCAACAAATACATAATCAATACTATTATCATCTAATTTAGTATCATAACAATTACCTAAAATACTACTATAATTAGTATATTTATTTAATTTATAATCAGATACTTCTTTCATATTGATATCAGGTTCTACCCCAATAAATTTAATATTATAATTTAATAAATCTTTAGAAAGTATTCCAGTACCACTACCTATTTCACAAACAATATTATCTTCATGTTTCATAAAATAATTATCATTAATAAAATCTAATAATTCTTTAGAATAGCATAATAATTTATCATAGTATTTAGCACTATCTATATCATTTACAAATTTCTTAACATTATTCATTATATCTTTTTCCCATATCTTTTTATTACATCTAATTGTCTTTTACTTTCTTCTTCATCATCTGCCATATGAAGAATATTTTCTAAATATAAATCTATTCCTTTTTCACTATTAATTACCCTAGAAAAATCATTTCTAATATCTCTTTTTAAAGTAAAAATATCTTCATAAAATGATTTACCTTTACTAGCAACAAAAATTTTTCTTAATGAGTGAATATTAATATAAAAACAAGAAATAAGTTTAGGATTATAAATAACTAAATCATTATATTTATAATCACTTTTCCATTTTTCGTCATCAGGATAACCATAAAATTCATCAATAAATCTTTTAAAATTACCATCTATTATAAAGTCACCTATCATAGACTTATCATAAGAATCAGGAACTCTTTCAATAATTCTATCTTTATAATCATATGAAGGATTCCAAATTACAGAAAGAATTTTCATTTTTTAGCTCTCTCAATAATATTTTTTGCAAAATCTATTAACTTTTGATTATGACATCCGACTCTAGCAACTTCAGGAATATACCAATCAGGATCATATATATTTAATCCAACCCCATCAGTTTGTCTAATATAAATATTAGGCTCAGCTAACTCTAACTCCATTAAAGTAGGTTCTCCATCTTCAATAATAGCATCTACTCTAGCAATTAATACTTTATCTATCGGAAGTTTTTTTACTATGTCTTCTGCAAAATTTAATAGATTTTCAGGAAGATTCTCAATTCCTTCTTTTTCTTTTTTACCATATAATTTACCAGGCTTTTTACATACAGCTTGAACAAATTTTCCATTTAAGAAGACCATTCCATATTCACCATCTTTAATACCATTAGCAAATACTTGTAAAATAACTCCTCTCTCAGAAAATTTATCTAATAATTCCTTAAATGCTTTTTCATAATTTTTCTCAATATGAGAATTTTCATCACTATTAACATTAAAAGGATCTATCAAATAAGTATTATAACTTCTAGCAGATACAGCAGGCTTTAATACAAACATCTTTTTACCATAATGTTCACCTAAATATTTTTTTATTGTCTTTTTAAGTGTTTTTTCAGGCATATCTAAAGATTTATTAGTATTAGATAAAACAACACTATCCATAATTTTTACATTATTATCTTTTAACCATTTAATTTGTTTATCTTTATAAATATTATTTAAAACTATATCTACATCATTATAAACATTTACTTTTTTCTTCTTTAAAGATTTTAACCAATCAACATATTCATCTAATCTTTCATGATAATCCCAAGTAGATCTAATTATAACAATATCTGGTCTATTCCAATCATATGAATTATCATCCCAAGAAACAATATTTACATATGCTCCTTCATTTTCTAAATATTTTTTTAATATTCTATCATCTACATCTTTAAAATAAGGAGTATAAGAAACAATAGTTGCATGAATATCTTTTTTCTTAACTAAATAATTACCCATTACCAAGTAATCTAAATTCATTCTTTCAAAACCATCTATTGCATCCATAGGACTACATACTATAGGCTCACCTTTAACATTAAATGAAGTATTTATTACTACAGGAATACCTGATAATTTATAAAATTCATTAATAATATTATAAAATCTTTCATTATATTCTTTAGTAACAGATTGAATTCTAGCAGTACCATCAACATGAGTAATAGCTTCTAACTTATCTTTTTTAGAATCTAATACATTAAAATTCTTTGTCATATGAGGAGAAAAAATATTAGAATCAAAACATTTATCTTGTTCTTCAAATAATACTGCTGGAGCAAGAGGTCTCCAAACTTCTCTACCTTTTAAAGTATTCATCTTAACTAACATTTCATACTTTTCAGGACTAGCAAGTAAACTTCTATTACCAAGTGCTCTAGGTCCTAACTCTAATCTTCCTTGGAAATTAGCAACTATATTATCTTCATTTAATAACTCAGCTATTTTTTCTTCTATATTATCAATAATTTCATATTTATATTTTTTTGTCTTTAATGCCTCTTCAATAGATTTAGAATCATACTCTAATCCAGTATAAGGGATCATCTCAATTCTAACATCATCACCTGAAGAAACAGCACCATATATTGCTGCTCCTAAAGAGATTCCACCATCATTCGCAGCAGGTTGAATAAATACTCCATCAATATTAGGCATAGATTCAATCCTAGATGAAGTAGGACAATTAAGTGCTACCCCACCTGCTAAACACACTTTAGAAATATTATATTTTTTAGCATATTTATCAACTAAACCAACCATTATATCTCCAAGTAATAATTGAGCAGAAGCTGCCAAATTAGCATAAGGCATAACACTATCATCAACTTCTACAATTCCTTCTTCTCTTTTTGGAAGAATCTCATCAAGTATTTCTCTCCACTTCTTAACAGAAGCAGTTTCTTCATCTTTACTAACTTTTTCTATATGAAATGAACATTTCAACTCACCATTTTCATCAAGATAAATATGCTTTTTCAAATCATCATAATAAATTGGTTTTCCATAAGACGCAAGTCCCATAGTTTTACCTTCTTGTCCACTGTGAAAACCACAATGTTTAGTAATACCTGTATAAAAATATCCTAATGAAACAGTAGTTTCATATAATAATTCCATTTTATTATCTTTTCTATTTGCCAAGAACATAGAAGTTGCTATATCTTCACCTTGACCATCAATAATAAATACTAATGCTTCCTCATAATTAGAAGGAATAAAAGTACTATATGCATGAGCAATATGATGATTTATATAACTTATCTTTGATGCATACTTTTCATTTCCAAATAATAATTTAGACATTTCTTCATTAGAAATAAATTTCTTATTTATCATCTTATATAAAGAATGATAATCCCATCCAATAACAAATTTATCAATATCATCTAAACTAAGATTAGAATATTCTAAACAAGCTTTAATTGACTCTGTAGGTAATGAATCATATGCATGTCTTTGTCTAATTATCTTTTCTTCTTCAATAGAGAAAACTAACTTACCATCAACAATTAAACTAGCTCCTCCATCATGTCCTCTATCAGTATAACCGTTTAATCCTATAGTTTTCATTAAACCTCCTATTTTTTATATCTATACCATTGATATCTTAATACTTTTGTAGGTCCATAACTTTGTTTATATCTATTAATATTGCTTGTCTTCTCAGTAATCCCTTCCCCTGTCGCAAGACCACTCATATCATAAAAATCTATATTCGGATTAGAACACGCATAATTAATTAATTCATAATCTATTCTTGCTGAAGGACTTATTCTAGAATATAAAGAATCAAAACAATTATATCTAGTAATAAGAGTATTACCAAAATGATAAATAACATGACCAGCAATTACTTTATCCTTATCTAAACAAACAACCAAATCGCTATTCTTTTCACTTAAATTATGCTCTAAATAATCAAGTGAAAAATCAACTCTACCACCCGTCTCATTCATTCTTTTATTATATAATTTATAAAACTCATCAATATACTCTACTCCATATTTAATATTTTCTCTAGGTATATTAATTAATCCCTTTTTAATAATTCTTCTTCTATTTGCATTACAATTATGTAAAATTTCTTCCATTGATAAAGTGGTATCAATTAAAGGAGTAACAAAATACCAATCTTTTTGAATATCTCCAAATTTATTATTAAATTCTTCTATTTGATCATCAGAAATTGAAAACATTACATCTTGTTGATAAATTTGAGAGACTTCAATTATAAATCTCATTATATCTTCTACAGTAGCATTACTAGATACTATAGGTCCAAAAGGTATTTTTACAAAACCCTTCTTTAATTTAGCAAAAGCATAAATCTTTTTATCACCATCATTATCATATAAGAAATTAATTTCTTCATCTTCCATATAAGTTCTAGAATAATCATATGACTGATAATATGTAGGATTACTTAATTTTAATATAGTGTCATCCCAAATATTTTTAGCCATCTTTTCATCTAAAATTCTTACCATAATTAACTCCTACTAAAATAATATCCTAAACAATATACAATATTCCAAATAATACAATAAAAGCCAGATAATATATTTTCCTTAAAGCAAGGAAATATAAGGTTCCAATTTGCAGTAGGTCTCTTATCATGAAGTCCTTTTCTAGCAGCAGTTTTAACACCTGTACCATATCTATAAGCAGAACGTAAATCTTGTTTAAAGCTTAAATTATCATGAACACAAGTAACTGATCTAATAAGGCCAACTTCAATATTCTTATCTTTACATCTTTTATTTAATTCAGCATCTTCTATCCATTTAATTTCTTCATCAAAATAATAACCAATTAATTTAATAATATCTTTATGAATACCAATAGAAGGACATAATGCATATCCAGGTATTCCCATAGATCTTAAAACACTAACTATTTTACTTTGAAAATTATCATCACTAAATTTAACATATCCATCTACTAATAAATACTTATCTAACATTTCATCATATTTTTTAATAGTTCCTCGTTTCATAACACAGTCACTATCATAAAAAACAACTTTATCATATGTAGCATTAATCATACCTATATTTCTAGATTTAGAAAGATTTCGCTCTCCAATTTCAATTATTTTTAAATCAAATTTTTTACTTTTTTTATAACTATTAACAATGTCTTTTACCTCTTTTGTTCCACCATTAATAACTACTACTACTTCACAATATTCTTTAATGCTATCTAACATGTTTTTTATTCTTAAATCATCAGCGACACATATTACTAAACTAACCATGTTTTTTTTCATATTTTTTAAATAGCTCCTTAAATTTCTTACTCAAGATAAATAAAGCAATAATATTAGGTATAACAATAAATCCAACTGTCATATCAGCCATAGACCATATTGCTTCAATTGGAAGAAATACAGCAAAAACTATTGGAAAAATATAAATCCATTTTAGAAACTTAAATGATTTATCTCCAAATATATATCTCATACAAGTACTAAATTCATAGAAGAATCCTATATAAGTAGAACAAGCAAATGTTACAATTACAAAACATAGTATATATTTACCTACATTACCAAATACTGAATGAAATGCAGATAAAACTAGAGGAGCTCCATCTACTCCACTTGTCCATACTCCAGTACTCATAATTAATAAACCAGTTAAAGTACAAACAATAAAACTAACTATATATACTTCAACCATACCCCACATACCTTGAACAACAGGATTATTAGAAGAAGTAGCATGTACTGTAGTAGAAGTACCTGTACCTGCCTCATTAGCAAATATACCTCTAGCAGCACCTTTACTTATAGCATCAATTACAGTTGCTCCAGCAAAACCACCAATTGCAGGTGCAGGACTAAATGCATATTTAAAAACATTTGCTATTCCCATAGGAAGATTCTTAATATTAATAATTATTACAATAAGACTAATAATAAAGTAGAAAATAAACATAATTGGAACAGATCTTTTTAAAATAGAACTAACTCTTTTTAATCCTCCAGATACAACTAAAATTCCAACACTTATTAAAATGATTGCTACAACAATTTTACTAATATTAAATGTATCAAGTATTGATGTAGCTGCTGTATTCATTTGAACAAATCCTGAATCACATAAAACATAAATTAATAAGAATAAAACATAAATCCATGATAAAACAGGTCCAATCTTCTTACCAATATGCTTAATATAATACATTGGTCCACCTACATAACCATCATCACTTTTCTTATGATAATGAACAGCCATAGTAACTTCCACCATCTTAGTAGCCATACTAAATAGTGCAATTAACCACATCCAAAATAATGCACCAGGTCCTCCAACAGCTATAGCAGTCGCAACTCCAGCAACATTACCCGTACCTATAGTACCACCTAAAACAGAAGTAATTGTTTTATAAGACTCATCCCCAAAATTCTTTATTTTACCTATTGTATTTTTATATATTGTTTTAATTCCTCTAATTTGTAAAAAATTAGTACATTTACTGAAATATAATCCAGCAATTACTATAAATAATGTTAAAGGAATACCCCAAATATAAGAAATAACATCATATAAACCATTCATTTTAATTACCTATAGAATTCAAAAATTCTTTTCTTAATTCATTATTATTTTTAAAGTCTCCTGTAAAATAAGTAGTTACAGTCTTTTCTCCATTTTTCTTAATACCCCTAGTAGTAACACAAGAATGTTCTCCAGATACAATAACTGCTACACTATCTGTAGAACAACTCTTCATAATTATGTCACCAATATCCTTAGTTAATCTTTCTTGTAATTGAAGTCTTTTAGATACCATATCAACTATTCTAACTATTTTAGATAAACCAATTACTTTACCCTTAGGAATATATGCTAATGAAACATTCATATTATACATAAGAGCCATATGATGTTCACAATAACTAAAAGTAGGTATATCTTTTTCAATAATCATTCCATCATAATCTTCAATGAAACATTTACTAAATGCCTCAGCAATTTCATCATTAGAATATTTCATACCTTCAAAAACTTCATCATACATTTTCGCAACTCGCTTAGGTGTTTCAACTAACCCCTCTCTATCAGGATCTTCACCTAAAGCAATTAATATATTTCTAACTGAATCTTCAATTAGTTTTAAATCAAAATTCTTCATTTTAAACACCTTTCATATTAGGATCCCATATAATTTTATGTAATTGAACTTGAACCCTCATTTTAGAAGTATCAATATTCTTAGAATTTAAATACTTCATAAATTCAACTATTTTTTCAGGCTCAATCTTCCCAAATATAGGACTTAAATATATATAAGATTTAATTTTATAAGTACTAAGTATTTCTTCTATTTTAGAAAAATCACTTTCCTCTAATACGAATTTTAAGACATCTTTCTCTTCTAATTTTTCAATATTAGAAAGAAGCATCCTATCTTCCATTCCACTACTAGGTAACTTATAATCCATAGTAATTAAACATCTACCTAAATATTTAGAAATATCTATAGAACCATTTGTTTCAATATTTACTTTATAATTATTTTTAATTAATTCATTTATTAATTCTTCTGCTTCAGGAAATAGTAAAGGTTCTCCTCCAGTAAGAGTAATATTTTTACAATTATAAGTAGAAATCTTATCTAATATTTCATCTATACTCATAAAAGTACCTAAACTTTTCTTTAAAGCATATAACGTATCACAATAAGAACATTTTAAGTTACAACCAGCTAGTCTTATAAATACAGCTAACTCTCCTGTTCTTAATCCTTCTCCATCAATACTATAAAAAATCTCATTTACAAACATCATTAAACCTCATAAATAGCAGTATTATCTTCACTTTCAGTTACTTCTACTCTATAACAGAAAGGACTTAATTCATCACATATCCATTTAGCAATATTTTCTGCTGTAGGATTAAAATCAAATATTTCATTTAAGTATTTGTGATCCATCTTTTCTTTAATTTTTTTCTTAATAACAGTAAAATCTAATACCATACCATTTTTATCTAATTCTTCACTTCTACAATAGATAACAATTATCCAATTATGACCATGTAGATTTTCACATTTACTCTCATAATCAAGTTTTAAATTATGAGCAGCACTAATTTCTAATCTTTTTTTAACGTAGTACATATATCCTCCTAATTATCATATTCAACAGGATCAGTTAATCCTAATTCTTTGAATGCTTCTAACCTTCCTCTACAAGGTTCACATTTACCACAAGCTTTATCTCCTCTAGCAACACATGTCCAAGTATATTCAAAAGGAATACCAAACTCATGAGCTAATCTAATATCATCTATTTTTTTATTATAATTACATGGAGCAACTACTTTTAAATTCTTAGTTAATTTAGTACTAATAGAAACTAAATCATTAACTTTTTCATAATATTCAGGACTATTATCAGGACAAATCCAAGGACCAGCCTCACTACCAGTATAAATAGCTTCAGCCTCTATTACTTCAGCCCAAGCAACACATGCAGCAATAATACATGAATTTCTATTAGGAACATAGATTAAATCATCAGCTGATTCACCTTCCTTAATATCACCATCAGTAATTAAACTTTTTCCAAGTCTACCTAACCACTTCATATCTATAATCTTATGTCTCTTACAACCAAAATGTTCAGCTAACTTTTTAGAATTAGCAATTTCTCTTTCAACATTTTTTTGACCATAATTAACAGTTAAGAAATATAGATCGTAACCCTCTTTCTTTGCAATAGCAGCACTAACTGCACTATCTATTCCACCACTTAATGCAACAATAGCTTTCTTTTTTTTCATAATTACCCTCCTAACAAAAAAAGAAAATATCGCAATATTTTCTTTTAAAATTAACAATATAATATTTGTGCAACTTAAACTACAAATATAAATACTTATAAATTAAGGCAGCCAATATAATCGCAACTTTAACTGAAAATATTGTCTGTGAATAAAATTATGAAACTTTTTTCATTTCTTATATAAACACCATAATTATTTTTTGTCAAGAAAAAATAAAAAAAAGAGGATTAAATAACCCTCTTAACTTTAACCTCAGGTAGTTCTTCAACTACTTTACCAGTTAATCTATCTTTTAATTCACTTTCTTCTAAATATTCTAAACCTCTATGAAGTAATGCATCATATCTAGTCATATCATATAAATAATCATAAGTTCTTTGATATTTTTCTTTAACATAATTTTTTCTTACAGGCATAAAGTTTTCATCTAAATCAAATTCTTCATCTTCAAAATCAAAGTCACTATCTAATCTTCCAGTTTCTTTATATCTTCTATATTGTTCCATAGGATCATCATAGTCTCTATGATTTCTAGAAGTAAGAGATTTATTCTTTTGGTCATTTCTAATTAAATCTTGAATTAAAGTAGAAATTTGACCATTAGTTAAATCATAAATATTTTTATCACCTATTACTTTAGAAGTACAATCAGTATTAACTGAAATAGATTGAGATTTATGTTTATTTATTTTATAAACTTTACCTTGATGTAACATCATATTATAAACTCTATTAATAGATGGAGCTAATCCTCTCTTATCAGTTAAAAAACTAGACATAATTCTATCTACAGTAGTCTTTTTCTTCTTAGGCGTTAAATTAACTAAGAAAGAAGTAACTGCAGGTTCTGGATAAAACGCTTCACTAGGAATAGCACATTCAATATCAACATCAACCATAGAATGACATATTGCACCTATTAAACCAAACTCTGAGTTTTGACATCTACTTTTACCATCAGTTATTTGTATAGGAGCAACCATCTTTCTTGTACTATTTTGACTTAAAACTAGAGTAATACTCTTAACATTTGAAGTACTATTTCTTTCATTCTTATCATAACCTAAAGCTCCAGATTGAGCTAAATTAATTAAGAATGGTTCAGTAATTGTATAAGGTAGATTAGCAACTATTCTATCATAAGTAGAAAAATCAAATTTTAGTGCATCACCTTCAATAACTGTAACATTACTTTTATCCTTATATTTTTCTTTTAAATAATTAGCATAATAAGGATCTTTTTCAAAAACAGTAACAAAATTATCACCCGAAATTAAATAATCAGTTAAAGCTCCTTCTCCTCCACCAATTTCACAAATAGTTTCATAAGGTTGAATATTAGCAGAGTCATATATTCTTTTTAACATATTTTGATCAACCATAAAATGTTGATCCTTAGTTGGATTTGGATTTTTTACAAATTCTTCCATCAATTACACCCCCATTTAACAGTGCCTATTTTAACATAAATCGAACAAAAAGTCAATTAAAAAGAGCCGAAGCTCTAATTATGTAATCCTGTATAAACACTCATCTTATTATCATCAGTTAATACAAAATATCCAAAATCATCAGTCTTAACAGCAACATAGAAATCTCCATTGTCACCATCTTCAATGGTAACTAATTCTCCTACATCACTAATTGCATAAGATTTCATCTTATCATGAACATCATCTAAGAAATCTTTAGAATTAGATAAATCACTTTTATCAATAGTTTTATATTTAAATATATGATTACTTGCATCATCTGTCATGACATATCCTATGATATACTTATCATCATGTTCAGCTAAAATATAATCATCTATATATGAATTTTCTAATACAACTGTATCATTAGTATTATCGTTTTTAAATAATAAAGATTTATTAACTTCATTATAGAATAGAGAATAATTATAATTTTCTCCTAAATCATCAAGAGAACTATCAATTCTATAGGTTTCAATATTATCAGTAGTAATCTTAGTACTATTAAAATCAATTTTATCAAACTCATATTCTTTTCCAGCATGAGAAATATCAAAAATTGCATAAGTAATTATTGAAACAAAATACAATATTCCTAATCCAATACCAAGACCAATAACTTTACCCTTTTTAGGATTAGAATTAACAAGATCTTTTCTAAATGGTAAAACAATACCTAACTCAATAACTGCTAAAAGTATTCCGAATACTAAATTATATATAGCACTACCTTTAGGAACCATCATTACAGATGATACAGTTGAAGTCTCTGATAGCATAAGTGAGAAATCCCAAAATGCATGCAAGAATATAACTGACCAAATATTTTTAGTTTTATAATAAATTGTACCAAAACCTATTCCAGAAGCAGCAGCACTAATTATTTGAACAATTACATCAACTGAACTAATTTCACCACTTAGAACATTAATTGAATGCAATAAACCAAATATAATTCCAGATATACAAATACATAAAAATATACTTTTATTATCCTTACCATATCTCTCTAAAAATTCATTTAGTAACCAACCTCTACATAAAAATTCTTCATAGACCCCTATTAAAAAACAAAATATAGCAAGATTTATTATACTTCTAACATTTATATCTCCAGTAAATGAAGTAAAAAACATAATAATACATCCAAATGTTAGATAAAATGTTCCAAATACCAAGCCTTTACTAAATTTTTCTTTCTTTTGAGTAAAGACATAGGAATTCTTCCATAATAACATTACTAAGAAAACAAGTACTGCTAAAATAGCTTCTCCTATAATACCTTTCCCAAAAGGATAATTTTCAATATTATCATATAGAAAGTTTGAAAAAGTAAAATGTATTAATATAAAAGTAACTACAAATATTACTCCCATTAATATAGAAAATACAACAAATGGCATTCTCTTTTTAGGAGTAACAACATTAGTATTATTATTACTACTATCTACTTTATCAGAAACTTCTAATACTTCAACATTTTCATTCATAAAAACACTCCTTACAATAATATTATAGAATATTATTAATATTTATTAATAATAAAAATAAAAATATTTTGTTTTATACAAAATATTTTACATTATTTTAATTCTCTTTGAATCCAAATCATTATTACATTAACAATATATCTTATCTCTTTATTTGTTAACTCTCTTCCTTTAGGAATATGATGTATCCTCATCAAACAATTTCTACAACAAGTACCAGTAGCATGCTGAGCAATAAATACAGGATGAACTTGCTTCATTGGTGTTTGTTTACCATCATTCATAATATTAGCAGGAGCAAGCCTTTTATTAATAATGTCATATGCATCCCCAGCAATCTTATCAATTCCTTTTTCACTAACATAAAGACACATTTTTTTATTCAAATGAAATGATCCTCTAAATTTAGACTTAGATAAGCTATCTAATAATTCATTAATATCATCTACCATAATATACTCCTAAAAGGATTATAGCATAAAAAAAGAAGCATAAGCTTCTTAAATAACAGTTACTAATACTTTATATGTGTCACCTTGAACAGTAACATCAATTATAGTGCTACCTTCGCCAACACCAATAACCTCACCTGTAGATGTAACTCTCGCAACACTTTTATCATTAGAAGAAAAGAATACACTTCTATCACTAGCATTACCAGGATAAAAAGTAACTACTATTTTAGTTCTTTGATCTACTTTAATTACAGATTCAGCTATTTTAACATCTACATGATCAACAGGAATAAATTCTCCATCCCCAATACTAGCAGTATTAGGAACATTTCCAGTATCTTCTGCTTCAGTAGAAGGAGTATTACTATTAGTAGTCTCACTACCAGAATTAGAAGAATTATCATCTTTGTCTTTATCTTTATCTCTATTATGAAGTATTAATTCACTTGAAGTATCAGGCTTCAATTTTTTATTATTACTCTTTTTATTATAATAATTATAACTTAATACAATAATTAAGATAATTATAATGATCATTATTATAAAAGCGATGATTTTTTTCATACTTATCACCTTCCCCACTTATGAAATATATTATACAACATAATATTTCTTTAATCAATATTTCTAAAATCACAATTTTCATCATGAGAGTTAATAACTCCAATAGCTTGAAGATAAGAAAAGATAATTACACTTCCAACAAAAGTCATACCTCGACTCTTAAGATCATCACTTATCTTATCACTAAGACTACTTCTAGTAATAACTCTCTTATAAGTAATTACTTTATTATTAGTAAAATGCCAAATATAATTATCAAACGAACCATATTCACTAATAATTTCTTTAATTATTTTACTATTATTAATAATACATCTTATCTTTAATTTATTACGAATAATACCTGAATTATTTAATAATTCTCTAAATTTATCATCATCATAATTAACTATTTTATCTATATCAAAATTATCAAAAGCTTCTTCATAATTCTTTCTTTTATTAAGAACACATTCCCAAGAAAGACCAGCTTGCATAGATTCTAATAATAACATCTCAATCAATTGATGTTCATCGTGACATACTCTTCCCCATTCATTATCATGATAATCTACATATAAAGGATTTTTTAAATTAACCCATCTACATCTATTAGTCATTATAAATACCAAAGCTTTTGGCCATTCTTTCTAACTTCTTTGATAATTCCTCCACCAAGACATTCTTCACCATCATAAAAAACACATGCTTGTCCAGGAGTAACTGCTTTAACTCCTTGTGGATACTTAACAATAATATTACCATCATCTAACCATTCAAGTGAAACAGGAACATCTTTTTGTCTATATCTAAATTTAGCACTACATTCAGCAATTTTATTATCACCAAGATAATTAACATTATCAACTAAACAAGAATCACTAATTAAATAGTCATTATCTTCTCCTAAAGAAATATATAAAATGTTTTTAGATAAATCTTTACCTACAACAAACATCTTATCTTTAGTACCACCAATATTTAGACCTTTTCTTTGTCCAATAGTATAATTCATTAAACCAATGTGTTTACCAATAACATCACCTGTTTCAATATTAACAACATCACCAGGTTGATTAGGTAAATAATTCTTCAAAAAGTTTTTAAAATTTCTTTCTCCAATAAAACAAATACCAGTAGAATCTTTCTTTTTAGCAGTAATCAAATCATACTCTTCTGCTATTTTTCTAACATCACTTTTAACCATGTCACCTATAGGAAATAATACATTACTAAATTGTTCTTTTGATACTTGTGATAAAAAATATGTTTGATCTTTATTATCATCA
>JAEEGL013079397.1_pt1 | contig 29197 bp, 31 predicted proteins | sample 9134231 | NCBI WGS metagenome assembly JAEEGL01 (sample SAMN16246548, study PRJNA631951) | gut metagenome | biome: gut microbiome; feature: rumen; material: fiber-attached | host: Bos | place: Iran: Karaj | collected 2018-10 | reverse complement strand
TCGATGCTCTCCTGAGCCTGCTTCTTGGTGCCGACGAAAAGAACGGTGCCGTTATCCATGGCAACGTCGCGCACGAAGTTATAAGCTTCGTCGATCTTTTTGACGGTCTTCTGAAGGTCGATGATGTAGATGCCGTTACGCTCGGTGAAGATGTACTCGCGCATCTTGGGGTTCCAGCGACGGGTCTGATGACCGAAATGGACGCCCGCCTCGAGGAGCTGCTTCATAGAAATGACTGACATAAAAATAACCTCCCGTTAATTTATTCCTCCCCGCGCTTCATCCCCGCCAGGTACCGCTTTTCTGCGGACGGGCCTGCGAGTCTGCACGGGTGAGTTTTATGCCAAAGATTATTATAACATAAAGGGAGCCATTGCACAACAGCAAAAACTCCCATTTTAACTATATATTTGAGCACTCGGAAATCAGTCGTTCACCCATTCATATCTGAACTGGGAATTGGCAGCGCTCGACCAGAAATAGATCGTGAAGCCCGGCACGTTCCCGCTGGGGAACATTGTTTTCGTTACGACGGGCATGGTAATGCCAATACTGTCGGACATACCATCGCCGTATTTATCGCCCAGATGCCCATAGATCAGCAGGTTGCCTGCATAAAGGGGATAGTACATGTGATCGGAGTAATCATAGCCTTTTTCGGAAACGAACTGCATCTCGTCCGTGAGCAGGTTATGACCGATTACTTGGCAATAACAGCATATGCCGGCGTTCTCTTCGGTGAGTTTTTCCCCGTCCTTGGACGCCTTGAGCAGTATCTTTGCAGATCTGCCGGGGATCACTGCATGTGGAGGCTCACATTGGCAGGAGAAACGTGTGCTTTTTTCAACACCGTTTTCGGTGAGTGTGAAATTAAGATAGTGGATATACGGTTCGCCGGTGTATTCCTTTTTTCTCCCGTCTCCCTCGTAATCATTCTGAACAAAAGTGCATTCTGCGCTCACAAGCACCCACTCCCCCTTCAGTACGTCGGCGTCCGGAGTCTCTTTCGTTTCGGAAGCCGGAGTCTCTTCGGGATCTTCGGTCTCTTCGGGATCTTCGGTCTCTTCGGTCTCTTCGGGCATACTGGGCTGCATCGTGTATCCTAAAGCCTTCTGAGTCATTTTTGCAAAATCCTCATCGGTCCAATAATCGGAATTCGTGCCGCACGCAAGGAGTGTGCATGCGAGCAACAGCATCAGGATAATGGACAATAAACGCTTGAAACTCATAGTTTAGCTCCTTTCATATCGCCGGTCACGTTTTAATTGATATACATTATACTATATTACACGCCCGCGGTCAATGGCAAGGATGCGTTGTTTGCAGGATTTGTCATTGAATTATCATGTTTTTTTTCAATAAAAAGGCTTTGACCCCCGGCGATGGAGCCAAAGCGTGTTTTTTGCAAATGAGGATCAGTCTGCTGCCTCACTTCAGCCGGTTCAGCAGCCCGTCCTGCGAGGTGCACGAGGCAAGCGCCCCCAGGGTGATCTTTATCCTGGGCTCGCCGGCCTCATAGGTGCAAAGCTCGTATTCGCGGAACATGACGTAAATGCCGCCGAAGGTGAATAGGAAGAGCGTGCCGTCGCCTATCGCGGGCTCGGAGGCGAGCAGGGTGTAGCCGCGGTTTTCAACCGTCTTCAGCACGATATCGCGCAGCTTTTCGGCATAATCGCTCCCCTCGCCGAAGCAGTCGGAAAGGTACACGCGCAGGCCGGAATCGGCGTCGAAATTGGCGGCGTCGGTAAGCACCGTCCTGCCGTCGCCGGTCACGCAGCTCAGCAGCAGCGAAAGCAGCCCATAGCGGTTGAATTCCACGGTGTAGCTCACGGTGCAGCCGGGGGATTCGCAGTAGGCGGCGAATTCGGTGAAGGCGGATTCTATGGAGCGGTTGAGTATCGTTGTGTTGTCGTCGCACACAAAGGGATAGCTGACGAAGCAGCCGTTCACCTGCATGCGCTTGGTTATTATCACCAAAGGATGCCGCAAAGGCTCGCCCGTGCTTTCGCCCGGGTCAAGATTTATCTCGCGCGGGGGGCGGGGCAAACGGGAAGCGTCGCTCTTCTTCACGGAGCAGCCCAAAAGGGCCGGTATAAGGAACAAGAGCGCCGTTAAGAATGCGATTTTTCCCGTGATGCGCTTCATTTTACTGTCAAAAGCTCGGTTCCGGCAATGGCCCTTTCGATCATTTCGGTCCAGTCGACCGCCGCCTCGCTGCGGCGAAGCTCGTCAAGCTTGGGCTTTGTGACGGGATGCTTGGGCACGAACACCGTGCAGCAGTCCTCATAGGGGAGTATGCTGGTTTCATAGGTGCCTATGCGCCTTGCGATGTCCATGATCTCGTCCTTGTCAAAGCCTATAAGAGGACGGAACACGGGCATCGAAACGGCGTCGTTGGTGCAGCCGAGCGCCTCAAGGGTCTGACTGGCCACCTGGCCCAGCGATTCGCCGGTAATGAGCGCCTGCGCGCCTTCCTTTTCGGCAAGCATCTGCGCTATGCGCATCATAAGACGGCGCATGAGCACGGTGGTCTCCTTCTCGGGGCATTTCTCGTAAATGGCAAGCTGTATCTCGGTGAAGGGCACAAGGTATAAGCGTATCTCGCCCGCATAGCGCGATACGAGCTTTGTTAGATCCACGACCTTGTCCCTTGCGCGTTCCGAGGTGTAGGGATAGGAATAGAAGTGCACGGCGGAAAGCGTAAGGCCGCGCTTGGCCATCATATAACCCGCTACGGGGCTGTCTATGCCGCCCGAAATCAGCAGGCTCGCCTTGCCGGCCGTGCCCGTGGGCATGCCGTTCGCGCCGGGGATCTCCTCGCAATAGACGTAAGCCATATCGCGGATCTCCACCGAAAGCTTTATTTCGGGCTTGTGCACGTCAACGTGAAGCCGGGGGAAGCGCTCGAGCATCCTGCCGCCGAGCTCCTTGTTGATCTCGTCGCTGTTCATGAAATAATGCTTGTCCGAACGGCGCGCGAACACCTTGAACGAGGGCTGCGCCGAAGCCGAGGCAAGCGCCTTTTCCATCAGCTCGCCCGCGGCGGATACTACCGTTTCCCAATCCTTGTCCACCGCGACGGCGGGGGAGAGCGAATGTATGCCGAAAACGCGCGTAAGGCGGTCGGCGGCCTCGTCAAAATCCTCCTCGCGGATATTGCGCACGTATATCCTGCCGTGCTCGCGCTCTATGCGGGGCTCCAGCCCGCGAAGCGCCCGCTTCATGTTGTCAACGAGCGCCCGCTCGAAATAGGGGCGGTTCAGCCCCTTCAAATGTATCTCGGTGTATCTGACAAGCAATACCTTTTCCATTGTTGATCTCGTACCTTTCGTGTATTTATGCCGGCCGTGAAGCTTATGCCCCTCCCGGCCGGCTGCCGGCTCATCGCCTTCTGAATCTTCTTAAGAAATTGACCTGCTCCTCGATCATCTGCGCCGCCGTATCGGCCTCGCCTTCGGTGTTGAAATGCGAAAAGCTGAATCTTATCGCGCCGTCCTGACGGTCGCCCGTTATGCCCATCGCGTTCAGGATGCGGTTCCTGCCGCGCTTGTGGGCGGCGCAGGCCGAGCCGGTGGAAACGTACAGCCCCTTTTCGGAAAGCGCGTTCAGCAGCACCTCGCCGCGCACTCCCATGAAGCTCACGTTGAGTATGTGCGCCGCGCCCTCGCCGATTTCGGGCCCGTTCAGCCGCACGTCGCGCAGGCGGGAAAGATCATCGAAAAGCCGCTTTTTAACGGCAAGTATGCGGTCGTGATATTCCTGCCTGTGAGCGGCAAAATCCTCGACAGCCTCGGCAAAGGCCATTATGCCCGGCGCGTTGGTCGTGCCGGAGCGGAAGCCGCTTTCCTGCCCGCCGCCGAGCAGATAGGGCCTCACGCGGACGCCCTTTCCCACGTAAAGCGCGCCGACGCCCTTGGGCGCGTGCAGCTTGTGCCCGCTGACGGAATACATATCGCATTTCACGGCGGGCTCCTTCATGAAGGCCTGCACGCCGTCAACGTGCAGCAGCGCGTCGGGCGCGTTATTCTTGATGATGGAATAGAGCGCGTCGATATCGTTTATCGCGCCGCTCTCGTTATTCACGTGCATGATGCTCACAAGGCGGGTGTCGGGCGTGAGCAGCGATTTAAGCGCTTCGGCCGATACCCTGCCCGTGTTATCGACGGGCACGAGCTGCACGTCATAGCCCTGCTCGCGCAGCTCCATGGCGGGCTCATAGACCGAGGGATGCTCCACTGCGGAAATAAGCACGCGCCCGCGCCCGCGAAGGTTCGAAGGCAGGGCGTGAAGCGCCCCGAAAAGGGCGGTGTTGTTGGATTCGGTCCCGCAGGAGGTGAAAAAAACCTCCGAGGGCTCGCAGGAAAGCTCCCGCGCGATGACGCCGCGCGCGGAGGAGATATCCCTTTCGAGCTTTACCGCGGGGGAATAGGCGGCGGCAGGATTGAAGAACTGCTCCCGCATGTATTTTTGAGCCGTCTCCGCCGCCCGCGGAAGGACGGCGGTGGTGGCGCTGTTATCAAAATAGATCAAATAAAATCAACTCCATTCGGTATTGTGGAAACCGGTTCCCAATACCAAAATATGTCGCAGAAGCCGTTAACGCCATTAAGGTTCGCCGTCGTCCGGCGCGTCGGTGGGAGCCGGCGTGGGCGCAGGAGTGGGAGCGGGCGTTTCCGCGGGCCTGGGCGTTTCGGTCGCCGCGGGCCCGGGCGTCTCCGTTTCGGTGGAAACGGGCAGGGGATACATCTTGGACAGGTACTCATAGCTCGTCTTCAGCTGTTCGAGCGCCGTCTTGATGGCGTTGACGTCCTGCGAGGAGACGGCCGCCTCAAGCGCCTCGATGAGCGAAGTGAGGGTGGCCCTGTCGGTATCGGGCAGGGTCTGCACGTTGCCGAGATAGAGCCTTACCTGAGTGATCTGCGAGCGCGCCTTGCTCGTAAGCGATTCGAGGTTGTCGGGATCCTGCCCGGAGGAGCCGCGTCCGTGCACCCTGCACACCCTGCCTTCGCGCAGGCATGCGGAAAGGTATTGATCGGATGCGAGCGTGGTTATGACCGCGTTCGGGAATATCTTGGTATAGACGGGATCGATCACGATAGGCTCCTCGCCCTCCACGGGTTCGGCGTTCATGACCTCTTCCTCCCAGTCGTGCAGCCTTGCGAACACGGATTCGGGCGGGAACAGCAGCACGCATTTGCTGTATCTCAGCGAGGAGGGGCAGTAGGGCCCCGCGATCTCGTTGGACGAGGAGCAGGCCTCCACAAGGCAGTGCATCTCGCAGTATTCGGTGGGCATCTTTTCCACAACGCACCAGTCGGTTATGGGCGGATTGGCGGTGTCGTGCATGCAGGCCTCGGTGGCAAGCTTGCCCGAAACGGAGCACAGCGTGACCTGAGCAAGCCCCAGCTCGGCGGGCGAAGCGTCTATTATGGGCCTGTCGGAAAGCCCCTCGTGTATCTTGGACATAAATGCCTGCCACAGGGGCGCGGCCGCGTTTCCGCCGGTGGAGCCGGTGGCAAGCTTTTCGGCATAAAGATCGTGGCCGATCCACAGCGAGCCGGTGTAATAGCCCGTGAAGCCGGCGAAATAAACGGAGGTGTAGTCGTTGTTGGTGCCGGTCTTGCCCGCAACGGTCATGCCCTCGATCTGCGCCCTGGTGCCGGTACCGGTCGCCACAACGTCCTTGAGCATGTCTACGAGCATGTAAGCGCTGGTCTCCTCGAACACGCGATAGCTCTTCTGCAGCTTGCGCGCGTCAAGCACCACGCGGTAATCCTTGTCGAGCACCAGCGAGAACGATATGGGCTCGTTGTAAACGCCGCCGTTTGCAATGGTGGCAAAGGCCGCGGCCATTTCGATGGGCGTGATGCCCGTGGTGCCAAGGGCAAGACCCGGGCCGTCCACGTTGATCCTGGAGGGGTTGATGCCCAGCTTAACAAGATATTCGGCGCCCACCTGCGGGGTGACGACGTCAAACAGAGTCCTTGCCGCGACTATGTTGAGCGACCTTTCGATACCCTGCCTGATGGGCACCATGCCGATATAGCGCGTGGAGCCGATGGCGGGATAGCCCTTGTCGCCGCCATAGCCTTCGATGGGCAGCTCGGCGTTCAATATGGTGGAATTGCAGGAAAGACCCAGATCGAGCGCGGGCCCGTAAACGGAGAGCGGCTTTATCGCCGAGCCGACGGGCATCGAGCTTTGATAGGCGCGGTTGAGCTGCTTTTTCAGCGTGGGCGCCTGACGGCCGCCTATCACCGCGCGCAGCTCGCCGGTGTGCTGATCGATTATGACCGCCGAGGCCTGGGGCTGCAGCACCTCTATCGTGGTGCCGTCGATGGTGGTGGTTATCTGCACTCCCGCGGAGGGGTTCTGCAGACCGGGATAGTTGATCCAGTTGATCAGCGTGTCCTGCACGGTGTTCTGTATTTCGGGATCGACGGTGAGGTAGATGTGGTAGCCGCCCGTCCTCAGCTCGTTTTCGATCGCGGTGCGGTTGGTCTTGTTGTCCTCAAGGCCGCGCGTCTGCAGCATGTGGGTGATTACGTCGTAAACGCCGTATTCCACAAAATAGGGCATGTCGTAAAGCTGCTTTTTCTCGCTCTTCTCGACTATCCTGACCTCTTCCTCAAGGGCCGATCTGTATTGCTCCAGCGTGATATAGCCCGCGTCATACATCGCCATCAGCACCGTGTCGGTCCTGTCGTTGGTCACCTTCATCTTGTTGGTGCCGTCCTCGTTGAAGCGGGTGTAGGTGTTGGCGCGGGGATTGGTGTAATAGGGCTTCTGCACCATGCCCGCAAGCATTGCGCATTCCCTTATGGTAAGCTGATTCAGCTCCTTGCCGAAATAATCCTTTGCCGCGGCCGCAAAGCCGTAGTTCGATTCGCCAAGGAACACGTCGTTCATATAGGCCTCGAGTATCTTGTCCTTGCTCATGACGTTTTCAAGCTCATAGGCAAGGTAGGCCTCCTGTATCTTTCGCTTATAGCTCTGCTCGTTGGAAAGAATCTTGTTCTTGATCAGCTGCTGGGTGAGGGTGGAGCCGCCGTGCGTCCTTGAATTGGTAAAGGTGGAAACGATCGCGCCGAAAAGACGCTTGAAGTCCACGCCGCCGTGCTTGTAAAAGCGCAGATCCTCGACCGAGATCAGGGCGTTCTTGAGCATATCGGGTATCTCGGTGATATCCACCCAGTCGCGGTATTCCATGCCGGCAAAGGTGGTGATCTCGTTGCCGTGACAGTCATAGATATAGCTCGTGCGCTCGGATATGGTCAGACGCGAAACGTCCAGATCGGGAGTGGTATCGACGTAGGCCTTGGCAACGCCCATAACCAGCCCGAATACGGCCACGGCCCCGAGCACTATCACGACCATGAGGAGCTTGAGCACGTTGAAGAGTATGCTCAGCACGAACGGACGGTTGCCCTTCCTGCGCTTCAGCACCCTCCTGCGGCGGTCCTCCGCATCCTCGGGCGAAACGGCGCTGACCGGCGCGGCGGGCGCCGCGGGCCTGCGGGCAAGCACCTTGGTTTCTCCCTTCGGATCGTTTGTTATTATATCGTTAGCCATATGAATACTGCCTTTCATATAAATATCCATTGTGATTATACCACATTCATATAACGAAAGCAAGCCTGCGTTGGTTCCATGAGATTTGGCACGGGAAAAAACGCGGAAATATATTGACAAGCTTCGTCAACTACTATATACTGTTTGAAGACAAGTCTGCACAATACATTCGGGCATCCGTCCCGCACGGTGGAATATGAACAAGACCGTTCAAAGGATAATAATCGCCGTATCCGTCATTGCCGTGATCGCATTGATGGCGTTTTTCCTCAAGGACATTCTGATACCCTATATAAAGCTTGAAACAGCGAACGACCTGGACGGCGCGAAGGAGCTGCTGATCTCAAAGGGGGTATTCGGTTTTTTGACCGTGATACTCGTTGAGGCGCTCCAGATGGTCGTCGTTTTCATTCCCGCCGAATTCATACAGGTGTCGAGCGGCATGAGCTATCCGTTCTATATCGCCATGCTCCTGTGCGACGCGGGCGTGTGCCTGGGCGCCACGATAATATTCGTGCTGGTGCGGGCGTTCAGGTTCAGCACCGGGGCCGCGGAGAAGGGCGAAAAGAAGATCGAGCGGCTCACCTCGCGCCAAAAGAAGGGCCGCGGCACTATACTGCTTATGTATTTTCTGTTCATAATGCCCGTGATCCCCTTCGGCGCGATATGCTATTACGGCAGCCGCAGAAAGGAGCTCAGCTACGGCAAATACATCCGCACCGTGGCAACGGGCGTTATCCCGTCCATAATCAGCTCCAACGTGCTTGGCGCGGCAACGAGCTTCTTTATAAGCCGATCGCTGCCGCTGCCCCTTTTGATACTGATAATAATACTGCTTGCGGCGGCGCTTTTCGCCGTGCTGGCGGTGTTCCTGAACAAGGTGTATTTCAAGGAGGACGAGGGCACGCCCGATTCTATACTCAACGCGTTCTTCTTCCGCTTCGTGCATTTCGTTCGCGGGCACAGGCAAAGGCTGCATATCGACGACGGGCTGATACGCGATCTGCCCGCGCCTTACATTATGCTGGTCAATCACGAATCGTTCTATGATTTCTATTATTCCCGCCGGCTGATAACGGGCAATAATCCCGCCTACGTTATCAACAGGCATTATATGTCGGCCAAGATCCCGCGCAAATTCTGCGAAAAGGCCTGCTTCATACCCAAAAAGCTCTTCGCCCCCGATTTCACAACGCCCACCAAGATAATGCGCACGCTCAGGAAGGGCTATTCCGTGGTGATATTCCCCGAAGGAAGGCTGTCCATCACGGGGCGCAGCTATCCCGTGATCGACCGCAGCGCGCCTTTCTACCGCAGGCTCAAGACCGACGTCGTTATCGCGGAGATCAACGGCGCCTATTTTGCCGATCCCAAGTGGAGGAAGCGGTTCTATAAGACCGATATTTACGTTAAGGCCAAGCGCGTGATAAGCAAAGAGGAGATCGCGGGCATGACCGACGAGGAATTCAAGGCGGTAATGGACGGGGAGCTTTATCACGACGCCTCCGATAATATCGTCTGCCGCTATCCGCAGAAGGACAAGGCAAAGGGGCTTGAGCAGGTGCTCTACCGCTGCGCGTTCTGCGGCGGGCTTTACACCACGAAGGGCGCGGGGAACGATTTTACCTGCTCGCAATGCGGAAAGACGCTGCATTTCGACGAAACCTATCATTTCACCGAGGAACCCTTCACGATAGGCAATTACTATGACCGGCTGATCGAGCTTGAGCGGAAGGAGCTTGATTCGCTCGATCTCAGAGCCGAGGTCGACACGGTGATATTCAGCGAGGAGGGCAGATACCGCACGAAGGAGCAGGGCGTGTGCACGCTTACCAAGGACGGCTTTGCTTACGCTTCCGAAAAGAACTCCTTCGCCGTCGGCTTCGATCTGCTTCCCGCGCTGCCGTTCTCGTGCGGCAGGGAGTTTGAGACCTATCACGATGAAAGGCTGTTCTATTTCTATCCCAAAGAGGATCGTGTACAGTGCGCGCGCTGGGCGCTGATCGTGGACTTGATAAAGGAGATTTCGGATGAAGAAGAGAACCGGGAATGAAAACGGATCGCTTGTGGATCTTTCGGCAAAGACCTTCATACAGGTGACGGCGCTGCTTCTGGCGCTTATGATCGCTGCGATAGTGCTGACCTATGCGATACCCAAGGGAAGCTTCGGCGCCAATGCCGACGGCAGCGTGAACTATCTTGAATACGAGCGCATCGAGGGGGCGTCGGGCATACCGATCTGGAAGGGCCTGCTTGCGCCGATACTCGTGTTCCTTTCGGATAACGGGCTGACGCTCATAATGCTTTCGCTCTTCCTGCTGGTGATATTCGCCGCGTTCCAGGTGATGAACGACGTGGGCGGCATACGCGTGCTGGTGGGCGCGGCTTCGGAGCGCTTCAAAAAGCGCCGCATGCTGCTGCCCGCAGTCACGGCGTTCGTGTTCATGTGCTTCGGCGCTTTCCTGGGGCAGTTCGAGGAGATGCTTGCCATGCTGCCCATAGTCACGGCGCTTATGGTCATGGTGGGCTATGATTCGTTCACGGGCTTCCTGGTAAGCATCGTCGCCTGCGGCTTCGGCTTTGCCAGCGCGATAACCAATCCGTTCACCGTGCTGCTTGCTTCAAGCATAATCGGCGCAAATCCCATGGAGCACATACTTTACAGGATATTGATATTCATCGTGATGTACCTGCTGCTAATGGGCTTCGTGTATCTTTACATACGCGGCATAAGAAAGGATCCGTCAAGGAGCCTGACCTTATCGCACGACGAGCGCCTGCGCGCGTCCGGCGGCGCGGCCGAGGAGGAGAAGGAGATCGCCGGCGCCGGGCGCATACGCCGCACCTATGCCGTGTTCCTGCTGATATGCCTTGCGCTGCTCATCACCTGCTCGGCGGTGGAGGCGCTTCGTGAAGTGACCGTTCCCGTGCTTATCGGGTATTTTCTGATATTCGGCCCGATCGCGGGCATTATATGCTGCAAGGACGTTAAAAAGGTGTTCGCGTCATTCCTGCGCGGCGTTGTCGGCGCGCTGCCCACCGTCGTGTTCATAGCGCTTGCCTCGTCCATCAAGTACATATTCGACGAAGGCGCGATAATGCCCACCATAGTGCATCAGATAAACGAGCTGGTCGCCGGCAGGAACATATTCGTGATCGCCCTGGTGCTCTATGCGATAATACTGGTGCTCGAATTCTTCATATCGTCCTCAACGGCCAAGGCGATACTCGTAATGGGCATGCTGGCGGTGGTCAACGTGGGGCTGACGAAGCAGATGCTCGTGCTGATCTACACATTCGCCGACGGCTATACGAACGTGCTTTTCCCCACCTCGCCCGTGCTTTTGATAGCGCTTTCGATGATCGAGGTGGATTATTTCAAATGGGTCAAAAAGAGCGCGCCGCTGTTCGCGCTGAACCTCGCGCTCGTGATACTGTTCATAATACTGGGAATAGTGATAGGGTATTGAAAAGCGAAACGCAAAGCGCTCCGGGCCGGCTGGCCGCGGAGCGCTTTTCCTATGGGAACGGCCGGCTTTTCAGTCGGCTTTGGAGTCATCCCCGGGCTCATGGCAGCGCCCGTGCTTATGGCAGCATTCGTGCCCGGCGCGCTCCTCATGGAGCTTTTCGCGCCAGGAGCCGCGAAGCTTCTCAAACAGTACGATCAGCTCGTCCTTCTCTTTATCGCTCAGCGCGGAAAAGAGATCGGGCTTTTCGCGCTTGCCCTCGGAAAGCGCGGCCCTGCCGGCCTCGGTCAGGCGCACGTCGGCCGTGCGGCGGTCCTCGGCGCTCTCGGTGCGGGCGATCAGCCCCGCGCGCTCCAGCTTGCCCATCAGCTCGCTTGCCGAACCGGGACGCACGCCCAGCCTTTCGGTCAGCGCGCGCTGGGTCATATCGCCCTCCTGCGCAAGTATGCACAGTATCCTGTGCTGACCGCCGCGGCTCTCAAAGAAGAAACGGCTCATGTGATGAAGCTCGTGCATCAGCACGCCCAGCTTCTCATCCGCGTCCATGGCAAGATATTTCGCCTCCCATTCGGCGCGGTCGAACCTCCCGCGGGGACCCCGGCAGCCGTGACGCCCGTGCCTTGCGCACCCGTTGTTTTCATTGTACGTCTCATTGTTCCTGTTGCACATACAAGTCACTCCTTTCAAACTATTAAGGTACCTTGATAATAACACGCGCTTCAGCACATGTCAAGGTACCTAAACATATGTATTGAAAATATATTTTGGCGTTAAAATGGGCCGTCAGGCTTCAAACCGTTTCGAATATGCCCTTTATGCATTCGGCGATCGCAAGCCCCAGCCTTTCGTGCCCGTCGGGGCCCAGGTGTATGCCGTCTATACGGGATGCCGAGGCGTGGTCGGCGGCGTCCATAAAGTGAAGGCCGTAAGCTTCGGCGACGCCGTGATAGAGCCCGGCGAGCCGCGCGGAGCTTTCGATATCGTCCCCGCGCTCGCGGATATGCGTTTTGAGGAGGATGGGGGAGACGAGCAGTATGTGCCTGCCCGAGGCCGTGCCGGGCTCGGGACCGTCCTCGGGAAACACGCGCGAGCTGGTTCCGAAACGGCCGTTCACGGTGAGCGCTCTGCGTATCAGCCTTTCCATGCCCTCGGCGCTGCCCTCCGCGTCGGTGTACTTCATGTCGTTGGTGCCCAGCATTATCACAAGCAGATCGAGGGGCTTGTGCGCCTGCAGCGCGTAATCGAGCCCCGTAAGGCCGTTTCGCGAGCCCTTTTCGGGATCGTCGAAAAAGGTCGTCCTACCGTTCATGCCCTCGGGCACGCAGTTGTAACCGGGGCCGAGCGCCCTTGCGCACACCGTAGTCCAGCGGGCGCCGAGGGGATAGCGCCCGGAGGTCGCGGGATCAAAGCCCCAGGTGTTGGAATCGCCGTAGAACAGCACGTCCTTCATTGTCAAAGGCTCCTTTGCTTCGTTTCTCGGTCAAGTCTATCACACCGCGCGCGCTTTATCAAGCCGGAGGCAGTAATAAAAGTATCGCGGATAAGCCGCTCGGGCTTCTCCGGTTTTCATTGACAAGCCCAATATGATATGTTATATTATAAACGAAGGGTTATGCGACTTTTTCATAATCATTCCAATACCACTTGGCGGGGGCACGAAGCTTTTCGCTTCCGTGCGGAAGCCTAATAAAGGAGGAATCATGTCTAACGCTTATTTCACCATCGAAAGACCCGCAAACGACGCTTTCCGCGGCTATCTGCCCGGATCGAAGGAGCGCGCCGAACTGAAGGAAGAGCTTGCACGCCAGGCTGCCGAGGTCGTGAAGATACCGCTGATAATCGGCGGAAAGGAGATCTTCACCGAAAAGACCATCAAGGTCACCATGCCGCACGATCACGGCCACGTAATAGCCGAATGCTCGATGGCGGGCGAGGCCGAGCTGAAAATGGCCGTTGACGCCGCTTTGGCAGCGAAGGAAGCATGGGAGGATATGCCCTGGGAGCACCGCAGCGCGATATTCCTTAAGGCGGCCGATATGATCACCGGCCCCTACCGCAAGGTGCTTAACGCCTCCACCATGCTGGGCCAGTCCAAAACCGTGTTCCAGGCCGAGATCGATATTGCCGAGCTTGCGGATTTCCTGCGCTTCGGCGTGTGGTCCGCTCAGGAGATATTCAAGGATCAGCCCGGCTCCATCCCCGGCATATGGGACCGACAGGATTACCGCGCGCTTGACGGCTTTATCTGCGCCATCACGCCCTTCAACTTCACCTCCATAGGCGGCAACCTTCCCACCGCGCCCGCAATAGTGGGCAACGTGGCGGTGTGGAAGCCCTCGCGCACGGCCGTGCTTTCGAATTATTATTACATGAAGCTGCTGATGGACTGCGGCCTTCCCGCGGGTGTTATCAATTTCGTGCCCTGCAGCGGCAGCGACATGGCAAAATACGTGATATCCCGTCCCGAGCTTGCCGGCTTCCATTTCACCGGCTCCACCGAGGTGTTCCAGAGCGTGTGGAAGCAGATCGGCGAAAACATCGCCTCCTATCGCAATTATCCGCGCATAGTTGGCGAGACCGGCGGCAAGGACTTCATATTCGCGCATAAGACCGCAAAGGTGCGCCCGCTGGCAGCGGCGATAATCCGCGGCTCTTTCGAGTTCCAGGGCCAGAAATGCTCGGCCTGCTCGCGCGCGTTCGTGCCCGAAAGCATATGGCCCGACGTGCTTGCCGCAATGAAGGAAATGATGAAGGAAGCCACCATGGGCGACGTACAGGATTTCGACACATTCCTTGCCGCCGTTATCGACAAGGATTCCTTCGACCGCTGCAAGGGCTATATCGACCGCGCCAAGGCCTGCCCCGACTGCGACATAGTCATCGGCGGAAACTGCGACGATTCCAAGGGCTGGTTCGTCGAGCCCACCGTGATAGTCTGCAAAAAGCCCGATTACGAATCCATGGTCAACGAGATATTCGGGCCCATCGTATCCGTCTACGTATATCCCGACAACGAGCTTGAAAAGACGCTTAAGATCTGCGACGAGGCTTCCCCCTATGCCCTGACCGGCGCGATATTCGCTCAGGACCGCCAGGCGATCGTGAAGATGGAAAGGGCGCTCCTGCATTCGGCGGGCAATTTCTACATCAACGACAAGTGCACCGGCGCGGTCGTGGGCCAGCAGCCCTTCGGCGGCGCGCGCGCTTCCGGCACCAACGACAAGGCGGGCACCGCGCTCAACATGATCCGCTGGATGAGCCCGCACTGCGTGAAGGAGACCTTCAATCCCTCCGAAGCGATCGCCTATCCCTATATGGCCGAAAAGTGAGGATTTGCAAATGAGGATCAACGAACATCCGATCCTTACCTTTGACCGAGGCAAGGAGATAAGCTTCACCTTCAACGGTCAGCCCATGAAGGGTTATGAAGGCGAAACGATCGCCGCCGCGCTGCATGCCGCGGGCGTTAAGGTGCTGGCAAAGAGCGCAGAGCTGCACCGCCCGCGCGGGTTCTACTGCGCGATAGGCAACTGCGCCTCGTGCCAGATGATCGTGGACGGCGAACCCAACGTGCGCACCTGCATCACGCTCCTTAAGGAGGGCATGAAGGTGGAGACCCAGGAAGGAAAGGGGCGTATCGTATGAAAGAAGTCGAACTGCTTATCATAGGCTCCGGCCCCGCGGGCCTGTGCGCCGCCGTTTCGGCGGCCGAATCCGGCGCAAAGGTGCTCGTGCTCGAGCGCACCTTCAAGCCCGGCGGGCAGCTCATAAAGCAGACCCACATGTTCTTCGGCTCCGAAAGCCAATACGCCTCGCACAGGGGCGTGGATATCGCCGGCATACTCCTTGATAAGGTCAAGGAATACGGCGACAGGATCGAGATAATGCTCAACTGCACCGCCGTGGGCTTCTATGAGGACAACGTCGTCACCGTGCTCAGGGACGAGAAGGAATACTTCAAGATAAAGGCCAAGTCGATCATCTGCGCCACGGGCGCGTATGAAAAATCGCTCGCCTTCCCCAATAACGATCTGCCCGGCATTTACGGCGCGGGCGCCGTGCAGACGCTTATGAACGTCTACGGCATCCGTCCCGGCAACCGCGTGCTGATGGTGGGCGCGGGCAATATCGGCGTCATCGTCAGCTATCAGCTCATGCAGGCCGGCATCGAGGTCGCCGCCGTGCTCGACGCGGCGCCCCGCATAGGCGCGTATCTGGTGCACGCCTCAAAGCTTGCAAGGATGGGCGTGCCGATACTCACCTCGCACACCGTCAAGGAGGCCATAGGAACCGACTGCCTCGAGGCCGCGATCGTATGCGAGGTGGACGATAAATTCCGTCCCATACCCGGCACCGAAAAGCGCTATGACGTGGACGTGATGTGCATCTCCGTGGGCCTGAGCCCCTTGAACGAGCTGCTCGCAATGCGCGGCGTGGAGATGAAATACGTCGGTCAGCTTTCGGGCTATGTACCCATGAGGACCGAAAACTGCGAGACCAGCATTCCCGGCATATTCGTGGCGGGCGACGCGTCGGGCATCGAGGAGGCAAGCTCCGCAATGGCCGAAGGCTATCTTGCCGGCCTCTGTGCGGCGGCTTCGCTCGGTCACGTGCCCGAGGATTTCGAGCAGCGCAGGCGGGAATATCTCAAACAGCTCGACGGCTTAAGATCGGGCCCCGTGGGCGATAGGATCCGCGCCGGCATGGCAATCAGCAAGCTTTAAGGAGGAACGGATATGTTTGAGAAAACAGGTGTGGCCACGAGGGAAATGGTCATGACGAAATTTCCTCCCATCGAGAGGATAAACAGGGGCCCCGTCGCGGTGGTGGAATGCTATCAGAAGATCCCCTGCAACCCCTGCCAGACCGCATGCCCCGTCGGCGCGATCGCGATAGGGGACGATATAAACAACATCCCCGTGCGGGACGAGGAAAAGTGCGGCGGCTGCGGCGTGTGCGTGGCAAAATGCCCCGGGCTTTCGATAATGATAGTGGACGGCTCCAAATCGGATGAAACCGTGGAGTTCCGCATACCCTATGAATTCCTTCCCCTGCCCGAGGCGGGCGAAATGGTCACAGGCCTTGACCGCGCGGGCAAGCCGATATGCAGGGCAAAGGTGATAAGGGTGATGAATCCCGCCGCCTTTGACCGCACGCCGGTGATAACTCTGGAGGTCGCACGCGAATACCTCTATGATTTCCGCAATTTCAAGAGGGAGGTGTGAGCGCATGGACGAGAACACCATCATCTGCCGCTGCTCGGATATCACACTGAAGGATATCCGCGATCTGATCGCGCAGGGCTACGTCACCTATGACGAGATCAAGCGCATCACCCGCATAGGCATGGGCCCCTGCCAGGGCAAGACCTGCGGTCAGCTCGTGCTGCGCGAGATCGCCAACGCCACGGGGCAGAACATTGCCGATCTGAAGTTCCACAACATCCGTCCCCCCGTGGTCGGCGTAAAGCTCCACTTGATTGCCGAGGAGGCCGAGAAGAATGAAGACTAAAGCTGATATCGTCATAATCGGCGCCGGAATGTCCGGCTGCTCCATCGCCTATAACCTTGCCAAGCGCGGCGCGAAGAACATCGTCGTGCTTGAAAAAGGCTTCATCTGCTCCGGCTCCACGGGCGCCTGCGGCGCGGGCTTCCGCATGCAGTGGGGCACCGAAATGAACTGCCGCATGTCCAAATTCTCCACGGAGTTCTTCGAGCACGCCAACGATATTCTCGAATACGACGGGGATATCGAGCTGCGCCAGAGCGGCTATCTTATGATCGCCGATACCGAAAAGGAGCTTGCCCAGTTCAGAAAGAACATCGAAGTGCAGCATGCCTGCGGCATACCCTCGCGCATGGTGAGCCTCGAGGAGGCCAAGGAGATAGTCCCCCACCTCAACACCTCGATCCTCTCCGGCGCGGCGTACTGCCAGAAGGACGGCTTCCTCAATCCCCACAAGACCACCGACGCGTTCTATAAGGCCGCAAAGCGCCTGGGAGTGGAATTCAACACCTATACCGAGGTGACCGGAATAAAGGTCGAGCACGGTAGGATAGTGGGCGTCGAGACCAACAGGGGTCATATCGAGACTCCCATAGTCGTCAACGCCGCCAACGCGTGGTCGCAGGGCATAGCGAAGATGGCGGGCGTGGATCTGCCGCTTTATTCCGAGCGTCACCAGATACTCGTCACCGAGCCGGTCGAGCCCATGCAGGATCCCATGGTAATGGCCTTCAACCTGAACCTTTACGTTCAGCAGACCCCGCACGGCTCGTTCATAATGGGCCGCAGCGATTCCTCCGAGCCCAGGGATCTCAGGCGTACTTCCTCGTGGCATTTCCTTGAGGAGATGGCAAAGACCATCGACAAGGTGCTGCCCCCCATCGGAAAGCTGCGCGTGATCCGCCAGTGGGCGGGCCTTTACAATATGTCGCCCGACCGCCAGCCCATTTACGACAAGGTGGAGGAGGTCGAGGGCTTCTACGTGGCCGTCGGCTTCTCCGGTCACGGCTTCATGTTCGGCCCCGTCACAGGCACGGTCATGAGCGAGATGATATTGGGCATGGAGCCCACCATCGACGCATCCAGGCTGAGGCTCTCCCGATTTGCCGAGGGGAACCTGTTCACCGAGCCTTCGGTAGTGTAAGCCGCAAAAGGCGCGGGATAAAAGAAAAAAAGGAACGGGCCGGGAAAGCGCAGGGGCTGCCCGGCCCCCGTTTTCTGCAAAACCGTGCGCCGCGCGCGTGAAATTTTATATTTTTCAAGATTGAAAACGCGGCGGTGATATGATAAAATATTCACAAAATAAAAGGACGGAAGGGGACGGGGAAGTGAAGCTTTCGGTAATATTTGAGGATAAGCCCCAAAGATGGGGCTTCAGGGGCGATCCGTATTTCTGGGATCACCTTAAGACGCTTGCCGAGGACATGGATATCATTTCTCCCGACGAGCTTGAACAGTGGATAAAGGACGAATACCTTGCGCTTTCGGGCAAGCCGCTGACGGATGAATACATGGATTTTGCAGTGATAAAGCAGTTTGCTCACGGCGGGATGAGCTCCGGCGGCGTCGATAACGGATGGTGGACGGAAGAGGGCATCCCCCTGCTGAAAAGCAGGCTGGCCGCGCTGAAATGAGGCCGCTTCCGCCGCGCAATACGCTTTGCGGGCGGGAAACGCCTTGAATATATGCAGCGATTCAATATTTTTCGGAGGTGCGTATAATGAATATCAAACGTATCGCAGGCATTTTGCTGATCGCGGTTTTGCTCATCCTGGCCATGCCGGCGGGGCTTGCCAGGGGCGCGGCCGATTCGGCAAACGAAAAAGCCAGGCTGGGCCTGCTTGACAAGGTCTGGCACGAGCTTGAGGCGGTGGAGAGCGAGTGCATCGATTCGGGCGCCGGCGCGGGCGAGGTAACGGCCGCCGTTTACAGGGCCGCCGTTTCAAACCGGCTTGCCGATGAGGGAAGCCTGAGTGCGATCCGCAATAACGCATTCACGTTCAGGGTCAGCGGAATGCTGTGCAATTACAACTATAAAAACCGCAATACGGCGCATGGATCCTCCGTCGACGCGCAGCTGCTTGCCGATATCGCCGAGGCCTACGGAACGAGGAACGGCGCGGAGGAGCTGAACGTTTTGCTTATCGGGCCTTTCTACGGACAGGACGCCAACTTCACGAATCAGTATCCCAACGAGGCCGCCTCCATCGCCGAGGCAACGGGCGGAAGCTTTACGATACTTTCAACAGCCAACGCCACGGGGCCCAACATCGCGGCGGCAATGCCCGACGCGGGCGTGGTGCTTATGGATTCGCACGGCGCGGACGGTTATCTTGGGCTGACCACCAACGAGGGCATCACCTCCGAGGATTATCAGAACGGCTGGGCTTCAAGCTCGGGCAGTGATTCCGCCTATATCGACGGAAGGTACATAGAGCATCACGTTTCAAGGCAGCTTCCCAACAGCATCATATGGATGGCGTTCTGCGAGGGCATGATAAAGAGCAATCACGGCGAGACGGGCGCGGCGCTGCTGCGCGCGGGAGCCGGCTGCGTCTACGGCTATTCGCAGGCGGTCACATTCGGCGGCGAATATCGCTATGAAACGCATTTCTGGAACAACATGAAGTATAACGATACGACCGTTGCGCAGGCGTTCAACGCCATGACGGCCGATCTGGGTAACTGGGATCCCCTTATGAGCTCGTCCAGCGGTTCGGCATTCCCCGTGGTAATGAGCCCCGTCGATCCGTATCCGTCCAATCCCGACAGCCATCAGACCGTCCGCTGCGATTGGAAGCTTTTCGGCGCGGAGGCCGAGCCCGTGGAGCTTGAAAGCTTCAGCCTCGATCCCGACGAGATCGATATCTATATCGGCACATCGTCCGCCGTGCACTTTGACCGCGTGCCCGAAAACGCCAATAATTATGACCTTGAATGGCACAGCGAGGACGAAAGCATAGCCACCGTGATAGGCAACGATAACGTGGTGCGCATCACCGGCACGGGCATAGGCTCTGCCCGGATCTGGTGCGACGTGCTTGTGAACGGCGCGAGCATCGGCAGGGCGTACAGCAGCGTCAACATAATCCCCCTGCCGCCCATCAGCGAGGCGCTGAATGCCGAAGGCGGCACCCTTGAGTTCACTTCGACTTCCTATCCGTGGCAGACGGTGCTGACGGATGGCAGGCTCGCGGCGAAATCCGGCAACAAGGGCGTCAACAATTCCACATCGACCCTCAAACTCGTGCTCGATATGCAGGCGGGCGAGACCCTGTCTTTCGATTGGAAGGTTTCGAGCGAAAACTTTGATAAGCTCGGCTTCTATGCCAACAACCAGCTTCAGGGCAGCCTGATATTCGGCGCCCCGGATTGGGAGACCGTGGTGTTCACCGCCCAGAGCAGCGGCACCTACACTTTTGAGTGGCGCTATAAAAAGGACGCCAGCGTGCACGCTCTTGACGACTGCGGATACGTTGACAACGTGATCTACAGCGGGAACGCCGTTCCCGTGATACCCGGCGACGCGGACTGCAGCGGCGCCGCGGATTCGGTCGACGCGCTGCTCATACTGCGCTATGCGCTGGGCATCGTGGAGACGCTGCCCTCGTTTGAAAACGCCGACGTGACGGGAGACGGTGTGGTCGATTCCACCGATTCCCTGCTGGTGCTGCGCTATGCGCTGGGCATAATCAGCTTATAAGCTTAAGGCATTAAGACCGATCGAAAACACCCCGCTCGTCAGTCGCTTTGCACAAGACCGACAAGCGGGGTGATTTTTATGCCTTTAGCGGCGGCGGGCAGCCTTCATCCGATATCCGGAAAGCTCATCCGCCGCTTGGCGCGCCGATCACAGCACAGGCTCCTGCGGGCCGTGCTGCTCTTCCATGACGTGCCCGGGCTGCTGATCGACGGCAGCGGTGGGAGCTTTCTCCGCATTCGCGGCGTTAAGCCCCTGATTCAGCCTTTGCCGGAACGTGCCGACGTTTCCCGAAGCGATCGCTTCCATCATGCCGGATGGTTTTACGCGCTCGGAGGTATTGAAGCCGGGCGGCGGATGTGATAGAATCGTTCTATAAACACGATCTGCAAAGGAGGACGTGATCATGGAAAAAAGGATCGTTGCCGTGAACGCGGGCCCGCGCATGGGCCGGAATACCGAAACGCTGATAAGCGAGGCGGCGCGCGGGGCGGAATCCGGGGGCGCCGTTATAGAGCGGTTCGACCTGTTTAAGCTTGAAAAATACACCGGATGCATTTCGTGCTTCGGGTGCAAAAGGGAAAGGTTCAAGGGGCATTGCGTGTGCCGCGACGGGCTTACGCCCGTGTTGGACGCGATCAGGAATGCCGACGGGCTTATCATAGGCTCGCCTAATTATCTTTCTGAAATGACGGCTTCATTCCGCGCGCTGTATGAGCGGCTCATATTTCAGAACCTGACATATAATCTTGAAAAGCCCTGCTGCAATGAACACCCCATCCCCGTGCTGCTGATCATGACGAGCAATGCGCCGGACACGGCTTACCGCGGGCTTTTGAACGGCTATAAGCAAACGCTCGACCGCTTTGTCGGCCCGACGGAGGTGCTTGTTGCGGGCGACACCCTGCAGCTTAAGGATTACTCCGCGACCGACTGGGAATGGACCATGTTCGATCCGGAGAAAAAACAGCGCCGCCATGAAACGGTGTTCCCGATCGAACGCAGAGCGGCGTTTGAAAAGGGCGCGGAGCTCGTTGCGCGGTAAGAACAGGATGGGGTCAAGGATATGGAATACAGGCTCGAGGATCTGACAAAAGAAGACGCCGCTTATATCGGCAAAATGATAAACGAGATCGTCCCCCGCGAGGTGGACGCGGACGAGGAGGAATTCGTCCTCAAGATCGAAAACGAAAACGGCGAGATCATAGGCGGATGCATTGCGGAGGCATATGAATACCGCTGGTCAAGGATGTTCCTCGACACCCTTTGGGTGGACGAACGCTATCGCCGCCACGGCATCGGCTCCATGCTGCTCCGCGAGGTCGAGCGCATCGCAAGGGAGAAGGGCTGCCGCGTGGTCACGCTCGGCACCGCCAGCTATATGGCAAGGCCGTTCTATGAAAAGCACGGCTACACGGTGTTCACGACTCTTAAAAGGGCAAATGGCTATATCAGCTATTCCCTGGTAAAATACCTTGAAAAGGATACGCCCGAATACGTGCCCGCGGACAACAGCGGCGCCCGGTTCAAGGTCTCGCCCGGCGGCGACGAAGACGCGAAGATCATCGAAAACGGCATTAATGCTTACAGCGAAGACTATGAGGATAATTTCGAATACGTTGATTTTTGCAGGAAGCTTGTCGATAAGGACGGCCGGTTCATCGCCGGCGTTATCGCGGAGGCGGAGAAGGGCGGAAACGGCTTTGTTCAGGCGCTTTTTGTGGAGGAGCCGCTGAGGCGCCGCGGCATTGGCACGTTCCTTATGCGCGAGGCCGAAAAGTATGCAAAGGAAAACGGCGCCTCGATGGTGCTGACGAGCGCGGGCGATTGGAACGTCGGTTTCTTTAAAAAGAACGGCTATCTGCAAAGAGGCGAGCTGAAGGACGTTCCCAAGGGACACGACTGTTACGAGCTTTACAAAACGCTCTGAAGCACGGAAGGCTTCGATCTGATCGTACGTGCGGCGCCTGTGCTTTTTTTAAACAGGCTGTTGACGAACGGTATAAACCGTGCTATTATAGTTAGCGGCGGCTAACTATCCGCCGGCCATCTTTTGAATAACAGTAACGGAGGAAACGTTCATGGAAAAGGTAACCGTCAGGATCGACGGCATGATGTGCGGCATGTGCGAGGCGCATATCGCGGACACGATACGCGCCGCGTTCCCGGACGCGAAAAAGGTAAAGGCTTCAAGGGCGCACGGGGAAGCGACTTTCATTACCGAAAGCGGCGTTGACGAAGCAAGGCTGAAAAAGGCCGTGGACGACACGGGCTATACTTTCGTTTCGGTATCGTCGGAGCCTTACAAAAAGCGCGGGCTGTTCGGATAATAAAAGGCCCCGGCGCTCAACGCGGCGCTCAGGCCGTTTTGACCGTGAGCTTGCTTAAAGGATAACCCTCGCTAAGCTTCATGCAATACACCTCGGTGCATTTTTTGAATCTGGCAAACGTCTTTTCGGCCTCGCTGCCGTTGGTATAGGCGCGCCAGCAGCCCACGCACCGGCATTCCCTGTTCCTGTCGCACATGAAGCAGCGGACGTCCTCGGGAGGATAGCCGAGAAAAAGTCCTATCTCGTGAGGAAAATCCTCCGAGCCGCCCAGGCGGGCCATAAGCTCCCTGATAAGCCGGGCAGCCGTTCCCTCGTCATATCCGCACGAGGAGAGGATCGCCTCGGATACGGGGCTTTTCAGATCGTCCTCGAGCTTCTTCGGTCGGTAAACGTAAATAAGCGCGCTCCCGTTCGCCAGGCGAAGCGGTATCATGCGCACGCCCTTGCCCTTGAGCATATTGTTGACGGAGCGGATGCTTTTCATAAGCTCCGCTTTATCCGTGTATTTGCAGTTGAACATATTCGCCGTCTTGAGCCCCGCAAGCGTGGGCGAGCAGTGACGGACTATCAGGGCTTCTGACATTATCGTTCTCCTTTCCCGGCGTCTTTATCGAGATCTGCGATATAGCTTTTGCATGCGTGCTTAACGCCCTCGGAAAGGGCGATAAAACCCGCGACGATGCCCGCGGCAAAAATAAATCCCATACAGGCCTCCTTTTGTCAAACCGCGTGTTCGCTGAGTATCGAGCGAAGCGCGGCGACCGAGCTTGAATGCGATCTTGCGATGCGCGCTTCGTTCCCCTTGAGCGCACATTGAACCATCTTGTGCGAAACGGTGCTTGTGAACAGCACCACGAGGTCGGGGCTTCCAAGGTCCTTCAAGCCCGTCGTCATCTTGGGATAGACCTTGGCCTTGCAGCCGTATTCGCGGCAAAGCTCCTTGTACTGCCTTGTCATGCATTCGTTCCCGCCGACTATTACCACGCTCATTTCGGTTACCTCAATTCCTACCGGTTTACTTTGAGTTAGCATCCGCTAACTGAATGTATTATAACAAAGAGAGCCGTGCTTGTCAACAGCTCTCACAAATATTTTTTAAGAAAACTTACGGGCGTGATCCGCCGGCCACGCCGGAGGCGGCCCGTTCTTTTGCGTTCGGATCGATCATGCAAGCGGCGCGCCATCGATTTGACTCCGATCGGCCGGCGGGTTTTCCTCCCCGCACCTTCCGCAGTCAGAGCAGCCGTTGCAGATAGGCCTTGAGCCGCAGGGACGGGCGCCGTCATAGTTCTCGCCGCCGCCCAGGGCTTTTTCGCGTAAAGAACAACCGAGTATTGACTAACGAACGAACGTTAGGTATAATAGACGGTGTGATCCGGCATTACTGCTGTTTCGGAAAGAGAGCGAAAAGTATGGAAAAGAGCAACACACGGGAAGAAATACTGGAGGCGGCGCTGGATCTTTTCGCCGTCAACGGATACGAAGCCACCAGCATCTCGCAGCTTGCCGATGCGGTGGGTATCCGCAAGGCGTCCCTTTACAGCCACTTTGCGAATAAGCAGGATATTCTGGATACCGTCGTCGAAACCGTGCTGAAAGGCTATGCCGACCGCTCGATATTTGCACGCGCCGACTGGGACGATCCGGGATTCACAAAGGATAAGGCCGGCATGACCGCGGAAGATGCGGCAAAGCTCGTCAGGGGACAGCTGCGCTACATCCTGCACGATCCGCACATCAGCAAGGGCAGGAAGCTGCTCGTGATCGAGCAGTTCCGCAACGCGGAGCTGGCGGAGCTTCAGACGAAGCAGAATTACAGGGACGTCCTTAATTATTTTACGGGAATGATGCGCTTCCTGATCCGCGAGGGCGCCTTGAAGGATGAGGATCCCGAGATAATGGCCGCGCAGTTCTCTTCGCCGATCACAGTCTGGATCAACCTGTGCGACCGGGAGCCTGAGCGCGAAGACGAAGTGATGGAGCTGGTCGGGAAACACGTGATGCAGTTTTTCGAGATCTATCGGAAATAGGGCTTTTTAAACGGGAATTTGCTGTGGCCGGTCGGATCGAATGCGGCTGACCGGTTTTCTTTCAAACGTATAACTAACGAACGATAGGACGCCAAGGGACCCCCGGTTTACGTAAACGTGAAAGCGGCAGTAAGAAAAGGAAGACCGATATAAAACGTGGAGACGGAAAGACTGATCATAGATCGGATCAAAGAGACCGATAAAGAGGATTACTATATCAATATCTCGCACGACAAAAGGGTGTTGGAGACGTTTATATGCCGATATGCGGATTCATTGGAGGAATTCGACTTTTCTTCCTATCCGGGAAGACGGGATCTGTTTGCGATACGCCTGAAGGAAACGGGGCGTCTTATCGGTATTATTCTGTACTTTGATGAAAAAGAGGATTCCTGCGAGATCGGCTATGGGATAGGCTCCGGGTTCTGGAATCGGGGGTACGCAACGGAGGCGGCGTCGCGGTTTCTGGAGTATCTTTTCCGTGAGAAAGGAATGCGAACGGTATACGCATCTTTCTTTACCGGGAACGACGCCTCGCGCCGCGTGATGGAGAAATGCGGTATGACCTTCGATCACTTCTCGGAGAAAGAATTGACATATCTGGGGATCGAGCGGGATCTGACGTATTATGCGATCCGCCGAAAGCCGGACGTGATCCTGTTGAACGGCCCTTCGTCCGCGGGGAAATCATCCATTGCCAAGGCGCTGCGGCAAAAGCTCCGCGACGGTGGAGGCGCCGCCGTTATCTCGCTGGACGATCATCTGCAAATGTCCGCAAACGAGCCGATTTGGGAGGACGACGTTTTTGCGGTCATGCCGCGCATGTGCGCGGATATTCAAACGGCGCTGCGGGAGGGCAAAACGGTTATCATCGACCATGTGATTACCAGCGCCAGAATCTACGGCGCCTTGAGCCATGCGGTCGCCGGATTTCAAATGAAAACGGTGCGGGTTCGCTGTGACGCCGAAACGCTGCGCCGGCGTGAGGCCGAACGGGGCGACCGGTGCGCCGGTTCCGCCGAGGCGTCGCTTCGATATCTCTATCCGAAGACGGGATATGACCTGTGCGTTGACAGCGGCGAAGCAAGCCCTGCAGCCCTTGCGGAAGAGATCGTGAAGAAGATATGGCAAACGCGATAACGTTTTTCAGAATAGCCGCCGGCATCGTTCTGCTTTTCTGTCCGGTGTTCTCTCCTGCCTTTTATGTGTTTTACACAGCGGCCGGGTTGTCCGATATGCTGGATGGATTCGCGGCAAGAAAAACGGATACCGTCAGCGAGCTTGGGGCAAGGCTGGATACGATCGCGGACTTTGTGCTCGTGGCCGTATGCCTGATCAAGCTGCTTCCCGTCCTTCGTATTCCCGCATGGTTATATGCCTGGATCGGGATCATTGCCCTTATAAAGGTCGTGAATATCATTTCCGGATTTGCCGTGCAGAAGAGGTTTGTGGTTGTTCATTCGGTTATGAACAAAGTGGCGGGAGCGCTGCTGTTTCTGCTGCCGCTGACGATATCCGCGGTTCCGCCGGATCGATCTGCGATCGTCGTCTGTGCGGCGGCAACGTTCGCCGCTATTCAGGAAGGCCATTTAATCAGAACGGAAAGAGAACAGAAGCCCGAGCTGTGCGGAGCCGGGATCGGGAGGAAAACAAGACCGTGAAATTCAAAGGGACCCTTATCGTCGTAAAGGACTGCAGGAAAGCATTGGAGTTTTATCGGGATATGTTCAGATTCGAGTTGATCCGGGATAACGGCGGCAATATGGAGCTTTCCGGGAACCTGTATCTCCAGGAGGAAAAATACTGGGAGCGGTTTACAGGGAGGCGAGTTATTCCGCAAAGCGATCAAACCGAGCTGTATTTTGAAGAGCCGGATATCGAGGGCTTTATAAAAAAGCTGGAAAGGCTCTATCCCGGCACCGAATACGTCAATCGCCTTATGACGCACAGCTGGGGACAGCGGGTCGTCAGATTCTATGACCCGGACGGCAATCTCATCGAAGTCGGCACCCCCGTGTGATCCTTAGGTGACGGTGTTTGACAGACCATGGAACCGAGAATGATCGGTGCTGAACGCAAAGTACGGACTTTGCGGATAAGGGGGACGAATTGTGAAAGACAAGTATTATGAACAAGCCGTAACCTGTGTAAAGGACACTGTTCTTCCTGCACAGATAAGGTTGTATAATTCCTGCGGCGGTGATTTTGATATGATCTACGGCGAAGCAATGAACGGAAACGGATACTTCGGGAAGGTGATCGAGCCCGGCCATGTCTATGAACTTGGATACGAGAAATGCACTTGCCCCAAAGTACAGTCCGGTAAAGTCACCGACCCGGAGCAGTGCGAATGCAGCAGACAAAGCATACTGTTTATTCTCGGCTGTCTGGAACCGGACGGCAAATTTGATGTGGAGATTACGGAAACAATATTGCGCGGAGCGGAGCGCTGCAGATTTAGGATCACAAAGTATTAAAGGGCCGGATTTCGGTGCGGTTCAGATGACAAATCGAAGCTTAACGGGGTGAAAGAGATGGAAGCGGCATTTGGAGAAAAATCCTGTATCGATTCATGGATGCAGCTTGTCAGAAAAGTCAGCTGGAATTTTCCCGGTCTCGAAACGGAAGAGAGTTTGGATGAACATAAACAGACCGTGCTGAATTTCATGAGCAAAAAGCAGGCCTTATGTGTTATTATCAAAGAAACCGTCGTTGGGGTGCTTCTGTTCTCGCGCAGCAGAAACATGATCTGCTGTCTTGCCGTGGATCCCGGGTATCGAAATCGGGGGATCGCTTCGATCCTGCTGAGAAAAGCGCTTGATGAATTGGACGGAAGCAGGGAAATCACCGTATCGACGTTTCGCGAAAATGATGATAAAGGGACGGCGCCAAGGGCTCTGTACGGAAAATTCGGATTCCGGGAAGGCGAGATGACAGAGGAATTCGGGTATCCCAATCAAATATTTGTTTTGTATCCTTGAATCCCGGTTTACGGGAACAAGAACCGGATCATGTACGAGGAGAAACGGTGAAATACGAGATCCGAAAGGGATGGCCGCAGTACAGATCCGGACAGTAAATGACAGGACGTTTTTCGCTTCACCTGATATAATGAACCCATCAAGGAAAGGAGAAGGTAACGATGGAGTGGCTTTCCTGCATTCGTACGGCGATCGATTTTATGGAAGAGCATCTGACCGACGACGTCAGTGCGCAGGACGTGGCGGAGCGGGTGTATCTTTCTCCGTTCTTTCTTCAGAAGGGTTTCTCTTTGATGACCGGATACGGCATCGGGGAGTATATCAGGAACCGCAGGCTGTATCGGGCGGCGGTGGATCTGAAGGAAACGGATGATAAAGTGATCGACGTTGCGTTTCGGTACTGCTATGAAACGCCGGAAAGCTTTACGAAAGCGTTCTCCCGGTTCCATGGCGCAACGCCGTCGCAGGTGCGCGGCGGAGCGGCGATCAACACGTTCCTTCCCTTAACTATCAAACTGTTAATCTATGGAGGTGATCGGATGGACTGCAAAATAACACCGATGTTCCCGTTCAAGGTCATCGGCTTTCAGAGAGTGTTTGACAATGAGACCGCTTACACGGAGATCCCAAAGTTCTGGGATGAGATCTGTGAAAAGTATGCTGCGGGCGTGTATGCCGGAAACGCTCCGGCGAACCCCTATGAGCAGGCTCTTGTGGATAACTGCATCGGGGAATACGGCGTCTGTATCGACGACGTTGGCGACGGAAAGTTCCGGTATCTCGTTGCCGGCAAATACACGGGCGGCAGCGTGCCCGAAGGCATGGTCGTCTATGAGTTTCCCCGGAGCGACTGGGCGGTGTTCAACTGCATCGGCCCGATCCCGGAGGCGCTCCAGAGCATGAACACGCGGATCTTCCGGGAGTGGCTGCCCGGCAATCCGGATTATGAGCTTTGCGGCAATGCGAGCGTGGAGTGGTATGATTGTGTGAACGGAGAAAAAACCGATCCCGACTACCACAGCGCGATCTGGGTGCCGATCAAGAGAAAAGAATAAGCGGGAACGACGCGCGGCGGGCTCTCCTGCGAAACAATTTTGAAGCCCGCCTCGCCGATTGCTGCGGCCTCATAAACGTCTTTGCCGCTCTCCCTTGGAGGGCGGCGGTTTCTTTTGACGGGATTGAAAACAAGGTTCATCTATGGTAGAATCATCCCGATAAATCGGGATTCGGAGAGGAACACGGGGTGTATTATTCAAAACACAATAAAAAAATAATTTATATAAACCATTACAGCGGACTGCTTGAAGTAGAAGGCGAGGGCATGCTCTGCCGCGAGGACGCCGAGTTGTGGCATGAGTCACGCAAAAACTGGGCGAAAGAATATGACACGCTAATGACGGATCTCGATCAGGTCCCGTTAACCGACAGCTGCGTCTGATAAAAAATCGAGTTGATTTTTTCACAATAATCGGATAAGATAATAAGCAAGATACGTCTGCTGCTTTGAGAGGTGAGAACATGAAACTTGCTGCGGTTGGAAGCAACTGCGTGGATTTTTATAATAATGTGGAGGGCGGAAAAGCCTATCCGGGCGGCGGTCCGGTCAATATGG
>JAEEGL014005710.1_pt1 | contig 29198 bp, 25 predicted proteins | sample 9134231 | NCBI WGS metagenome assembly JAEEGL01 (sample SAMN16246548, study PRJNA631951) | gut metagenome | biome: gut microbiome; feature: rumen; material: fiber-attached | host: Bos | place: Iran: Karaj | collected 2018-10 | reverse complement strand
GGCAAACCGACCAAACAACGTCTTCGTCTTCATAAAACTGCCTCTGATTCTTCTTCCGTTCATCGTGACTTCCGCGAGCCGTCCGCGCCGGGTCGGCCGCAGGCGGAAACGTCATCGTTATTGCTACTTTTCATTTCGGGCATTTCGGGAGGAATCTTCAAACTTGAAGAGAACACCTCCCCAGTTTACTATTATATATGGTTAAAATAGGCAAGACAAGTTAAAGCGGGAAGATTTCGCAAATTTTAACGGAAGAGGCCGGAAAGGTTCGGCTTTATGACGGTTATGTCGGTTCGGCGGAAAGGTATCGCGGCCCGGCCGGAATATTTTCGATATAGTGACAAGCGGCAGGGCTTCCCCCTTTTGCCGACACGGTTTTTGCACAGTATGTTTTTTTCGGCGCGAAAGAGGGCGACATGACCACTTTTGCTGATTCGTCACGCCTGGCCTCCACACTGGAGGGGGGCCGCCGCCCGGTCATCGTGGTCGGCAGCGGGATCTTCGGAAGCGTCCTGGCCGAACGGCTGGCCGGCGGCGCGGGGCGGGATGTCGTCGTTCTCGAAAGGCGCGCGCACATCGGCGGAAATTCCTATTCGGAAATCGACCCGGAAACCGGCATCGAGGTTCACCGTTACGGGTCGCACATTTTTCACACGAAATCGGAAAAGGTCTGGAACTACATTTCACGCTTTGCGCGGTTTAACACATACCGCCACAAGGTTCTGACGACCAGCGGCGGACGGGTCTACACGATGCCGATTTCGCTCATGACGATCAACACCTTTTTCGGGAAGTGCCTCCGGCCGGACGAGGTCGGCGCGTTTCTGGCGGCTTCGACCGAAAATTTCCGCGGCGGCGAACCGGCCAATCTCGAAGAGAAGGCAATCTCGCTGATCGGCGAAGACCTTTACCGCGCGTTCATCCGGGGCTATACGGCCAAGCAGTGGGGGCGCGACCCGAAAGAGCTGCCCGCCGAGATCATCACCCGTCTGCCGGTACGGCATAATTACAACACGGACTATTTTAACGACCCGCATCAGGGGATCCCCCTGGACGGGTACGGCGGACTCTTCGAAAAGCTCCTGGACCATGACAATATCCGCGTCTTTCTGAACACCGATTATTTCGATGTCCGGCGGCTGATCCCCGAAACGGCCGAGGTCGTCTGGACGGGGATGGCCGACCGCCTCCTCGGCTACAAATACGGGCATCTGGAATGGCGTTCTCTCCGGTTCGAGTACGAAAGGCTCGAAACAGAAGATTACCAGGGAACCGCCGTCATGAACTACGCCGACGAAGACGTTCCCTGGACCCGAATCCACGAGTTCAAGCATTACCACCCCGAACGGGACGCCTTCACTTCGGCCGGGACGGTCCTCTGCAAAGAGTTCCCCGCCGCGTGGAAACCGGGAGACGAGGCGTATTACCCGATCGGCAATGACCGAAACCGCGCGCTCTACCGGCGGTACGCCGACGAGATCGCTCTCCGGCCCGGATGGCACCTGGGGGGACGCCTCGGCGCGTACCAGTACTGGGACATGGACAGGGCCGTCGAAAAGGCGCTGGAACTGTACGAAACCTCCTTTCAGCCGTAACAGGAGTTATACGCGTTTGCAAAAGCGCAACCGCAGCACAATGAACGGAACCGAACCTGTCAGCAACACACGCGAAGCGGCCGCAGCCTCCCCTTCCCCGCTGGCCGAACTGGTCCGCTACTGCCTGATCGGCGTAACGGGCGCCACGCTCGATGCGGTGCTCTTCTGGCTGATGACCCGTGCGGGCGTCTACTATCAGATCGCCAACTTCGTCAGTGTCACCTGCGGGATCGTCAACAACTTCTTTCTCAACGCATTTTTCAACTTCAAAACGAAAAACCGGCTCTTTCGCCGTTTCTGCAGTTTTTACACAATCGGAATGCTCGGCTGGGGAGTCAGCGCGCTCCTCTTGTGGCTCTTCATCGAACGGTGCGGAATTCGGCCGCTCCCCTCGAAGCTGGCGATCATCTTCATCGTCACCGCGCTGCAGTTCACCCTGAACAAGACATTCACCTTCGCCCGAAAACGGGGCTGAACCGAAACAAAACGGAGGAGACCCATGCTCGACCTTGCTGTTGTCATTCCCGTCTACAACGAAGAGGAGTGCATCGCCGCGGTTCTCGAAAAGTGGGCCGCCGCGCTCGACCGGCTCGGGATCGACTACCGGATCGACGCCTATAACGACGGCTCGCGCGACAACTCGCTCGCCGTAATGCGCGCCGCCGAACCGGATTTCGGCGGCCGGGTCGTCGTACACGACAAGCCGAACGGCGGGCACGGGAACACGGTCCTGACCGGCTACCTGGCCGACTGCGGAGAGGCGGAGTGGATCTTTCAGATCGACTCGGACGACGAGATGGGACCGGAATCGTTTCCCGCGCTCTGGGAAAAGCGCGCCGGTTATGATTTTCTGGTCGGACGGCGGGACGGACGGAAACAGCCCCTGCCGCGCAGGGTGATGAGCGCGGTCTCGCGCCTGACGGTGCGCCTTTTTTACGGACGCGGCGTCTGGGATGTCAACGCGCCGTACCGGCTCATGCGCGCGGCGGCTTTCGCGCCGATCTTTCAATCGATTCCGCTCGACACCTTCGCGCCGAACGTGATCATCACCGGCATGGCGGCCCGGCGCCGCCTCCGCTCCTTTGAAATGCCGGTTCCCCAGCATGACCGGCAGACGGGGGAAGTTTCGATTAAGAAATGGAAACTGATCAAGGTCGCGCTGAAATCGTTCCGCCAGACCGTCTGTTTCGCCCTCTGCCGCGGACGGCGGTAACGGGCGGCGTTATCGGCGCGCGGCAAAACAAGATCATGCCGGAACCCAACATGCGCCGGGTCTGTGTTACATTGAAGAGGAAGGTGTTCCGCAGAGCCGGCGGAGAATCCCGAAGAGCCGTCGCGATTCCGCCGCCCGGGAACATGAACCGGCGAAAGGGCCTCCGAGGGAAACGGAATAACCATCCGCGGATTTGATTCCGACGCAGACGGTGTGAAGACCGGAGCGGTTCCCCTTCCAGAAAACAAAACGGCGAAAAGGACCGGCCGGAAGCGGTCCTTTTCGCCTGTCATCCAAAAGCTTTCGATATGTCCCGGAACGCCCGGGAACGGACGCGGTTTACTCTTTGACCTCAAATTCGGCATCGACGGCGTCGTCGTCTTTGCCGGCGCTGCCGGCGCCCGGAGCCGCGCCCGCCGCACCGGCGGCACCGGCGGCATTCTGCTGCGCGTTCTGGTAGAGGGCGGAACTCATCGCGTGAGTCACGCGTTCCAGATCGGCGAGGGCCGACTTGATCTTGTCGGTGTCGTCGGAGCTGATCGCTTCGCGAACCGCCTTGATCTGAGTTTCCACGGCCTCTTTGTCTTCCGGCCGGAGCTTGTCGGCATACTCTTTGAGCTGCTTTTCAAGCCCGAAGCACATCGACTCGGCCTGGTTTTTCGTCTCGACCTTTTCGCGCCGCGCCTTGTCTTCACTGGCGTGAAGCTCGGCGTCGCGCTGCATCTTTTCGATCTCGTCTTTCGAAAGACCGCCCGACTGCTCGATCCGGATCTTCTGCTCCTTCTGCGTGCCGAGATCCTTCGCCTTGACGTTCAGGATCCCGTTGGCGTCGATATCGAACGAAACCTCGATCTGCGGAACGCCGCGGGGCGCCGGGGGAATGTTCTCCAGGTTGAACTGGCCCAGAAGCCGGTTGTCGGCCGCCATCTCCCGTTCGCCCAGGAAGACCTTGATCGTGACCGCGGTCTGGTTGTCGTCGGCGGTCGAGAAGACCTGTTTCCGGTCGAGCGGAATCGTCGAGTTCTTTTCGACCAGTTTGGTCATCACGCCGCCCAGCGTCTCGATGCCGAGCGAAAGGGGCGTCACGTCGAGCAGAAGGACGTCTTTGACTTCCCCGGCCAGAACGCCTCCCTGGATCGCGGCGCCGACGGCGACGACCTCGTCGGGGTTCACCCCCTTGTGGGGCTCCTTGCCGAAGAACTTCTGAACCGTCTCCTGGACTTTCGGGATACGGGTCGAACCGCCGACCAGAACCACCTCGTCGATATCGTTCGGGGTCAGTTTGGCGTCGGCCAGCGCCTGCTGAACCGGACCCTTCGTCCGTTCGATCAGGTGGTCGACCATCCGTTCGAACTCGGAACGGGTCAGCTTCATCATCAGGTGTTTCGGGCCGGTCGCGTCGGCGGTGATGAACGGCAGGTTGATGTCGGTCGACTGGAGCGAACTCAGCTCGCGCTTCGCCTTTTCGGCCCCTTCCTGCAGACGCTGGAGCGCCATCGGGTCTTTCCGCAGATCGATCCCCTGCTTCTTCTGGAAGTCGTCGGCGATGTAGTCGATCAGGACCTTGTCGAAATCGTCCCCCCCCAGATGGGTGTCGCCGTTGGTCGAAACGACTTCAAAGACGCCGTCCGCCACGTCGAGGACCGAGACGTCGAACGTGCCGCCCCCCAGGTCGAAGACGACGATCTTCTGCTTGACGTTTTTGTCAAGGCCGTAGGAGAGCGCCGCCGCCGTCGGCTCGTTGATGATACGCATCACTTCGAGTCCGGCGATCTGGCCGGCGTCTTTCGTCGCCTGCCGCTGCGCGTCGTTAAAGTAAGCGGGGACCGTGATCACCGCCTTGTTGACCTTGTGACCGAGATAGGCTTCGGCCGATTCCTTCAGTTTGCGCAGGGTCAGCGCCGAGATTTCGGGCGGGGTGAACTCTTTCCCGTCAACCCCGACCTTCACATAGTCCTGGGGAGAGCCGACCAGTTCGTACGGAACCGTCTCCTCTTCCGAGCCGACTTCGGCGCGCTTGCGCCCCATAAACCGCTTGATGGAGGAAATCGTACGTTTCGGGTTCGTGACCGCCTGGCGTTTCGCCGGCTCGCCGACGAGGGTTTCGCCGTTGTCGGTGAAAGCCACAACGCTCGGGGTCAGCCGGTTCCCTTCGGGGTTCGGAATGACTTTCGCGTCTTTCCCTTCCATCACCGCTACCACAGAGTTGGTCGTTCCAAGATCGATACCAATGATTTTTTCACCGTTTGCCATAGTTCTGATTCCTCTCTATTCGATTAACCTCGCCGGTTCTGGGCCGGCTTTCGGTTCATTGTCTGTTCTGACCGGTGCCGCCCTTTCACTGACGGCGGCCGTGCGGTAAGAGCTGTTGCAATCGACGTGCCAAAGTGGAATATTTTTCCGTTTTTGAGGGGGAACGCCGGTTTTCGCGCTCACTTTCCCCATTTTAAAGGGGGTTCAAGGCCGTTTCGGCTGACGACGAAGGGAATTTCAAACCGGTTTGCCGGAACTAAAACCGACAGAAGCGTCCCTCCGGCCCCCCGGAAAAAGGGCTGACTGCCATTTTGGCACAGCGGCGCCGCGACAGTTTCATCACGCCTCCCTTTCGCCGCCCCTCCGGAACGGGAGCGGGCTTTTCCGGGCGGTCCCCGCATCTGCGCCGCTCCCTGATTTCCGGGGCGAACGTGCCGCTGCTATACACATGCCCCGCGGCGCGTGCAACACATTAAACGCGCAAAAGGGAACAACCGTCAAAATCGTAAATCTGTATTTCTTTCCAAGTTTATCCTTTTTTTGCCCGATACCTAAATTACCGAATCGTTAGATTCAGCCAGCCGCATGCCGCCGGGCGGCATGAAAACATAGCGCACATTTACAAGGTTTTTGAATTTCATGGTTAGCACCAATTATTCATCGATACAGACTTTTGCCGACCTCCAAAACTTTGTTTACCGAACCATCTGCCGAGACCACGAGCTTCTGCCCGACGCTTTTCCGACCACGGAAAACGTCCTGCGCAACGCCAGCGGTTCTTCCTGCGGGATGATGTTCTGTCTGCATGGGCCGCGGAAGGTCAAGTTTTCGGCGATCTGGGAAAAGGAGAATAACCGCATTCTCTTTTACGGTCCGGCGGGAAACCGCTACCAGCAGATCGATCTCGAGCCGGACTCCTTCCGTACCGCGCAAATCGGGTAGTCTCCCCGTTTTTTCGCGCGCCTTGGATTGACAGGGCTCTGATTCCTCTTATATAATGGCAGTGGTTCTCTCCGGCCGGAATGCGGAGGGCCTTGGTGCCGGCGCGCCGGGCGCGCCCCCCAGCTCCTCCCGCGCCCTCCTCTGCCGGGAAAACGGAAGAACGACCGTTGCGCCGTCAAGATCAAGAGGAATCCGAACAATGTCCTATCCCTGGTGGTATGTCCCCTCGCTGACGTCTCCGATGATCGTCGCCTTCGTCGCGATCGTGCACGTGCTGGTCTCCCAATACGCGGTCGGGGGCGGCTTTCTGCTGGCACGCGAGAACCGATACGCGCTCAAAATGGGCGACACGGAATACCGGAAGTACTGGAAGTCCCACGCCAAGTTCTTCATCCTTCTGACCGTCGTCTTCGGCGCGGTCACCGGCGTCGGCATCTGGTGGACGATCGGTCTGGCTTCCCCTCTGGCGACCGAAGAGCTGATCCGCATCTTCGTCTTCGGCTGGGCGATCGAATGGGTCTTCTTCATCATCGAGCTGGTCGCGGCGTTCGGCTTCTACTATTTCTGGGACCGCCTTCCGAAGAATACCCATGCCGCCATGGGGTGGATCTACGCCGCCGCGGCATGGATCTCGCTGGTTCTGATCACCGGGATCACCTCGTTCATGCTGAACAGCCGCGGAATCTTCGGCGACTGGGAGAAGACCGGCGGGTTCTGGTACGCTTTCTTCAACCGCCAGTTCATTCCGCAGACCTTCGTCCGGACCGGGATCTCTCTTCTCCTGGCAACGATCTACGTCTATATGCATATCACCTGGGGGAGCGCGCGCGACACCCTCCGCGAAAAGACGATCCGGCGGATGCTCGCCCCGTCGATCGCCGGAGCCGTTCTCCTGGCGCTGGGGGTGGCCGGCTGGCTCGTCTTCCTGCCGAAATCGGCGCTCATGATGCTGGAACGCGCCGCGGTGATCAACGTCTTCCTCGGCATCTTTGCCGCCTCGTCGGCGGCCATTCTGCTTCTGATCTTCCTCGGCCCGATGCGCGCGCCGCAGAAGGTCAGCTTCACCTCCGCCCTTTCCCTCTTCTTCCTGGCGGTCGCGGCTATCGGTTCGAGCGAATTTATCCGCGAGGGAATCCGCAAGCCGTTCCTGATCGACGGAGTCGTCTACGGAAACCAGGTCATGGTCGGCCAGTCGGGTCCGATCTCCCGTTCCGGATTCCTGAACAGCGGGGTCTGGACCGGCCAGTACCTGAAAGATCTGCAGGACAAATACCCCCGTCTGCGGATCTACACTCCCGCCAATATCCTGGCCGGGAGCCGGTCGCATTCGAGTCTTCCCGCACCGGTCGGCGCGGGCGGCCGGATGAACGCGGTCAGCGTCGCCGATCCTTCCCGCCAGGCCATGCCGTCGGTCGCGATTCTGGACCTTCCCGAAGAAGGCTCGCAGCGCCCCGGCAATGAAGACTGGCTCCGAATCGACGCCGAAGACCAGCTGCAGATCGGCCGCGCCGTTTTCATGCATCACTGCAACGACTGTCACGCCGCCGAGCACGGCTATTCGGCGGCGGCGCCCCAGCTGACCGGGAAGACCGAAGAGGAGATCGTTTCCTTCCTGAAACACCTGAACCGGCCCGGCTATTTTATGCCCCCCTGGTGCGGCAACGATACCGAGGCGGTTCTCCTGGCACGCTATCTGATGTCGATCCGTCCGGAAATGCCTTCGAACATTACCGGCCGGACCGACGAGGCCGATCTTCCCTGAACAGAACCCTATCGGTAAAGGATAACGAATATGACCCCGGTCGACATTTACAGCCTAAACGGCCTTCCCGCCCCGTACTGGTTTATCCAGCTGTTCAAGGTTCTCGGATTCATCCTCCATTCCGTCCCGATGCACCTCTGGCTGGCCGGACTGCCGATCGCAATCATCCTCCTCCTCATCGGAGGGATAAACGGCCAGGTCTTCGCCCGCCGCCTCTTAAAGCAGATGCCGGTCATTATGGCGATGGGAATCAACCTGGGGATCGTCCCCCTCCTCTTCATTCAGGCCGCCTACTACAAGGTCTTCTATCCCTCGACCATCCTGATCGCGTGGCACTGGCTCGGAATCCTGGCGCTTGTTCTGCCGGCGTATTACCTCCTGTACCTCACCGCTTCGCTGGTCGACGCAGGCCGGAAATGGCTTCCGGCCCTTTCGGGATGCGGCGCTTCGCTCCTTCTGGTCTCGGCCGGACTGATCTTCGCCAGCGCCTGGACCCTGATGGCGAGCCCCGAGTCGTGGACCGAGCTGTGGCGGACGAAATCGGTTGCCGGCGCGGCGACGGGACTCGGCTCCTATTGGGGAGATCCGGTCGTCTTTCTGCGGTTCATCTCGGTCTGCGGCCTGGCCCTTCTGACCGTGACATTCTGGCTCCTCTTCGACTCGCATTTCCTCTTCGTCGAGAAAAAAGGGGGCGCCGCCGCGCGGCCGCGGCCTGAGATCACCGATTTTATGGACAATCCTTACCTTCCGAAGAGCAGGAAAAAAGAACTCAAAATGCTCCGGGACCGCGGAAAGCTCTCCGAAGAGGATGAGCTGGAAGCGCTCGAATACGGCTTTGACGAGGCGGAAGACGACGAGACCGGCGGCGCGGAAGCGTATCAGCGGTGGGCGCTCCGGTTTGCGTCGGTTCTGGTCTGGTTCGGCGTCTGTATTTCACTCGGCTCCCTCTGGTTCTACTACTACAAGGTCCTCGACGGGCCGGAATCGGTGACCAGCGTCCGGGAAGCCTCGATGACGGCCGCTCCCGCCGCGCCGATCGATCCGGCGACGGGTGAACCGGAACGGATCGTACCGGTCTGGGTCCCGCCGATCACCTTCGGCGCGGCCGCCCTTTTCGCCGTGCTGGTCATCCTGGGGAATTTCGGCAAAATTCAGGGAAAGCCGCTCGTCGTCCTGGTCGGGCTCTGCGAAGCGGTAACACTCACCTTCTTCGCCGTCACCCGGCAGATCATACAGAACGAACAGATCAAAAACTATCTCGATGTCCGCGCGATTCCAGTTCAGATGCAGCTAAGCCCCCTGCTGGTCTTCCTGCTGGTCTTCCTGTTCGGGGCGGCCCTGATCTACTGGATGATCTACGCCATGGCGAAGACAGTCAAACGGTAACAGACAGGCCGCCCCCGCGGCGGCGCAACAACAATCCGGCAGTACGATTCGCCTCTCCCTTCCGCCGCGCCGTTCGGCGCGGACGCCTGAGAAGGAGAGGCCGAATCCTTCGACAACGATAGAAAGGCTGAATTTTATGACGTACCACGAACTGATTCAAAGTCTCAAAACCGAAGGCGGCAAGATTGTCATGCTCGTTTCGGACGGGATCGGCGGTCTGCCGATGACGCCGGGAGGGAAGACGGAACTCGAAACGGCGAATACGCCGAATCTGGACGCGCTGGCCAAACGCGGCGTCCTGGGAATGTCGACTCCGATCCTGCCGGGAATCACGCCGGGAAGCGGTCCGGGCCATCTGGGACTGTTCGGGTACGACCCGCTCGAATATCCGATCGGCCGCGGCGTTCTGGAAGCTTCGGGCATCGCGTTCCCGGTCGGGCCGGACGACGTCTGCATCCGCTGCAACTTCTGCACGATCGACGAGGCGGGCCTGATCACCGACCGCCGCGCCGGACGCATCCCGACCGAAGAGAGCGCGGAAGTGGTGAAACTCCTGCGCGCCGTCTCGATCCCCGGGATCGAGGTTTTCGTCGAACCGGTCAAGGAACACCGTTTCGTGGTCGTCTTCCGGGGCAAGGGACTCGGCGGGAATGTCGCGGATACCGATCCGCAGAAGACCGGTCTGGCTCCGCTCGATCCGGTCGCCAAAGACGAGGCGAGCCGGAAAACCGCCGAAGTGGCCAAGGAATTCTTCAATCAGGCGAAGAAGATTCTCGCCGGTCAGCCGAAGGCGAACTGCCTGACGATGCGCGGATTCGCGACGAAGCCGAACCTGCCGTCGTATAAGGAACTCTACGGCCTGAACGCGGCGGCAATCGCCGTCTATCCGATGTACAAGGGCCTGGCGAGCCTGGTCGGAATGGAGCTGGTCGGCAAGCCGCAGTCGCTCCAAGAGGAAATCGAGGTCCTCAAAGAGAACTGGGAGAAATACGACTTCTTCTTCGTCCACTTCAAGTACACCGACAGCCGCGGCGAAGACGGCGATTTCGACGCGAAGGTGAAGATGATCGAAGAGCTCGACGCCGTTGTTCCCGAAATCGCCGCGCTTAACCCGGCGGCGCTTGTGGTGACAGGCGATCACAGCACGCCGGCGAAGATGGCCTCGCACTCGTTCCACCCGGTTCCGACGATGATCGTTTCGGACCTGGCGCGGACCGACGCGTGCACCGCCTACAGCGAAACCGAAGCGAACCGCGGCGGGTTGGGCCATTTCCAGGCGATCTACCTGATGTCCCTGGCGATGGCGCATGCCGGACGTCTCGAAAAATACGGCGCGTGATTTTACACAACCCTGTCAGACCCCAAGAGGCACAACCATGAAAGAAAAAACGAAGCTTAACGTGATGACCGGAATGCTCCTGTTCGCCCTGGCGGCGCTCCCTCTCTGGATCGGCTGCGCCAAGAGCGAAAAGGGCGCCGAACCGAACGCTCCCGCCGCGGAAGCCGAAAAGCCGACGGCGGTCGACGCCTATAAGGAAGACATGAAAGCCGCGCAGGAAGCCGAAAACGCCGGCCAGGCCGAACCGGCTCCCGCCGCCGACGATTCGGATTTCCCCGGCGCCGACGGGAATGTCAAGGTCTTCGCCGCGGGCCGGTCGTTCGACAAGGCGATCAATTCCGCGAAAATCGTCGTGGTCGATTTCAACGCGACCTGGTGCGGCCCGTGCCGGAAACTCGGACCGTATCTCGAACGGATGGCCGAATCATACAAGCCTGACGGCGTTTCGTTCTTCTCGGTCGATGTCGACGAAAACCAGGAACTTGCCAAACAGCTCGATATCCCGAGCATTCCCGATGTGCGGATTTACCTTAACGGCCAGCCGGCCGACAAGATCGTCGGATGCGAGCCGATCGAACTGATGGAAAAGATCGACGCGGTCATCCAGAGCTCGAAATAGCTTTCGAAAAGCGTGGACCGGCCGGCGAATGAAAAATTCGGGAAGAAGTACCATCTTCGCCGCGGGCGCGAATTCCGCGCGGTGTATGCCGCACGGTGCCGCGCCCGCGACGGCGTGATGACCCTCTGCTGCCGCGCGAACAGCCTCGGATACCCCCGGCTGGGCCTTTCGGTTTCGCGCAAGGTCGGCAAGGCGCATATCCGAAACCTCTGGAAACGGCGCGTCCGCGAGGCGTTCCGGCGGAACCGCCCTTCCCTCCCCGCGTCGGCCGACCTGGTCGTGCTGCCGAACCGGCTCGGTACGGTCCCTCCCTATCCGGCGATCGTCTCGTCGCTTCTGCGTCTGGCACAGGTCGCGGCCAAACGATTTGAAAGGGAAACCGCGCCGCGGCCGTCCCTTCCGCCGGAAAGCCCCCCGTCTTAAATGACCCGCTTCTTTCGTTTCCTCTCCGATCTCGCGGCCGGAATCCTGATCTGGCCGGTCCGCTTCTACCAGGCGGCGATCAGCCCGATGCTCGGCCCGAAGTGCCGGTTTACGCCGACCTGCAGCGAGTATTTCATTCTGGCGGTCAGGAAATACGGGCCGCTGCGCGGCGCGCTCAAAGGGGTGTGGCGGATTCTCCGGTGCAATCCTTTCAGCGCGGGGGGAACGGACTGGCCGTAACGGGTCGCGCGGAACACCATGACAACGATCAGCTTTACCTCTATCCGGGAAGAAGCGCTCCGGCTCGGGCTCGACGATCTGGGAATCGTCCCGGCGTCGGAATCGGTGACCTGGAATATCTTCTCGGACTGGATCGACTCGGGTCAGGCGGGCGAGATGGAGTGGCTTTCGAAGCTCCGCGACGCGCGCCGGCATCCCGACTCGGTTCTCCCCGGGGTCAAAACCCTTTTTGCCGCCGCCCTTTCGCTCCGGCGGATTCAAAAGACCGAAGAGCGCCCCCTGCCCAGCGATGATTCCCGTCCGCATACCGGAGTCAATTCGTACGCGGTCTGCACCGACTATCACACCATTCTGCGCGGCCGGCTCCGCGGCGTGGCGCAGTTTATCGCCCCTTCGTTCCCCGGCGGGAAGTTCCGCGTCGCGGTCGACACCGCCCCCCTCCTCGAAAAGGAATGGGCCGCGCGGAGCGGGCTGGGCCGGATCGCCAGGAACAGCATGCTGCTCCATCCGCGGCTCGGCACCGACTTCTTTCTGGGGTTTCTTCTGACCACCGTTCCGTATGACGCGTTTACCGGAATCCCCGCGGCACACGAAACGCCCGACCCGTGCGCCGGATGCGACCGGTGTCTCAGAGCGTGCCCGACCGGAGCGCTCAATCCGGACCGGACGCTCAACGCGACCCAGTGTATCAACTACTGGGGGATCGAATACAAGGGGGAAGAGATTCCGGAAAAGATCGTGCCCCTGCTGAAACGGTTCCCGTTCGGCTGCGACCTCTGCCGCCGCGTCTGTCCGCGGAACCCGGAACTCCCTCCGCGCCCGGAAGTCCCCCTCGATCTGACCGAGGAGGAGTTCAAGACCCTCTTCAAGGGAACCCCCGCCCAGCGTCTCGGCTACGAGCGGTTCCGGCGCAACAGCGGGGAGTAATACGAACTCACTGTTCCGGAGTCTGCTTTCGCGCCCCGGCGCGCAGTTTCTTATAGATCATCAAACCAATCCCAGCTCCAATAAGACCGAACCCGAAAACGCGAAGCCAGACCCCGAAAGCGCGAAGCCATTTCAGCCAGTGTATCTCCTTCCCCGGCGCTTTTTCCGGCTTCGGGAGCACCAGCTCTTCACCCGGCTGATGTTTTCGGAGCCAGGACTTCTTTTCGAGATCAAGACCGCCCGGCGCCAGGGAAAGATCTCCGGTTTTATAGGCGACAAACAGATCGTTTTTCCCGCCGCGCCCGTCCAAGACGATTGTCCCGCGGCGAAATCCAACGGAAAAATCTTCGGGGCTCATCTCCTGATTCAGTTTCAATGACAACTGTTGAAAATGGTAACTCTTCTTTTCAATCAGGTTCCCCGTCACGCGGTCGTATTTCGCCTCGGTGCAGACCATCGGCCAGTAGAGACCGGTTGACCCGATCATCACAAAATCTTTTGCGGTGTATTCTTCGGTCAGATTCCCCGTTTCGTAATCGTAATACTGCGTCAGGGGGCTGATATACCCGAGATTCGGAACGATGACATTGCGCTGGACGATTTTCCCGCCGATGCGGCTTTCGAGGGTCTTCGCCTCCCCGAAATCCATGAAGGGCTTTGTTTCGACAACCTCAAACATTTTGACATCGGCATCTCCGATGCGCATCCCGCCAAAGACTTCGGTCAGCTGGGCTTTGACCTTTTCCCGAGCGGCACCCCCCCCTTCCCGGGCATAAAGAGAGCGGACCAAATCGGCCGTCGAACTCCGGATCCGCCCGAACGTGCGGAAATCCTCGGCCGCGGCGGGGATGTCATCCACCGTGACCTGGGATGCCTTCATCTCGTATACCGCCTTTTCGGCCGACGGTCTTTCACCGCCCAGATCCCGTTTCTGGATCATCACCGTTTCCCGTTCGGGAAGATCCGCGAGTGCCGAATCTTCCTTCACGAAATACTCGGAAAACGCCTTCTCAACGTATTCGGTATTCTTTTCGGAATAGTCGAAACGGAAGGATCCATAGAATCGCCGCACAACCGTGCATTTGGCGCGTATGTCGCGGGGAACATTTTCAATCGCCGCTTCAACGGCTTCCCGGACCGCCGGGTTGGCCTCGGCGTCTTCTTTGAGCATGGCGATTTCCCTGTCGATTTCAGCCTGAATCTCTTCTTCGGATCGGGGGCCGGGCGTCAGGGTTATGTTGTAGGAACCTGAGCCGGAAACGATGCCTCCGTCACCCAGCTGCGCCTCGACAGCGTCCAGAAAAAGATCAAGGCCGTCCTCCCCGGCCGAAACCGGCAGAGCCTGCAGCAGAGCGGCGGAAACGAAGGCCAGCAGTGTAAAACAAGCTGTGCGGAACATCGAAAACTCCTTCCCCGCGTCAAAGCGGAAATATCAGGGGAATTTTAAACGGGCAGGAAGAGCCTCTGCGGGCGCATCATTATTGCAAAAAAAAAATAAAAGACAAGATGCCCCCGAAAAAACCGGAGCCTTTTTCTCTTCTTTTCCCGTGTGCCGCCGGCGGCGGGAGTGAAACGGCCGCCCCGCAAGGCCGGAAACGAAGGTCCCCGTCCGGTTTTGTGCCCTTTCCCGCTTGATTTTCATCTCCGTTTCGTTCAAAATAGTAAGAACAGAAGGGGAAGATCGTGCTACTTCAAAAGAGCGCCCGCCCCCTTTGCCGCTTGCGGGCTGTGATGAAAATTGGAGACCCCATGGAATTTTTACCCGGAAATACCGTTGGAATCGACTTGGGAACCACCTTTTCGGCGTTGGCTCAGATCAACGAGGAGGGGGAACCGGTTCCGATCCAAAACGAGGACGGCGATATCGAAACCGCCAGCCTGATCCTGCTGACCGAAAACAAACATGTGGTGATCGGGCCGAACCGCAACCGCGCGGCGATGGAAGATCCCGAAAACGTCGTCGAGCGGATCAAGCGGAAGATGGGGGATGTCGGCTACAAGCGGACGTTCGACGGCCATGAAATCACGCCGGAATTCATCTCGTCTCTGATCCTGCGCAAGCTCAAGCAGGACGGCGAACGGATTTTGGGCCCGATCGCCAATGCCGTGATCACCGTTCCGTACTACTTCAACGATTCCCGCCGGAAGGCGACGCAGGACGCCGGGAAGATCGCCGGGCTGAACGTGATCGACATCATCAACGAACCGACCGCCGCCGCGCTCACCTACGCGTGGCACCGGGGCGAGCTCGGCCATGAAATGCCCGATAAAAAAACGCGGCGGGTTCTGATCTACGACCTGGGCGGCGGAACATTCGACTCGACCCTGGTCGAGTACAACGGAAACCATTTCCGCGTCATTTCAACCGACGGGGACGTCAAGCTCGGCGGGGTCGACTGGAACGACCGCCTGGCCCGCTACGTCTGCGATCAGTTCAAGGAAAAGACCGGGCTCGACCCGTCCGAGTCGGCGCAGGCGATCCAGATTCTGCGCAACGACTGCGACACCGCGAAAATCGCCCTGACGACGAAACAGAGCACCAATATCACCTGCCGCTACGAGGGAAACCGCCTTTCGGTGCCGGTCACGCGCGAACTGTTCGAAGACCTGACGAAAGACCTTCTCCAGCGGACGTGCGACACCACCGAGTTCGTCCTGGAACAGGCCGACATGAAGTTCGCGCAGCTGGACGCCATCGTTCTGGTCGGCGGCTCGACCCTGATGCCCCAGGTCCCCGCCATGCTCGAAAAGCTCACCGGGGTCAAGCCGTATATCAGCCCCGGTCTCGACCCGCACACGGCGGTCGCCAAAGGGGCGGCGATTCACGCCGCCATTCTCGAAGCGAAATACAACCCGAACGGAAAACTGACCGACCGCATCCAGAAACTCCTGAAGAACATCAACCAGGAGGACGTCAACTCGCACGCGCTGGGGATCGTCGCCACCGATCCGTCCAAAGGGATCGTGGTCAACAACATCATGATTCCGAAAAACACGCCGCTCCCCTTCTCGCTCACGCGCACCTTCAAGACGAACAAGGAGAACCAGCAGCGGATTTCGATTCAGGTCCTGGAAGGGGACGCGCCCGATCCGAAAGCGTGTTCCCTCCTGGGAAAATGCCGGATCACCGATCTTCCTCCCGACCTGCCGAAAGGGACGCTGGTCGAAGTGACCTACTCGTTCGACAAGTCGGGACGGATCTCCGTTTCGGCGCGGGAAAAAGCGGGGGGGCACGAGGCGAAGATCGACATTGAACGAAAAGGAACCCTGACCGAAAACCAGGTGGAAAACCTGACCCATCTGGCCGAGGAGTACTCGATAGAGTAACGCGTCCGGCGCGGCGGTGCCCCCTTTAAGACCGAGACGGACTGAGCCCTGCGGCTCAGTCTTCTTTTTTGCCCAGATCGTCGGAACCGGCGATTGAGTCGATCCCCGCCAGCGCCAGGTACTCGCGCTCTTTGGCGCGCATAAGCTTTTCATCGTCCGGGGCGTGGTCGTCGTAGCCGACCAGGTGAAGGACCCCGTGTACCACGTAGAGGAGAAGTTCGTTTTCGGCGGGCCAGCCGTAATCGCCGGCGCGGGAGAGCGCCGTCTCGTCGCTGACGACGACGCTCCCCTCGAGAAGCGCCGCCCCGGGATCCGAGTCCATCTCAAACGCCAGAACGTCGGTCGGCCGGTCGTGTCCCAGAAACTGCGCGTTCAGGCGGTGAATCGCGGGATCGCCGACCACGGTCACCTCCATCACGCCGCGGCGCACCCCCCCGTCGGCGAGAATCCGGCGGATCAGGCCGGCAGCGCGCTGACTGTCGAAAGGAACCTTTCCCGACTCGTTTGTGATTTCAATCCGCGGCCCGTCCACGAAACACTCCCCCGCTCGGTTCTGCGCACTACGCCTTTTTCGCCTCGGCGGCCTTCTTGACACGGTCGGGATCCTTCTTGACACGGTCGGGATCCTTTTCGTCCTCGTCCTGCCCCGGATACTTGATCCGCTGGTGGTTCATCGAAAGGACCGTGGTCAGAATACTCGCCTCGACCTTCTGGATTTCGCTGAGGGTCAGGCCGCACTCATTGAACTGGCCGTCGTCAATCCGCTTCTGGACGATGCTGTGAAGAATGTTCCGCAGCTTCGACTTGTCGGCGTCTTTCAGACTCCGGCTCGCGCTTTCGATGGCGTCGGCGATCATCAGAATCGCGGCTTCCTTCGTCTGGGGGACCGGTCCGGGATAGCGGAACTCGGCCAGCGGAATCTCCGGTTCCCCGTTCTGTTCGGACTGCTGCTTTGCCTTGTCGTAGAAATAGGTGACCGGGAAGGTGCCGTGATGCTGACGAATCAGGTCGACGACCTGCCGGGGGAGCCTGTAAGTGGTTTCGGCCATGCTCACCCCGTCCTTGATATGCGAAATAATGATATCGGCGCTCTTCTTCGGTTTGAGACCGGCGTGCGGGTCTTCGCCGGGCGCCTGGTTCTCGGTGAAATATTCCGGACGGATCGCCTTGCCGATATCGTGGAAATACGCACCGGCACGGACCAGCCCCGTCTGCGCGCCGATCTCCTTGGCGGCGTTTTCGGCAATCACTGCGGTCGCGATCGAGTGGTTATACGTCGCGGGAGCGCGGTTATAGAGGGAACGGAGAATCGGATTGCTCGTGTTTCCCATTTCGACCAGACGCATCGGGGTCAGAATCCCGCAATACCGTTCCAGGAACGGAAGAACCGCTTCGGTAATCAGTCCGGCGGCAAAAACCCAGGCGGCGTTGAACACGGCCTGTTTAAAAATTTCGTTGGAGTGGGCGCGGGTCTCGAGAAACGAAATGCCGACCGTCACAATGAAGATCTCGATCATCACCAGGAAGGAACGGCAGAGGATTTCGGTCCGCTGTTCGATGTTGCGGGCCAAAAACGCCGAAAGGGAAATCGCGGAAGTCATGACCAGGAACGGCGCGATGTCGTTCGTGCTTGAAATCGAAAGGATCAGAACCAGCAGGAGGCTGACGATAAACCCGATCTCCCAGAAAAAGGCGATTGTAATGACCTGCGTGAAGACAAGCAGGGGAATGATTTCCAACTCGCCGTAGCGGCCGAGCGTGTAATGCTGCAGGAATTTTCCGACCAGAAGAACAATGGCAATCGAGATGAAGACGATCAGCGCCGTCCGGAGGTTCCCCTCCTGCGCGGCTTTGTATTTCGTCCGCTCGAAATAATAGATGACAACATTGATCAGAAATGTCGCCGCGAAAACGACCAGAAAGAAACCGGTCGCACGGCGCAGCTGCTCGCGCAGAGGCATCTGGTTGATATACGACCTGTATTCCGCGGCCAGGAGGACGAGAATGTCGTCATTGATCACGTCGCCGCCGTGGACGATCGGCTTTCCCAGCTCGTACTGAACTTCGTGCGGCGGGACATCCCGCTCAGCGGCATCCTGCGCTTTGCGCGTGGCGTCGCGGTCTTCGGTCAGGGTCGACAGCGGGGGGAGAGTCGGATCGGTGACGTCCCCTTCGGCGCATTTCTTGATCCAGTTGAAGATCAGCTCCGACATCTCCTTGGGATAGTCCCAGTTCAGACTGTCCTTGATCTGGTACATATTTCCGACCAGAACGTCGCGCGCGGGGATCTCCCGCGCCTCTTCCGGGGAAGAACCGGAGTTGTAGACACGGATCGTCTCCTGGTTTCCCTCTTTCGCCGGATGAAGCTTGAGCAGTATTCCGTTGGCAACGTACGGCTGAAACGCCTTGTCAATCGCCTCTTTGAACGCTTTGAGCTCCTGGTCTTCGGCAAGGGTCTCTTTGAAATGGCGGAGCGACTCTCCGGCCTGCTGATCGTCGGCGTCGCCGGGAAGGAAGAGACTCCAGGCCGCCTTTTCGTCTTCGGGCATCGCCTCGTAGTTGGTCGAGGTCAAAATCGACTTAACCCGGTTGACCAATACCTCTTTGAACTGGGCGAGCTTGTGCGGTTCGTTCTCATAGACGTGCGGGGTGTCGAAACGGGCCGAACGCCTGTCCTCGCGGGTCATCGAGGTGTTTTCGACCGAGAAGGGCGTCATGCAGACCACATCGCGGTTCGGCCGGGAACCGCCGACGAAGACAAAGGGAGGGTCCCACGCCTTGATCGTGATGCAGAGAAACAGGGTTATCAGAAGACAGAGGAGGAGACGCTTGCCGATCTGAAAATCCCTCATGCCGGCCAGTACACGCTGATAAAGCGACGGTTCCGGCATTCGGTTGGCAATGTAGTTATCGCGTTTACTGCGGAAATGTCCGAACATGGAGCTGATTACCTCACTGCCTGGGAACTTTCGCCCGGCTCTTCGTAGGCGCTGACGATCTTCTGAACAAGATCGTGCCGAACAATGTCGTCGCCGGTCAGAGCGATCTGCCCGATTCCGCTGATACCGCGGAGCCGCACAAGGGCATCGGCCAGACCGCTTTTTTTGTGGGACGGAAGGTCGACCTGAGTGGCGTCTCCGCATACGGCGATCCGTGAACCTTCTCCCATACGGGTCAGGAACATCTTCATCTGGGCAACAGTCGTATTTTGAGCCTCGTCGAGGATAATGTAGGCGTTATTGAGCGTCCGGCCGCGCATATAGGCCAGCGGAATCACTTCGATCCGATCGTCGTCCCGGTACCGGGAGAGCATCTCGGGCTGGATCATATCGGCCAGAGCGTCGAAAAGAGGGCGCAGATAGGGATTGACCTTATCGCGCAGGTCGCCGGGGAGAAAACCGAGACTCTCTCCCGCCTCAACCGCCGGCCGAACCAGAACGAGTTTTTTGATCCCCTCGGTCCGAAACGCCTCAACGGCACGGGCGACCGCCAGATACGTCTTCCCCGTTCCCGCCGGCCCGCAGCAGAAGACGATCTCTTTCCGGCGGAGAACGCTGACATAGTCGGCCTGACCGGCGGTGCGCGGAAAAATCCTCTTCCCGCCGTAAACTTCGATCGGAGGAATCTGCGAAACGGGACGGTCCTGCTCCACTTCGGAAATGGCACGCAGAACGTCGTCCATCGAAAGCATTTCACCGCGGTACGACGCGGCTTTCCAAAGGCCTTCGATCAGACGGGACCCCTTTAAGGCGGCGCCCGGTTCGGCGGAACGGATCAGCAGATCGCCGCCGTCCTGCACGACCCGCACCCCGAGGGTCTTGCGGATAACCCGGAGGTACTCGTCACTTACCCCAAAGATGTTTTGGAGAATCTGACGATTCGGGATCGAGACCTTTACTTCTTCAACGTTTTCCATAAAAGGGCGCTGCGCGAGCGTCCCGGCAAAGAGAGGAAGCGCAGCGAAAGATGGTTTACAGCCCGGCCCGAAAACCGCCGCACCCTCTTTGCAGAGAGACAGCCGGAAACGGACAGCGGCGCTGCTCGCTATCGAAGCGGCAGATACGGACACCCCGCCACCTGCCCGGTGGCCGATGCCGGTTGAAAGAACCGCCGTAACAGGGAAATTTTACAGCAACCGCGGGAAGCTGTCAATAAGTCCTCCGCCTGCGTACGGGGGCGGAAACGTTATCGCCCGTGCTCCTTCTCCGCGAGCTCGTCCCGGATTCGGAGGAACCGGCCGGTAGCGGCGATTCGGGGGACCGCCCCCTCCTCTTCCCCGGAAGGCGCGGTGATGACGAGTGTCTCGACCTCCGGAAGCGACTCGGCCAGACGGATCCCCGCGTCCGGTCCCAGGACACTGATTCCGCTCGCCAGGGCATCGGCGGCGGCCGCGCCGGGTGCCAGGACGCTCACCACCGAGCGGGTGGTGAGCGGCTCACCGCTGCGCGGATCTATGATATGGGAATAACGGACGGAATCGATTTCAAAATACTGGAACATGTCGCCGCTGGTGGCGATCGCCGCATCGGAGACGGTCAGGTAGTAGGCCGCCTCTTCTTCTTTTTCGAGGGTTACCCCTCCGATCGTCCATCCCTCTTTTCCCGGCGGGGGGGCGGTAACCCGGATATCCCCCCCCGCGTCGATGAGCGCCGAGCAGATTCCCCGCTCCTCCAAAATGCGGATCCCCTCATCAATCGCGTACCCTTTGGCAATCCCCCCCAGGTCAAGCCGCACATCCTTCTCGGCGACTCGCAGCGTGAAGCGGGGCGGATCGCCGGCCGACTCGCCGAGCTCCCAGTGCCGGTTTCCCACAAGTCCTTTGGCGCGCCGCAGAAAGTCTTCGGGAGGGCGGCGGCCGAAAACGCGGCTCCGGCGCCAGAGTTTAACGATCGGCGACACCGAAATATCGAATGCTCCCCCCGTTTGCAGATTCATCTCCCGCGCCATACGGAGAACCTCGTAGAGGGACCGGCTGATTTCGACCGCCTCCCCCTTCTCGCCGCTTTCGCGGCAGGCGCGGACGATTTCGCTCTCCGGATCGTAGTCGCTCATCATCCGGTTCAGCTCATCGAAACGGTCATAGACCGCCTCGGCGGCGGAGGCGGCCCCGTCGGGACTGTCGGCGTAGAAGACGAGCCGGACCGGAACCGCCATCTTCTCCCGGAGAAACTCATAACGAACCGGCTCGCCGGCGGCGGCGAAAGGAAGGATCAGGAGGGAAACCCCCACGAGAACGGAAAACATGCGCATTTGAAAAACCTTTCGGACCGCGGCTTTCGGCCGGCCGGACTAAAATCTCCTCTCATCAGTATAATCTCCGGGCAAAAAGAAGCAAACCGGATGCGCGGCACCGGGAACGGTCACTTGTACATCGGCAGATACCGGTAAGGGGTCTCTAAAATGAGGACCGACATCGCCGTGTTCAGAAGACGGCCGCCGTCGTTCATGTAGCGGTCGTAGAAAAGCCAGCTCCCCTTTTCGTGCGGGTTCACCTCGCCCCGGCTCTGCGTCTCGACCAGAAATCTGCGCGTCTTGGCGAACGACTTGTGCCAGGCCGAGCCGCCGGCGTGGTGCAGTGCGAGCGAGCCGTAGTAGGCGAAATAGAGATTATAGCGGAACCGTCCCTCCGCCACGATCGGTTCCCCCTGGCGGTTCACATCGAATCCCTTTTTGGCAAGATTCCAGTTGCTCTCCATCTCGCTGATCCAGCCGGAAAGCCGCCGCACCGCCTGTTTCATATACTTCGGTCTCTGCTTCCAGCCGATATACTCCCGCATCAGGACGCCGACCGCCGTCGTCCCCCACATCTTCGCTTCCGACTCACGGGTCACCGCCATGTAGCGGAAGAGGGTGTTGTTCTCAAGCTGGACCGAATCGAGAAAGAACCCCGCCTTATAGAAAACTTCCGGCGAGCAGCTGAATCCCGCCGACATCGCCGATTTGAGCGCGAGCATCTGCCAGCCGGACACAGAGGTGTCTCCCGGAGCATACGAAAAGAAGTTTGAATCGGGCGCCCCCTCGTACCGCCAGCCGCCGTCGTCCCGCTGTGAGTTGACGATGAAAAGCGCGCTGTCGTGCGCCAGCGTTTTCAGTTCCGGGTCGTCGGTCAGCTCGTACGCCTCGCAGACGGTCACCGTGACTATCGCGTGTGTGTACATCCCGTACCGTTCACCGGCTTCGCGAAAGTCGATCCCGAACTTCGTCTGGCGCGCCCTGTATTTTATGTAGCGCAGTCCCGCCTCGACCGTCTCACGGTAAAGACCGGGGGCGCGGTGGTCATATCCCGCCCCGAGAAATGCCAAAAGGGCAATTCCGGTCGCCGCCATCCTGCCGGGATAGAGCCCGTTGCGCACCTGATTGGCACCGGAAGTGGCATGGCTGTTTGAGCATTTTCCTCCGCATTCCCCCTCGTCGCCGTTGTCGTCGGGAGCGGTCAGGTCGAACGCCCAGCCGCCGTCCGGGAGCTGGTGCGCCGCCAGCCATGCCAGTCCCGCCTCGACCGCCGCCTCGCTCTCGTCGGTCGTATCCCCTTCCCGGCCGGGGAGGCCGTGACGGCGGACTGCGGCGGTCCGGCCGGAGGTCGCCTTCCGTCCGGCGGGGGTCTCGGCTTCTTCCCCTCCGGCGTCAAGTCCTCCCATCGTTCGTTCGAGCTCGCTGAGGTCGGGAACGGCGCCGCCGCGGGCGCTCTCGTCGGCGGCGAGGCGGTTCTGCGGGTTGTCGTCGGGAAGATATTCCGCCGACTGCTGGTCCGGCTGCGGATCTTCCAGAGTGAAGTCAAGCAGAGAGGAATCGTCTCCCAGGTCGTCGAACATGGAAATGTCCCCCTCGTCGGAAAAGCCGGCCTGAAGCGGTTCGCCCCGCGAACCGCTTCGGACGGTAATGCCCCAGACTGCCAGCGCGATTAAAAGGAGAAGATGAAGAAGGATACTTGTCAGCGAGCCGATCCCGCGGCGCGAAAGGAGAATCTCGCCGATCCGCAGGAACCAGGGAGGCTCTTCAAAGAGCGTCCGGAACTCCACGTCCGGCCCGGCGCTGTGGGAGAGGATCGCTTCAAGGCGCTCGGTGAGCGGATCGCCGGGTTCCACTTCTGCGACGATATCGGGAACCTCGGTTACCGGATCTGCCGATTTCGGGAGAAAATCAAACGCGCCGGCCTCAATGAAAGGGGGAACTCCCGAATCGTAAGGGGGATCCTCATGATCCCCGTGCCGCGGCGCGTCACTCTCGGTCGGAGATTTCAAGGTAGTCGGTTTCCGGATTCCCGATGTAAAGTTGGCGCGGACGGATGATCTTGGCCGCCGGATTCTCGTGCTGCTCTTTCCACTGGGCAATCCAGCCGGGAAGACGGCCGATGGCGAACATCACCGTAAACATATTCGTGGGGATTCCGATCGCCCGAAGGAGAATCCCGCTGTAGAAGTCGACGTTCGGATAAAGTTTCCGTTCGATGAAGTAGTCATCGTGCAGAGCGGCTTCTTCCAGTTCGCGGGCGATATCCAAAAGCGGATCGGAAATTTTCTGAATCTGGCAGACCCTCTCGTAAGCCTGTTTCAGAATCTTGGCGCGCGGGTCGTAGTTGCGGTAGACCCGGTGCCCGAAACCGAAAAGACGGAACGGATTGTTCTTGTCCTTGGCCGCCTCGATACATTCCTGCGGTTTGCGGTTGCCGCGGTAGATGGCGTCGAGCATTTCCATGACCTTGACGTTCGCCCCGCCGTGCAGCGGCCCCCAGAGCGCGTTCACCCCGGCCGAAACCGAAGCGAACAGATTGGCGCGCGACGAGCAGACCACGCGGACCGCGCTGGTCGAGCAGTTCTGTTCGTGGTCGGCGTGGAGAATCAGAACCAGGTTCAGCGCTTTGGCGATCTCCGGCTTGACCTCATACTGCTTGTAGGGAAGCGAGAACATCATGTGCAGAAAGTTGCTGCAATACGAAAGCGCCGGATCGGGATAGATGTAGGGGAGCCCCATCGCACGGCGGTATGTGAACGCGGCGATCGTGCGGATCTTGCTGATCAGGCGCGAAACCCCTTCCAGAAAAACCGGCTCGTCTTCGGGAGAAAGGAACTCGTCGTAGTAACACGCCATCGTGCTGATCATCGACGAAAGGATCGCCATCGGCGGAGCTTTGGCGGGAAGAAACTGGAACTGGCTCCGTATCCCCTCGTGGAGAAGCTCGTGGCGTGTCAGGGACTGGCTGAACTGTTCCAGCTCGTTCGGAACCGGCAGACGCCCGAAAATGAGCATCCACGCGACCTCGATGAAATTCGGATGCGGACGGTCGAACTGCTCGATCGGAATCCCGCGGTAGCGGAGCACCCCTTTCTCGCCGTCAATGTAGGTGATGCTGCTCTGGCAGATCCCCGTGTTTCCCAGCGAGGGGTCGTATGTGATCAGTCCGTGTTTGGCATAGAGAGACGTGATATCAATGGCATGATCACCCGCCGTTCCTTCGTAAACGGGAAGCTCGATCTCTTGATCGGCAAAAATCAGTTTGGCCTTGTCGGTGGACATGCTCGAGGCTCCTTTGCTAAGCGTCTTAAAAACTTATTTGGCGTTGCTGAAATCGGCGTGACAGACGCTGCACGTCTTTTCCAGATCTTTGAGCGCCGCGGCGTAGTCGTCGAACGCGCCCCCTTCCGAAAGGGCGTGGACCGCCCCGTTGACCCGGAGGCTCAGCTCGGCAAACCGGTCGCAGTATTCTTTCCAGAGAGCCTCCTGATCCGGCGCGCTCGTCTCGGCGACGCTCAGGCGGCTCCCGATGGCGACGACCGCCAGAAGGGCCGATGCGCCGGCGACCTTGTCAGTATTTCCGGCACGGAGAAGAGTCTTTTCGTTCTTGCTGAGGCGTTTGATTTCGGTCGTCAGCGAGGGGACGACTTTGCTCATCAGCGGGGAAAGCTGCGCGGCGTTCTCCCAGACGACCGTCCCGGCTGCGGCGGAAGAGGAATCGAGGTCGGCTTTCATCGCCTTGACCGCCGCGGCCGCCGCATCGGCGTCGGCGGCCGCCAGAATTGCCTTGGCGTCAGACAAAAGAGCCGGCGCCGCCGATTTGAGCGTGCCGGACTCCGTGGACTGGGCGATCGCCATCGCCAGGAGAACCAGCACGTTCGCATCGCGCATCAGGTTCCCCGAAGCGTCGCTGAAATCCCCGCCGAGCGAAAGGTCTTCCAGGTCACGGTCAAGTTTTGCGAAAAACTTGGTGAACTGGCTTTCCATGTCGGCCATCGGAGGAAGCTTCGCTCCCGCTTCGGCCGCATAGGCGGGGGAAATCTCAGATGTTAAAAAAAAAAGCGGAGGGGAGAGAGGAAGCGGCCGAGGCGGATTCGACGTCTTCTTCGATCACATCAATGTTGATCGCCTCGGAATCACCGCCGGTCGTCGCGCTGTCGAACTGGAAATCGGCACCGGTCGTCGCGCCGGAAAAACTTTCGTCCCCCGTTGTGGCGTCGGCGGCGTTCTCGGGAACGTCAACCACGAGAATCTCTTCGATGTCGATGACTTCTTCGGCGTTGTTTTCCGCCTCTTCAAGGGCGGTCGTCGCCGTGTCGGTAACGTCGACAACTTCCTGTTTCTGGCAACCCGCGAAAAGAAGAAGCCCGGCAACCAGCGCCGCGCTGAAGACCATAACACGGTTAAATTTCATTTTCTTCTCCCAACAAATGGCTGTTGTATGGTTAAAGGGCACCCCGAACGCCTACGGGCAAAGGGATTCCGTATGAAAATCTCGGAACTCCCCTCCCCGAGACCCCAATATCTATTATACCAATATCGGAAAAATTTTCGAGGGGGTAGAGTCTTTCAGCGCGTGAGCGCCTCGGTGAGCGTTTCAATGTTTTCGAGCGGGTCCTCTTCGAGCGGAGAATGAACTTCGATGTTGAGGTTCAGCTCCAAGGCGATTTTTTCGGCCGCGGAACGGCTGAACTGGGGCTGAACGAAAATTTTCGCCGCATTCTCTTCCCGGAGCCGGCGGATCAGCTCGACAAAATCTTTCGATTTCGGGGATTTCCCCCCCGCCTCAACCGCCATCTGCCGCAGGCCGAACTCGGCGCAATAGTAACCGTAGGCCGGGTGGAAAACACAGAGAGTCCGGGAAGCGAGCGGGGCGAGCCGCTCGGCGGCAGACCGTTTCAGCGCCTCGGCGGACTCTTTGAACCGTTCGGTCCCCTCCGCGTAGCGGGACGCATTTTCGGGAAAGAGACCGGCGAGCGTTTCTCCGACCGCATCGGCCATCGCTTCTAAGTTCGTCGGGCTCATCCAGACGTGCGGATCAACCCCTTCATGGTGGGAGTGCTGTTCGTCGGAATCTGCGTCCGGCCCGGAATGTCCGATTTCTTCGGTCTCTTCGGCGGCGATCGGGAGCCCCCGGCTCAGATCAACGATGCGAAGGTGCGGATTGAGACTTTTCAATCGGCCGGCTATCGCCTCTTCGACCGGAAGCCCGACACGAAAGAATACGCCGCATCGGGTGATTTCTCTCATCTGAGAGGGGGTCGGCATAAATGTTTCCGGCTCTTTGCCGGGGGGGACCAGAACGGTGACGCGGCACGTCTCGCCGGCAACCGCATGAACAAGACCCGCCAGAGGGGGGACGGTAACCAGAATCTCGGCCCGGCCGGAATCAGACGGCGGCTCGGTCCGGCATCCGCAGAACGGAACGAACATAAAAAGCGCCGCCAGAAGGGCGAAGAACGCCCCATGCCCCCATCCCCCTTTTTCAGGGCCGGAACCGGTCACTGATCGTCCTCGTCATCGAACGACGCGGCCTCGCCGAGCGGCTTATTTTTGGGGGGGTTCGGAGTTTTGTTGCGGGCGCGCTGGTCGCTGCCGGACGGCTGCCCCCCCGCGGAGGGGGATCCGCCGTCAAAGGTGGTGTTGTCCGACTCGGTGTTGTCGGCGTCGAAAATGTCGACGAAGTTCTCTTTGGCGATCCTCCGCTCCTCGGCAACGGTCCTCCGCCGTTCGGCACGCCGTTTCGCCTCTGTCGAAAGATAGTCGAGTTTCACGACATTCCCGTTTTCGTCGAGGCGCTCGTCCTTCCGAAGTTCAATGAACCCCTCGCGGTCACTGCCGGCAAGCTCTTCTGAGATGTAGCCGTCCACCTCGGGAGAGAAAAGGGGCTGAATCGGGGGAACCGAAGGAAGCCCGGCGACGGCGGGAAGCGGCGCGGGGGCCGTCTGCCCTGAACGGAGACCCGCCTCCAGGCGGCGGCGCTGCTGCTGAATCTCGTCGCCGAAGAGCGCCTCGTTGTACCGGCGCTCTTCCTCCTGATGCGCCAGCGAGACGTCACGGCGGATACTTTCGATCAAAAGCCGTTCGTTCCCCTGAATCCGAAGAAGGTGTCCCGGAACGTCAACCAGGCGGCCGAGCGGGGTCAGTTCGGCCCGGGCTCCTTTGGTGAACGATTCTTTGGCCGGTTCGGTCTGCCCCTGCCGCAGCTGCGCCATTCCCAGAAAGTAAAAGTTGGCGGGATTGTCGGGAGAGGAATCGGCCGCCTGCCGAAAACAGGATTCGGCTTCATCGTACATGTTGTTGAAGAAGAGGTAGACGCCGCGGGCGTAGACCGCTTCGGGGGTTTCATCCTGAGCGGAGAGTGAACCTGCGGTGAAAAAGGCGCCGAGAGCCAAAAGTGCCGCGGAGACGGCAAAAACGCTTTTTTTCATTTTTTCCGGTTTCCTCAAAACCCATGGACGGCCGAACTTCGGGGGTGCCGGCGTCTGCCGCCGGTGCCGACCCCCACACACTGAAATTATAATGTCTGCACAGGTTTGCGCAAGTTTTCCGGCCCCGGTTTGGAATGATTCTTTCGGGAAACCTTTCCGAAGCGCGGTATTTATGACGGTTATGACGGCGGCGCCGGAACGGTGGGGGGGTGAAATTTCTTCCAGAATGTCCTATACTTGTAGCGGATTCGATTTCACCGTCATCTGCAATCACCGTTCACGAGGAAGGTCAACATGAAAAAAATGGGATTTGGGATTATCGGCTGCGGCATGATCGCAGGGTTCCACGCCAAAGCAATCGAAGCGGCCGGAGGCGAACTGGTCGGCTGTTACGACAAGCTCCCGCTGGCGGCCGAACGGCTCGCCAAGGAGTACAACGCGACCCCGTATCAGAATCTGAAAGAGATGCTGGCCAACCCGGCGATCGACATTGTCACAATCGGCACGCCGAGCGGCGCGCACATGGATCCGGCGGTCATGGCCGCCGAGGCGGGGAAACACGTCATCGTCGAAAAGCCGCTCGAAGTGACACTCGAACGGTGCGACCGGATCATCGACGCGTGCAACAAGGCGGGAGTGACCCTCTCGACCGTCTTTCCGAGCCGCTTCCACCCTTCCAGCACCCAGCTGAAAAAGGCGATCGACGCGAAGAGGTTCGGCAAGCTGACTCTGGGGGACGCCATCGTCAAATGGTACCGGACCCAGGAGTATTACGACAGCGGCAGCTGGCGCGGCACCTGGGCGCTCGACGGCGGCGGCGCGCTGATGAATCAGGCGATCCACTCGGTCGACCTGCTCCTCTGGCTGATGGGGCCGGTGGAGGAGCTGACCGCGATCACCGGACTTCTGGCCCATGAACGGATTGAAGTTGAGGATGCCGCCGTCGCCTCGCTCCGCTTCAAAAACGGCGCGCTCGGAACGATCGAGGCGACAACCGCCGCGTATCCAGGCTACCTGAAACGGATAGAGATCCACGGAACAACCGGTTCGGCAATGATCGAGGAAGAAGACATCGTCACATGGGATTTCGCCGAATCGGCCGAAGAGGATGCCGCGATCCGCGAGTCGATGCTCGGCAAACTCTCCGGCGGCGGCGGTGCCGCCGACCCGGCCGCGATCAGCTTTAAGCCGCACGCCAAACAGTTCGCCGATGTCATGAAGGCGATCGAAAACGGCACGAAGCCGCTGATCGACGGTTACGAAGGGCGCCGCAGCGTTGAGGTGATCACCGGGATATACGAGTCGGCAAGGACGGGCCGCCCGGTCAGAATTTCCTGAACGCAATACAGCGCGGTCCGCGGCAATTGCCGGACCCGGTTTGAGGAACGCCGATGGAAAACGTGATCTGCATGAAGTGGGGAACCCGTTACAGCCCGTCGTATGTCAACATTCTGGCCTCGATGGTCCGGCGGCATCTGCCCCTCCCCCACCGGTTCGTCTGCTTTACAG
>JAEEGL011644282.1_pt1 | contig 29198 bp, 22 predicted proteins | sample 9134231 | NCBI WGS metagenome assembly JAEEGL01 (sample SAMN16246548, study PRJNA631951) | gut metagenome | biome: gut microbiome; feature: rumen; material: fiber-attached | host: Bos | place: Iran: Karaj | collected 2018-10 | reverse complement strand
GCTTACGCTCCCGCCTGCCGCCGAATGAGGCTACCGCGCCGCCTCACTCATTGTAAAGCGGCTTTCGCGGCATAAAAAGCCGAGTTTTTCAAACTCTATTTCAAAAAAGTGTCCAATTTGATATTGCAATTTACGAACGAAAAATTTTTTTTTGAAAAATAGTTTTCAGGCGTACGCGTCAGAAGCCCGTACGCCTGAAATAATATTGAAAAGCGGGTATCAGCCGGCCGTTTCCTCCTTTGTTTTTTCTCCCTTCTCAGCTGTCCCGTCCGCGTCCGTGAGTCCGGGGGCAGGAGCCGCGTCTCCTGCCTTTTTCGCTTTCGCTTCGATCATCCTGGCAAGTTCGAACGGAAGAGTGACGAGCGCCATATACGGGAGCAGTATCAGAACTCCCGGCAGGAGATAGAGATACGGGACCGGTATCCACCTGTGGAAGGACACGAGCGGGGATCCGGGCGCCGGCTCGATGGAGTAGAAGTAGTTTGCGTGGGGGTTGACGCCGGTGGCTCTCATGAGCATGCTGATGCCGAAAACGGCGAGCGAGATTCCGGCAATGAATGCCACCGTCAGCGGGAAATCCCTGAACCTCGGGGCGAAAATCCCGAGCATCGCGATCATCGGACCGCTGATGAGTATCAGCAGGTGGGTCAGATAGTAACCGAACACCCTCGGAACGAATATGCTGTATCCGTAGAATCCGACCGACGGGGCGAGCATCGCGAAGAAGGCTCCGATCGGGGCCATGAAGAAGCAGAAGCTCTCGAGAGGCCGGTTCTTCGTGAACATCGCGACGGGAATGAGTATCAGGTTGATGTTGCAGAGATGCAGGGGAAGCTCCTGCCACCACGAGAAGGCGCCGTTTCCGGCCTCCTCGGTGATGACGGAATAGGCCTCGTCGACCGAGATCCAGTATTTGTAAAGGAAAAAGAAGGCGAATGTAAGTATGTAGAGGACTGCCACCGCCGTCCGCTTTGTCATATCCGTTCTCTTTCTGAAGATCAGCCAGAAGACCGCCAGGAAGAGGAGCGTGAGCGCCAGACAGGCGAAGAAGGTTCCGTTGAAGTGGTCGATCAGAAACCGGCCTTCGATCTCAGCCTTCATCTTTTACGCTGATTCCGTTTCCCTGACTGTTATGAGAGGGCGTCGACGACTTTATTTATGTTCTTTTTCCAGACGGCCGACTGTCCCTTGTAGTATGAGGTCCAGCTGTCCGACTGGCCTGCCGCCTGACGGAAGCCGGCGAAGCAGTTGATCTGGTCACCGAAGGTGCGTCCGGGTTCGAAGATGAGGGTGTCGTGGAGCAGATCGAAGATCTCGGCGTTCTCGATGGAGTTGAGGTATCTGTACTGGAAGGAGACGTTGTAGACGGCGGGAGTGATCTCTCTGTACCCTTCGGAACCGAGGCACTCGAGCACCGCGCCGGTCATGTCCTTGTCGGGAGCTGTCACGGGAACACTGTACATCGTCACCCAGTATCCGCAGATCGAGCAGTAGTCATTCTGGTCCTTGTCATAGAGCGGGTAGGGAAGGATGCCGAACTTGAATTCGATCTCCTGCAGCGAGTTCTGTACGTCGGCTATTGAGCCGAAGTGGAAGAGCACGTTTCCGGAGGTGAAGCCGTTGGTCGCTGTAAGGCCGAGGACTCCGGTGTCGGGCTGCGCCCAGAATCCGTGCCACAGATCGAACCAGTCCGCCATTCTGGTGGAGGAGAGGTCCTCGGAGAGCTGGAGACCGCCTTCCGGGGTGCTCTCGACGAATCTGAATCCGCCGCTGTAGAACACGTTGTCATAGGAGACGTTGCTCGGGAAGGTCGTGGTCAGGCAGGAGGAGCCGTCGGGATTGAGCCCGGTGACGGTCCCGGTGCCGAATTCCAGGAACTTCTCCGCCGTCCAGGCGTGATCCTTTACGAGCGCGTAGAAATCGTGAAGATGGAGGCTGTCCGCGAGCGTGAGGTTCGTGAGTATGCAGCTCATATTGCGTATGAGCGTGCACGAGATGTCGCCGGCGACTCCGTAGACATGTCCTCCGATGGCTGATGAAGTGTAGATGTCATCGGGCCACCAGGGCTTTTCGAGGTCGAGGTACTTGATCTCGGAGAGGTCGGTGTAGCAGCCTCTCACGGCTCCTATGCCCATGGCGGGGGTGTACTGGCCGATAAGGTCGAAGCTGTCGTCGTTGATGCCGGCGCTGGTGTTGTTGTATACGGCGTCGATGAAGCTGTTGCGGTTCTCCCACTCACCGGGCTGCTTTACGATCTCGATCTTGACCTTGAGCCGGTCCTCGGTCTTTGCCTGACGCGTGAAGAGGGCGTCCTTGATTATGTCGCCCGTCGTAGTGTCGGTCTCGGCCCACTCCCACATGGTCTGGTTGGACCAGGTGAAGATGGTGAATTCCTTTTTTCCGTAATCAAGCTCGGGGAGATCGTCGAGCAGGTAGCCGTTTTCATCCACATTGGACGGTAAGGTAGTGATATCTTCCTCGGGCACCGTGGTATCGAGCACGGAGGGCGTCGTCTCTTCCGGCCCGGCAGGCTGCGAGCAGGATACCAGGATCCCGGAGAGCAGGACGGCGCACAGAATGACCGAAGCGACAGAAATGAGGATATTCTTTTTCATGGCTGACGTTTCCTTTCAAACATGCTGATAAGTTTTTTGGTGTTAGCGTTTTGGTACGATTTATAATACATTATACCTTTACAAGCCTGAATTGTCAAGAGAAAAAGTCTGCGGGAGCCGGGATGACAGTCATCTGCGACCCCGCCGGTGAGATCCTTCCCGACGAAATGGCTGCCGTCGTGGACGGGCTGAGGAACGCCGTCTGAGACGGCGCGGCCCCCGGGAGGAGATCCGGGAACTGCCGTCCGGGCAGGTGCGGGGCAAGCCCGGGTCAGATGACAGAAGACGTATTTTCAACCTTTCGCGGTCCGGATAATTGAATTTTGGAAAGAAAAGTAGTATAATGATATAACAGTTTAAAGATTTACCGTTCGGAGGCTCTGGAAACCATGAAAAAAAACATGATATGGTTGATCCCTCTGGCGATATTTCTCGTTTTCTCGGTCGCCGCGGGAGCCGTCTTCGCGGTAATGTACACGAAGAGCATGACCGATCTCAGAGCTTCGGCGCGGAGATCGGCGGACGCGATGTTCGGCGACTGGACGGAGATCGTCAGAAAGATAAAAACGCTTGAGTCGGACAGAGAAAAGGGGTTCTGCGTCGAAGCCGGACTTGACATTCCCGGCGAAATAGCCGGACTGAGCGAAAGCCTTAAAGTCACGGCAGCAGCCGTGAGGGATCCCGGAGGATCCGAGTCGGTCATGGTTTCGCTGGCCGGAAAAGGGGATCCCGCCTTCGCCGGGATCATGCTTTCGAAGGATAAGCATCTGACGGTTGCCGCGACGCTGCCCGACGGAAACAGGCAGGCGGTCGGATTCGACGTCCCGGGCTGCGCCGACGCTTTCCGGGGATCGCGGTTCAACCCTGAGACGAACCCGGATTCCATGCTTGACGAAGAGAACTTCGACGCCGTCCTCGAGCTGTTCGAGTGGCTCGAGACGGTGCTTACCGGGAAGGAGATCGAGGTCCCGGAGGAGGACAGGAAGACGGCGGAGGAGGTCGCGAAGGTCATCCGCGACCTTGTCCGTGACCTCTCGAAGCTTCCCGAGACCGAAAAAGAGAACACCGGGAACATATTCGCACCCGCGGCATCGGTGACCGTGAGACTGTCGAACGAAAAGCTGAACGAAGCGACAGGTCTCATAAAGGAGGCGCTGTCGAACGAATCGGTGAGGAAGCTGATCCTGTCCTACGCCTCGATGCTCAGCGCGCAGGGCGGGGACGGAGACGCCGGTGACGGATCGCAGAGCGACACAGGGGAAGCTCTGTCCGCCCGGATCGACGAAGTGCTTGAGAAGATCGGGGACTTCGTCAGGGAATCAAATATCTCCATCACGTTCGAGGCCGACATAAAGGGCGGGAAGATAACCTCCGCCATGATCAGAGTTCCCTTCGAGCATGAGTTCGAGACGCCCGACGGAGACGGGGAGAGGGAACACGAAGCGGTGCTCAGCCTTCACGCCGACTACGGCGACGGGAAAAATAAACTGACAGCAGAGTTTGACGCCGAAAACGGCGGGAATCTGAAATACAAAGTGTCCGCGGAATACCTGGCGGAAGACAAAGATGACGGCGCCGGTAAGATGTGGACCCTGACCCTCGGTGAGGATGAGGAGCCGGGACCCGGAGAGGAGGACGACTCCGGGTATCACGAAAAGGTAGAAATAAAGCTTGAATATGACGCGGAAAGCGCGGAATACCGGCTGACGGCCGACGGGACCGAGGTGATCGCCGGGATCTTCAGGTCGGACGACAGAAGCCTCGAATTCACCGTCGGACGTGCGAATCTGACCGCGAATAGCGAAATCTTCGTCTACGGAAAGGGACTGTCGAAGACAGAGAAGCCGGTCGCCGCCGTCGATCTTTTCAAACTCCGCGTCTCGTCGGGTGAAGGAGAAGAAGGGAAGACAGAGAGGGACGGGCTCTTCGCCGCCGAAGGGGAGATGTCTCTCTTTGAGCTGACTGAGAGCGATCTTGAAAAATTCACCGGAGAGGAGGGATTTGTCGCCTCGCTCGGCGGATTCCTGAGCGAATCCTTCCCGCCGGATAAAGATGACAAGGCCTTCTATACAATAGAGGGATATCCGGTCGATCCGAAAAGCACGGCGGAGAAGCGGGCGAGGACGGTGCTCGGCGCCTATATCGGATACCTTAACGGTCTCGGATCCGGCGCGATAACCGAAGAGAGCTGCTACGCGTATCTCTTTGACAGCGAAAGCGCCCTCTGGTTCATCCTTACTTTTGACGGAAAGACGGCAAACATATATCCCGCCGTCTCGCTCGACGGGGTCGATCTGACCGGCTGCCACACCGCGTCGCTGAGCGGCGGCGTGATGACGATTCACAGCTGGAAGGACACGACGCCTCACATAGACTGCGGCGAGGAGATATACACTCAGAACACCTGTTCCGAATGCGGGCTCGTGATAAAAACGACGACGGGACGGTACAGAGAGCACGAATACACGGGCGGAGGTTTCATTGACACAGCCAGCATGCTGAACGCCGGGAAAAAGGTGACGGCGTATCTGCAGCAGTGTCCGAACTGCGGCAGAAGCTGTCTGTCTCTTGAAAAGATCAGCTATGAGTATGAAAATATCCAGGGTGAGGAGTGGCTGGTGTCTGCCGGGCATGACAACGACGGAATCACGAACCTGTCGACCGAGAAGATCCTGAACATCAACGGGCCTGATCCCGAAGGGACATCGACGGTTAAGATCGCCGACGGCGCGCTTTTCCAGAACGGGACCCATATCGGAGCGATATATTTCGGAAAGAACGTGAGATCGGTCGGCACAGGCGCCTTCCGAAATATGGCCGATCTGAAGGCAGTCATGATGCATCCCGGGATAGAAGCAATCGGGGACGGCGCCTTTGAGGGAACGCGGCTGCAGACGATCTATTTCTGCGGCACCGAGGCCGAGTGGAAGGCGGTAAGGAAGGGCGGCAACGAGAGGCAGCTGGCAAACGTGAAGATCGTCTTCGGCTGTGCCGACGATCCGTCGCTCCTCAGGAGCAGCGCGGAATCCAACAGCGTGATACTGAAAAGGTCGCTCGGCTTCGATTCGGTATACGAGAAAACGAGACAGAACGTGAAATCGGCGGCGGGGTCTTTGCCGGGAGTCTCGGTCATTGAGTTTTCGGGCGGAGACTGGCTGACCAGCAATCAGGTGGCGTATGACCGCGTGACCGGCAGGATCGCCGTGATGCACGGCTACCTCTGCCACGTCTACGACAGCCGCACCTGCGCGGAGATCGGGGTGATCCCCGGAAATTCGGTCCACGCGATAACCGCCGGGGACGGATTCCTGGCGGTCCTGGAGGATGTCGTCGAAGGCGGCAGGGACCTGACCGTCATCACGCTGTACGATATGGGGACCCTTTCGGAGACCGGCACGATCCGGGCTTCGGCAGCTACTTTCAAAAACGGGGACAAGGTCTTTCCCATCGGGATCTGTAACGGCAGGCTGTTCGGAATGCCGTCGGAGGAGCAACCTTTCAGCTTCGACCTGAAATCGAACGAGGCGGTGAAGATCGTCAAAAGCCTGAGGCCGATCCTGCAGACGGTCGGGACCGGCGGTCCCGAATGCATCACTGCCGGTGAGGACGGACGCTTCGTCTACATGAAGGCGCAGAATCTCATCCTGACGGTCGATTCCCTGACTCTGAATCTGGAGAAGGGTGAATTCGCGCCTGAATGGACGGATGACGCTCTTCCCGAAGGATCCGGAGCGGCGCTCATCCGTTCGGTCAGGCCGATCGTTGACATCGCGGGAAAGACCGAGGCGGGCGGAAGGATCGTGACCCATCTGCACTTCGGACCCGAAGGGGAGGTGCTTGTTCCGGCGAAGAACGTCATAACCTCTCCGCCGGCCGGATATACTCCCTGGGACGTCGTTTACATGTCCGGCGGCTGCACGGTTTACACGGCGTACAACGCGTCCTACGGCTTCGTGACGGTATTTTCGGCCGAAGGAAGGACGAAGAAGCTGCAGGCGGTCGCCGAGTCTGTCATGCCTCTGGGCGACGGGCGCTTCCTCATGTGGTCTGCCGGCGCCCGCGGGCTGATCATCGTAGACACGAATAAGTAAAGAAGGATAAAAAAGACCCGGGACGGCTCCCAGCAGGGAAGCTGTCCCGGGGATCTTTTTCAGTCGCGCCTCACACCCGATCGAAGTTTTCCCGGCCGGCGCCGAGCTCGAAGTGGTATTTCACGAGCCGCGGCCGGCCCCCGGCCGCGCTCGGCCGGGGGAGTTTTCAAATCAGGTCCGAAGGTCATAATAAACACCGGCGTCCGCGGCGTCCGGGCGCCACCTTTCCTAAAATTATTCTTGACATCGTCCGCCGGAAGTACTATAATATCTGTTATCTATTTTTCAATGGTAAAATCGGCGGTTTCTTTTTCGCCGGCAGGAGAATATATCATGCATGACAGACGCATACTGATATCCGATTCAACGCTCAAGCACTGTGAAGGATACACATTCAGGGAGAAACTCGAGACGGTCAGACTGCTCGGGAAACTCGGGATCGACTCACTGGAATTCGGCCCGATCCCGGACGGGGACAAGTCCGCTGCGCTCCTCTGCCGCACCGCCGGCGCGCTGCTCGGAGACTGCGTGCTGTCGGTCGAGGTGACGAGCCCCGAGTCGGCGGACGCCGCCGCCGCCGCCCTGTCGTCCGCGAAGAAGCCGCGGCTCGCCGTGTCGCTTCCGATATCGACGGTCCAGGCCGAATATCTGTATCATAAAAAACCGGCAGCGATGGTCGGCGAGGCCCAAGCGCTCGTCGCCTACGCCAAGACCCTCTGCCCCGACGTCATATTCCGCGCGTGCGACGCCACCCGCGCAGAGCCCGGTATCCTTTCTGCTGCCGCGGCGGCCGCGGCGTCTGCGGGAGCCGGGATGACAGTCATCTGCGACGCCGCCGGGGAGATCCTTCCCGACGAAATGGCGGCCGTCGTTACCGAACTTATGAACGCCTGCGGAGACGGCGTCACCCTGGGAGTCGAGTGCTCCGACAGGATGGGCCTCGCCTCGGCCGCCGCCATCGCGGCCGTCAGGGCCGGAGCCGGCTCCGTCAGCTGCTCGGTCAACCCCGGCGCCGTACCGTTCGTCGGTTTTGCCGAGGCGCTTTCGGTGCGCGGCCGCGACATAGGTCTTTGCACCGGGGCGGATATGACGCTCCTGCGGCATACCGCCGGCAGGATCGCGGGCTTCGCATCCGGAGAGCGCGGCCGCACTCCTTTCGAGAACGGAGCCGGAGCGGCTGCCGACGGCAGCGTCTCGCTCGGCGCCGACGCCGATATATCGGCTGTCGCCGCCGCGGCGGCCGGAATAGGATACGAGCTCTCCGACGACGACAAGGTCAAGGTCTACGCCTCGTTCAGGCAGCTGGTCGACAAATCCGGCCGCCGCACGGTCGGGGCCCGCGAGCTCGACGCCATAGTCGCGTCGGTCGCTCCCGACGTTCCGCCCGAATACAGGCTCGACACCTACGTCATCAACAGCGGGAACACGATCTCGTCGACCGCCCACATCACCCTCCTGAACGGGGCCGGCGAGAAGATCAGCGGATTCTGCGTCGGAGACGGCCCCATCGACGCCGCCTTCCTCGCCATCGAGCAGATCATCGGCCATCACTACGAGCTCGACGACTTCCAGATTCAGGCCGTCACCGAAGGCCGCGAGGCCATGGGCGACGCCCTCGTGCGCCTGCGCGCCGAAGGCAGACTCTATTCGGGCAAGGGCCTCTCGACCGACATCATCGGAGCCTCGGTCGAAGCCTACGTCAACGCGCTCAACAAGATAGTCTACGAGCGCGGCAGAAACTGACCGTACGGTAATAAACAATGAAACTTTCACTTTCGACAAACGGCTGGGAGGAATACGGCTGGGATGAGCTTTTCGTCGAAGCCCGCTCCGCCGGATTCTCGGGGATCGAGCTGCACGGAGTCAGCTCTCCCGCCCTCTCCGGCCCGGGCAAGCCGTTCGCGGGCGGCAACATGGCCGCCACGGCGCGCAGACTCTCCGATATCGGCTTTTCGGTGGTCTGCGTCGACGCCCTGTGCAACATAGCCGACCCCGCGGCCGCCGACGACAGCGTCTGCGAGATCTCCGACTGCATCAACGCCGCCGTCGGGCTGCGCTGCCGCTTCGTGCGCATACACGCGCTCGGCAGAGGAGCCGGCAACGCGGAAAGGGAGGGATCGGCCGAAGAGACCGACGCCGCCGTGCGCTCGCTCATCGACCGCGTGCTCCCGATCGCCGTCTCCGAGGGGATCACCCTTCTCATCGAGACCGCCGGCATCTACTGCGATACCGCCGCTCTGCGCGACATCCTCGATTCCTACGCCTCCGACAGCCTCGGAGCCCTTTGGGACATGCACAACACCTTCAGGTACGGCGGAGAGAGCCCCGACGTGACGGTCGAGCATCTCGGCGCCTACGTGAAGCACACGCATATACACGATTCGGTCCCCGGTGACGGCGGGCGCGCCGTCCCGTGCCTCATGGGCGACGGCGACATCCCCGTCGGCGAGATGACCGACGCCCTCCGCTCGGTCGGATACAACGGCTTCATCTCCTGCGAGCTCTTCCCATCGAAGGTCGACGAGCTCGGCGACACCGGCATCCTGCTCCCGCAGTTCTGCGGATATATGAGCAGGTTCAACGGCGACACCTTCAGGCAGGGGCTCCCCGAGAACCGCTCCCGCACCGGCCGCTTCGTGTGGCCGAAGGACGAACTGATCGACCTCACCTTCCCGAAGGTCCTCGACCGCGTGGTGGCCGAGTTCCCCGATCAGCTCGCATTCAAATACACCACTCTCGACTACACCCGCACATACGCCGAGTTCCGCGACGACGTCGACGCGTTCGCCCGCTCGCTCATCGCTCTGGGCGTCGGGCCCGGCGACCACGTCGCCATCTGGGCCACCAACATACCGCAGTGGTTCGTCACATTCTGGGCGGCCGTCAAGATCGGTGCCGTGCTCGTCACCGTCAATACCGCCTACAAGATCCACGAGGCCGAGTACCTGCTCCGCCAGTCGGACACGCACACCCTCGTGATGATAGAATACTGCCGCGATTCCGACTATAAGGGGATAATGCGCGAGCTCTGCCCCGAACTCGATTCGTCCGAGGGGGGACGTCCGCTGCACTGCCGCCGGCTCCCCTTCCTCCGCAATATAGTGACAGTAGGCTTCTCGATGCGGGGCGGCATCACCTGGGAGGACGCCCTCGCGGCCGGAGCGTCGGTCCCGGCAGAAGAGGTCAGGCGCCGCGCGGCGGCCGTCAGACCCGACGACGTCGCCAACATGCAGTACACGTCGGGCACGACCGGCTTCCCGAAGGGGGTCATGCTGACGCACCGCAACATCGTCAACAACGGCAAGTGCATCGGAGACCGGATGGATCTCTCGACCGCCGACCGCATGATGGTGCAGGTCCCGATGTTCCACTGCTTCGGAATGGTGCTCTCGATGACATCGACGCTCACACACGGCGGGACGCTCCTGCCGATGCCCTACTTCAGTCCTAAGTCGTCGCTCGCCTGCATCGACAGGGAGCATATCACCTGCTTCAACGGCGTCCCGACGATGTTCATCGCGATGAGGCAGCACCCTGACTTCGCTACGACCGACTTCTCGTCGATCCGGACCGGGATCATGGCGGGTTCGAACTGCCCGCCCGACCTCATGCGTATGGCGGCGAAGGACATGAACATGCGCGAGATCGTCAGCGTTTACGGACAGACCGAAGCGTCGCCCGGATGCACGATGAGCTCGGTCGACGACAGCCTTGAAGTCAGGACCGAGACGGTGGGCCACGACTTCCCGCACGTCGAGACGATGATAATCGATCCGGCCACCGGATCGCAGCTCCCCGACGGTCAGAACGGCGAGTTCGTCGCGAGGGGCTACAACCTCATGAAAGGCTACTACAAGATGCCGAAGGCGACCCGCGAGGCGATCGACAGCGAGGGCTGGCTCCACACCGGGGACATCGCCTGCCGCGACTCCGACGGCAACTACCGCATCACCGGAAGGCTCAAGGACATGATCATACGCGGCGGCGAGAACCTCTACCCGCGCGAGCTCGAGGAGTTCTACTACGGCTGCCCCGGCGTCCGCGACGTCCAGGTGGTCGGAGTCCCCGACGAGCGCTACGGCGAGGAGTGCATGGCCTGGATCATCCCGGACGAAGGATCTGACCTCACGGTCGACTTCCTGCGGCAGTACGCCGTCGAGCGGATCGCGAGGCACAAGGTCCCGAGATACATATACATCTGCGATTCGTTCCCGATGAACGACGCCGGCAAGATCCTCAAGTACAAAATGAGGCAGGCCGGGGCAGAGATGCTGAAGGACCCGGCCGGGCCTCTCGCCGGACAGTGAGACGGCAGCGGCCGCCGGCATGAAGCGGTTTTTAACGAATAATACAGATAAAGGAGAACACGAAAATGCTTGACATCAAAGTGACCCGTACAAAGAGCCCGGCTCAGAAGCCGGACGGAAAGACCTTAGGCTTCGGCAAGGTGTTCACCGACCACATGTTCTGCATGAACTATACAGAGGGGATCGGATGGCACGACGCACGCATCGAGCCTTTCCACGACCTCACCCTCTCCCCCGCCTGCGTGGTGTTCCACTACGGACAGGAGATGTTCGAGGGACTCAAGGCCTACCGGGGAGTCGACGGAAAGATCCGCCTCTTCAGGCCGGATATGAACGCGAAACGCACCAACAACTCCAACCGCAGGCTCTGCATCCCCGAGCTTCCCGAGGAGTATTTCGTCGAGGCCGTAAAGGCGATAGTCAGCGTTGACCGCGACTGGATCCCCACCGAGCCCGACACCTCGCTCTACATCCGTCCCTTCATCATCGGCACCGACGCCTTCCTCGGCGTCGCGCCTTCAAAGACCTACCTGTTCTGCATAATCCTGTCTCCCTCGGGCGCCTACTACGCCAGCGGCCTCAAACCGGTCGGCATCTGGATAGAGGACGACTACGTCAGAGCGGTCAGAGGCGGTATGGGCTTTGCCAAGACGGGCGGCAACTACGCCTGCTCGCTCGCCGCTCAGGTCAAGGCGCACGACGACGGTTACTCCCAGGTGCTCTGGCTCGACGGCGTCGAGCGCAAGTACATCGAGGAAGTCGGCGCGATGAACATATTCTTCAAGATCGACGGCAAGGTAGTGACTCCGATGCTCAACGGATCGATCCTGCCCGGCATCACCAGGGATTCGGTATGCCGGCTCTGCCGTCACTGGGGCCTCGACGTCGAAGAGCGCAAGGTCTCGGTCTACGAACTGCTCGACGCCCAGAAGTCCGGCAAGCTCGAGGAGGTCTTCGGCAGCGGCACCGCGGCCGTCATCTCTCCCGTCGGCAAGCTCCGCTACATGAACGACGTCATGACGATCGGCGACGGCTCGATCGGACCGCTCAGCCAGAAGCTCTACGACACCGTCACCGGCATACAGTGGGGCAAGACGGCCGATCCGTTCGGCTGGACCGTGACAGTCGACTGATGTCATCTCTCCCCGATTATCCCGACGGCCTTTACCGGAAGATCGCGGGTAAGCGCGTGACGCTCTTCTGCGGCCATTACGGAAGCGGAAAGAGCACCGTCGCGATGAGCTTTGCCGCGATGCTGCGCGCGTCGCTCCCCGCCGGGACTCCGGTGGCCGTCGCCGACCTCGATATCGTCAATCCGTATTTCAGGACGAAGGACTGCGAGGAAGACCTCGGAAGGCTCGGGATAGAGCTCATCGCGTCTGAATACGCCTCGACGAACGTAGACCTGCCGGCCATGCCCGAGAGCGCCTACCGCATCACCGAGGACAGATCTCTGCACACGGTGGTCGACGTGGGCGGCGACGACAGGGGCGCGCTCGCGATGGGAAGATACGCCTCGGCGCTGCTCGCCGAAGGCGACTTCGACATGCTGGCGGTGATCAACCGCTTCAGGCCGCTGACCGCGGCTCCGGCCGACGCTGCGGAAGTCATGCGCGAGATAGAGCTCGCCTGCGGGCTGCCCTTCACCGGGATCGTAAACTGTTCGAATCTCGGCTCCGCCACGACTCCCGAAGTCATCGAGGGGAGCTTCGGCTATGCCGGGGAGGTATCACGTCTGTGCGGCCTTCCGGTGAGATTCACCGCCGTCATGCGCGGACTGTGCGGCTCATTTGAGGAAAAAACTCCTGTGCTGCCGCTCGATTTCACAATATCACACGGCGGAATTGAAAACCGCTGAAAAAAGAGGTGCCGAAATGGTAAACATCACCTTCAATACCGATCGCTGCAAGGGTTGCGGGCTTTGCGTGGAAGCATGTCCCAAGCACCTGCTCGCGATGGATCAGAACGCGCTCAATGCCCAGGGACACCATCCCGCCGGCATAACCGACAAGTCCGCGTGCATAGGCTGCGCAAGCTGCGCCGTGACCTGTCCCGACTGCGTCATAAAGATAGTAAAGGAGTAACCATGTCCGAGAAAGTACTTATGAAGGGCAACGAAGCCATTGCCGAGGCCGCGATCTCGTGCGGATGCCGGCACTACTTCGGTTACCCCATCACTCCGCAGACCGAAATTGCGGCCTATATGGCAAAGAGGATGCCGAAGATCGGCGGGACCTTCCTTCAGGCCGAGTCCGAGATCGCCGCGGTAAACATGGTCATCGGCGCGGCCTCGGCCGGCGTCAGGGTCATGACGTCATCGTCGAGCCCCGGAGTCTCGCTCAAGAGCGAGGGGATTTCCTACATGGCGGGCTGCGACCTGCCCGCTCTTATCGTAAACGTGCAGCGCGGCGGCCCCGGCCTCGGCGGCATCCAGCCGTCGCAGTCGGACTATTTCCAGGCGACGCGCGGCGGCGGACACGGCGACTATCACCTGCTCGTCCTTGCTCCGGCGTCGGTGCAGGAGATGGCGGCGATGACGGTCCGCGCCTTCGATCTCGCCGACAAGTACCGCATGCCCTGCATGCTGCTCGCCGACGGAACGATGGGCCAGATGATGGAGCCCGTCGAGCTCGGAGAGAGCACCGGCGGGACCGTGGACAAGCCCTGGGCGCTGACCGGCACCGGCATGAAGCGTCCGCACAACATAATCAACTCGCTCTCTCTCACTCCCGACGAGCTCGAGAGGTGGAACGTAGACCGCTATGAGAGATACGCGAAGATCGAGCGTGACGAGCCCATGTACGAGGAATACCTCTGCGACGACGCCGAGATAGTCGTCGTGGGCTTCGGCATCGCCGCCAGAGTCGCGAAGAACGCCGTCAACGCCGCCAGAGCCGAAGGCATAAAGGCCGGCATGTTCAGACCGATCACCCTCTGGCCCTTCCCGAAGAAGGCCATGTTCGAGAGGGCGAAGACGGCGGGGGCCTTCATCTCGGTCGAGCTCTCGATGGGCCAGATGATAGAGGACATCGAGCTGGCGATCAGATGCACGAGGCCGGTCACCCTCTGCTCGAGGGTCGGCGGCATGATCCCGTCGCCCGCCGAGGTCAAAAAGAGCATAGAAGACGCTCACGAAAAGCTTGAGGGGAGGAACTGAAGATATGACAACTGTATTCGACAGACCTCACGCTCTGACCGACGTGCCGATGCACTACTGCCCCGGCTGCGGTCACGGCATCATACACCGTCTCGTCGCCGAGGCCATCGATTCCCTCGGGATCGAGGGTACCACGGTCGGAGTCGCCTCGGTCGGCTGCTCGGTATTCGCTTACAACTACTTCAACGTCGACATGGTGCAGGCGGCGCACGGACGCGCCCCGGCGGTCGCCACCGGCGTCAAGAGGGCAAGGCCGGAGAACATCGTCTTCACCTATCAGGGCGACGGCGACCTCGCCGCGATCGGCACCGCCGAAACGGTCCACGCGGCCGCCAGAGGCGAGAATATCACCGTGATATTCGTCAACAACGCGATCTACGGCATGACGGGCGGCCAGATGGCCCCGACCTCTCTCCCGGGACAGGTCACCCAGACCTCCCCGTACGGCAGAGACGTAAAGACCGTCGGCTACCCCGTAAAGATCTGCGAGATGCTCTCGCAGCTCGACGGTCCCGCGTACATAGAGCGCGTGGCGATCAACAGCGTGAAGAACATCCGCGCCGCCGGCAGGGCGATCAAAAAGGCCTTCAGGTACCAGACGGAGGGGAAGGGATTCTCGCTGATCGAGGTCGTCTCCACCTGTCCGACCAACTGGGGCATGACGCCCGCGAAGGCGATGAAATGGGCCGAGGAGAATATGATCCCCTACTATCCGCTCGGCGTTTACAAGGATAAATACGCCGGCGACGCCGCGAAGGCCTAGGGAAGGGAGTGCCGCGAAAATGACAAAGAACATTCTTATCGCCGGATTCGGCGGACAGGGAGTCCTCTTCACCGGAAAATTCCTGGCCTACGCCGCGCTTCTCGAGGACAGGCAGCTCAGCTGGCTGCCGTCATACGGCCCCGAGATGAGAGGCGGCACCTGCAACTGCTCGGTGATCATCTCCGACGAGCCGGTCGGCTCGCCCATCGTGACCGAGCCCGACATACTCATCGCCATGAACCGGCCGTCGCTCGACAAGTTTGAGAAAGCCGTCGTCCCCGGCGGCGAGATCTACATCGATTCGTCGCTCGTCGACAGAAAGCCCGAGAGGACCGACGTGAAGGTGTACAGCCTTCCGGCGACCGCCCTCTCGACCGAAAAGGGCTTCGACGGGATCGCCAACATGATCCTGCTCGGCGCCGTCATCGAGAAGAGCGGCGTGATAGACAAGAGCTCGATCCCCGCCGCGATGTCGAAGGTCGTGTCGGCAAAGCACAAAGACCTCTACGACTACAACATCAAGGCCATAGAGCTGGGATGCGAAAGCATCTGAACCCGGCGGCTCCGGGGGCGGTACGCCCCCGGAGCCGCACGCAAAGCACCGTTAGAGAATAAAGGAGGATTCCCAAATGTCGGACAGCAGCAGTTCTCTGCGCGAAATCGGTCTACGACTGTCGGATATGAGAGAGATCCGCGAGATCGGCACCGGGGAGATGGCATCGATGCTGTCGGTCGGTGAGGAGGAGTATCTGGCGTACGAACGCGGGGAGAGGGATTTTCAGATCAGCTTTCTCTGCAGGGCGGCGGATATACTCGGCATCGACGTGCACGATCTCATGAGCGGCGAGTCGCCCAAGCTTTCGGTATGCACCTTCGTGAAAAAGGGGCAGGGCTTCGACATCACCCGCAACCCCAGATACAATTACAAGCATCTCGCCTTCCCGTTCAGGAACAAGAAGGCGGAGCCTTTTCTCGTTACCGTCTCGCCGTCGGACGACGAACCTCACCGGAACTCGCACGAGGGGCAGGAGTTCGAGTATATGGTATCGGGTAAGATGATACTCTACATCGGGGACGAGGAGTACCTGATGGAGGAGGGCGACAGCGCGTATTTCGACTCGGGATATCCGCACGCGCTCAAGGCGGTCGGAGACGCACCCGCCGAATTCCTCGCGATAGTGATCAAGTGAACTGATATACAGGTATTCCCATATGGCTATTTACGAAAGATTCACCGGAAGGGACAGAGACAGTTTCGCTTCCCTGAAGGATGCACAGGAAAACTATAGAATAGACTATCCGGAAGACTTCAACTTCGCCTATGACGTGCTCGACGTGCTGGGACGCGAGAGCCCGGACAAGCGGGCGCTGCAGTGGCTCGGCAGAGACGGCACCGAGAAGACGATCAGTTTCGGCGAGATGTCGCGCGAGTCGGACAGAGCCGCGCGGTTCCTCTATGACACAGGTATCCGCAAGGGCGACAGGGTACTGCTGGTCCTGAAGCGTCACTACTACTTCTGGTATCTGCTGCTCGGGCTGCACAAACTCGGCGCGGTGATGGTCTTTGCGACGTCGATGCTGATGCCGAAGGACTATGTCTACCGATGCAACGCCGCGAAGATAAAGTGCGTCATCATTACCGGAGACGACATGTGCCCCGAGCACTTCGACGCCGGAGAGGGATACGAAACGGTAGAGATGAAATTCGTCGCCGGCGGCGAGCCGCGCCCCGGATGGCGCTCGTTCGACCGCGAATTCGCCGCGACGCCAGCCGAATGGACAAGACCGGAGGGCGACGGCCGCACGCGTGCCGACGACATCATGATGCTCTGCTTCTCATCGGGCACGACGGGCTATCCCAAGATCATAACGCACGACTTCAGATACCCGCTCGGCCACATAATGACGGGCGTGTTCTGGCACCGCTGCGTCGACGGCGGACTGCATTTCACCGTCTCCGACACCGGATGGCTGAAGGCGCTCTGGGGCAAGATCTACGGCCAGTGGATGGCGGAGAGCGCCGTCATGGTCTACGATTTCGAGAAATTCCGCGCCGACGACATACTGTCGGTCATCGAAAAATACAAAGTCACCACCTTCTGCGTTCCTCCCACGATGTACCGCATGCTGCTCCAGACCGACGTGGAAAAATACGACCTGTCGTCGGTGACCCACTGCTGCACCGCCGGCGAGGCGCTGGGCCCCGAGATATTCAACGAGTGGTACAGACGCACCGGCCTTAAGATCTACGAGGGATTCGGGCAGAGCGAGAGCCCGGTCATGATCGGGACGATCTACCCCTGGACCGAGCCGGTACCGGGTTCCGCGGGACTCCCCGTTCCGGGATACGACGTCCACATCGTCGACCCCGACTGCAACAGCGTCCCGAGGGGCGTCACCGGCGAGATCTGCGTGAAGGTCCCCGACATAAAGCACCGCCCGTGCGGTCTCGTGCTCAACTACAACTTCAACAAAGAGGAGACCGAAGAGGCGTACCGCGGCGGCTTCTACCATACCGGCGACACCGCCTACCGCGACGAGAAGGGAATGTTCAGATACGTCGGCCGCAACGACGACGTCATCAAGTCGTCGGGCTACCGCATAGGGCCCTTCGAGATCGAGTCGGTGCTCATCGAGCACCCGGCCGTCCTCGAGGCCGCCGTCACCGGAGTCCCCGACCCGAAGGGGATAAGGGGCTTTCTGGTCAAGGCAACGATAGTTCTCAAGCCGGGGTATACCGGTTCGCCCGAGCTCGTGAAGGAGCTCCAGAATTTCGTAAAAACGAACACCGCGCCGTATAAGTACCCCAGGATCGTCGAGTTCACCGACGCCCTTCCCAAGACCTTCTCGGGAAAGGTGAGGAGAGCCGAGATCAGGCGCCGCGACGCGGAAAAGTACGGAAAGCAATGAAAAACACTGTTAAAAAGCAAACCGGGCGCACCGCGGCGGGATTCGCCGCGCTGCTCGCACTCGTCATGTGCATCCCGTTTTTCGCGTCGTGCGCGGTCCCGGGCGGCGCGGACCCGACGTCGGAGCAGAGCACCGGCACCGGGGCTCCGGTCACTATGCCCGCGGACCCCGGAGAGCCTGTTCTGCCGTCCGGCGGCGAGGCCGTCATATTCGAAGGAGGGAAGACCCTCTTTCCCCTCATCCGCAGGGATGTCGCCGGCACCGGCGTGATTAGCCTGTATTCGCAGATCATACGCGCCGCGGGCGGAGGTACCGGGAAGGTGTCCGCGTACAAAGGCGGCACCGACTGGGTAAAGGAAGACACCGACATGACGGGCGTGCCCGAGCTGCTGCTCGGATACACAGACCGCCCCGAGAGTCTCGCGGCGATGCGGGCGATCGGGCTCGACGGCTGTGCCGCGGGGTTCGTAGGAAACAAGATAGTCATCGTCGCCCACACCGAGGACAAGCTGCGCGAGGCGGTCGACCGTTTCTGCTCCGAGATGCTGCGCGTTGAGGAGAAGGACGGAGCGGTGAGGGCAGTCGTGTCCGGAAGTTTCGTCGACATCGGCGGCGGCGGGGGATTCCTCTGCGACAGCGGCTCGTCCGCGGCGGATTTCAGGATCGTATACAGAGAGGGCTCTGCCGAGTGCGCCGCCGCGGCGTCCGAACTGCGGAGGAGCATGATCCAGGCATACGGCGTGAAGCCGGAGGCGGTGAGCGACTCGACGCCCCCGTCGGGGAAAGAGATCGTCATCGGCGACACGAACCGTGCCGTCAGCGCGAAGTACCGGCAGACGGTCGCCCCCGGCAGCTATATCGCCGCGGCGTCGGAGGGCTCGCTCGTGATCATCGGAGACAGCGACTCGATGACAAAACTCGCGGTGTCCGATTTCATCTCGAAGCAGATTCCGGTTGGACTTTCATACACTCTGACCTTTAAGGAGGACTTTTTCATGGACGGAGGACAGTTCGCGTTCAGGGATCCGCCTGAGCGCGCGGAAGGGACCGACATCAGGGTGATGTCGTTCAACCTGCTGTGCGAGCTCTGGGACGCGAAGGTGCCGGTCGACGGCCGCGACAGATCTGCGGTCTCGGCGATGTACCTGTATTCGCCCGACGTAATCGGGCTGCAGGAGATGTCCGACAAGTGGTACGCCGCTCTCGACCGCATCTGGCAGGGCAGATATCTATTCACCGACCGGAAGACCGCCAGGGGACAGACGAACTTCTCGACGCTGGCGTACGATCCCTCGCGGGTGAAGCTGCTCGATCACGGCACAAAGGTATACTCGGCAGGCAACGACCCGCGGCTGCGGCTCGCCACCTGGGGGTATTTCGAGACGGTCGGCGGCGGAAAACGCTTTATCGCGATGTCGACGCACTGGGACCTCGGGAAGAATGCCGCGTGGCAGACGGTCCACTCGAACGAGATGGCGGCGCTGGCGCTCGAGCTGAAGGCGAAATACGGCTGCCCGGTGGTCACGACGGGAGACTACAACGTGAACGAGGAATCGTCGCAGTATGCCAACTTCCTTGAGAAGACCGGCTTCGCCGACGCCAAATTCACCGCGAAGGTCGTAAACAGAGCCTGCAAGACGACGCACTCGCTGGGATCTGCGGTATCCGACGCCCCGGCGAACGCCATCGACCACATCTTCGGCTCGCCCGACCTCGAGTTTCTCTTCTTCAACGTGCTGACAGACAGGATCATGATCGACACGTCCGACCACTGCGCGATCTACGCCGACGTGAAGCTCGGAAAGTAATATTGTTTCTCAGGCGCCCCGGAAAGCATCCGGGCGCGCTCCGTAGCCGAAAAAAATGTTGACAAAAAGGCTCTTCGGTGGTATAATTCGTGCCGTAATGAGGGAGCTCGCAAGAGCGGGCTGAGAGGAAGCGGAGACTTCGACCTTACCTGATACGGATAATGCCGGCGTAGGGATTTTACTATTGATCTATCCTGTGACAGATTTGTTCCCGTCCGGTATTTCCGGGCGGGACTTTTTTATGACCGTTTATATAATATTATTAAGGAGAAAACCATGTCCGGAACAATCGGAAACACCAGAAAACTCGTGACCTCGGCGATGCTCATAGCCGTCGGTACGGTCATTTCGTTCGTGTGCGAATTCATACCCTTCCTGAACCTGCCGTTCGGCGGGACGATCACTATCGCGAGCACGCTGCCCGTCGTGCTGATCTCTTATATGTACGGCCTCTCCTGGGGCTTCGGATCCGCGTTCGTTTTCGCACTGATGCAGATGGTCGTCGGGATGAAGACGGTATCCGCCCTCTTCACGCCCTCGAGCGACAGCTTCATGGGCATCGGCATCGCCATCGCCGTCATCATGCTCGACTACATCCTTGCCTTCACATCTCTCGGCCTCGGCGGCATATTCAGAAATATGAAGAGCAGGACCGGCGCGCTGGTGCTCGGCGCGGTCGTCGCAGGACTTGCCTGCTACTTCTTCCATTTCGTCTCCGGCGCCCTCTTCTACGGGGCGTGGGCCGAGTGGTTCTTCACCGACACCGTGCTGAAGGACCTTCCGGTCTCGAAGTGGATAATGGAGAACCTGACCGGAGGCGGCCTCGCGGCCGTATACTCGGCGGTCTACAACGGCTGCTACATGATCCCCGAGATCGTCATCACCGCCGTCATCGCGGTACCGCTCTCGCGCATCCCGCCCGTCAGGAAATACTGAGCGGACATACAGAATACACACGCGGAAAGCCCCGGAGACACGCTCTCCGGGGCTTTCCGCGTCGACGGGCAGGGAAGACATGAGGCGTGAGGGCGGCCGTGCCGCGGAGTTTGCCGCGCGGAGAAAGAAAAATGTGGACTTATATTTTAAAGTATGATATAATTTATATTGAGAGCGTGTTTCGGCCTGAAGGCCGTGACGCGTGAAAACTGATTTTTCCCTAAGAAGGATCTGCGGATGTCGATCGGTAAAGGTGCTGACGGTGTGGAATATGCCGGAAGGAAGGACGCGCTTCTTCTGACCGTGCTCTGCGCCGGAGCGTATTTCGCCAGCTATATGACGAGGATCAATTACAAGGCCGTGGTCGCGGCGGTCGTCGAGTCGGAGGGGATAACCAAGGACCTGGCGTCGGTGGCGCTGACCGGCCTGGCGGTGACATACGGACTCGGACAGCTGGTGAGCGGCTGGCTCGGCGACCGTATCAACCCGAAATACCTCATGTCGGGCGGACTGCTCCTCGCGTCGGTCATGAACGTTCTCATGCCGCTCTGCCCGAACGTCGGACTCATGACGGCGGTGTGGTGCGTGAACGGCCTCGGACAGGCGATGATGTGGCCTCCGATCGTCAAGACGCTCACGACATTTTTGTCCGACCGCGACTATCTGCACGCCAGCGTAAAGGTCTCGTGGGGCGCGGCCTTCGCTACGATCCTCATCTATCTCACCGCGCCCTGGTTCGTCGTCCGCACCGGATGGAGACAGCTGTTTTATCTGTGCGCGTGCATCGGAGTCGCCGGAGCCGCCGTGATCTATATCGTGCTCGGCAGATTCGACAGGAAATATTCCCATCTTGCCGCCGCCCGGACAGCTCCGGGTGCGGGGGCTGCCGGTACCGGCGGGGCGAAGACCCGCGACAGTCTGCCGGCGGGTACTTTCGCCTTCTTTGCAGTGCTGCTCACCGCGATCATCATCCAGGGGGTCATGCGCGACGGCGTCGATACCTGGATGCCGTCATACGTCTCGGAGAACTTCGGGCTGGGCACCGACGTCTCGATCCTCTCCGGGGTGATACTCCCGGTATTCACGCTGATCAGCTATCAGGTCGCGACGTTCATATATGAAAAACTGATAAAGAACGAGATGCTCTGCGCCGCGTGCGTCTACGCTGCCGGAGCCCTGTGCTCGCTTGCGCTGCTGTTCTTCCGGAAGTCCGCGGGGACACCGTCGGTAATAGCTTCGATATTTCTGCTCGCGACGGTCGTCGGCTGCATGCACGCCGTGAATCTGCTGTTCACGTGCTTCGTTCCCCGCAGATTCAGGCGGTTCGGGCATGTTTCGTGGGTATCGGGTCTTACGAACTTCGGGACATACGCCGGCAGCGCGCTGTCGGCATACGGATTCGCCGCGCTGACCGAAAAGTCGGGCTGGGGCTCGACTGTCGTCTCGTGGGCGGTGATATCGGCCCTGGGAGCGGCGGTGTCGCTGTCGGGGTTCCCGCTGCTCCTGAAGGTCTTTCCGAAGGAAAAGGAAGCAGAGGCAAGACCTCAGGTAAAACCTCAGGAAACACCTCCGGCGGGACCTCAGGAGATACCTCCGGCGGGACCTCAGGAGACACCTCCGGCGGGATCTCAGAAAAAACCGCTGGAGGAATCTCATACAAAACCTCGGGAAACACATAAAGAGAAACATACGGAAAACGCTCCGGAGAACGCTGCAGTGGAAACCTCGCCCGGGGCAGAGACAGAGACAGGGACAGGGACAGGGACAGGGACAGGGACAGGGACAGGGACAGAACAAAATGTCGGGGAGGCCAGGGAAGGTATCCCCGGAAACGGTTCCGGGACACAGACGGACGCGGCATGCCGCGAGGCATACGGAACGTCCGCCGAAAATGAATAATAACGCCGGAGGAATTGAGCCGATGAGAATAGTGATAAAGATTGGGACCTCTACGCTTGCGCACCCGGGCGGCAGGCTGAACATCCGCCGCACCGAGGAGATATGCAAGATCATCAGCGACATAAAGAACGCCGGGAGCGAAGTGATCGTCGTGACGAGCGGGGCCATCGGGATGGGCAGCGGCAAGCTGGGACTCCCGGGCAGGCCGACCGACATAACGACAAAGCAGGCCGCGGCGGCCGTCGGTCAGTGTGAGCTTATGTACACCTACGACAGGCTCTTCGGCAAGTACAGCCACACGGTGGCGCAGATCCTGCTCACCGCGTCCGACTTCAGTCACGGCGACAGGCACGAGAACCTGAAGAACACGCTGGGCAGGCTGCTCGATCTCGGCGCCATCCCGGTGATAAACGAGAACGACAGCGTCGCGACCGACGAGATCAAGGTCGGCGACAACGACCGGCTGTCGGCACTGGTGGCCGTCAGCGCCGGTGCGGAGCTGCTCATCATACTGTCGGACACCGACGGCCTCTATACCGCCGATCCCCGCGAGGACCCCGGAGCCGAGCTCATACGCAGGGTGGAGAAGATCGACGGGAAACTGCTCGCGCTCGCGGGCGGCAGCGGCAGCGAACTCGGCACCGGCGGAATGAAGACCAAGCTCGAGGCGGCGTCGATCTGCCTTGAGAACTCCGTGGACATGGCGATAGCCGGCGGCGGATGCCCGTCGGTGCTATACGATATCATCGAAGGCTACCCGATGGGTGGCCCCGACCCCGAAAAAGTCAAATGCACATACTTCCGTGCCGTCAAAGCCATTGATAAGTGAGGTAACCGCATGACCACCCTTGAGATACTGAAAAGAGCGAAGGCCGCCGCTCCCGCGGTCGCCTCGCTCAGCGACGCCGAAAAAACGCGCGCTCTCCTTTGCATGGCCGACGCGATAGAAGCCGCCGGAGAGTCGATCCTCGCCGCGAACCGTCTCGACCTCGAAGACGCCGCGGGCAGGCTGTCGGAGGTGATGACAGACCGCCTGCGCCTCACTCCGGCCAGGATAAAGGGGATGGCGGACGGAATAAGGGAGGCCGCGGCGCTCCCCGATCCCGTGGGCAGGGTCCTGCAGAGGAGCGAGAGGCCGAACGGCCTCGTCATCGAGAAGGTTAGCGTCCCGCTGGGGGTGATCGGTATCATCTACGAGAGCCGCCCGAACGTCACGTCGGACGCCGCCGCGCTCTGCTTCCGCAGCGGGAACGTCTGCGTGCTCAAGTCGGGACGCGAGGCGTACAGGAGCTCGGTCGCGATAACAGAGGTCATCCGCGAGGCGGTCGCGCCTTTCGGAGCCAGGGACGCCGTGAACATCCTCGAGGACAATTCACGCGCCGCGGCGGCCGAAATGATGACGGCGACGGGGCTCGTCGACGTCCTCATCCCGCGCGGAGGCGCGGGGCTCATCCGGGCGTGCGTCGAGCAGTCGAAGGTGCCGGTCATCAAGACGGGCACCGGCATCTGCCACGTTTTTGTCGAGAATACCGCCGATCAGCGGATGGCGCTCGACATAATAGAGAACGCGAAGACGTCGAGACCGTCGGTGTGCAACGCCGAGGAGGTCTGTCTCGTCGATGCCGGGATAGCTGAGAGCTTCCTGCCCGAACTGGCCGGGAGACTGCGGGAGAGACGCGCGGCGGCCGGCGCGAAGCCGGTCGAGCTGAGGCTCTGCCCCCGCGCCGCGAAGATCATAGACGGCACTCCGGCGTCGGACACCGATTTCGACACCGAATTCCTCGACTACATACTCGCGGTGAAGGTCGTCGACGGCACGGAAGAGGCGGTGCGGCATATCTCCGCCCATTCGACCGGGCACAGCGACGCCATAGTCACCCGCGACGCGGCGGCGGCCGAATACTTTCTGAACGCGGTCGACAGCGCGGCGGTCTACTGCAACGCCTCGACGAGGTTCACCGATGGCGGGGAGTTCGGGCTGGGATGCGAGATAGGCATCTCCACGCAGAAGCTCCACGCGCGGGGACCGATGGGCCTCGCGGAGCTGACATCGTACAAGTACAAAGTCCGCGGAAACGGACAGACGAGGTGAGGCGTCCGGCAGCCGCGTGACGCGCGGCGGCGGACATCGCATGAAAACGGAATATGAGAAGGAAGAGGAAAAGGAAAAGGAAAAGGAAAAGGAGAAGAGCAGATGAGCGGATCGAAATACAGAGCCGGATTCATAGGATGCGGGAACATGGGCGGCACGCTGGCGTCGGTCTGCGCGCGCGCGGTCGGAGGAGGCTGCGTCGCGCTGTACGACCCCGACACCGCGAAGACGGCGGCGATCGCCGCATCGACGGGAGCGTCGGTGCTGGGATCGGCGGAAGAGGCCGTCGGTTCCTGCGAATATGTGTTTCTCGGCGTGAAGCCGCAGATAATGAAGGACCTGCTGCACGGGATAGCGGGGGCAGCCGCGAAGCGCCCCGGAGTCGTCTTTGTATCGATGGCGGCCGGGATAGAAACTTCCTATATTAAAAAGGAGACCGGTCTTCCCGGGCTCCGGGTCATAAGGATCATGCCGAACATGCCGTGCAGGTCGGGGGAGGGGATGATACTCTGCTCGCCCGCCGCAGGCGTGAGCGAGGAGGAGTACGCGTCGTTCCTGCCGCTACTGGACGGGGCGGGGAGGATCGCACGCATACCCGAGAAGCTGATCGACGCCGCATGCGCCCTGTCTGGCAGCGGACCGGCCTACGTCTTCATGTTCATCGAGGCTCTGACCGACGCCGGTATCGAATGCGGACTTCCGTCTGACATCGCGAAGCTGCTTGCCGCCCAGACCGTCCTGGGTTCGGCGAAGAGCGTCCTCGACGCAGGTGACGGCGCGGATCCCGGTGCAATGAAGACCGCGGTGTGCAGCCCGGGCGGGACAACGATCGCCGGAGTCCACGCGCTCGAGGAGAAAGCCTTCCGGGCAGCGGTGATAGATGCCGTGGCCGCCGGATACAAAAGGGCTCTCGAACTCAAGCAATAGAGCGGAAAAACATGCATCATGCACAAAAAGAGGCTCTGAATCTTGTGCAAAACGACGTTTTTGCTGTGTCGATATTGACAATTTGGTTGTTATTTGATATAATGTATGCCAAATAGGGGGCCGTGTGCCGAAGACCGGTCCGCTTTAAATAAGATCATCAAAATTTAATCGAAAGAGGTACAAAAATGCGCAAAACATTAAGTATCGTCCTCGGTATTATCATGATCGTTTCGCTCTTCAGCTTCGGAACATCCGCCGCTGAAGGCGAGGCCATCAAGGATGCCGCTGGATTCGCTGCGATGAAAGAAGACGGCAAGTATTATCTTGACGCCGACATCAGCATCTCCGCCAGCTACGACAAGAACTTTGTCGGCGTGCTCGACGGAAACGGCCACACCGTAACGGTCACCGCTCCGCTCTTTGCGGAATTCGGCGGAACCGTTAAGAACCTGACCATCGACGGCGAGATCGCCGCTACCGGAAACGCCGGTGCGCTTGCCGCCAAGGTAACGGCTACCTATACCGATTCCTTCCTTGACTATGCTCTTGTTCAGAACGTCACCAACAAGGCAAAAGTCACCCTGACCATCGACCCCGCTTTCGCTCCCGCTACCGCTGCCGAGAGAGTTGCTGTCGGCGGTTTCACGGGCAACGACGTTGAGTACGGTACGATCAGATTCGAGAGCTGCGTCAACGAAGGCGATGTCACCACCCTCTACACCGGCGAAGCCAAACCGATCGAGAACTACGCCGGCGGCTTCGTAGGAAGATGCGATGCCATGGAGGCCTTTGAGTGCGAGAACAAGGGCAACGTCACTGCCGAAAACGGAACTGCCGTCATCGGCGGATTCATCGGCCGCGCTTCCTGGAACGCTCTCACCAACTATGTCAACTTCGAGTACTGCACCAACAACGGTAACATCACCAGCGGATACGATGCCGGCGGTATCATCGGATATGCCGGACTCGGCTCCAACATCTGCGCCTACGACATGGGCAACACCCCCTACAGATACTTCGCCTGCATCAACACCGGCACTATCCAGGGCACCCATTACTGCGGCGGTATAGTCGGTTACAACTACACCAACGGCGGTGATATCAACCAGACATTCGACCTCGAGTTCTGCCTCAACACCGGTAAGATCATCGGTAAGCAGTGGGGCTCCAACTTCATCAGCTACTCGAACAGTAAGTTCAACACCCTTTGCTACAACATCGGTATCGGTGAATTCGAAGCTCTTCCGGATGCTACCGAATACTTCCCGACCTTCCTCGGCTGCTCTTCGGTCAACTACGCCGATGACGAGAACATCCATCACAACTACGTTGTCGATGACGCCGGCAAGATCAGATGGACCAACTGGGCTACCTCCGATTCCAACGAAGGCAACAGACACAACGCTCAGTGGGGCTGGGACAACAACAAGTGGACAAAGGTGACCGCTGCCGATCTCGCCACCGGCCAGATCTGCTATGAGATCAACAAGGCCGCCGGCATCAACGGTCTCAACCAGACCATCGGCGCCGATGCGACACCCACTCCGTCCAAGGCTTCCGCTTTCGTCGTGAAGGACGGCTCCAGCTACAAGAACGGGACCAACCCCGAGTTCAAGGAGCTCGAAGCTTATGCCATCACCGATGAAGTGACCACTGAAAAGATCACCAAGGCTGTCACCACCAAGGCTGTCACCACGGCTGAGGTAACCACCGCCGCGCCCGGAACCGATGCTCCGGCCGGTGATGTGACGACCGCTGCTCCCACGACTGAGCCTGCCGCTTCCGGCGGATGCAAATCCGTCGTCGGAATCGGTGTTGCCGTCGTTGCGATGCTCGGTATCGCCTACGTTTCGAAGAAGAGATTCTGAGAAATAAAATAGTATATCGCCTTCACGGATGAAGGCGATACACCACAAGCCTGCACCCCCGCGCGACGACAGTCCGCGGGGGTGCAGGCGGTTAAAGACGAATGATATCCGTCCCGAAGAAACAAGGGCGGAAGAGGATAAAGCGATGAGCGGGAGCAGAAAATTTACAAACGACTACAGCGAACTGTGCCACCCTGATGTCCTCGCGGCCCTGAGCAGGGCTGCGGAGGCCGGAGAGCAGAATACGGCATACGGACTCGATAAACACTCCGCCGCGGCGGAGGACGCCATACGGCGCGTTTTCGGGCTTCCGGAGGGGAAGGCCTTCCTCCTGACCGGAGGGACCCAGACGAACATGACCGTTATATCATATCTGCTGCGCCCGTACGAGGCGGCGCTGGCTTGCGGCACCGGTCACATCAACGTCCATGAGACCGGAGCCGTCGAGGGAAGCGGTCACAAAGTGATCACCTGCCCGGGGAGGGACGGCAAGATCCTTCCCGGCGAGGCGGAAAGAGTGATACTGCTCCATGCTGACGAGCACATGGTGAAGCCGGGTCTCATATACATATCCGACGCCACCGAGACCGGTTCGGTCTATACCGCGTCGGAACTTCTCGCGCTCCGCGATGTATGCGACAGACACGGCCTGTATCTGTTCATCGACGGCGCAAGGCTCGCCTCCGCGCTGACCGCTCCGGGAGGGGACGTGACTCCCGAGCTGATCGGGCAGGTCGCCGACGTCTTCTACATCGGAGGGACGAAGAACGGTCTGCTCTCGGGAGAGGCAGTCGTATTCCGCGACGGCTCGCTCTGCGGCGGATTCCGCCGTCATATCAAGAACCGCGGGGCGATGCTGGCCAAGGGCTTTGTGCTTGGCATCCAGTTCGAGGCGCTCTTTTCTGACGGACTCTTTTTCAGGATGGCGGAACACGCGAACGGGCTCGCCGAAGGTCTGCGGAAGTCGCTCCGGAAGGCGGGCGCCGAATTAACTGGGTCGTCGCCGACGAACCAGATATTCGTACGGCTCGACGCGGACGCGGCCGAGACGCTGATCTCGGAGTTCGGTCTCGAGCGCTGGGAGGTGCACGGCGACGGCAGAGAGACGGTTCGTATCGTCACCTCCTTCGCTTCCGACGAAGAGAGCTGCCGCGCGCTCGGAGAGCGCGTCGCCGAACTGCTGCGAAAGAAATGACCGTAAGCCGGAAGGCCGCCGCACGGCGTCCTCCCGTTCAAAAACGACAATGTCTTTGAGACAAAACAGGTGGCTGTAAAAAACTCTTTCAGCGGGTTTCTAACAGCCACTTTTTTTCGGTTGTCTTCTTTTGTCAGTCGTCTTTAAGATTTCCGCAGTGAGAACATCCCATGGCGCAGGTCGCGCAGTTTCCGGTGCAGCCGCCCTTCTTTTTCTTTTTGTCTCTCACAAGAGAGAAGACGGCAAGACCCGCGGCGGCGAGTATGACGGCGATGACGGCGACCGTAAGCGCATTTTCCGCGATCCACGCGAACATGACTTCATGCTCCTTTCTTTTCCCGTGGCTGCGGCCGGAAAACTCTTTTCCGGCCGCAGCGCCCGGGTGTTAAATCTTAACTGTCTGAGTGAGCTTCGTGGCTTCCCTGTACTTCTTTATGAAGAGCATGTAGATCATCCCTCCGAGAAGCAGGAAGGCAGCGATCAGACCGGCGACGTTCACCGCGGTCCCGGCGCCCGAAGAAAGACTGCCGGTGACGAGGTTGCCGAACTGGTTGATCATGAGAGCGATCGCGTAGGCGAAGCCGCACTCGTACAGGATGGCAAACCAGGTCCATCCCGCGTTGTTCATCT
>JAEEGL012081521.1_pt1 | contig 29201 bp, 18 predicted proteins | sample 9134231 | NCBI WGS metagenome assembly JAEEGL01 (sample SAMN16246548, study PRJNA631951) | gut metagenome | biome: gut microbiome; feature: rumen; material: fiber-attached | host: Bos | place: Iran: Karaj | collected 2018-10 | reverse complement strand
TACATCTCGTGGATGATACCGAGTACCTGATAGCACTCAATGACTTCGTCAACGATTATCCTGCACGCGAAAAGATCATAAATCTCATCTATCGTCTTGCCCTTTTCGTGCATCTTCTTATAGATGCTGTAGAAGTGCTTCGGACGGCCCTCGATGTCGTAATGGTCAATGCCGTTCTCTTCGAGCTTTGAACGTATCTCGGAGACAACATCCTCCATGAAGTCTTCTCTCTGCGCACGGTTGCCGTTAACGAGCTTTACGAGCTCATAGTAATCGTCCGGATGAAGATATCTGAGACAGAGGTCCTCAAGCTCCCACTTGATCTTATAGATACCGAATCTTCCCGCGAAAGGAACATAAATATCAAGTGTTTCCTGGGCTTTTTCGATCTGCTTCTCCGGAGTCTGGAACTTTAATGTTCTCATGTTGTGGAGACGGTCGGCGAGCTTGATGAAGATGACCCTGATATCATCAGTCAGGGCGATGAACATCTTGCGGACATTGGATGCCTGGATGTCCTGCTTGGAATTATAAACAACATTATCAAGGCTCAGATTGAGCTTTGTAACTCCGTCAACAAGACTGCATACGACAGGTCCGAATTTCTCCGTGACCATGGCGTCGTCGACGATCGTATCTTCTATCGTATCGTGAAGGAGAGCTGCCTGGATAGTCGCCGAATCGACCTTGAGATCAGCGAGGATCAGGGCGACCGCAACAGGGTGTGTGATATAAGGCTCACCGGTCTTTCTTCTCTGGTGGCGGTGCGCCTTATAAGCGAAGATAAACGCCTTCTCCATCTCGGCATTATCTTCTTCGATATCAGCCTCGCTGAGGTTGGCCGCACGGGCATACTCATCGTATATGGAAATGATCTTGTTGAATCTTTCCTGCAGGTCCTGGGGAATTTCAGGTCTGTCATTGTCGTTCTGAAGATAAGCGCGTTCAGCCTCAGCCTGCACTTCCTCTTCCGTTACGGCGTCAAATGTCTTGTCATTTTTGCCTTTAGTCACCTTGTATTCTCCTATAGACCTCAGATTCGCTGAGTTTTACTTTTTCGCCCGTTGCCAGGATATTGAAGCATACCCTCAGAGGTGTTATCGTCCTGAGCCTTATCAGGTTGCAGTCCGCGAAAACCTCAAGGCATCTTTTTGCCTGGAACGGCGTCATTGGTACATCATAATTGTTGGATACCAATCTTGCAAGAAGCCTTAAGTCCACAGTCGACATCGCTGTCCCTCCGAACTTGTCTATGGCTTTGTAGCAGGCGCCGTACATTTCGGGCGTTGGCCTCATTGCGCCTTCGATATCCTCTCCGGGCGCCATCTTCGCGATCTGGTTCATGGCAAGTCCGCTTGTATAAAGCTTCTCGGCGATCTCCGCCTTCTGCCAGATAAAACCTTCGTTAAATTCCGGCCTTATATCCTCCAGATGCAGGCTCAGCGAAGTCTCACCGCGGTAGCAGTATTCATTCAAGGTATACGCAATATCTATCTTGTCGCCCGCTCTTAAAATGTTGAAGTAATCACCCATACTGAAGCCTACAGCGGAGATATTATACTTTCCGGAAGCGTCAGTCAGGTCGAGCCTTATATGCGCGCCGTTGCTCATCTGCGCAATACCTGTTACAACAAGGCCGTAAGTTATAAAAACCGGCTTGGGATTGCCTATTCCGAACGGTCTTAACTTGCTTACTTCGCGGTAAGAATCAAAGACCAGTCCCTCAGGCAGGATCTCGCACTCGGCATTGATCGAGTCGTCTTCAGACTCCTCGCCCGACCGGCCTTTTTCTTCATAGATCTTAGCAGCCTCCTGCTCCAGAGCTTCCATAAAGGTGCCCATGTCGGTCTTTCTTACCAGAAGACCCGCAGCCTTCTTATGACCGCCGAAATTGACCAGCTTATCAGATATCCTCTCAAGGCAATCATAAAGATCAAAATCACCGAACGCTCTTCCCGATCCTTTCGCGCAGCCCGGCTCCGTGGCATCATCAGTGAATACCAGAGCAGATCTGCCGTAGAACTGCGATAACTTGCCCGCAACGATACCAAGGACACCCTGATGCCAGTCCTTGCCGTATACAACGATAGGACCGCATGTATTTGTAAGTGACCATCTCTCAGGTCTTGAGGGATTCTCAAGCTGAGCTCTGGCCTCGTCGAAAACCTTCGCCTCGATCTCTTTGCGCTCATCATTCTCACGAGTAAGATCCTGTGCGGCGATCTTCGCTTCCGAAGGATTATTCTCCAGGAAAAGCTTCAATGCGTCTGCAGAATCATATAGTCTTCCCGCGGCATTGATACGTGGAACAAAGTTGAAAGATATAAACGTCTCATCCAATGTCTTTCCAGGTACAAGGAGCATATCGTTCATGACACTCACACCCACATTGGAGGGCTTCTTCATGCTCTTAAAAGCACGCTTGATTATCGTTCTGTTCTCATTTACTACCGACACAAGATCCGCAATAGTAGCAAGTCCCGCAAGTTCCACAGCCTGACGCCAAATATTGCCCGTTACCTTATGTGTTCCGTCCTTGCCCAATGCCTCGACGAGCTTTAACGCGACGCCTGCGCCGCAGAGATCGATAAAGGGATATGTGTTATCGGCTCTTTTTGCGCAGATAACGCAGTCGGCAGGCGGCAGTTCGTCCTTAACGTTGTGGTGATCGGTAACGATGACCTTGATTCCGCGGTTCTTAAGCTCCTGAACGGTGTCGATATTCGTAACTCCGCAGTCCACGGTGATCACAAGATCGGGGCTCTTCTCAATGACCTTGTCCATGATCTTCTCGGTAAGTCCGTAACCATGCTCGGATCTGTGCGGCACGATGTACTCGACATTCACCTGATGGCTTCTGAAATATCTTACAAGGATCGATGTGGCCGTGACACCGTCACAATCATAGTCTCCATATACGAGTATCTTGCCGTGGTTATCGATCGTATCATTGATGATATCCACCGCTTTGCGCATGTCATTATAAAGGAACGGATCGTGCCAGATACCGTCATCCTCAGACAAAAACTGTTCTACGGATTGTCCTTCGGTTATTCCGCGATTCTTAAGCAATACATTAAGGAGCGTATCAGCATCCGCTACTTTTTGGGATGCCGATAAGCGCCAGTTCTTACCGGTCAACAACATAAAAACTATTCTCTACTTTATCTTTATTGAGGATATTATAGCCGAATTGGCATGAGTTTACAAAGTTTTCAGTACCAACAATCCATATTCATTCTTCGTTTATCTTTGCATACACTTTTCGCGCTTCATAGGACAAAAAGCGCAGTGATAACTCAGTTATCCCAAACGGTCAGAAAATGAATTATGGGATAAACAGAGTTTTTGCTATTAAAAAGACCGCCTCACATATCGTGAGACGGCCAATCTTTTAAGCTTTATTAATGCTTTCTCTTGCGAGCTGCTTCAGACTTCTTCTTTCTCTTTACAGAAGGCTTCTCGTAATGTTCTCTCTTACGAACTTCTGCAAGAACGCCTGACTTTGCGCAGGAACGCTTAAATCTGCGAAGCGCACTGTCAAGGGACTCGCCTTCCTTAACTTTGATCTCAGACATCTTTATCCCCCCTCTCGTGCGTGGATTTCAAACTCGGATATTATATAGGACAGCAACCTATAAGTCAAACCCTTTGAAACCATAAAAATCTCAGCCTGAAAACGGCATCACTTTGAATCAAAACAGTTACTTTTCTGTTTTGTGGACAGAATCTTTCCATTTCCCAAATAAACCGCTACCTTTTCTATTTTTCAGCAAGCAAGGCTCAGGTCTACATAATAGAATATCTAAGGAGTGCTATCGGCACGGTGCACGTGACGCTTAGCGTTCAGGCGGTTGTCCTCCCTACTAACTGTAACCGGTGTTACAGGCACAGGAGGTGATGCATATGAGTGATTATGAAATGCTGAGCGTATTACTCACAATTAGTATTCTTATAGTCTCGATCATAGCACTTTGTTTGAAAGCAAAGAAATAAGCCGCCCTCGACCAAAGATGCGGCTTATTATATAAGAATCATTTGAGGTCAACCGTCTTCCGGTAGCACTCTTATACTGTCATTTTACTTCATCTTTGCTGAAAATCAATTAACGGCTTTAAATCTGTCCTATCAATGGCACATCCTTAAGTATCAACGCTACTATCGTACCGATCGCAATTGCAGGCGCAAGCGATATCTTCCTCTTTTTTGACTTGCAGACAAGCGCGAAAATAATACCCAGAACAAGCGCGACAGCTGCGGCAAGGCATGCGCCCTTAATGCGCAGGAACAGCATAAGGCACATTACAAGCTTAGCAGGACCGTAGCTCATCTTAGTCTTCTTTACCTTACCGATAATCGCCGTAGCGATAATCATGACAAGTCCTACGCATCCTGAAGAAATAAGCCCTTCTATCGCATAAGACTGCATATCAGGCATGAATCCGACAGTCATGATCCAGACAACCAGGATAGCAGCAAGGAAACCGTTCGGAATGACACCGGAGTCCCAGTCTGCCAGTGACAGACCGAGGAGAAGTACCTCAAGCGTCAGAGTTGCGGCAACAGGCGCATCGACCGATCCGTGAAGCGCCAATGTTCCTGCGAAAACAAGACCAAGAATGATCTCAAATATAAGATCTCTCGGCGGAACCTTGGAACCGCAGTATCTGCACTTTCCCTTCAATGCAACATACGAGATGATCGGGAACAGATCCGCCGTCGATAATTCATGTCCGCATGTGTCGCAGTGACTGTGTCCGAGCATCCAGTCCTCGCCCCTGACAACGCGCCATGCCGTGCATGTAATAAAGCTGGCCATTATCGCTCCGAAAATAAAAGCCATAACGATCAGATAAATACCGATAAAAGGAATCTCAAATAATGGATATGAAAAGATCAAGGCCGGTTTCTCCTTAAAAGAAATATCTGACTTTGATTATACACTGTGAGGGTAATTGCAAAAAGACATAAAAAAACCGGGTTCCGAAGAACCCGGTCTCTGATAATTCAGAATAATTATTGATTAGTGTTTAAGCTCAAGATCAAGCTGTTGCTGTAGGACCCCAAGAACCGTCTGCTCTCAGATAATAAGTAACTGTTTCACCACGATTCTGGATCTGTACATTACCGCTTGTGATAACATAAGTGGTTGCATCATAAGTGAATGTATAATCCTTAACACCAGCATCTGTACCATCTGTAACTAATTTTACACCTGCAAGATCAATAACGGCATCAACATCAGTAGTACCAACTTTGTGCTTGTACTGATCCTTAGTAATTGTTGAACCACTCTGAAGTGTACCCAATCCGTACTGCTCTGTGATAACAGCCTGTGCAGCAGCGTATACAACGGAAGCTGTCTGATAATCCTTCTCCTGCTTTGCTCTTCTGATGTATCCTGTGAGAGCCGGAACGAGCATAGCTGCGAGGACTGCGAGGATAACGAGAACGACAATGAGTTCAACCAATGTGAAACCCTTCTTTGTTGACTTACCTACTTTTTTCATTTTAGTGACCTCCTTCTTTAGTTCACCCTAAGTGAGTTTGTTTGTTTTATCATTTGTCAAATGTGTTTGACTTGCTTGATGGTCTTACTATAACTCATCCAAAATCAGACTTCAACACATTTGCGCCACAATTCATCACTGGGTAACAATTTGTTTATCCGAATATGCAAAACCCCTTATTTGCAAACGGATTGTAAATGAGACCGGGCGCATAGGAATATAAAAAAGGGCTGTAAAAGCCCTCAATTATCAAATGCAAAAAGCAATAAAGCAGGCAAAAACAAGGCTTTTTACCCGAAGCAGAGAGCGACGCTTCTGGAATAAGTATTACCTGAATCGTCGTTTACAGTTACATCACAGATAACATAAGCTGGAAGATCGTTTTTGTCGAACTCAAGATCATGGAAGTTCAGATCGACAGTGCAGCCGAGATATGTGGTGCGGATAAACGGATTCGTAAAATCGTAATAATCTCCGGGATAGATGTATGAATAAGTGTTACCTTGAAATACGAACTCATATGTTTTGCTCCGGTAATACCCGAAATGAACCAATCCGGCTTCTTTATCCGTTTCTTCCATGTTATAGACCGAGCGGCTTGTGATCCCTGAAGTGCCGCCTCCCGTGACCTTATATTCTGCTTCAGCCTGATCCTCTGTAAATATCGCGTTTATCACCGTATCTCCGATCACATAATTAGAAGCGATCGTCTCACAGTAGTTATTGTTCCTTCTGAACACAAGGACCTCGCCGCCGCTTGAACTCGGCTGCGCAGATTCCATTACCAGACCGCTGTAATCATCCATATCAGCGATCCATACATCACCGGTATCAGTGATTATTGCTTTGGAACACTCGGAACGCAATGAGTCTACAACAGAATCGGCAACGATCTGGACTCTGTTCTTTTCAAGTGAGCCCGTGTATATTCTCGAGACAGGAAGTATGAGCATGACACAGGCAACTGCAAAGAGAGCTGTCAGCGCCATGGCAGCAATCAGCTCGACTAAAGTTACTCCGCTTTTATTTCTCAATACTGTTCTCTTATTTTTCATATCAGTCCGCACCTGATGAATAAACCACATATGTCTTGGAATCCACAGTATATACCTGCCTGTAAACAACTATATTTTCAATACCGGCCGGAGCTTCACCTGGAACAGGCATTTTGCCCGGAGGCGTAGTACTTGAGACTTTCTGTTCCTGAAGGTCCGTCATAGCCTTGTCGGCACTGTCACGGTTCTGGTCAGCCATCATACTGGAGCGTGAAGCATAAGCTATTCCCTGCGAGAACAATACCATCATGATGGACAGCACAGTAAAAGCGACAACGACTTCAACGATCGTTTCACCCTTATTATCTTTTAACAGATTAATGTTCTTTCTAATCAGCTTCATATCAGCTTATCCTCATGTATGTCGTGCCTGTTCCGAAATACGTTGCGGTATAAATATATTCCTCACCTGCAGATGTTGCCGTCACGATAACGGTGTAGGTGTTTGTTGCATTTTCCACTGCTTCGACCTTTACGGTTACATTGATATTATTGGAAGTATCGTTGATCAGTTCAGGGATTTCAGCATAATCATCCAGCGGCGCTTTATTCTCATTTACAAGCCCGTCGATCGCCGAACCCATACTCGTTGCCGCCTCATAAGCCTGATCGCGGAAATACTGTCTGTCGGCTGATGTTACCAGCGTATTAACATTAATGGAAAGGATGATAATGCTTGCAACAACGATTACGGAAATGATGGTAACCAATACAATGCTGGCACCCTCATTGCTGCGAAGGATGTCCGTAGTTCTTGTTGATAAAGCTTTCTTACATTTACGTCTCATATAAGCTTACTCACGCATTCTTCCATTTTGCATAAAGCGTTATTACCACCGGAACCTTCGAGACACGGTCCTCGAATTCGATGATCTGTTTATCGAAGTTTTCGAAAGGTATCGTGCAGTTCTCGTCAGTATACCATCCGTCAAAGTCCAGGCCTTCCTTAGTTGGATTCTCAGGTGCTGTTATCATGTCCTGATAATTAAGTGTCAGGGATTGGATCTCAGTACCGCCGTTAGTATTGAATACCACAGTGTATTCCTGCAGTTCCCATTTAGCGTACAGATCAACATCTGCAGGCAGAGGTTGATTGAAGTCTTCAAACGGCTCGGTGCAATCTACATCTGAATACCAGCCATCCAGATAATAGCCTTCACGGACAGGATCCTCAGGACGAGTCAGCTGCGCAGGATACAGTAATTCCTGTGAAGCTATTGAGTTTTCAGTATCTCCGATTATCTCGAAAGTAGCTGTATGCGTCTGAGGTGTCCAATTAGCAAACAGAGTGTAATCCTTTTCTATCGGAACATTGAATGTATTCCATTTATTGGTAAAGCCTTCATCGCCATACCAGCCGGCGAAGTCATAACCTTCTCTTGAAGGAATGTCGGGTTCATCCATCTTCTCGCCATTTCCTACTCTTACTATCTGGTCAGGATCACCGTTATTAAATACAAGCGTTACATATCTCCACTGTGTCCACTTGGCGTATATGCTAACATCACTTGTTATCGGTGTTCCAAAGTCGAAAGGAACGAATGAAGAAGGATTGGGATACCAATACCAGTCATCAAATCTGAATCCGTCATATATAGGATCATGCTCAGGTCTGCCGACAGTATCACCGTCAGTTACGGTGATGGTAAACGGCTCTGTGCTTCCATTATATTTGCCCGGTTCAGGATAGAATGTAACGGTCCATACAGGAGCAATCTCATACTGCGCCGTAACAGTTCCGAGACAGTTGTTCTTTCCTGTTATGGTAACCGTCTTCATGCCAACACTGGTCGTATCATTACTGTAACTGATGTTATAGTTGGATGGATTAAGCGTTTCGTCGCCATTATACTTAATGGTAACTCCCGGCTTCTGGGACTGGGTGTTATAAGGCGTACGTGTATACTCCAGTTCGACCGTAACATTACCGGTAATATTCCACTTTGCTACTGTAAACGGAACGATCTTTGATACACCGGTATAATTTCCGTATTCCGCTTCCTCTTTTATCTCTGCCAGGAGGTAATAACTTCCGGCGTCGAGAACGCGCATAGCATCCTGCAGTTCGGTTGCCAGATAAGGTCCGATAACCTTATCAGAGCAGGCAGCATCCCTGTATACGGAATATTCAGGCACACCATATTCTGCCCTGAGCTCAGGGTCAAGTTCACTTGGAGTATTGTTCCAGGTCCAGCCTTTAATTTCCGGTTCGACCAATATAGTATTTGTCGCCTGCTTAATCGTAAATTCGTAGTTCTTGAATCCGGTGTACTGGTCGGTTCCTGCGGCAGGAACTATCTTGATCGTTGCAGTTCCTGCATTAATGTTATTTATATACTCAACATCATAATCTCTGCCTTTTACAAGAGTCTTACCGTCGATTCTGACTATTACCTCAGGTCTCTTCTCACTGCCGTCATAAACAAACTCTTCTGTGGCGTTAAGAAGTGTTACAGTGGCACCGTCAAGATTTCTTCCGATGATATTGAATGTACCGGCCCCATTTACTTTGCCTGTATAATTGCCGTATCCGACAACGTTGACCGTTACTAAACCGATATTAATGTTATCCGGCGAATATTCAAGATAATAATCAATACCTTCTGTCAGCACATCTTCTCCGAGAGTTACTATGCTTACAGGCACATTTGTAGCACCTGTATATTCAAATCCGCCCTCGGAGCCTTCAGGATAAGAGATGACTACTGTAGCATTGTTGATAGAAGCTTTGGTTATAGTAAATGTCTCGGAAACGGCACCGTAATAATTCCCGATACCGGTGATAATAACCTGTGCATTCGTTCCGATACCGCTGACATTTGCATATTCAAGTGTATAATCCAAGCCGTAATGCAAAGTAACAGGTTCTTCGCCATTCTCATCCGTTATCGTCAGATGATCTTCAAGGTGATAATTACCGGACTTGATGTATTCATAGGAATCAGGATCCAAAACTCTCTTAGTCAGAGCAATATTCATTCTGTCATCATCAGCTTCAGGCCAGTCACCCCAATGAACACCGCCGATAACGGCACGGAGCTCATAATCACAACCTTCACGGAAATCACCGATGGATTTATCAAACGGATGTGCAGTGTAATCACTTCCATCGCTGATCTCAGTCGCATTTCTTGAATACAGACCTGAAACGTTTTCCACATTTCCGGCAAGGGGCAGGTACTTGTTGATTCCATTCATGGAACAGGAATCAGTATATGTGGTGCTGACGGTATTTCCTGCGAAGGAACCGGTTGTAGTAGCATCAGCGCAGGTAACAAGTCCAGTACAATAACTTGTCTTAATGGCTGTGTTTCCGGCACTCAATCCGATAAAGCCGCCGACATTGGAGCCTGAACCGTAAACAGATGCAGTCGAATAACAGGACGTAACAGTTAACGCGCCTGTGGTCTGACCTATGAATCCTCCCACATTATCTGAACCGGTAACATTTGCATTGTTCGAGACATAGTGCTTGGAATACGTATGACCTCCGGCATAGCAGGTGTCAACTGTTCCCTTATTTGCCTTGCCGATAAATCCGCCGGCAGCACCGGAATTCTTTGCATCAACTGTTGCAGTCGTGTAGCAGTTTAACAATGTTACACCGCTGTCAAGTGTACCGGCAAAGCCGCCTGCGTATACCGATGTACCGGTAGCAACAACATGATAAGAAGAAGGATCATAGACGGCACCTGTTCCGAAAAGATCCTTTCCGTCAAAGTATCCATCGGCGATGATCCGGGCATCGGGACCAAAATGGCAGTTCTCAATACTGACGCTATTAGTATCAATACTGTTAGTGGTCCTTCCTACAACGCCTCCGGCACCGGCATTTGCCGCTTTGGAACTGACAGTGACATTGGCACTTGCATTCTTAAGGTTGCCGCGGTCGATAATTCCTGCGACACCGCCGGCATTGACATAATAGGAAATAACGGCAGGAACGCTTCCGTCTTTGCTTATTACCGTGACTGACTGCACGTTATAAGAATCAGTTTTGAACTCACCGCTGACATAACCGAAAGCTCCGCCGACTCCGTAAGAGGATGCATCACCTTCCGGAGATGCCATTCCGCAAACCCTTGATGTGGAATCGATCGTAACTGTTACCGGTATATAGAATGTATTGACTCTTGTCTTGTTCTTTGTGTAATTGGAATCAATACAGCCGATAGCACCGCCGGCCTCGTAACAAATAGGAATTTCCGTATCATCAGCTCCCGGAAGAACGTTATTGTACACGTCTCCGATATTAGTATATGAGCTGAGCGTTACGTTTATGGATCCGGTATTCTTCTTTGAACCGTTCATGTAATTCAGACAGTAAGTCTCACCGAAAGCTCCGCCTACCTTGGAACTTCCGATAATATTCGCATCCTTCAAATCAACATTGATATTAGCGAAAGTATATATCTGATTAGTAGTCTGATAATTATTATATGCATCAGATCTTCCGCAGAAACCGCCGATCTCACTTCCTCCGATACTGATAACAGCTCTTACATTATCAACATTGTATGTGACAGGTGCTGAATCAAATTCATCTGCATTATTGTTGCCTATACCGCCGTGAGCAGCATATCCGCTTCCGATCCAGCCGCCTATCCTGTCTTTTCCGTTCATGGATACGACGCAAAGATCGGGACCGTCTTTCACTGAAATATTAGAAAGACATACGTTCTGCTGCGCATTATCGTAACCGATCTGACCGACTATACCGCCTATTGAGCATCCGTTTGCGCCGATAAATACGGTATTGCCGTAAGTACGGGCAGGGAAATATTTAGTATCAATAAACTCTTCGGTTCTTACAACACTGCCGGAACCTTTCAGGTAAACGCCGCCGGTCTGGGTAGGATTCGTGCTGCTTACTCCGAGACGACCGTCAACGAATATTCCGACAATACCGCCGACACATGCATTTTGATCACCATCTTCATCGGTCGTTCCTGTCTCATTAGGATCAAACAGATATGCCGAGTTAAGTGTCGCTTCAACATTGACCACGCATGCGGAGTTGTAGTTGTTTCCATCTACCTTTTCTCCAATCTGACCTACGGCTCCACCGATCCTGGTATTGCCGATCAGTGCATGGTCAGCAGAAATATTTACCTTCAGCCTGAGAATCCTGCCGTAGTTACTACCTTTCAGGATATTGGTTCCGGTCTTGCCTTTCTCGGCAGAGGCAAAGCCGAGAGTTCCGCCGACTCCGTTCTCGCCGATAACCTTTGCGTTACCGGTTATCGTGGCATTCATGTCTTGAGTGTTGCAAACACTCATTCCGACAGCACCGCCGACATGGTCCTTGCCTTCTACTCTTCCTGAACCCTGGATCGTTGCATCAACGGTACCGATCAGATAAGTGGTATTTGAAGCATTGGAATAGCCGATCGCACCACCGACACGGTTGCCTGTGCTTTGAACTGAACCGTTAACCGTTACATAAATATCATTAACACGGCACATATTATATCCGATTGCTCCGCCGGTATTATTATAGGTTCCTATAACATCACCGTTTATTGTCGAATCAATCCTCTTGATATAACCGTAATCGTGTGTCAGAGTGTTCTTTCCAATGGCTCCTCCGACATTCTCATGACCGGATACGCTACCTGATTTATCAAGCTGAACAGTAAATACAGTTTCACGTAAAGAGTTCTCATTGAATCCTACCGCACCACCGATATTGCTGCCTTTAGAGGTTACATCAGAATCTCCCAGTTTAACGGTAAAATCAAAGAAACCGGGTGCGGTGGTTGTTACTTTATTGGCACTGATATATCCTACGGCTCCGCCTACATTGGCATCGCCGGAAGCGATAGTTCCTTCTATAGTCCATGCTGAACGTGTAAAGTCAACATTGATCTCAGAATCTTCATTCTTATAAACAGGAAGTGATTTGCTGAAACTGCCTACGGCTCCTCCGACATTCTTGTTGCCTTTAATATATGATTCGCCGGAAGAGTTTCCATAAACAGAAGATATGTCAATATATCCTGTAAAGCTGCCGCCTGTAGAGAGGATCGAACCGATGGCTCCTCCTACATTATTTCCGGTACCGCAAACATGCGACTGCGGATTAAGTTCAACATCCAATTTAATATTAAAGTTAAGAGCAGATGCTGAAGATACACAATCAGTGGGTGTATTGGAAGTTGAATTGTTATTTACTAATCTTCCGATTACACCTCCGACATCATAACGGCCATCAATCTGAACCGCAACTCTGTTAAGATCCGTCTGGGGAGAAGAAACAATGTCAACCGTATCCTCGGTCTGGGTTCTGAAAACTCCGGCTATACCGCCGGTACCGACAGCATTATTATTATTGGTTCCGCCTTTAACAGTCAATGTGGGATTAGTACTGCTTCCCTTAAGTTCCACCTTTCCGGATACATCAGTACTGTTGATCAGGATATCTCCGCATACACCGCCTACAAGATAACCGGATCCCGAAACACTCGAAGAATCCTCAACACGGGTTCTGATAACAGCACCATTCTGGAAATAGAGAAGTCTTCCTGCAGCACCGCCGACAAAATTACGGCCGGAAATCTCTGCACCGGACAGGATCGACTGGACCGTTCCGGATTGTTCTTTTATCGTTCTGCCTACTGCGCCGCCTACAAAATCAATACCGCTAATAACACCGTAATTGACGGCATAGATTTCTCCGCGGTTAAGAGGACCGTTTCCGAAGGTTCCTCCAACATGATACTTGCCTGAGATAGTACCGCGGTTATCGGCAAATACGACAGAGTCTGCCATTAATACAGACTTATCTTTAACGGTATCTCTATTGCCGATTCCGCCTACAGCTCCGCCGGTTCCGTTACAATCGGCAGCACTTTCACCGTAACCTGTTATCACGGAATTCTCGTCATTAAAAACTCTTATCTTAACCGGTATTGCAAGCTGGGCTGCACCGCCGACAGCACCGCCGGCTCCAAATCCGTTGCCGCTGCCTCTTGAAGATATCGTACCGTCATTATAGACATTAATGGCAATCGTTCTGCTTGTGGAGAGATTTAACGTTTCAGTATCGATCCTGCCGTAAGCTCCACCTGCAGACACTGCTCCGACATTTGATGAAGTGCAGCCTATCAATGAACCTTCCTTGTTATTGCATTCCAGATAGATATCTTTGATAGAGCAATTAATCTCCTTTCCGATCGCACCGCCGCAATAAGGACTTCCACTGCCGAGCGACGAAATGATATATCCGGAAACATTAGTATAAATGCTCAGGTATTCACCTGAACTGGTATTAAGGAAACCTATAGCTCCCCCTGCGCTTGAATCGTTGGTTCCTGACAGATGAAGAATAAGCGAATTCGCGGGAAGCGTTACACTGATATGGAAGTTCCCGGCAGACGGCTCATCGAAATACGGTTCTCCGGTTACAGAATCATAAGAGGTTATGGAATAACGTTCTACATTACGGGCAAACTTGTAGCCCGCATCAAACTGACCGATAGCTCCGCCTGCCCTGTTGCCGGAAATAACAGCGCTGGAAACAACCTTTCCCATCGGGGAAATCTTAGGGAAAGAGAACTCATTATCAGTGAGCTTCTCACCGTCAACAACAAGTCTGGCATTAATATCTGAATTATTGTATCCGATGATACCACCGGCATTTCTGTTGCCGATGACAAGGAACCTGCCGCCGTTCTTTATAAGACCATAAGTAGATTCAGCACCGCCGTTTCTGCCTTCATTCTTTCCGATAACTCCGCCGACATCACTGATCTTACTTGTCACCCAGTAGTTTCCTGACATTACAATGCTGTTTGTTAACTGAACGGTATTGATGCTCTCATCCGTTTCAGAGTCAGAACCGATAATACCCTTGTTATATCCTACAAGGCTTCCTACCGGATAATTATCAAACGTTCCGTCATTGTTTCCTATCGTAACTGATTTATCAGGATTGAAGTTGTTTCTTCCGCCGGTATAGTCGCAAGCACTTCCGTCATTGACAGATGCCATTATAAGGCTGAGATCATCTATATACACATTATATATAGTTCCGAAGTTTTCACAGAAAAGACCGTAACCCTTATCTGTTGCATTTTTGAACGATCCGGCCCTTAACTGGATACCGTTGATCTTATAGGTTTTTCTGTCTGAATCAGATATTGAAGTCAATATTGAATGTGAAGGCAGCTTATTGATAGCCGGGAACGAGACCGTCTTAAGCGTTCCGTCATTGCCTACGGGAGAATTAAATGCAGTGCTGCCGTCAGTCTTCGGGAATACCTTTACCTGGCTCGCGAACTTATCTCCGCTGTGAACATACCAGTCAATATTGCTTACTATCCTGTAGCAGTTCTGACCTTCATCCTGTGCATCCGGCATCCAGCGGATATTATAAAGATGCCTGCAGTTGGTAAGTACGGCTTCTATCCCGGAAGCTGAGTATGTCGTGCCTCCGATATATTTTGAATTGTCCGTGACTCCCGCTTTAGTACTGTAAACTTTATCGCCGAAGTATGTATTTACGACTGCCATTCCCGTAATAATATAATCTTCATAACGCTCAGCGTCATCTTCGCCGTCAAATTTTGCGCAATGCTCACGGACAAGATATGCATAAGATATATGATCGCCGTCTTTACTTGCCGAATAGAGATAAACCGGATCATTGATAGCTCTGGCTGCATATGTATTTATAAGTCCGGTCTTTGTCTTGGAGACTCCGTTACTGTCTAAATATTCCCATGTGGAATCAGAACAGAGAGTAGCATAAATGTTTCTCGGGGTCTTGTCACCGAACAGCCTTTCAATTCCATAATAAGTACTGATGTCAGTGGCCGAATCCATGCCGGTGCCACGGCTCATCATAGCATCCAGTGTCAGACTGTATTCATAATATCCCTTAGTTGTATCGGTTGGACATCCCGTTCTGCTGTCACCCTTAACCAATGTCCTTGTAAAGGGGAACGTCATTTCCGTCCTGGCACCGTCATTGATCTGAACATCAGCTTTAATAAATCCGCTTACGGATTCTCTTATGATCGTATAATTGTCATACTCTTCATAAGTTCTGTATACATGAGCAGTATCCAAACTGGCAGCTAAGAACTGTGTATTACTTATATAAATATGTGTTTTATTGTTATCCGAATTAGTATCGGCATCAGTAAGAGACATATGAATGCTCTCATTATGATTTGTACGCGCGGTATAACGGTAGTTATATCCGATCTCCGCATCTCTCTCCATGTCACGGTCGGCGTCAAATACAGCCCATGAAACATCAAGCGTCTCACCGTTACGGAGATTGAACAGATAACCGGAAGCCTGAGAATCGTCATCGGTAGGTCCGATAATATGTCCCTGTAATTCATATGTCGGATCCCAGGGAATGATAACAGCAGAAATATTGCCGGCAGTTAAATCTTCGGAACTGCCGTAATAGTATCCGACAAAACTTGTCTTGGAACGGTACGAATCCGTTCTGTCAGGAAGTCCGTCTGAAGTAGATCCATTATTTGTACATTTCGAATCCCATCCGCCTGACTTTGTCGTGTCGATCAGCGTGGTGTTATATGAAGAAGGCAGTCCGTTTTCCTCACTGTAAAATGCGGATAACACATTAACAGAATATGAGGTAACTCCATTATTTCTTGTTGCGCAGATATCAAGTTCAACAGTCATTGTCGCATTGAAAACGGACTGATTATAAAAATACGGTGAAAGGAGATCATAAAGATAACGGTCTTCATCATGATCTGCAGTCTGTTTATTAAAAGTAAGAGCAACCGTCTTATGCTTGGAATAATTCGTTTCCTTGTCAGAAAGATCTGTAAGCTCGGGATCATGCTCATCAAATCCGGGAATGCCCAAAACCCAGGAATTCATTGTTCCGTTTGCTGCCTTCTTTGTCAGCGCGCTCTGCGCAGACTGATATACGGTTATCGCATTCTGACTGTTCTTATCAAACTTCGCTTTATTTATATAAGCGATTGCCGTGAAAGCACCGGCAACGGCAAGGATTGCAAGGACTGCAAGAACAACGATAAGCTCAGCCAAAGTAAAGCCGCGGAGCTTCCTGCCGCTGCTTCTTGAGCTGATCCTGTTGGACATATTGCGTCTCTGCATTGTTCCTCCGGGCACGTTGCCGAAAATGACAAATTTTCATTATTTTCGTTATCCTTATTATAATTCGGGAGTGTGAATATTCAAATTAAAAAATATTAAATCAGTATTATGCAAATATGACATATTGATGTCCTGGACGATGCATCCGATCTCCATATTTTTAGGCAAATTGACCTCCTACTGTCGCACAATTAATAGTGTAACATTGTTACATTTTTGTTTTCTGATCATTTAGCCACTGAAAAACGATCCTTGTCTTCCCTGACGGACCATTCGAAAAATGCAGAAATTGTAAATTGTGCGTAAATCTATGACTATGTTGTAACAATTTATTTTATTAAGTGTTCTTTGATTTTTTTCGTGCTAAAATAATTTTAAGTTATTGCTTCTGCCCTTGAATGCTCAGTATTCGCGGATCGAAGCGATATTAGGAGGACTACCCCGGTGCCTGAAGAAGAAGAAAGACTAGAAACTGTACAGATCGAAGGAACTCAATTCTACCGACGCAGCAGATATGCGGATATTTTCAGGATCATTATTATCACGGTGGTCATCTTTGCCATGTTGGCGGTCCTCTCATTGTGGTTCATCATAGATTCCGGAGCAAGACAGGCATATAAGGAAGCCCGTGATGTTCGAAAGGCTCTCCGTGCGGTGGGAACAGAATACTATGGTGACCTGACATCGATCTATGATCCCGACAAAGCAGACGGAATGACGGACGGTGCTGCCGAGAAGGTTGCATTCATCTCCCAGCGAAAAGGAAAAGTCATTCTGTATGAATGGGATGATACGAACAATGGTCCATTAAGATTTGAATATACAAAAGGAATGTACAGGGTTGTTTATAAAGATACCGGGGAAGAAAAAGGAATAACATCCGGTGTCGAAGGTAATTTCCATGTGTATTACTCTTTCGAACTTCTGAAATACGAAGCCGAATAGCAATAAAAGAACTGAAGAAAGGACTCTGATGTATGCCGGAATATAAGTATCAGGCGCAGGACAAAAAAGGCAAGATCGTTAAGGGCAAGGCTGAGGCCTTCGATGAGACCGATCTGCAAAAACGTTTCCATGAGTCGGGACTTCTTCTTATCGAGGCGAAGCCGATAAGAAAGAGCATGGCATTAAAGCCCTTGAAAAAGCCCAGGCTGGCTGACTTTACGCGCCAGCTCGGTACTCTTATAAAGTCAGGCGTAACACTTGTAAAAGCAATTGAGATCATCGCTAACGATGAGTCCATCAACGATTACGAGAGACAGCTTTATTTAAGGCTCCGTGACCGTATCGTACAGGGCGTCGCGCTTTCAGTGGTAATGCAGGAATTGGAACCGGCTTTCCCTCCCCTGCTTATCTTTATGCTCAGAGCAGCAGAGACTTCAGGTACACTGGATACGACATGTCTTCGTCTGGCTGAACAGTATACTAGCGAAGCACAGCTCGAGCAGACCGCAAAGAACTCGCTTACTTACCCGAAGATCTTAAGTGTGCTGATCGTTATTGTCGTTGCAATACTGTTCGGTTATGTTCTTCCTCAGTTTGAAGATATATTCTCGACATTGCCTTCTCTTCCCGTTCCCACAAAAATCCTTATGGCTATATCCGATTTTGTCGCTCATAAGTGGTACATATTAGCCATAATCATCGTTTTAGCTTTTATTTTCGGTAAGATGATAGTCAAGATCCCTGCAGTCAGACTTTTTATAGACCATTTCAAAGTAATGGGAAAATGGGGAAAGCTTACAAAAGTCATCTATTCCGCAAGATTCGCCCGTACGATGAGTTCGCTTTATTCTTCAGGTATTCCGATCCACAGCTGCATAGAGATAGCAAGAAGCACTATCGGTAACAAATATATTGAAGATCAGTTTGATGAAGTTGAAAGAAAAGTTGCCGGCGGTATGCCGCTGTCTTCCGCCCTTTTGGATGTCAACGGATTTGTGGCCAAGCTCCCTGCAACGATCAAGGTCGGTGAGGAAACCGGTATGCTCGGCAACATGCTCGAGTCCGTTGCCGATGACCTTGATTTCTATTCAAAGCAGGCACTGCTGCGCCTTACCTCGTACATCGAACCTGTAATGATCGTGGTTATGGCAGTCGTAGTAGGTTTTATCATGATATCAATCATCCAACCGATCTATCAGTCTTATCAGACGATCGGCGCAGGATCATAAGATACGGAGTAAATGAAAGGAAATTAAACAAATGTCTGAAGTAGTATTTCTGTCGAATACCAACATCCAGATCGCATCCGGTTCACCGGCTTCCGACGGCGTGAAAGTATCAAAACTGATATCTTCACCGCTTCCTGAGGGCGCGGTTCTTAACGGCGTTGTCATGGATCAGGAGAAACTGACCGAAGCGATTAAACTGGCATGGCAGGCTAATAAACTTCCCAAAGCTGAAGTTACCCTTATTCTTAACAGCCCTCAGCTGAGAGCCAACCGTGTCGAAGCGCCGCTGCTCGCCGACAAGAAGACCAACGAGTTCATAGAACGTGAGACAAAGGATACTGAATACGGCAGATTCCAGAATCCTGTCACCGGCTGGTATATGGTCAGCAAAGATGCAAAAGCAAAGACACAGCGCGTTGTTTATGAGACCGCTGAATTGGATTTTGTTAACAAGTATGTTGAGATCTTCGCAAACTCAGGTCTCAAGCTTAAGTCTATTCATAACGGTGTCCAGCTCGCTACCGAGTACTTTACCAAGCAGGCAGCAGGCAAGACACTGCTCTACATGATCCTTGACGGCAAGTCGCTTGTTACGATCTTCTTCGCTGAAGGAAAATACTATTACGATTCCACGTCACGTGTTTTCGCACAGCCCGGTACACCAGAGTTTGCGCGTGAGATCTATTCATCGATCTCATCCATCAGACAGTTTATTTCAGCCCAGCATCTGAATGAGACAGTCAAGGATATCCTGTTCTGCGGCTTAAGCAATACACAGGTAAACCAGCTTGCAAATGACATTCTGAACATAGACAGCGCTGCAGATATATCACTTGCACAGCCGCCTCAGGGAACAACCATTTCCGGTAACCAGCTCCTCTTCCCTTTCTTCGTTTATCCGATCGCGGGTCTCCGCAGGATCGACGAAAGGATGCCGATCTTAAAGAATACCAAGGAAGCCAAGAAAAAGAAGGAAGACGGTTCCGGTCTCAAGAAACTCGCACTTCCCTTCATCCTGATCTTAGCGGCAGTCCTTATCGCCTATGGTGTTTGCTTCATGATCAAGACGGCAAAGACATCCAAACTTGCTTCTATTGACAGTTATAATAACAATCCTAATGTAATCGCCCAGGTCAACGAATACGATACCATGTATGGCAATATGGCCGATATGGGTAATATCCAGGGCGGTGTAGATCTTCTTAAATCATATATTGACTCCTACCCCATTCCGGATTCCTCGGTCAACAAGAAGATCCTTGAAGCTGCAAATAAGCATGCTGTCAAAGTTTATTTCAATTCATACTCAGCCACTTCCGGAATCTTCAGCATAACAGCTTCTTCCCCGAAGGTTGATGATATCCATTTGTTCATTGCCGATCTTATGGCAATGGACATTTTCGAAAATGTTAATTACACAGGATATGAGCTCGCTTCTGACGAGACCAATTGGCAGATAAATGTAGTGTGTTCGCTTGCTGCAAGAGAACCTGCTTCAGAAGCAGTATCTGAAGAGGAGGTTAACTGATATGGCTTTACAGACAAACCTTAGCAAGAAAGATAAAGCAACGATAGCCATACTGCTTTTTGCTGCAGTGGTCTTCATGATCATCTGGTTCCTGATAAGACCTGCTATCACTACGATCAGAAATACCGATGAAAAGATAGCACAGGCTGAATTAAAGCAGACACAGAATCAGAATAAGATAATGCTTCTGTCAAGTTCAGATTCTCTCTACGGTAAAACAGTAGATGATTTTAATTCTTCAACTGCCGTTTTCTATGAGATCATGGACAGTTCAGAGATCGACCGCATGGTAACATCGTATGTATTAAAGTCAGGTCTGTTTGCAGAAGATCTGATTATCAATATGCCTGCAGGATCCGTTAAGGAAAATCCGTATATTTATTCATCTCTGAATAATAAAGACACAAAGACTGCAACAGTTGCCGCAGACACTTCCGCCGCTACTCCGACAACGTCAGCCGGCACCGGTAACAACACCACTGCAGACAGCCTTCTCGTTCCTTACAGCACTGCCAAGAACAAGTGTAATTCCACTGAAGCTTCAGGCGTTCAGTGCGTCGGTCTCCAGCTCGTATGCACAGGAACGCAGAGCGTCTGTCAGGCATTTATAGACGATATCTGCACCAAACCTGCTATCCGTGTCACAGGTTTTACCTGGAGCAAGGTCGATCCGGTCGAGATATATAATGAGGTGACCGAACGTTATGAAACTAAGGATTCCGGAAAAGTAAGACTTACGATCTCTTTCAATCTATATATGACGGAAATAACCGATTACAGCACAGTTACTTCTGAACCTGCTGCTTAACGGAGGGAAGATAAATGGCAGATAATTCAAAGATTCGTATAGGTGATCTTCTGGTTCAGGCCGGATATATCACTGAAGATCAGTTAAAAGAAGCACTTGGCATTCAGAAACAGACCGGCGGCAAGAGAATCGGTCAGGTCCTGATAGATTTGGGCTATGTTTCTGAAGAGCAGATGCTTTTGGCTCTCGCCAACAGACTCGACATGCAGGTCGTTGACCTCAACTCATATACTATCGATGTCGATACCGTAAAGCTTATTCCCAAGCAGATGGCGGAACAGTATGTCATGCTTCCGATCGGTCAGGATAACGGTGTGGTAATCTTAGCCGTTAATGACCCTCTCAACCTTTACGCCATTGAGGATATCAGACAGACGATCGGTATGCCGATAAGGACCGTTATCGCCCAGGAGCATGTCCTTAAAAACGCGATCGATTATCAGTATGCCGGCATCAAGGCGCAGATGGCTGCGGAAAACGCCAATGCCAACACGACCGGAATGAATATAGATGAGCTTGTCATCGATACAAGCGCCGGCGCGGATGACGCGCCTATCATCAACCTCGTTAACTCCCTTCTCGACAAGGCTTTCCAGGACAACGCATCCGATGTCCATATCGAGCCTTTCGAGTCAAACGTTGTAGTCAGAATGCGTATTGACGGTACTCTTATCGACTATATCCAACTGCAGAAAAACGTTCAGGATTCACTCGTTGCGAGAATCAAGATCATGGGCGAGATGGATATCGCAGAAAGGCGTATCCCTCAGGACGGACACTTCCGTGTAAGGATCCAGGGTCAGATCATCAACGTGCGTGTTAACGTTATTCCTACGGTATTCGGCGAGAAAGTCGTTATGCGTCTCATCATGTCAGCCGTTCATATCGATAACAACTCCACATTCGGTATGACTCCCGAGTGCTATAAGAAGTTCCTTAACATGCTCATGTCACCTAACGGACTCATCTATATCACGGGTCCTACGGGTTCAGGTAAGTCCACCACGCTCTATATGGCTCTTGAATCGCTTTCACAGAAGCCGATCAATATAAGCACCATTGAAGACCCGGTCGAGAAAAACCTGCCCCGTCTCAATCAGGTACAGGTCCACCCTAACGCAGGTCTTACCTTTGAAGTCGGCCTCAGAGCCCTCATGCGTCAGGACCCTGACGTTATCATGGTCGGTGAGACGCGTGACGCCGAGACAGCCTCCATCTCTATCAGAGCAGCTGTTACCGGTCACCTGGTATTGTCAACACTGCATACAAATGACGCGGCTTCAACCATCGTCAGACTCGTTGATATCGGTGCGGAACCTTACATGCTTTCCTCCGCTCTGGTAGGCGTAGTAGCACAGAGACTCATGCGTAAGGTATGTCCTTACTGCTCTAAGATCGAGCCTCTTACAGAAAGACAGATAGAGTTCGTAGGTCACGATATCCCCACCGCGCGAAAAGCCGTAGGATGCGGCCAGTGCCACGGTTCAGGTTATCTCGGCCGTACAGCTATCCATGAGGTTCTCGTTGTTGACAAGCATATGCGTAAGCTTATTACCGCAGGCGCGGAAGCCGAGGACATGAAGCAGTATGCCATTAAGGAGCAAAAAATGACGACCCTTAAACAGGCTGCAATATCGCTTGTTGAGCAGGGCATCACAACATTTGAAGAACTTGAGCGTGTCGCCTACTATGACGACTGACAAGTCAAGAACTTCAATCAAACTCATAAAAGATCTGAAGAGCATTCCGTCGCTAATGTTTTATATATTTGCGGCGGTTGCTGTTTTTGCGGGATTATATGTCGGAGGATTTACGGCAGCAGGTATATTCTCTGCTATCTTCCTGGTATTGCTCGTTGCATGCGCTTCTGCTGATATCAATGCCGGCATAGTTCCCGATCTTATAGTGATTTTTATAGCTGTCCTGGGCCTGATCAAGTACTTTGTTACTGAACCTGTTTCAGTAAGCACAGCCATTCCCCACCTTATCGGCGCTGTATGCATCTCGGTCCCCATGCTCTTACTGGCTCTTATTATCAAAGGCGCATTCGGAGGCGGAGATATTAAGCTTATGGCCGCCGCAGGACTTTATCTCGGATGGAGAATTACTCTTGCGGGTGTTGCCGTAGGCCTGTTTGCGGCTGGTCTCTATGGAATCTACCTTCTGATATGCAAAAAAGCCGGACTTAAGTCTAAACTCCGTCTGGTTCCTTTTCTTGCATACGGTCTTGGTATCGCTTCGCTTTTCGGAGATACATTAATAAGATTACTGTTCGGCTGGCAGATTTAGTTCACTTTCTTCCCCTGTAATCGATTGCATTTAGTCTTTTACTGCTTTCAAGCCTTTATTCACGCAATTCAGGAAATATTTAGGAAACGGGAGATACTCAAAACTGATTTATAATCATATGCTACTGTTTTCAAAACATAAAAAAGGCTCTGTAACAATGTTACAAAGCCTGTGGTTGAGCGGTTTTTCGCGCTTTTATATCAGATTTGGAAACTGAAGGCTTTCCTGCCTGTCAGGCTCTCGGTTAGGGCATCCGGCTGGCCGAAACCGACATAAACATCGATCTTTCCTTCAGGCATGACCCTCTCGCCTTTCTCATTTACAACCTTGAAGCTCTCGGACGGCAAGGAAATCTCGACAGAACCGTTCTCTCCGGCACCGAGTGACACTCTTGTGAACGCTGCGAGCCTCGTGTTCTTTACTTCGTTGGGATCTTCAGCCTTAAGATATACCTGAACAACTTCAGAAGTGGCAATACCGCATGTATTGCTTACGTTAATATCGATCTTGAGACCGCTATTCCTAATGTCTTCACCTGAATGTTCAACTGAAGTGATCTCCATCTTTCCGTAAATAAGACCATATCCGAACGGATAGAGAGGCTCTGTCTCAAGGTAACGATATGTTCTGCCCTTCATCGAGTAATCCTCAAAGTCAGGAAGATCATCTGTGTTCTTATAGAACGTAACAGGGAGTTTACCGGAAGGATTAACCTTGCCGAAGATAATGTCACCTATGGACTGACCGCCTCTTGCACCCGGATACCAGGCCTGAAGAACAGCGGATGATTTATCATTAAGAACGCTCAGATCCATTGCTGAACCTGCCATGACCACAGTAATGAAAGGCTTGCCTGACGCGATGACCGTGTCGATAAGTTTTCTCTGGGTCCTGGGGAATAAAAGATCCGGCTTGTCGCCTGACTTATACTGGTTGCCCTCGTCGCCTTCCTCGCCTTCGAGATTCTCATTAAGACCTATTACCAGAACAACAAGATCTGCCCTGTTCATTACAGCCTTGGCTTCCGCGATCCTGTGGTATTCACGCGAAAGATTATCCGGCTTTGTAAGGCATAAGTCGCAGCCTTCGGAGTAAAGGATCCTTATATCGTCTCCTGCGGCGTTCCTGATGCCCTCTAAGGCCGTTATGTACTCGGATGATGTTCCATAGTAGTTGCCGATCAGGCACGCTCTGGAATCAGCGTTAGGGCCTATTACGGCGATTACCTTCTTATCATCAGGATCAAGAGGAAGGATACCGTTATTTTTGAGGAGTACGATACTCTCATCGGAAGCTCTCTTCGCAACCGCAAGGTTCTCTTTTGTCTCAACATCAAGATAAGTGAGATTATCGTATTCTGTCTCATCGAACATACCGAGAATGAACCTTGTGGTAAAGAGCCTTACGGCAGCCTTTCTAATATCTTCTTCGGAAACGAGCCCCTTGTTATAAGCATCCATCAGATAAACGTAAGTACATCCGCAGTTAAGATCGCAGCCTTTCTTTAATGCGAGGGCAGCGCTCTCTTCAATGGTCTTTGTTACCTTGTGATTCTCATGGAAGTCTCTAATTGCCCAGCAGTCTGAGACAATATGGCCTTCAAATCCCCACTTGTCGCGGATGATATCCTGAAGATACGAATGGCCGCAGCAGGGCTCTCCGTTAGTCCTGTTATAAGCACCCATTACAGACTCGACTTTAGCTTCCTTTACACAAGCTTCAAATGCGGGCAGATATGTCTCATAAAGATCCTTATCGGTACAGGTTGCATTGAATTGATGTCTGACAGCCTCAGGACCGGAATGAACAACGAAATGCTTGGCGCAGGCGGCGGACTTCATATACTCACCATCGCCCTGAAGTCCCTCTATGAAGGGTACAGCAAGCTTTGAGATAAGTACGGGATCCTCTCCGTATGTCTCCTGACCTCTTCCCCACCTGGGGTCTCTGAAAAGATTTACGTTAGGTGACCAGAATGTAAGGCCCTTATAAATATCGCGGTCTTCCTGAGCTTTGTACTCGTTGTATTTTGCGCGGCCTTCATTTCCGCATACCTCGCCAACTTCTCCAAGCAGCTCCGTATCAAAAGTAGCTCCGAGACCTATTGCCTGGGGGAAGCTCGTTGCGGTTCCCGCTCTTGCAACTCCGTGAAGCGTCTCGTTCCACCAGTTATATTCAGGTATTCCTAATCTCTCTATCGCAGGAGAATCGTATCTCAATTGCGACGCAGCCTCTTCAACAGACATTTTTGCAACTAATTCTTCAGCTCTTTTTACGGCTTTCTCTCTGTTCATATAACGCTCTCCTATCTGATTTTTTCCGTTGTGATAATTATAATAGATTCTTCGTTCATTTATTGTCACGGTTCTTATTTATATTTTACCGATTTTGCTATTTTTGCTTGAAAATGTAAAACCAAGCCTTTAGAATTGTACCATTGACGTTTTAAGGACGGGGAACTTAATGCAGTTAAATGATAATTCAGTACCGGGAAAATATCAGCAGCCTATCGGCAGTTTTGCAGGAAGGATCGTCAGCAATGACGTTGAAGAGGTTGATTTTCTTCCCGGCGCCAATATGCGTATTTGGTATAACAACAGGTCGGAAGACTATCCGGTCCACAGGCACAGCTGCCTTGAGATCACTATTCCGATCGAAAAGTCATATACATACATCTTTGATGACAGAACGATAATCCTTAAGGAGAAAGAGATCCTCTTTGTTCCGCCGGATATGCTTCATAAGATCGCAGGCACGAGATCAGGTATTAGATTTATCTATCTCTTCAATGTGGATTTCCTTAAAGGACTTTTCGATTACGATGAATTCCAGAAGCTCATAAGAGAGCCTATGCTCATAACACCCGAAACACATCCGGATGTTTACAGTCTTATTTTCGAGAGATTCATGGAGATTAATGACCTTTATTTCTTCTTCTCCACAACGGTAAAAGAAATATCGATCTTCTCCAAGCTCATGGATGTCTTCGGAATGCTCATGGAAAAAGACTATTCAGACAGTCTGGTGGTCATTCAGAACGACAAACAGAGAGAAGTCTATATCAAGTTCAAGTCACTTGCCGAGTGGCTCGCAATGCACAGTTCCGAGAATGTCTCCATGGACGAGGCTGCGACACATGTCGGTTATTCGAAGTTCCACTTCGCAAGGCTTTTCAAAGAATATACGGGCATGACCTTTAACGACTATCAGACTACGTTAAAGCTCAAGGAAGTTGAAAGGAAACTCGCCGATACCGATCTTCAGATAAGCGATATCGCCATGTCATGCGGATTCAACAACCTTACATCTTTAAGCCGCTGCTTCAAGAAACAGTACGGCTGCTCCCCTTCCCAGTTCAGGAACAGGATCAGAAGATCAAGGAAGAAAAACTGATCAGACAAGAATCTTTCAATACTTATACCGGTCTTTGCGGCCGGTATTTTTTGCATAAAAAAACTGCGTCTTTGAGGAGGCAAATGATCAAAGACGCAGCGTATTGTTTTGTAAACTGTACCGGCTAAAAGCCGTATCCCGTTATGGGACAGGTATAAGTCTTATGACTTGACACCGCCCAATGCAACACCTTCAACGATGTATCTGGAGAGGAATGCATATACGACGATAAGAGGAAGGACTGTAATCAAGAGTCCTAAGTATACCGAACCGTACTCCTTCTTATAAATATCACCGTTAAGCAAGCTGACCATTACAGGGAGAGTCTTCTTGTTCTTATCCGTTAAGAGGATGAGAGGCATGAAGAGGTTGTTCCATGAACCAACGTAACCGAAGATTGCCTGTGTGGCAATAGCGGGCTTCATGAGAGGAACAACGATCTGGTTGAAGATCCTGAACTCGCCTGCACCGTCAATTCTTGCTGACTGTACGATCTCCATTGAGAGAGATGCCTGGAGGTACTGTCTCATGAAGAATACTGTCATAGGAACTGCGATAGAAGGGATGATGAGCATTGAAAGCTTATTTGTTAAACCAAGCTTATAAACCATCTGATAGAAACCGATCGTGGTAACTGTTGTCGGTATCATCATGATAGCAATGATCATTGAGCTGAATGCTTCTCTGAGCTTCCACTCATAAGCTGTAATAGCATAAGCAGTAAGTGAGGAGAAGTAAACGTTAAGAATTGTACTGCAGGTAGCAACAATAAAGGAATTCAGGAAGCCAGTCATAGGATGGAAGTCCTTACTGTTGATAATCTGCCAGTTCCTTGCAAGGTTCTGGAAAGGATGAGCTGACCAGAGTGTAAGAGTGCTCTGCTGAATCTCGAAAGTACTCTTGAATGAGTTCGCAATCATCATTACGAACGGGAATAATGTCATGATCGAAAAGAAGATAGATACAACGTAGATAACTACTTTAAGCCAAGTATCATTTTTCTTTATTGAAGATGCTTTAATTGTATTATCACTCATATCTACTCACCTCAATAACCTTTCTTTAAAGCCTTAAGCTCCTGCTTTCTGAGCTTCTTGAGCTTAGCTTCATCCTTATCTCTAAGGATATAGAACAAGATAGAAGAAAGAGCAACGATAACAATGAACAAGATAACACTGGCTGCAGCGGCTCTGTTATACATGTAGCTTCCTGCGAATGCCTGGTTACGAATATACATATTCGTTGTGAGACCTGCGTTGTTACATCTTGTACTAATGTAAAGCTGCGGAATATCGAACATATTAAGACCGCCGATAAGTGATGTTACGAGTACAAACAGCATAATCTGACGGATACAGGGGATCGTGACCTTGAAGAAAGTCTGAACTCTGTTTGCACCGTCGATCTCAGCAGCCTCGAAGATCTCAGGGCTGATACCGATAACACCTGCGGTGAGGTTAACCATTGTATGACCATACCACTGGAAGAACTGAATGAAGGCGACAATTAACTTAACCGGCCATTCATTAGATTCGAAGTTGTATGCTTGAGGTCTGCCGAAAGCGAGAAGAATATCATTTACGGCACCCTTAGGATAACCAAATAACTTTGTGAACAAGATAGCAATTGTAGCTGCTGTGATGATGTTAGGCATGTAGAAAAGGATCTTGAACAGGCCTGTTCCCTTAACCTTGGATCTTCTGTCTGTAAACCAAGCGGTAAACAGGAGAGCGAAACCGATCTGGGGAATAAAGTTGATAATCCAGATGATCCATGTGTTTCCGAATGCCTTGTGGAAAGTCTTGGATGTAAGAACGTCAGTAAAGTTCGTGAACAAGTTCTTTCCGACTGACGGGAGGAAATGCCATGAAGTATTTCCTGCGCCCTTTAAATCTGTAAATCCGATTACAAGTGTATAGACAACCGGATAGAGCGTGAAAATGCAAAATGTGAGGATAAAAGGAAGTGAGAACAGATATCCGAATTTTGCATAATTGACTAGTTTTTTGTTTCTCATTAAAATTCAGCCTCCTCTAAGTTTTAAAAAGCGGCAGGGTAAATACCTGATCTACCCTGCCGCCACAGCATTTAAATACTAGATGCTATTAGAATGAGAGGTTATCTGTTACGTTTGTCTTGAAAGCATCCATAGCAGCGTCTCTGTCGAGGTTGCCCTGTGCATACTGGTTAGCAGCGTCTGTGAAGTAGCCGTTGATTGTCTCAGCATACTGAGGCATAGCCTTAGCAGAAGCATACTTGTTACCATCGATGAATGCAGGGAATACGTTCTGACCACCGCAGAAGTCAAGAGAACCGTCAGACTTAGCCATAACTGTA
>JAEEGL011430798.1_pt1 | contig 29201 bp, 23 predicted proteins | sample 9134231 | NCBI WGS metagenome assembly JAEEGL01 (sample SAMN16246548, study PRJNA631951) | gut metagenome | biome: gut microbiome; feature: rumen; material: fiber-attached | host: Bos | place: Iran: Karaj | collected 2018-10 | reverse complement strand
GCCATTCCCACTTCGTCTCCATAATAGATAAATGGACATCCCGGGAAAAGCATGGTCAGAGCTGCAGCAGAGAGCATCTTGCCCTTTCCGCCTTCTTCGCATGCATATGAAAGAAATCTCTTTGTATCGTGGCTGTCCATAAGATTCCATAAAAGTGGGAAAACATCGCTGTGGTATCTTCCCCTTACCTGTCCAAGCTTTGAGACAAACTCATGGATAGGTCCATTGCCGCCGTAAAGCCTTCCCAGAGCCTTAAACCAGGCATAGTTCATGCAGCTGTCCCACTCATCTCCCTCAAGGAAATCAGCACAGATATGCCAGTCCTCACCAACGATCAGAGCATCAGGCTTTATGGCCTTAGCTGCAATTCTCATTTCTTTCCAGAACTTGTGACCAATCTCATCAGCCACGTCAAGACGCCAGCCATCAATGCCGTAATCAGTAAGGTAGTGGCAAATAACTCCCTTGACATACTCAAGCGCATCCTTATCTGTCAGGTTGAGCTTTGGCATTCCGCCGTAGTAGCCAAAAGTCTTGTAGTTTGGCTTGCGTTCTTTGCTGCCCCTGTCCAAAGGAAAGCTGTCAATAAAATACCAGTCCTTGTACTGGGACTCCTCTCCGTTTTTGAGCACATCCTCAAAAGCAAAGAATTTATCTGAGGTATGGTTGAACACACCATCCAGCATGATATACATACCACGCTTGTGGATCTGCACCACCAGCTCTTTTAACGCCTCATTCCCACCAAAGTCAGGATCCACCTGATAGTAATCCACTGTATCATACTTATGCTCAGTATTTGCCTTAAAGATCGGAGTGAGATAAACGATATCTACCCCCAGCTCCTTGAGGTAATCAAGCTTGTTTATGATGCCCCAAAGGTCTCCGCAGAGCTTGTCGTTCCACTCGATGGGTGCCTTGTACCACTGCTCCTCAGACACATACTTAGAGGTTGCAAATCTCGATGGAAATATCTGGTACACCACCTTACCCTCTGCCCACTTTGGGAAAAGAGCTACTCCCTCCTCCCTAATGCTCTGAGGGCAATCAAACATCTCCTCAATATCAGTAGGCTCATAGTCTAAAAGCTGGTCATCCCCGAAAAAGACCTTGTGGCCGTGATTATCAGTTATCTCAAAATAATACCTGAGGCACAGCATATTCATCTTAACTTCTACCTCGAAGTAATCCCTGATATCATCTGAAGCAATCTTCACCATGGGAATTGAAAACCTTGTGTCAGAAATATCCAGAGAAAGATATTTGTCCCTTCCATGAAGAAGAATTCCTTTCACATCATCTTTGGCAGTAACTATCCTGATCTTAAATGTATCCGGTGCAACGCAATAGCAGTATTCTCTCGTGGCTTCGTGCATGATGGCAGCTTTGATCATAACAAACTCCTTTCGGAAAACGTTTTCCGTAACTTTTTCAGTATATTAACATGCACTTTTTATTCTTGCAAGAGTTTTTTCAAAAAACATATAAGTTATAATAATATTATGCAGAAAGGAAGTTGATCATGGCAGATGGCGAAATGAAAATGACTTACTCTGCAATCGTCAGAGATAAGGACAACAAAAGGATTGTGAGAGTCATGTTCGAGAGAAAGAATGGCTCTTTATTAGAAACCGCCGAGGGGCTTGTTCCTGAGGGAAAGATAGTAAAAAGCAGCGGCTTTTCTCCTGACGAAATAAAACAGCTTGAGAGCTATCTCTGGGAAAATTCTCAGTCAATTATGGACGAAGCAAAAAAAATCAGTAACCCTCTTAAGTGGTTGTGATACAATGGGTGGAAAAAAGAGGAGGACGTAGTATGGAAATCACTGAAAAACTTGATGGCCTTTTGGAAAAAGCCAAAGCAGACGCTTCCCTTAAGGAGAAGCTTTTAGACACCAGAAACTCTTCTAATCCCGTTGCTGCCTTCTGTGAGATAGCAAGCGACAACGGTTTCCCCATGTCAGTTATGGACATCATCAACCAGGGGGAAGAATTCTACGCAGAGATAAAGCGCAGCACCAACGGTGGCGGCGAGAACTCTCCCGACCTGGATTTTCAAAATGACGAGTACTCCATCTTTATGATGAGACTGTCAAGTAGTCTTAGTAAGTAACATCTCGTAAGTAACGCCGTATTTCTCGGCGATGTCTTTTGCGTAGGAAAGGCCCTTGGGAGGAGCAACCTCCACTTCATAGAGTCTCTTGCCCTCTTCGGCCTTTACTACCAGAGAGGCAGCTTTTGCCTTAACATCCCCATCATTTATCTCTGAAATCTCAAGAGCCAACTTGTGCATATGTGTGTTGTAGATGGTCCTTATGCCCTTTTTAAGGATCGCCCTTGAACAGTCTCTGGCAATGTAATAGCCCTCTTCAAAAGAGGTTGTGGAGAAGGTCTCGTTCAGCAGCATAAGGCTCTTTTCCGTTGCATTCTCATATAATTCCCTGAAACGCTTACATTCTTCGCCAAGGCGTCCTAAGTCCATGGTCTTATCCTCATCTGCCGGGAAGTGGGTGAAAATATCATCCACCGGCAGGTACCTGAACTTGGAGCAGGGCACATAAATGCCTGCCTGAGCCATGAAAAAGAGCTGTCCCACGCTCTGGGTAATTGTGGTCTTACCGCCCATGTTGGCTCCCGTGAGGATGTAGAGGGTGTGCTCACTGGTAAAATCCAGGTTATTCTTTACGATGTCCTTGAAGGCAGAGGAATGCTCAGAAAGGAGCTTCACGTTATATATGCCTTCGGCATCCATGAAAAGAGCATTCTCTGCGCTCTGAGAAAGAGCCTCCGGAGCATCAATCACTTCAGGTTTGCAAAAAAGCGCTCCCTTATCAGTCATCTTCTCGATATACTCAGCCCAACGAACATAGAATATGAACTCAGGCATCAGGTCAGTGATGTCGTTGACCGTCAGCATAGTGTACTTATTGAGGACATTTCGAAGGTGCTTTACCGTCTGGGAAAGCATCCTGTCTGTGATCTTGTCCATGTAGTTAGTGATCTCTTTTGTGGTGTCATCAGCCTCGGAGACCTTCATGACACTCATCATAGCTAGCGGGCTGAATACCGGTGGCACAAAATCTGCGCCGTCATTTAATGGCCCTTTGGCAACTATCTCATCAAATCTGTAATCCTCTTTCCAGTCTGCTTCCTCATTGATATTGTCTTTTCCTGAGACCTTATCCATGAAGTGTTTCACAAGATTTGACTTGGTGAAGGGCTTGCTGTTGACGGAAATAAGGCCCACTCCGCTGGCTTCAAATCTCTCATTTAAGTTGATGCCCACAGTAACGCTCTTTAGGCAGCTAGTATCTGCCCGAAGCTCTGCGATATCTTTTTTCAGTTCCTCAAAACCGTTGTCCTCGTACAGGTCACTGACATACTTCTTAAGCCCAAGAAGGCCCTGGGAGTGGATGTCTGCATCGGAGAGACACTTGTGGATAGCACCGATGCTCTCGATATAATCCCCGATCTCTTCTAGTCTGTGGACCAGGTCCCAGATGCCGGGATCGTGGTCATTGTCATGCCTGTAGCTGCCATATTCCTTAAGGAAATTCACCTTATCAAGGAGGTCCAAAAGCTCTGCACGCATGGCCTTATTCTTGTAAATATCATCGAAGACATCACTCCTGTAACGGGCATTTCCCGGGTCTGCAGTGATCATCTTCATGACATTCATGATATAGGTCTGCTCATTCTTTTCCCCGGAAAGCTTGGAAAGAACAGTGTCCATGCCAATGTCATGCACCGTCAGGTCGCTAAGTTTCCTGTATGGAAGAGACTGATCCGGAAAAAGAAGGCTGTACTTGTTAGACATATAAAATCTCCTTGTTATCATCAATCACGCTGTATAACTCGATTATAACACGTAAGTAGCACCAGCTTTTTTCTTTTTGCTGTGTTACCTGCCCTACTTTTGTGTTATTATGTTTGGGTATCTGACAATCACTTACGCATTGTATCAGGAGGATAGCATGGGAGGATTTTTCGGAGTAGCGTCACGTGAAAGCGCTGTATTTGATCTCTTTTATGGTACCGACTATCATTCACATCTTGGCACACGTCGTGCCGGACTAGCAGTTTACGACAAGAAGAAAGGGTTTGACCGCTCCATCCACAACATTGAAAGGTCCTATTTCAGGCCTAAGTTTGAGGATGACATGCTCAAGATGGAGGGCAATCTTGGAATCGGCTGTATCTCTGATTTTGAACCACAGCCACTTATCGTAAGATCGCACCATGGTACCTACGCCATAACCACTGTTGGTAAGATCAACAATATCGAAGAAATAACCAACAAGCTCTTTGCCGACAACCGTTCTCACTTCCTTGAGATGAGCGGCGGAGACATCAATCCTACTGAGCTGGTGGCATCCATCATCAATCAGAAGGTTACTATCGTTGAAGGAATTCGTTATGCACAGGAAGTCATAAAGGGCTCCATGTCCCTTCTTGTTATGACGCCTGAGGGCATCTATGCTGCCCGTGATCGTTTCGGCAGAACTCCCGTTGTGATAGGTCACAAGGACGAGGGTTACTGCGTCTGCTTTGAAAGCTTTTCTTTTCTAAATCTCGGATATGACAACTACAAAGAACTTGGACCCGGAGAGGTTGCTTTTATAACCCCTGAGAGCGTGGAGATTGTGGCTCCAGAGCTTGATGAGATGCGCATCTGCACATTCCTTTGGATCTACTATGGTTTCCCTGCTTCAACCTATGAGGGACTTAGCGTAGAAAAAATGCGCTACGGCTGCGGAGGTAAGCTTGCCCAGCGCGATATGCAAAGAGGACTTCATCCGGATCTGGTTGCCGGCGTTCCTGACTCAGGAGTTGCCCATGCCATCGGATATTCCAACACATCAGGAATCCCTTATTCCAGACCATTTGTAAAATACACACCCACCTGGCCAAGATCCTTTATGCCTACAATCCAGTCAAGGCGTGATCTTATTGCCAAGATGAAGCTTCTTCCGGTAAATCAGCTCATTAATAACAAATCTCTTTTACTTATTGACGATTCTATCGTAAGAGGGACACAGCTTCGTGAAACAACAGAATTCTTATACAGAAGCGGAGCTAGAGAAGTACATATCAGGCCTGCATGTCCGCCACTTATCTACGGCTGCAAATACCTTAACTTTTCACGTTCCAATACGGAGATGGAGCTCATCACAAGACGTGTGATCGAAAAGCTCGAAGGATATCCAAGTCCTAATGAAGAAACTGTGAGAAAGTACACAGACCCTGATTCACCTCAGTACGAAGCAATGCTTGAGGAAATCAGGAAGGAACTTAACTTCACATCCCTTCATTATCACAGACTGGACGACATGGTAGAGGCTATACCTCTTGAGCCATGCAAACTTTGTACTTACTGCTGGAGCGGAAAAGAGTGACCGGATTTCCCTTTTCCTTTTCTGAAGCACTCCTGACATACGTTGTATTTATAGGACCACTTCAGTTTTTTACCACAATATTTACAGGACTTCATGCTTAGCTTTTGCCTGTCAAGAATTTCAAAGATCTTTTCAGAGATCTGTCTCTTTACCTTAAGAATCGGGTACAGATCTTCCTCGGATCCGAAAAGTCTTGTAAATGCATAGAGAAAATCATACACGGCGCTGCTGGTCTCAAGGATCTGCAGCGCTCCTTTATCGTTAGGATTTATGAGGGAGCCATCAAACTCGCTCATGGTCTCCTCCAGTGGCACTTCCTCTCCGTAAACCAGGTTTCTGTAAAAGGAGGTGTAGACATCAAAGGTGTCCTTGTTATCAGGATTTGCAGGGATCCTTATGAACTTCCGGATTATCTCCCTGTCGTCCTCAATTTCCTCCAGGGCACGAGCAACCCTGATCTTCTCATTTATATCGCCCTTATCGTAGTAATCCGCCGCCGGGATCTGATTCCACAACTCCAGGATGGTGGATACCTTTCCATCCTTCTCCAAAAACTCCTCGGGAATGTTTATCATAGCCTTGCTGACAGGAGGTGCCTTGTAGCCAAGGAGCTTATCAATAATGTGATAGTCATAGTAAGCCCCCACATAACCAATATCGTAAATGCCGTATCTTCCGGCTCTTCCTGCTATCTGCTTGACCTCTGACACAGTAAGGGGGCGTTCTATCACCCCATCGAACTTAATGGTCTGTAAAAAGACAACTCGTCTGATCGGAAGATTCATCCCCATTCCGATGGCGTCAGTTGCCACCACCACGTCTGTTGTGCCATCTGCAAACTTTCCTGCCTCCCTGTGTCTTACATCATAGGGTAAAGAGCCATAGACAATACTGCACTTTATTCCGCTGTCCTGAAGCTCTGCTGCTACGCTGTGGACGTCTTTTCTGGAAAAGACAACCAGAGCATCGCCCTTTTTGACATCATCAGGGAACACGAAGTTCTCAGCCTCTTCGTCCATTTCTAGAGGTGTCTTTCTCTCGTGGAAAACCACCTCCACTGTATCTTTGCAGGACTTTATCATCCTGGTGAGGATCCTCTCCGCATCGGGAGATGCACATACGTGGATAGTCTTCGCCCTGAGCCCCAAAATAGCAGCAGTCCAGGAACCGCCCCTCTGGCTGTCAGCCACCATCTGGGCCTCGTCGATAACCGCCATATCCCACTCTTCCTGCAGATTCATCATCTCTATGGTTGATGACTGGTGGAAGGAGCCTGGCATAATGATGCGCTCCTCTCCTGTGATCATGGAACATGGACAGCCTTCACTATTCATCTTTTCATACTGCTCATATGCAAGAAGACGCAGTGGTGCCAGATATATTCCGCTTTCCGCATGCATCAGGTCCTGCATGGCCTGATAGGTCTTTCCCGAGTTGGTGGGACCTATATGGAGGATGAAATGTCTTTTCATCTGCCTTGCCAGTGGAAACAGGGTCGTATAGTCGTTTGGGGTGGAAGTCTGGATATTCTGATACAGAAGCATCTTGGCTTCCATATTCTTCTTTATCCTGGCTGCTGTCTTTACGTACCTGGGGTTCTGGGAAATCTGCTCATAGACCACCATTTCGTTCAGGCGGGATCTGACATACTCGATCAGCTCGTTATCTCTTTTCTTCTCCCGAAGATACTTCATGATGACCCAGGTTGCAGTCTTTTCGTCAATTGCGATCGTAAAGTCCACCAGAGGCATATTGTCGCAGTTAAGGATAACTCCATAGATGGTCTTGGAAATGTCCGGCGCCATCTCATGAAGCATAAGGGCGTTGAACTTCTTTGGCACATAGGAACAGAACCTTCCCACATTGCTCTGGGACAGTTCCTGCTTCTGCTCCTTGCCATAAGGCCCCTTAGTTAAAAGAAAAAGCTTCTCGTTTGCCAGCACATCCAAAAAGGCGTCATAAACAGCCCTCTTCATCTCCTCCGAGTGCTTTTTCCAGTACTCGTCGAATTCCTGATGAGGGAATGCCTTCTCGGCCATCTGCTTTTTCAGCTTTTGATTTTCTCTTCTTACTTTGAATGAATGATATCTTCTTTTCTTTGCCATGCTTCCATTTTATTATTTTGTCCCCAAAAACTCCACGTAAATCACAAAATCAGTTGTGAACAGGGATAAAAAATTTCATTTTCCCGCATAAATACTGGATTTTTGTTTTTCTTGACAATGTATTAACAACTCTGTTAGTATTCATTCATTCGTAGAAAACGTAACTGTTAATTCTTTGTTTATGAGGGGAGGATGTATACAAAATGGCAGACGTGAATAACGGTTCAATAATGCTATCACAGACAGAGATTGACAAGCTCATCAAGCAGATGGAGCAGGAAAAAGAGGCAGCCAATAAGTAATTGGCAGCCTCTTTTTTAGGCGTCGTAGTATTCTTCCAGCTCTTTGCGTGCGTCCTCAAGAGCTTTGAGGGTGGTGGGGTTAGTGGATGGGAAATCAAACATCTTGTAGAGGTATCCCTGCTCTTTTACAAGTTCCCAGCTTTTTGGGAAGACAAGTTCAAAGGCTAGGGCAATGTGACCAATAAGGTGCTCCGCCGGTGTTTCCATTACATCCCTCAATACTGCATGATGCTCTCTGACCTGTGCCATTACCTTGTCGGAAACCCCAGTAGAAAACAATTCTTCCTCAGTCACATTGTAGATCTCCTCCATTGGAGTCTCCACGTTTACCCTAAGGATATCAATCTTATCCGCATCTCGAAGTATATTGCAAAAAGTCAGGGTATCACCCTGTACAGATTCATCAATTCGGAACTTGTTGTGCTGACGGATGACGATCTCCATCTTACGCTCGAAGCCCTCATCACATTCTTCAATATAATCTTCGATCAGTCTGTCAGGTCCGAAAAGCAGGTCTGCGCCGAACTCCGCATGATCAACTGACTGAGAATCAATAAAAGTGTTATATCTCTTCACCTGCTCAAATCGTCCCACATCGTGGAGCATTCCGGAAGCCCAGGCAAATTCAACGTCCTCTTCAGACAGTCCTATAGACTTTGCAATCTTCTCGCAATTATCCGCCACCCGATAGGTATGAGCTATCTTAAGAGCAATCTTTGTATCCTCCGGATCATACTTCCTTGTATATGAAGCAAATGCTTCCTTAACATGTTGTCTGTCTATCTTCATATCATATTTCCTTCCATGTACTTCCAGGCCATATACCCCATCTCCCCCATATTGTTATATTATAATATACTAAGAACATCAAATAACCCAAATTCAGCGAGGTCAACATGAAAGAATACACTATATCAAACGAAACCTACACTCTTACAGTCTCCGACCACGGCGCCGAGATCCGCTCACTTAAAAAGAATGGGAAAGAGCTGATGTGGCAGGCGGATCCTGCATTTTGGGGCAGAACGTCACCGGTCCTCTTCCCCCTTGTAGGCAATTATTGGGAAAAGAAATCCCGCTGGGACGGAAAGACTTTCGAGATGTCACAGCATGGTTTTGCCAGGGACATGGACTTTGTGAAGCTGGAACAGGCACCAGACAGCACCGACCACCAATCATCTGATTCCCAGGCAGAGGATGAGCTTTGGTTTGAACTTAGGGATAATAGCGAGACTTTGAAAAAATACCCCTTTGCATTCATTCTTCAGCTTGGATATAAGCTCTCAAAGGACGGCGTAGAGGTACTTTGGAAGGTTAAGAATCCTTCAGATAAAGACATTTTCTTCTCAATAGGCGGACACCCGGCCTTTAACTGCAACCTGACAAAGGATCAGCTCCTGTTCACCAAAAAGGGCCAGCCCCTAAACAGCGCACTGAAGGCAAATATCATCGAAGGCGATGGCAGCGGTTGTCTTTCAGACAGGACAAAAGAACTGTCTCTTGATGCAGGAAAGCTCCCGCTCTCCTATGAGCTCTTCGACGAGGACGCCCTGATAATAGAGAACGATCAGGCTGATGCAGTTGCAGTTCTTGATCCATCAGGAAAAGAGCTGCTTACCGTAGGCTTCGATTCTCCACTTTTCGGAGTGTGGTCTCCAGCCGGCAAGAAAGCTCCCTTTGTTTGCATCGAGCCCTGGTACGGAAGATGTGACAAGGTAGGATTTATTGACGATATAAGCGAAAGAGAATACGGCAACAAGCTCGCTCCACAGGAGGAATTCCTCGTATCATATAAGATCCGCTAAATGCCGCAAACCACATCACTTCTCCATATTTCCAACGAACAGGGCCCTGTACTCTCCGGGAGACATTCCCTTCTCCTCGTGGAACACCCTGTTAAAGCTGGGAATACTCTGGAAACCGGATAGCATGGCCACTTCCGTAAGGGACCTGTCACCACCGGCAAGGAGTTCTGTGGCCTTTTCAAGCCTGATCATATTAAGCCACTTGCTATAGTTCATTCCGGTAACATTCTTAAATATTCTTGAGAAATACTCTCTGCTGATACCTGCCATCTTGGCCATTGCGCCCTGGGACAGGTCATCAGCAGTGAGATTGTTCTTAATATAATCTGTCACAATCATCATTCTGTGCATCACATCATCCTCGTAAGGATCACGGGAATCAGAGGCGAGTTCCGGTACAAATTCTTCCCTGTGCTCATCCAACACTTTCATAAATTCCATCAGCAGCATGCAACAGACAAGTTCATAATTGGGCTGACCGGCAAAAAAGACTTCCTTCATCTTAAGGGCTATCTCCGTCAGCTCTTTTACCAGCTCCGGATGGCTTTTGATGCAGATAACATGAAGGTTTCTGTAAAAGTGCATGATCCTCTGCAGATCAAAAAGAGAATTCACGAAGGCGTTACTGAACTGAATGACCAGAGCGTTTTCCCTGTCAGCGTCCACGATGGAATGCATCTCCATAGGCCATGCCAGGATAAAATCTCCCTCCACCAGCTTGTAGGTGCTCTGGTTAACACTAAATACATTAGTATCTCCAGGACCCACAAGAATGATCTCGCCATAAGAATGCCAATGATTCTTATAGCTTCGTCCTTTGTACCCAGTTGCCATATTTATGGCACTTCTGGAGTCAAAATCATATTTCTCATACTTACTAAAGTCCATTTTTCCTGCCTCTTTTTCCCGGTCAAAAAATGATAAATCTCATGTCTAAACATAAGAAGAACCTACATGTAAAGGGGTATATATTTTACTATGCTTCAAAACAAAAATATTCGTGGAGATGATAAGCATATATGAAAAATTATACAACAGATATGACTGTAGGTAATCCTGTAAGGCATATTTTATTATTCGCACTTCCTGCTCTTATAGGTAATATTTTCCAGCAGCTTTACAACATTGCTGATACAGCAATTGTAGGGCGTTTTGTTGGACCAAATGCCCTGGCAGCAGTTGGCGCCACAGGGTCCATAACCTTCCTGTTCTTCGCCCTTTGCAACGGAATCGGAAGTGGCGGTGGAATCATAGTTTCACAGTTCTATGGGGCCCATGATGATGAAAATGTTAAAAGAGGTATCGTAAACACCGGAATAATTATGCTGATTGTTCCTGCCATCTTTGGAACTATTGGCTACATAACCTCGGAAAGCTTTTTACGGATCCTGAACACACCTGAATCCATCATCTACGATTCAGCCTCCTATATCCGCTACATGTGCCTGGGCCTTATTTTTGTATCCCTCTACAACTATGTCACTTCAATGCTCAGGGCCCTTGGAGATTCAAAATCCCCTCTGTATTTCCTGATCCTGTCTGCCGTTATAAACGTATTTCTCGATGTTCTTTTAGTTTATGGCTTCCAGATGGGAATAAGAGGAGCAGCCATTGCAACAATAATCTCTCAGTTCATTGCTGCTGCCAGCTGCGGCCTTTACGCCTATAAGGTCAACCCATACTTCAGGCTAAAGAAAGAAGACATCAGATTTGTACCAAATCTGGCAGGAAAAGTTATCCGTCTTGGTGTTCCCATGTCCCTTCAGTTTGCGCTTATCGCAATTTCTGCCATGGCCGTACAGCGTATAGTAAATAATTATGGCGAAACAGTGGTTTCCGCCTTCACAGCAACCAACAGGATCGAGCAGCTTATCCACCAGCCCTACACAACCTTGAGTGCATCCATAGCCACCTTCTGCGGCCAGAACTACGGCGCGCAGAAAAACGACCGTGTCCGTCAGGGCTACAGAAACGGCCTTGCCATCATGGCAAGCCTTACGGTTGTCATGGTGATATCTATGCAGTTATTTGGTGGAGCCATAACATCCCTGTTTGTGGATGATGCTCAGATCATTGCTCTGGGCGCAGAAGGACTTAAGATAACAAGTCTTTTCTATCTGGCTCTTGGCCTTATATACGTAGTCAGGGGAGTTCTTACCGGAATCGGCGATGCGTTCTTCGCGCTGTTTAACGGACTCATAGAAGTTGTTGGCCGCTTTACCATACCCATACTGCTTACACAGTATATGGGTATGGGGGCCATTGGAATATGGTTAGCTACCGGATTAGTCTGGGTACTTAGTGGTTCTACCGCCTGGATGAGGTTGTTTACCAGCCCCATCATGAGGCAGAAGGAAAAACCTATTTATCGAGAATATCTGCTGCCTCCCTCATAAGCTCTATGATAGGAAGGTGCTGAGGACAAACGCTTTCGCACTGTCCACAGGCGATACAGTCTGAAGCCTTTCCGCTTCTCTGGATAAGTCCTGAGTAGAAGTTCTTGGATCTCCAATCGTCAGGATATCTCCTCAAAGTATTTATAGTTCTGAATACATCAGGGATGCTGATCTGCTGTGGACATCCGTCGCAGCAGTATTTGCATGCTGTACATCCGATCTGAGGGATAGCCAGGATTGCCTCAGTAACTTCATTTACAATTGCAAGCTCATCTTCCGCAAGGGGTTCGAAGTTAGTAAAGGTCTTAAGGTTATCCTCCATCTGTTCTTCGTTGGACATTCCTGAAAGGATTGTCATCACTCCCGGAAGGGAACCAACAAATCGGAGGGCCCAGGAAGCAATGGACTTGTCAGGCTGTCTCTTTTTAAACTTCTCTTCTATTTCAGGAACCATGCCAGCCAGCATTCCACCACGAACAGGCTCCATAACTATAATAGGAATATTTCTCTCGTGAAGGATGTCATAAAGCCTCTGGGATCTTACTACAGGGTTTGTTCTGTCCAGATAGTTCAGCTGGATCTGCACAAACTCAACCTCAGGATGCTTATCAAGAATCTGTTCCAAGAGCTCAGGACTTCCATGGAAAGAAAATCCGAAGTGCTTTATCTTTCCTTCTTCTCTCTTCTGTACTCCCCACTTGAAGCAGTCATACTTCTCATAGGTATCATAATTGTTACCATCCTCAATGGAGTGGAGCAGATAGAAGTCAAAATAATCAACTCCAGCTCTCTCACACTGTTCATTAAAAATCCTGTCCACATCTTCAGCCTTTTTAATCTCCCATGCAGGAAGCTTTGTAGCCAGCATGAAGCTGTCTCTTGGATGGCGCTTTACAAGGGCCTCTCTAGCCTCTACTTCTGACTTTCCACCGTGATAAACATACGCTGTGTCAAAGTAATTAAGACCTGCCTCCAGGTACTTATCAACCATTCTGCAAACCTGCTCATGATCAATTACACCGTCATTCTCGGGAAGCCTCATTAGGCCGAAGCCAAGCTTCGACATCTTGCCAAGATCAATTGCCATAAAAAATGCTCCTTTCCAGCTTTCATAATAGTTGCAGAAAACCCCACTCTATTATGATATCACCTGGAAAGAAGCATTTCTTCTTACACTTTGATATACAAGTTATCATTTATTGATTGGACTTGTCTTTTATCATCTTGAAAAGAGTTACTCCATTGGTAACAACAGTTGCCGCATCGAATAATGCTCCGGTATAGGATCCCAGAATAAAGTGGTAGAACATCCAGGGCACAAAAGAAAGTGTCACCAGAAGCTTAAACTTAATGGGATCCTTAACGTCCATAAAGATGATGTATACCACACATACTACTGCAGGAATGATACCAAGAAATCCCTGTTCATTTAAAAGAACTGTCATCCCCACTGAAGCTATGATAAGTATGACCTTCCATGCTGTGTTCAGCTTTTCTTTGTAGCAAAGATAATTTCTGAAGCATGAAAGCACATTGTTTACTGCGCCTGTCACTCCTCCAAGTAGCAGCATGCTTACAGCCTGCATAAGGATCTGGACTATCTGTACGATCAGGATGCGGCTCTTTTTCTTAATGGCTCCTGAGCCCACCTGGACCATGGCTGCAATAAAATCAATGATGTTAGCAATAATTACGTTCATATCTGTTTAATCTATCCTTTCTTATTCCACGATAGATATAATATCAGAAAGAATGTAATTAAACAAAGGATATGATGTATTTTCATTCTCAATATAGGGCTTATTAAGATCCCAGGTATCCGACGGATTGTCTGGGTTCACTCCGATATAATCTCCCTCGAATACAAAGTCGCCATTTCCACGCTTAAAATGATTTATGGCACTATCCATGGCTTCCTGGGTTCCCGGAGCTGCTATCTGCTGGTTGAGATCCACCATTTCAACCCAGCCTTTTTCAAAACCTGCTGAAACGTCATTTCCGTGGATACGTCCCTGTACGACAGTTTCTATCTTCTTATCTGCCATCACCGCCTCAACAGCTGATAGAATATAGGGTTCCCAGCATATCCTTGAGGTTACCAGTGATGTTCCCGGTGCAACCTCTGACATACTCTGGTTGTAGCCCACAAAGTAAACCTGACCGGTCTCTGATGCCTCTTCACAGGCGATAGCCGGGCCAATGGTATCGGTATGCTGAGAGATCACAACGCATCCGTCCTCAATAAGTTTCTTTGCTGCACTCTTTTCGTGAGCATAGCTGCTCCAGGTGTTGGTGTAGCTGACCTCCATCCTGGCTGTTGAAACTACGCTGCGTACTCCCAGAATAAATGCAGTATATCCGGAAATAACCTCCGATGTGGGAAATGCTGCAACAAACCCGACCAGTGCATTATCTTCAGTAATAACACCATCTGAGATCATCTGGGCAATCTTCTTTCCTGCAGCTATTCCACTGACATAGCGGCCCTGATAAGCCTCGCCCTTGAAGGTATGGTAATTATCCGGGACACTCACTCCGTTCATGTCCATATAGGAAGTCTGGCAGAACTGGATCTTTGGATATTCAGGAGCCAGCTCTTTTACCAGTTCACTGTAACCGTTAAAAAAGATAATGTCGCAGCCTTCATCCGCCAGTTCCCTTAAAGGTTCTTCCATCTCATCATCAAGAACATTACTACAGGTCAGTATAGTTACCTGCTCTCCATATTTCTTTTCCACCGCATCCTTTGCAAGTGAAAAATTATAGGTATAAGGTGTGCTCTCGTCATTGTCGTAGACAAAACCAATCTTCAGGGAGCTTTTGGCAACCGATGGATTTATGATCCGATAGCAACCAACGAAGATAATAAGAAGCACCAGACACGTCAGAGATGTTATGATTTTTTCTCTCTTCATAGGTCAGCTCCTTTCTCATCCTCCGGATCATTATTATCCTGATCCTTCATTTCAGCTTCCTGGATCTTCTTGTCTTCCTCTACTCTCCTTGACAGTTCCTCCTGTGCATCGTGATCTGCCTGCTGGATTTCGCTTCGCCTCTGGGCATAAAGCGCATCCAGATTTATTACACCTTTTTCAACAAGTCTGATGAAAGCATCCAGAACATCCGGATCAAACTGTGTTCCACGGCCACGTTTCATCTCATTCATTACATAGTCTGTATCCATGTGGTTTCTGTATACACGGTTGGAAGTCATGGCATCAAATGCATCCGCAACACCAATGATCCTTGCATAAAGAGGTATCTCTTCCCCCTTAAGGCCCTCCGGATAACCCTTTCCATCATACCTTTCATGATGGTATTTGGTGCCTTCCTCTACGTTTTCAACCAGTGTGAAGTCTTTTAAAATCTCTGCTCCACTCACAACATGGGACTTCATCTTGGCATACTCTTCATCGGTTAGCCTTCCCACTTTGTTAAGTACGCCATCTGGAATAGCGATCTTTCCAATATCATGCATCTGGGCAGCCTTGCGAAGATTGGACAGGAACTTGTCTCTTTGCCACCATTTGTAGCAGCCCATTTCCTGAGCGATCAGCACTGAGTATTCAGCAACCCTGGTTGAATGCTGGTTAGTTCTTACATCCTTAGCATCGACTGCGTTCGCAATAGCCATTACTGTCTCATTGGCCATGTTGATCTTGATCTGCTGCTGGTTAATCTGTCTCTGAACAATCATCCAGGTGAACCATATGATGAACAGTGACAGGATAATAAGCATATATGCTGTGAAGCCTGGCCGCTCATAAAATTCGCCTTCCTTAACCAACTCAAAGCTTCTTTCCTCCAGAACTTTTTCTCCTGCGCTGTCAAAAATTGCCAGACGGAAGGTGTACTCTCCGGAAGGAATGTTAACGTAAATGATATTGTTAAGGCTGTTCTGAGGAACTATCGTCCATTGGTTATCATATCCCTCAAGAAGATATCCAACGTTTGGTTCCTGAATAGTGTAGTTAAGGATCTCCGGTGACAGTTCCACACGGCTTACTCCCTGTCCCACTGTAATTGCTCCCATTCGGGCCATAGGCTGAAGCACACCATCCAGACGAACAGATGCCAGCTGCATTCTGTAAGAACGGGCATCCGTGTTGTACTTTTCTACGTCAATGATATAAACACCTGTGTCGCAAGGAAGGAAAAGCTCACCGTTTCCGTTGTAGTAGTTCCAGGAGTTGGCTGTAAGAGATGTTCCCAGTCCCCTTCTCGCATCCAGAAGCTCCCAGGCGATCTCTCCTCCTTCCACCAGCTCATCACGTTCCACCACATAGATTCCTGCACTGGACATGACAAAAAGTGTGTCCTCATCCTTAACCCAGATATCATAGTTGTTAAAGTAAGGGAATTTATCCAGAACTCTTATAGTCCCTTCAGGATCAAGGTAGCAAAGGCTGTTACTGGTAACTATAAACACTCCCTCAGTTTTTGGATCCTTAACAGTCCTTAGGATAACACCGCTGCTAAGTCCATCATCTCTGGTAAGCATACGGTCAACTTTTCCATTCTTCAGAACTGCGATTCCGTCACCATCGGTACCTGCCAGGATTGTGCCATCAGCTCTTTCTGTCAGGGTCAGGATCATTGAATTGATAAGGCCATCCTCATTGCTTATGGTATTCACTATCTCATGATCCTTGATATAACTGATACCTGTATCACCTGCTGCCAATATGGTTCCATCGGAAAGACCTGTAACAATTCTGGCCCTGTTTCCGAAGCTTCCATTATCCGCATTGTAAGACCACTTCTCCCCATTAGGAGAATACTCTATAAGGCCGCTGCCATAGGTACATACCCACAGATGATTCTTTTCATCTACATACATGCAACGAATTCTTTTTCCGTCAAGCTCCTCGGTAAGATCATTGGTGATCTGGGTGTGGCCTGATTTATCCACAACATCGAGGCCTTTGTCGGTTCCAATGTAATAGCAGCGCTGCCAGGAAACAATAGCGTTGACAACTTTTCGCTCCAGACCAACAGCACCGTAAACATCTCTGAAGGGTGATTTGGCCAGTCTTAAAAGGCCAAGCCTTGAGGATGTAAACCAAAGGTTGCCCTGATAGTCGTATATCATATTATCGATGGAGTTATTGAAATCGTTTGTGTTGAGGCGATGAGATCCTGCGGTATCAAGATAAGAAACACCGTCGTCAGCGCAGATGAACAGAGTGTCATCGTTAATATAATAAAGCTCATTGATATGATTTACATACTCGCATACCCTGACAGTCTTTCGAGCCAGCCTGTCCTCAGAAACATTGAAGCTATAGATACGATTCGTTGATGTTCCCACCATCAGAGTTCCATCCGGAGCAAAAGAGCAGCAGTTGTAAACATCCTCTCCATCAGGAAGCTGAAAACTGTCAAGTACCTCTCCTCTCTTCAGCAGGAACAGTTCCCCACTCGAAGTAACGGTTGCCACATGACCATCATCATCTGCCGCTATACTATCCGCATAATTGATCTCTTCAAGAGTGTTAGCAATCTTAAGACCATTGTTCATGGCAAGAACCTGAAGACTGCCTGAAGTTCCAATATAATAATATCCGTCAGTTGCACGGATGATACTTCTTACTGAATTGGATGGAAGCCCGCCGGACTGATCAATGACATTGACCACCTGCTCACGGATAACAATTGCAAGGCCATTATCATTGGTGCCTATCCAAAGACGTCCCTCTTCATCAACATAGAGACAGTTTACATTCTTTACAGTCTCATACCCATCGATCCATCTGAACTCACGGCCGTTATAACGATACAAGCCCGCATAGGTTCCGATCCAAAGGACACCATCATTGGTCTGGACAATGTCATTGGCTTCGCCACAGGGAAGTCCGTTGTTACTGCTAAATACGCTCTGGACATAATCGTTAAAGTCTACCGTATCATGTACTGTTTCCTGTGCTTTTACAGGCATCCCAAACGCAAGGCTAAGAGACAGGATCAGGAAAAGAGCTGTTCCCACTGTTCCACCTCTTTGAATTGCCTTGTCCTTTGCGCCGTCCTTCCCGGCTTTCCTTATAAGCACAACTGCATAAACTGCAGCAATAGTAAGAACCTTGTCAACAAATTCAATAGCCAGCTGTCCAAGGACGCAGCAAATAAAGATGGGCCATTCCTTTTCCAGGAAGTAATTGATTATCCCATCTCCCCAAATGTTTCCTGTTTTTCCATCGGTAAAAGTAAGATTCACAGGCACCGAAACCACCAGTGCTGTGAGCATAGCTAAAGAAGCGGCCATCATAAAGCCGTAGAAATGATCAAACCATTTTCTCTTAGCCGCCATACCAATGATAATGCCCAGGGCAATGCTGGTGATAGAATAGGCAGCCGAGATCGGATTGACAACGCTGTAGGCAAGATTACCGGTCAAACCTACTACTGCGCCACAGAAAGGCCCGGCGATGTAAGCACAAAGCGCCGTGCCAAAGGAATCAGCCCAAAAAGGCCATTCCAACTTAACGGACAAGAACTTCCCTCCCAAGTTCAAACCCACGCACATAGTAGTAAACAGTATAATCTGCCAGATTTTCCATTTTTTCATACGTTCCTACCCCGCATATTTCAGAACTTAGAATCCCCGAAAAAATCTGCTACAGAATTAATTATATTCCATATTACGTTAGCACTTCAAGACAAAGCATAGTAAGATCATCAAACTGCGAAGCGCCTTCTATGAAACTGTTCACATCACTTTCAACCGCCGGCAATAGCTCTTTTCCCGGAAGGCTGGCATTGTGATTGAGGCATTTTAGAAGCCTCTCAGCCCCATAAAGAACATCATCCCCTCTTGTGGCCTCCACTACGCCATCAGTAAAGATAAAGAGCTTATCGCCACCAGACAGTCCTATGCTGTCTTCTTCAAAGCCCATATCCTCATCGATGGCAAGAGGCGGATCATGCCTGGTGACATAGTATTCAAACTCACCTTTGGAGTGCCTGTAGATTGCCGGGTACTCATGACCCGCGTTGGCAAAAGTGAGCTTATGCTCAGAAATTGTGTATACTCCCAGCCAGGTAGTAACAAAGAAGAATTCCGGGTTGTTCCTACAGAGCTGCTGATTTGTTTTTTTCATGATCTGGGAAACGCTCTTCTCCATGGTCGCAACATTTCTGATAATGATGGTCGTGATCATCATGAAAAGAGCTGCTGGCACACTTTTGCCTGCAACATCACCCACTACCATGCACAGGTGATCGTCGTCTATCAAAAAGAAATCATAGAGATCACCACCAACCTCCTTGGCTGGAGTCATGGATGCAAAGATATCAAATTCATGCCTGTCAGGATATGCAGGAAAATCAGTCTTAAGAACACCTGCCTGGATATTGGTGGCCAGGGACATCTCCGCTGAAAGACGTTCTTTCTCAGAAGTCATCTCCCTGATCCTACGCATGGTCTCGTTTATATCCTTCTCCATGTCGGAAAGGGTCCGGCCCAGAGTATCCATTTCCAAGGATGCTCCCATAGACCTGTTCTCAAAGAAGGTCTCAGTCACCTCCTCAGCAGTCTTATCTCTTTTGGTATATTCATAGGCAGACTTTGCCAGTAGATTGACAGGGTCAATGATATTCCTTTTAGTGACAAAAGAAATGATAATGGCTGTAATGATTACCAGAACCAGAAGTGCAAACAGGAAAAAGATAAAGTTCCTTGCAACACTTTTTACAAAATCATTTATATAAATATCACCTGCTACATAAGCGATAAAATTACCTTCTTTATCATAGAGCTTTACGTAATTAGTGGCTATCCATCCATTGACGTCACCATAACCAAAAATCATGGAAGCATCAGAAGAAGCAATCTCCTCTATTGTCTCGAGACTGTCCTGCCCCGGAATATCCGTGCGAATCCACTGCCCCGGCGCATACGCATGTTCCAGCTCATAGCCATCAATTACATAGATAATTCGATGTCTTTCTTCGTCCGGTATTACTATAGCAACACTATCTAACCGGGCATAATCCACAGCCTTTTCCATAACCGCTCTTGAAGCCCAAAAATCATCATTAATAAGATAGGCGAACCTGTCCATGTATTCCTTTGAATAGGGATCGTCAAGACCTTCAGATTCCACCTGATCATAAGTGCTTCTCACTTCATCGCAGATATACTCCACGTAATTGGCATCTAGAATAGAGAGAGCAAACTCCAAACTGTGAGTCGTCTCTCTCTTATATCCCTGAATAGATGTTGCGATGTTAAGCGCAAATCCTATGCTTCCACCTATCAACAAAAGACTTGCTGAAACCAGCAGGATCGCATTGATCGCCAACCTTTGAAGAGGTTTCTTTTTTTTAGTGCCCTTTATTCTCATAATATTTTACAATGTCAGCCTGCGAGGGAGCATAGCCACTAAGGCCTCCATCATAATCTCGCCTCGTAGCATATCCGGGTTCCAATGTTCCTGGAGGTATCTCTACGCCTTGGCCCCCGGCAATTGTATTAAGTTCCTTTTCATTTAATTTATTTATATCGCTCATATGTCTGGCCTCCTCATAAGAAATATGTCTTTCTGACAGTTTTATACGAACCAGATTCATCAGTGGCAATTATATAAATAATTATACCATGACTTTTTTAAACAATTACCTTTTGTGGGTTCTTCGATCGATTCCATTTGTTTCATAATATCTGGCTTTTGACTGATACATCTCGTCGTCGGCCTTCTTCTCCAGCTGATGGGCCGTCATGTCAGGATTATCAATGTAGGAAGCATAGCCTATTGAGATTGATAACTTATCCGAATACTTTCCGCGCCATCTTCCTGCCAGGGTTTCCACATCTTCACATACGTCCTTTGGATCGTCCGTGTGGAGGATCGCTACAAACTCATCTCCACCTGTTCGGTAAACCTTCCCCTTACCACCAATAGCCATTAAAAGACATTCTGCTGCACCTTTTATCAGTTCATCGCCCCCTGCATGTCCCTTGGTGTCGTTGACCATCTTAAGCCCATTAACGTCAGCTGATAAAATGACAAAATCCTTATCAAGCCCTTTTTCTATCTCTTTATTCAGGTCTTCCTCGTAGCTTCTACGGTTAAGCAACCTGGTAAGCTCGTCTGTCATGGCAATTCTGATAAGGTGCTCCTCACGCATCTTCTCGTCATTTACATTTCGTGTGGTAAAGACAATCTGTGTAGGAATACCATTTTCATCTACTTCCACGGGAATGTACTGGGCTCTGAACCATCCTTCACCCATATCAACAAAGTCTTTACTAAGAAGCTTTTTCCCTGCAAGTCTGGATCTGACAGTTGAGATGTTGGTGTACTCTATAAAGTCTTCAAGCTGATCCGGCATTATTTTTTCTCTGAGTCTCCTGCTTAAAGCGGTGTGATTCTGGGAACCAAGATCGATGCTGCGCCTCACCGGATCCTTGTCTCTGACAGAAATCTCTGTTCCTTCTATGAAATCGATCAGATTAACCTGATCATAGATATCAGCAATAGCCTGAAGGATATTTACCTTGTCCTGGATTTCCATATCTTTGGCTTTCTCAAGCTGAACAACAGCTCTGGAAGCCCGGCGTAGGGAGTGAAAACGAATCACCATTCCGGTGACTGAAACTATCATCAGAACACAATAATTTATGACATGTATCCCTGCAGCTCCGTCTATTCTATATAGAAACGCATACAGGAAGCCATACGAAAACAGTGTAGCTATGGCGCTAACCCAGGGCTTAAAGACAATAAAACAGACCAGCATGATCTCCACCGCATAGAAAGTCAGTATCTGTTCTCCTTCCTGATATCGGCGATAAGATGCCAGTACAGCCCAGATTGACATGAGCATATAGTAGATAGCATTAACTGCCACTACCTGTAAATGATTCATGGATGGTTTTTTCAGAAGTGCCCTTGTAGCAAAAAAGCCTGCAAGACAGGTTACTATGCAGAAAAGCACACTGTAAATGCTTATCCATTCGTTTCTTCCCAGGCTCTTTCTGGTCACGACAAACAAAGTCAGCGTAATGGACTCAAAGATAGCCACGACAATAGAGATTCGCTCTATATTTCTCGTGCCGTTATTATCCATCAGTTCTCTGACTTCGTCATCGATCACCGGAAAGAAATAGTTCCTTATCTTCTCTAACATGGAATCATCCTTTGCCTTTCCTCAAAAAAAATTATACCACTTATAATGCGCAAAAATGCGCTTCTGACGGATGCATATTTTTTTTATTGTTTATTAATATCTACTTTATTATTTATATCTCTTCACTATGACATAATGGTAATGTTGGAAATTGTATGAAAAAATCATTCATTTCACACATTAACTATTTAAAAAAGTATGAGGAGGAACAGTAGTAGATGATGAAGAACAAGATAGCTGCGATGCTGGCGATCATACTTGCCATATCGATAACTGCCTGCTCTTCGGATGTCGGAGGCGGAACTTTAAGCGTTGACAGCAAGAATCCACTGGATGAGTCCACCGGGCCCTGGGTAGATTCTGACCTTTTTGACAGCGTATCGGCAGACAAAGAAATACGGCTTCAGGATGATTTTGCAGCTGCATCAAACAGGGAGTGGAAGCTCCAGTTGGGGAATCAGTACAGCGCCCCGTTGCAGGATATAGAAAGAGAAGTTATTGCCAAAATGAAAAAGTCTGTAACAGACGAGTCCATACCTGGAGAAGAGGCAGCAGTACTGCGGAAGTACTACGGTCTTTCTTCAGACTGGGACTATCGTAACAGTCAGGGAATAGAGCCTTTAAAGCCTTATATCCAGGATATTGAATCCATAAGCAGCATGGAGGAACTCTATGCCTTTTTTGGTGATCTTGAAAGAAATCCCATGGCACTGGCGCCTATCGCAGTTCAGGTCATGACCAATTATCATACAGAAAAATTCCCGGATATCAATCTCACAATGATCGATCTACCGGAACTTTCAATGCTGGATGGCCAAGGAAAGCCCCATTATACTGATCTGGGCACTGCAGAAGGACTGGAAATATATGAGCAGACATCAAACAGGGCTGTATATATACTTCAAAAGGCGGGATACTCTGAAGATGAAGCCAGGAAGATGTTCAAGAACTGCCTTATGTGGGAGAAAAAGCTATCTCTTGCCACAGACGGTATCGACCTTGATACACTGGAAGATTTTGCAAAAGACAGGGATACAATAACCGGCTATGCAGGCTCTTTTCCTCTGGATGACATCCTTAATTCCTGGGGATTTACTGATACTGAATATCTTATTATGAGTCCTCGCTTTGCAAAGAACCTGAGCAAACTCTGCAAGGCTTCTAATCTGGAGAATATGAAGGATTACCTTATCGTCAACTACTGTCTTGACAGCGGATATTATCTGGACAGAGAGACTTACGATGCCTATTATAACTTCTCTATTTCCAGAGCAAATAAGCGATTAGATATGGGAAAGACTCCTGAGCAGATCGAGGATGAGCTTCAGTTTAAACAGTATATCAGCGGAACACCGATGCTTGGTGCACTAAACAAGGTCTATGTTGAGAACTACTTTGACGACAGTATAACCGGTGAGCTAAATAGCATAACCAAGGACATCATTGCAGGACTTAGAGATATCTTTTTACAGGAAGAGTGGCTCTCCGACGAAGGCAAGGCTCTTTGCGTCGAGAAGCTTGATAACGTAAAGATACATATTGCATATCAGAACTTTGAAGTTCTGGATTACAGCAAGTCCCCCTTTAAATCCAAGGAAGAGGGAGGGTCATTCCTTGATGCATACTTTGCCGCCAAAAGGTACGGCATGTATCATAACGCATTTCTATCGGCCCAAAAATTCAACAGAGATTACTGGGATCCTGTGGACAGCGGTCAGTCAACGACAATGACCAATGCTTTCTATAGCGGCGCCACAAACGGCATTTACATCTGTGCCGGAATCTGTGAGCCTGTTGCCTACTCTCCGGATATGGCCTATGAGGAGAAGCTGGCAGGTCTTGGCGCCATCGTCGGACATGAGCTTACTCACGGATTTGACAAGAGCGGAACCCAGTTTGACAAAGATGGAAAGAGAAAACAGTGGCTTCCCTACAAAGACATGTCAGCCTTCAATGACAAGAATGATAAGGTTGCTGCCTATTATACAACCAAGACACCATTTGCCGGCGCCGGACTATATGGCGGTTCTACCGTTAACGGCGAAGCGACAGCGGACATGGGAGGACTTAGGATCACTCTTTATCTGGCCTCCAAGATAAATGGCTTTGATTACGATCTGTACTTCAGGTCCTTTGCAAGACTGTGGAGATGTAACGTCCCTCTGGAGTATGAAAAAATGATCTTGGGCGATGTTCATCCGCTGGCCTTTTATAGAGTAAACGTGGGGCTCCAGCAGTTTGATGAATTCTATGAAACCTACGGAATACAGGAGGGGGATGGAATGTATCTGGCTCCCGACAAGCGGATCAAAGTTTGGTGATAAGGAGGAAAGTGTATATGAGTGAAGCGGTAATCAAGCTTGAAAATGTAAATAAATCATACGGCAAACACGAAGTGTTAAAGAATGTTAACATGCAGGTGAACAAGGGAGATATCTATGGTCTGGTGGGCAGAAACGGTGCAGGTAAGACAACCATCTTTAAGATGATCCTGGGTCTTTCCGAAGTCAATTCCGGAGATGTCTCCATAACTGGCTCTGCCACAAAGAAGGAGCTCTATAAGAACAGAAGCAAGATTGGATTCTTTGTTGGCTGCAGATTCTATTCATATCTGACTGCAGAAAAGAACCTTCAGTATTTCGCCACCATAAAGGGAATTCCCAGAAAAGAGCGCAAAGCTGAGATTGCAAGAGTTCTGGAGATCGTGGGACTTAAGGGTGTCAAAAAGCCCGTTAAATCCTTCTCCCTTGGTATGCAGCAAAGACTTGGCATCGCCAATGCAATTTTAGGAAATCCCGAGATCCTTATCCTGGATGAGCCCACAAACGGTCTTGATCCCCAGGGTATTGCCGATGTTCGTAATCTTATAAAAAAGCTCCGTGATGAAAATGGCATGACTGTCATTGTATCTTCACATATTCTGGGTGAGCTGGAACACACAGCTGACCGTTTTGGCATCGTCAATGAAGGTTATGTGGTAAAAGAGATCACCCAGCAGGATCTTCAGGAGAATCAGCCTGCAGTTGAGATCGCAGTTGAGGATGTTGAGAGGGCAAAAAAAGTTCTTGAAGAAAACGGAATAAAGGTTATGCGTGAGGTTGTCGAGAAATCTTCCCTTGAAGATTTCTATTTCCGTCTGATCGGAGGTTCAAATCAATGAATAGACTAGTGCGTGCTGATTTAAAAAGAATAATTGCAAAGCCCAGTCTGTACGTAGTTGTTATTATAATGGCTCTGATCGTGCTCTTTAAAAGACCCGCTTCCACTGCTGCGGAGCACATGGATTTTTACAAGTTATTCTTTAACTCATTCGGTCTTACCTTTGTACTTATACCAATCTATCTGTCCGTGTATACAGATGAGATAAAGAGCGGCATTATGATCAGCGTCATCGGAATGGGCATGTCCAGAAAAAGTATTGTAAGATCAAAACTCAGAGACAGCTTTATACTTCTGTGTGGCACATATGCGATCCTGTTTCTGACAGCTCTTTTGAAGAATAGTATCATGGAGCTTCCCATCACACCAACTCAGAATGCTTTCTTACTGCTGTACTGCGTATTCTGCATCATCCGCGGAATCGGAATAATTGCCCTGGCTTCTCTCGTTCTGTTCCTTACAATGAGTTCCACGGGAGGAATGTTGGTATTGATCGTGGTAGGTGTTACTGCACAGGGGATTCTTCAAAAGCTTCAGGAGTCCACAAAGCTTCCAGTATATGACTTAAGCTACATAGGTCTTTTGGATGACTCCTTTGCCCAGTTCCAGGCAGGAAATGTGGGCGGAAGTCTCATCGTGGCTCTGTTCTATCTGCTGATAGTTATTGTTGTCAATGTGCTTACCTTTGACAGAAAGGAGATGGATCTATGAGAAAATTGCTTGAAGCTGACATGAGAAGGATCATGTCAAAGATCGTCCCCTGGCTGCTACTGGTAGCTTCCTGGGTCTACCTTGCAGTATCCCTGGCTAAGGGAATAGGTGACAGCCCTGACCGAAATTTCTTTTACGTAAAACATATTAGTCAGAACATTGGATTTGTAGATCTGGTCATCGGCTTTTCAGCCCTGCTTGGAGTTTATGGAGACGAGTTTAAATCCATGGCAATGATAGGCGTTATAGGCCGCGGGATTTCCAGGGATAAATTTGTTATTTCAAAATTCCTGGATGCCCTGTTCCTTATACTGGAAATGATCATTCTGTCAGTCATTTTTATAGCGATTCTAAAGGTTTCCTTTGGCATCACCTTAAATGCCACCGAAAACAAGTTCATGGTCTGCTTCTTTACCTTTATGCTGATTGAGGAGATTGCCTATGTGACCATTGCAGCTATATTCTATTTCCTGTCGGAAAATGCAGCAATTGGCCTGTTTGCTTACCTGGCTTTTGAACTTATTGTTCCCTTAGCACTCAGACTTACAACCCTGTTCAGCCCCATGTTTAAAAGAATGCGCATTGAGACCTGGTATATTCAGGGAATGATCGCATCTGGTTTTTCGGATTTCATCATGGGAGATATTGCCGGAGCATTCCTGATGATACTACCAGCTATCGTGATCTACATCCTGGCTATGCTGGTTATATCAATCCTGATCTTCAGAAAGAAGGAGCTGGAATTCTGATATTGCACTTTAAAAGGCTGACCCCATTTGACTGGGCCAGCCTTTTTTGCTTTTGCCGACTTATCTTAATCAAAGAAGATTTGCTTTACGCATGGCTTTCCTTAAGGTATCACCAAGGATTCCTGAAAGGACAAGCTTCATGATAGTGGTAGGAATAAAGGGCAGGACACAGGCTGTAACTGCAGCCATGAAGGTTGAGTCTGCTGCGAATACGAACCATATTGTGCCGACCAGGTAATTGATGATAACGCCTGCCAAAAGTCCAAGCCAGTAGACAGGGCTCTTCACTCCCTTATCAGCCACAAGTCCGGATACCAACGCCATGATAGGAAATGAAAAGATAAATCCACCGGTAAGTCCGAAAACATATCCAATTCCTCCTGCGAGATTCGCCAGAACCGGAACTCCCACCATAGCCAGAAGTACATATACTAAAGTTGATATTGTTCCCCTCTTTGCTCCCAGAACTATTCCCGCTAGCGGAACTGCCAGAGTCTGTAATGTAAGCGGAACTCCCGCAGGAAGGGGAATTGAAACCTGCGCCATAACCGCAATGATTGCTGTAAAGATTGAGATATAGCAAATATCTCTTACGTTAATTGTCGAAACCTTTGTTGCTTTTTCCATGTTGTTCTTCTCTCCTCGTGATACGTAAATTAAGCCAATATCGATTATAGCACATATGGGTTATAATGTTAGTAGATCATTGTGGAAACATCGAGGAAAGGAGACTTATGATTCTTTTTATTGATGCATGTGTCAGAGCGCAGTCAAGAACAATGAGACTTGCAAAAGCTCTTTTAGCAAAACTTGATGGTGAAGTGGAAACTGTACGGCTGGAAGATATCTCTTTTCCAGTGACAGACGAAGAATATCTGAAAAAGAGAGATTCCCTGATTGCTGAAGGGGTCTTTGATGATGAGATGTTTGTCCTGGCCAGGCAGTTCGCCAAGGCAGATACTATTGTGATAGCTGCTCCGTACTGGGATCTGTCTTTTCCCGCTAAGCTGAAACAATACATAGAAGTCATAAACGTTTTGGGAGTGACCTTCGAGTATACTCCGGAAGGTTTCCCTAAAGGGCTGTGCAATGCCCAAAAGCTGTACTATGTCATGACGGCAGGCGGAAGCTACGTACCTGAGGAGTTTGGGTTCGGCTATGTCAAAGCCCTCGCCCAAAACTTCTACGGTATAGAAGATGTAGAACTCATCAAGGCTACGGGCCTGGATATTATAGGAGCCGATGTGGAAGCTATCCTCAGTTCGGCAGTTTAGGCGCCAAGTGGTCTTTGGGGAGTGGCTCAAGCTTTTCCATCCAGACCATGTTGTACCACCTATCAAATTTGTAACCACATCTGCTGAATTTACCGATGAGGGTGTAACCCATCTTTTCATGGAAGCGGACGCTGGCAAAGGTGAGATGCTCATCTTCAACGTCAGGGTAACCAATGCAGGCGTAGAAGTTTAAGATACCCTGAGCTTTGAGGCGGTTTTCGAGCTCGGTGTATAACATAGGACCAATGCCGTTTCCACGGACGTCTTTCTTTAAATAGATGCTCATCTCTACGCACCACTGGTAGGCAGCTCTCTCGTGGAAGGGACTAGCGTAGGCGTATCCCAATATCTCTTTTCCCTGTTCAACAACAAGGTATGGGAAACGCTCCAGAACCTTGCGCATACGGCCTTCAAACTCTTCCACTGAAGGAGTGTCGTATTCAAAAGTAATGGCGGTCTCACGCACATAATAGTCATAGATTTCAACAAGGGCAGCTGCGTCCTCAGGCGTTGCTGTCCTTATTTTATAGTCTTGTGATGACATGGTTTTTCTCCTGCTTTTATTTATGCAGACTATGATAATACAAATTCCCGGCATGTAAAAGGGCTGAGTCAAAAGACCCAGCCCAAATTACTATTCTTTATATTTCTTAGTGGCAGTTTCCTGCCTTGTGACAATTTCCTGCCATTGGGCACCCAATGCAATGAGTGCCCTTTTTCTTTTCTTTATAAATGTATCGGATTGATGTTCCAAGAAGCAGTATTATCACTGCCCCAGCAATAATGTTTGCCATAAAAATATCTCTTTCTATTAGTCGAGTTTGTACTCAAGAACCATAGCTTTCTGATTTCTCTTTATCAGATATACTATTATACCAGCAAATACAGCGATTGCGATAAGTCCATATACAAATCCTGTTCCAAAAGCGCCGGTTGTGAAAAGAGTTCCAAACTGATATACAAGGAATCCAACTGTAAAGCCTGTTGCAAGCTGAAGTCCGATTGCACCCCACAGCCACTTAGCTGACTTCATCTCTGAATTCATAGCTCCAAGAGCTGCAAAGCATGGTGGTGTGTAAAGGTTGAACATAAGGTATGCAAGGGCTGCAACCTTTGTGATTCCCATAACTGCTGCTACTGCGTTTCCTTCACCGATAAGCTCAAGTTCCTCTGTATC
>JAEEGL015901647.1_pt1 | contig 29202 bp, 26 predicted proteins | sample 9134231 | NCBI WGS metagenome assembly JAEEGL01 (sample SAMN16246548, study PRJNA631951) | gut metagenome | biome: gut microbiome; feature: rumen; material: fiber-attached | host: Bos | place: Iran: Karaj | collected 2018-10 | reverse complement strand
TATTATACAACAAAGGAGGTTTTCTTTTATCTAAAGAAACTGGGAACTCACCTGCATAGCAGGTGGTTTATTGGTTTATTAAAGTTTCGTTCTTCCAACAGGAAGAACTCATCTTTATAAACAGGGCCTTGCCCTAACAAACAGAGCGATGCCACAGTTTTCACTGTAACATCGCCCTGTGCGCTTGATGCATTATAAAGTTCATTCACAGACTTTAATCCATTAATGTCCCATAATTGCTAACTCGTATAATGAATATCCATACTGAGTTGCCTTTGCATAGAAGTTAATCTTTACATATCTTCCTTTTGCATCTAAGTTTGTTGTAACTTCACCGGCAGTGTTGTTCTGCTGATATTTTGCATATCTCCAGTTCTGTCCGTCGTCAGATACATAGAACTCATAACTTGTTCCGTAAGCTGCTTCCCAGTTGAGAACTGCTGATGTCAAATCATATGTTTTTCCAAGGTCAACGATTACCCACTGGTTACCGTATGACCAGTCTGATGACCATCTTGTTCCCATATCACCATCAACTGCAAAGTTTGGTGTAAGTGAGTCATTTTCGATACTTGAAGCTGTGATAGACTTTCCTAATGCAAGATTCTTGTCTACTGTTGGCTGTTCAACAGGTTTTGTATTTAAAGCTTTCTTAACTGCTTCTCCTGCATTTACCATACCGTGTCCTACCATTCCGTCATGCTTAACTGCTGTACTTGTAAGGCAGTCAATAATCTGTTCATTTGTAAGGTCCGGATTAATACTCTTTGCCATTGCTGCTACAGCTCCGACAATTGGTACTGCGAAATATGTTGATCCAGTGTACTGAACCCTTCCATTATCACCCACTGCAAGAATATGATCACCAGGTGCTGCAATTGCCTTGTCAGAAGTCATTGACCAGACTTCATTCTTTCTATATATTGTTGAACAAACAGGAAGTACTCCGTCGTAATCAGCCGGATAAACATTTCCTGAAAGATAATTACTTCTATTTGCAATAACAATAATTCCTGCTTCATTTGCTTTTGCAATAGCATTTTTCAACGCAGCTGAATCGTTAGTTGTAGCTAATCCCAAACTCAATACATCCATCTTCATTTCAATTGCTTTTTCTATTGCTTTTGCATAAGAACCATATGTAACAGCATCAATGTTGTATAGTTCAACTACACTGTTATCATATGCTGATGCAACACCGGCAAATGACGTTCCTTCAACTGCATCAGCTGCAAGAATTGAAGCTACATATGAACCCGCATTATTATATGCATTCGCTTTATTATATGCTAGTACATTTTTAAAATCAGGAAGGTCTGAACTGATTCCTGAATTCTCTACAATACCTACTTTAACCTTTTTATGCTGATTTGCTGCAATCAAATCCCAAGCCTTGTCAATCTCAAGATCATCCCAGTACCAGTCACGGTTGATTTCTGCTTTTCTGTTTTTGTATGTATAATCAGCATCAACGACATAATCTTTATTCTTCAGCGCTTCAATAGCACTGTCAGGTGTAACCCCATCTTTTAAGAAAATGTCTACAACCGGATTAACCCCCTTTGTCGCCGCCTTAAATGCTTCTGTAAAATTATCATTGCTATACTGAGCCAGTTCGCCGGTTACAACACTATAATCATTACCGATTTCTGAATATATATTCTGAACTGTGTTTTCGCTGATACCGTTTTTGAATGTTACTGTAATTGAATCATCAGCGGTTGCTACTGTTTGCTTATAAGCTTCCTTAACTGCCTCATAAGCATTTACCATTCCGTATCCGACAAGCTCATCTTTAAGAGTAGTTGTCTTCTTAAGAATTTCTAAAATCCCCTTATTGTCCAGGTCAGGGTTTACACTCTTTACCATAGCCGCAATTCCTGCAACAACAGGTGCAGAGTCAGAAGTTCCTCCTGTATATGTTACAGTTCCATTATCTTCAACAGCTAAAACATGATCTCCGGGAGCTGTAATTGATGTTGTGCTGTATGAACTCCAAATCTCATCTTTTCTGTATAAAGAAGCAGATACTCCTAATACTTCATCAAAATCTGAAGGAAGATGTATCTGTTTTCCCTCATTATTATCATTATCAAATTTTTCTCTATTTCCTTCACTGGCGACTATCAAGACTCCCTTATTGTATGCTCTCTCTATAGCAAGCTTCTCACTTTTTAAATATCCCCAATCATCTCCAAGGGTACTTCTGGTATAATACCCTCCAATGCTTATGCTTATAATATCTATACCATCAGCAACAGCTTGGTCTATTGCTTTTTCTATAGAATTGCACTGATAAAAATAGAAATCACATACACTGTTGTCATATGCTGAAGCAACACCCGCAAATGGAGTTCCTCTTAATGCATCTGCTGCTATAATTGATGAACACTGTGTACCATGTGTTCCATTACTAGTTGACTTATCAGTAATAATATTTTTCAAGTCCGGAATTTCTGAATTAATACCATAATCCAGAACTGCGACCTTAACTTTTTCATGTTTTACCTTTGAAATTATATCCCAGGCCTCTTTAATACCAAGCTGGTCCCAAAACCAATCTCCAAGAATATCATATTTTTCATTTGGATCATATGGTTTTGCCGACACAACATAATTATTGAACTTTAAAGCCTCTTTTATAGCGAAATCTGCTGTCACTCCGTCTTTTAAGAAAACACGAATAATCGGTTCTTCATAATTAACATCTTTTGCAAATTTGGCATCGTTGATTTTATCATTACCTCTCTGCGTAATTTCTCCTGCCATCAACGAATACTTTGAATCTGATATTGAACTTATAACATTATTAATTTGATACTCTGAGGCTCCTGTCTTGAGACGGATAATAATACTCTGTCCGTCTAAGTATGGGTACGCCTTAACTTCAGGTACCTGAATTGTTGTCATAAGAGTTGCTGCGCACAATACGCCTGCCAAAACTTTTTTAAGTTTTGTCATAAATTTTTTTCTCATTTTCAAACCTCCCAATGTTTGTATGACATTTCAAACGCCTCAATGAATGCCTGCATTTCAAATGTCCTTTTATTATTTTTCAACCTGTTTAATTTAATACATCAAATATGTTTTTACAAGCAAAATAGTACATCTCGCCAACCACAGACAAGAATTCTATAAAATTGACAAATACAAGCAAAGTTTTTGAAATATTTTTATTTCATTCGGATGACAGGAATGCCAGGACCGTTCTTGAATCACTGAATTCTCCCTGCAGGAGTTTCACTAATCAATTTTTTTATGATACTATATAACTATTCATAATTCATAGTCATGTATTAAATGAAAAGAAAATTATGCATTAATCAGAAAGGGAGTCCTATATGTCGGAATTCAAAGAACTAATAAAGAGTTTTAATAAAACAAGAGATTATGTACGTGACTTTTTTGTATATGGCTTCAAGACCAGAGAAGATTTCACCGGCAAAAGTATAAGGACATACGACAATGAGCGAAGGCGAATAGAGAGCTGGCTTGGAGATTACGTAAAGCAGGATTACTCTGCCACCGGCAAGAACATCCACCTCTCCATTGACAGCAATCTCTTAGACACCAACCCTCTGTACCGCGTATGGAAGGCAAAATCATTTACCGACAATGACATCAATCTCCACTTTTTTATTCTTGATACATTATCATGCGATGACGGTTATGACATAGAAACTCTCACGGACATGATTGATGAAAAATATGACTGCATGTATGACTCACAGATAATCAGAAGAAAATGCAACGCTTATGTAAAAGAAGGTCTTGTGCGCACTGAAAAGTCCGGCAAAGAATTATTGTATTTTAAATCTGAGAGTGCAGACTTATATTTTTCGCAATTTTCCGAGCTCACGGATGCCATATCTTTCTTCCAGCTTGGCGCACCACTTGGCATAATCGGAAATACAATTCTTGATAACGTTAATGAGACCAACTCAATTTTCAGAGTTAAGCACAGTTTCTTTGTTCACACCTTAGAAGACGAAATCCTCTTTGAATTATTGAAGGCCATAAATACTCATAAAGAGATTGAATTAACTGTAAAAAGCACTAAAAATGACAATCTTTCAACAATCATCGGTGTGCCTTTGAAAATATTTACCAGCACCAGAACCGGCAGACGTTTTCTGTGCTACTATGAGCCTGACTACAAGCGATTTACAACTTCAAGGATGGACTCCATAAAAGAAGTAAAACTCCTTAATATTTTTGATGATTACAAATTAATATCAGAAAAACTTGATAATAATCTTCCTAAAGTCTGGGGCATTTCCTTTAACAGTTACGATAACCTTAGAATGGAACACGTGAAATTAACGCTCCACATTGATGAGATCAGAGAACAATATATTCTTACCAGATTGGAAAGTGAAGGCCGGGGCGGAACTATTACAAAAATTGCTGACAACACATTTACCTATGAGATTGATATCTTTGATTCTAATGAAATAACACCATGGTTTAGAACTTTTATTGGAAGAATAATAGACGTTGAATGCACTTCAAAGAGAATGGAGCAGAAATTCAAAAGCGACCTGGAGACCATGTTTAAAATGTATGAAATATAAGAGCAACCTAAATGCTATTCTTTAATATATGAAATATAAGAGCAACCTAAATGCTATGTTTTATTGTATGAAATATAGGAGAATCACATGAACATTTTTTCAGAAATATATAACTGTTACTATCAGATATTAAAATCCATAATAACAAATCATCCCGAAATATCACTGGAGGATTTGCGCACAAACATATCAGAAAACGGTTTTGAAGAAAGTCTTTTATACCTCATTCCCAAACTCGAGTCAGGGGAATGGAATCTGTTTGAAAAAGAAGGCAATCTGTTTCTTTCAAAAATCCGCAAAGACTTTTCTGTTCCCCTTACCGCGCTTCAAAAGTCCTACATAAAAACATTGTTGCAGGATAGGAGAATGCTTCTGTTTCTCTATCGTGAGGAAATAGAAAATCTTGATTCTATGTTGGCTGATGTGAAGCCCCTTTGGGATGATTCGTCATTCTACTACTACGACAGATTCAGCAACTCTGATCCTTACGAAGACGATAATTACATCCACAACTTCAGAACAATTCTACATGCAATAAATAATAAACAATACATTACAATTGAGTACATTTCACCAAGATCAGACAGAATAAGGCGTGAAAATTATCTTCCGTGCAAACTTGAATACTCTATCAAAAATGACCGTTTTCGTCTCATTTGCCTGAGAAAAGATAGAACGAGCAATTCAATAAGCACACTGAACATCCACCGAATGCAATCGGTCAGAACAATGTCAGACACATTTACCGAGTTTCCTGATATTAATGAAATCATCACAAATTCCTACTACAAGGAACCTGTTCATCTTCTTATAAGTACAAAAAGAAACACGCTGGAGCGGGCCATGCTTCACTTTGCAAATTATAAAAAGAATACAAATAAAATAGATGAAGATACATATGAGTGTTTCATTTACTATAATGAGGGAATGGAAACAGAGCTTCTGATAGAAGTCCTGTCCTTTGGTCCAACAGTAAAAGTGCTTGGAAACAAAAAGTTTTTAAAGCTATTTATTGAAAGATTAAAAAGACAGAAAGAATTCTAAGCAAATGACAAATTACAGCAAAGTTTTCGAAACATTTTTATCCGTAAATATAAAGAAACATCTGACTAACATATTCTTTGTTAATCAGATGTCCTTTTGTTATTTGTTTCCTTTTTTGTTATTTCGTAATCGGTGTAACTATAGGTTTTCCTTCTCTGTCAAGCAACGGTGTCCAACCACCTGCGTATCCGCCATTACTATACGACAGATAATTAATTCCTGTTTCTTTGTCTACCCAAATCTCTAAAGTTTTTACAATTCCCTGTCCATATACTTTTTCAAATCTATCACTTGCTCCCATAATAACCTCCTTTGATTTAACCAGTTTTTTCTTTACTAATCTCTTTGTTTGAATCTAAATCATATCAAAAATATTGTGATATATATACATATCCATATGCTGCAAGAATTGCAACTAACCCAATTCTTACCATCCATTTCACACTTGTAGGAATCGACGATTCAGAAGAAGTTTCCATCACAACATAATCATTTTCTTCCATTATTTGTTTTGCCTTTTCAAAATCCTGATCTTGAACTTTGATATCTTTAAAGAGATTGAAATCAGCGCCTAACGTTCGCATATAATTTCCAACGCCTTCTGCTGTTATCAGAACTTTCACATCATTACTCTCAAGCAATCCTTTTAATATTGCAATCTCAGGTTCACTATTTGAAGAATAAACTCGTTTCATATAAACCACCCTCTTCTCTCATATTTTAAGAACGTCTCAGCGTTCTTGCCGCGAAATGCGCCTATCACTAACAATAATTATACATATTTTCCATTTTATTTAAATAGATATAAAGTGCGAATTAAAACTGTATATATACTTCATCATTCAGTTATATCCTTTATATTTCTGATTTTTTGCTCGGTAATTCCCCATACTCAAAATGTTTACTAACTTTATCTTTTGCAAAACTTTTTTTGTTACCATCTGCTATAATCTTCATATATAAATGAAACAAGCTTGTAAACAACAAAACACACCCTCATTCAAGACTCGCTCGCGAGTCTTGCTGCGAAATGCGCGTCAGCCATAAGCTAACTTACTCTGTAAGTTAGCTTATGCGACAGTGATTGTTTACAATCACGAAAGCGGCTGACATCTTCATCTGCGCATTTCTGCAATCCTCGCGGAGCGTATATCAGATGTGAGATTGTACTCCCACTGATACTATTTTGTTACTTAGCACATATGTGCTTGAAGTGGGAGTCATCTCGCATCTGATATATATGATTCAATCACTTAGGAATACTGATCAGATTATATATCAAACTATACTGATTAGATCATATATCAACACAAACAGATTATTTCATCAATAATTACAAAGAATGGAGAATTGATAAATTGAACAGTTACGAGGACATATGTCGAGAGTATTATTCCCGCATATATAAATACGCCTTACGTATGACCGGTCAGAAAGAATCGGCCGAGGACATCACACAGGAAACTTTTCTGATTGCATATCAAAAAGGGAAGATATTCTTAAATCATGAAAATCAGCTGGGCTTTTTGTATACAACTGCCCATAATCTAATAATGGAAGAATACAGAAAACAGAAGAAGCAACTTCTCACAGATGTCGCAAAAATGGATTTGAAATCTCCGGATGTATTTGAAACTCTTTGCAACAAATACAGTAACGAGGTTAATCTTGAGCAGTATTTTGAAAAAACGCTGTCAGTTCTTACTCCTTTTGAGCAGACTCTATATGATAAGTATTATCAGCAAAAAATTCCAATGGTGGAGATTGCAAAATCTTTGGGGAAAAGTAATTCATCCATAAAAATGAACTATATGCGTCTGAGGAACAAACTCAAATCGCATATAAAAGAACTCGAGTTAGATTTGTTCTAGAATCTGGATTTAATTTCTGATTTTGAATTATAATTTCTAGTTTTTGGATTTAATTTCCGGTTTTGAATTTATATATTAATTTTTAGCGCTTATAAATAGATGAAAGGAGCAATTAATGAAAGATAATAATATTGCATCTTTGAAAAAACAAATTAACAATGCAATAGAAGACCAGGACTTCGAAAAAGTCGAACTGCTTTCCGAAGAGTTAGGCGCTCTTCTTAATTTGGACGAGTCCGACTGTGAAATGCCTGAAGATTTCTTATTGCGCATTAAACAAAACAATAAGGAGCATAAACATATGAATATGAAAAAAGTAATAGTCAGAAGTGTGATTGCGGCTGCGGTAATTGTACTGTCACTTTCAGGTGCAACCATAGCCAAGAATGTACGCACTTTTATAATATCGGACCTTGTAGTTATGAATAATGATGACGGAACGAGGGACGGATTTTTATTTTATGATCCAAATGATACTCTTCATCGTAATTTTTATGTCTCAGAAACACAAATTCCGGGTGAAGAATCTATGGGATTATCTTATAATTTGCCTGCAAGAGGAGTTGTGTTATCTGTAGACAAAGAAATAAACGCTAAGGAATTCGATAAAGATTGTGATACTTCGCCTTATGATGAGGTTGAATATGCAACTTTTGAAAGCGGGGAGCGTTTGCCATATCAAAAGTATAAAAACTTGGAATCCTATATGATAGATTATGAAATATACAATATATTTGAAACTATCCCTACTATTCAGGAACCATTTACAGGATCGTCAGATTATATGAATATGATTTTTGAATATGGAAGCGGTCACATCCATATTGAATCCTTATTTTCTAATAAATGTGATGACTTTGGACTTATGGCAATAATTAATGATATTTCAAATATAAGAGATTACAAGTCCAAGAGCGGAACTATTTATCAATTAATTGATTCTCCGGTCACAATTGTAGAATCTTCAAAAAAACCTAAGGAGAAAGATGCCACCTTCTTACTGGTTGGACACGAATCACAAGTTTGGATTTTCTCATTTATTGATATAACCGAAGATGAAATTCACGAATTCATTGATACTTTAAAATAAGCTGGAGCCTTGTAAAAAAGGGCTGTTGCATCAGTAATTAATTTTACTGACGCAACAGCATCTTTTTTAATAATTATGATTTACTTTCTTTAATACTTCATTGTACAAATACTCATGCCCTGCCTCTGTTGGCATCAGCCTGTTTCTGAAAAGATAATCTGCTATTTCATATACTGATTTTCTCTCAATACTTGTGTATTTATAAGTACCGTCTTTAAGTTTCACATATACTCGTATGGCGACTTTTGCATTGTAAAACTCTGCAGTTTTTATATTCTTCATGGTCATTGCATAACTCTTGGCACCATCCACGTTGCTGTAAGTGCCGGATATTCCCCCATTATCAGTTCCCACAAAATAATATACATCGCTGTTACTGTTACCAACAACCATATCTGCATCAGTTATATAATCGCTCAAGCCATAAATAACTCCACGTTCTGTCACTTCATTTTTAGGATCTGCCACTGAGTAAATTGTCCTGAATCCCTCATATAATGTGCTAATCTGAAAACCGTTTATCTCAAGCTGTACCGACTCACCAACTGTCTCTGTCGCTGTCTCTGTTTCTGTTTCTGTCTCAGTCTCAGGCTCAGGCTCCTTTTCAGTCTCTTCCTCTTCAATCAATTCTCTTAAGGACTCGTCAGTAACCTTTACGGTATGGGAAGGTAAGTTGCTGGTTCCACCAATTGCTCCAAGACAGATTGTGCATTTCACACCGGTCTTTGTTTCTGACTGTGCCGGAATCATGATTTCCACATCTTTTGTCTTCCCTGCAGTCAGGGAATATGTCTTTGCCGCAAGTGTCTCATAATTATTTGATGGTATCTGAAAATGAATAGTCACGCTTCTGTCTATTGACGAATTCAGTTTACATTTAAATACATATTGAGTTCCAGGCTTAATAGTAAGGTTACTTGCCGATACATGCGGCTGCCAGTTTTCAGTTCCGATACTGCCAATAGAAATAGTTCCATCACTTGAATACGAAGAAGCGTTGTTGTAATTGTACAGCGACAGGGATCCAAGTATATTGTTGCCTTCACTGTAATGAACCTCCTCAATAGGCTCTGTTCCGCTCTCTGAGGCTATCATTCTTGAAATCAAATTTGGAAACAAAGGCATGTAGGAATATCTGTCAAAAATGCCAAAGCACTCTGCCCCTTCCCTGTCAGCAGTGGTTCCGTTATCCCACCATACACAGGATATTCCATATTGTCTGGCAATTTTGACATAATACTCTGCATGAGTAATTCTGGAATCAAGATTGCCCTTGTTTGTTGTTCCAAACTCACCAATAACAACCGGTGTTCCCTTTGACACAAACATATCGTAGAGTTTCTTCATCTGCCATTCAAGTCCCGACTTGTCTGATGTACTTCCCCATGTGTTTACTCCCGGATACTGCATTGCAAATTCGTAAGGTGAATATGCATGAACCGACAAAATAACATTGCTGTCATTTGGTTTTACAAATCCGTTGAGGGCAGTTTCCGCCACGGCTGCTGCAACTGTTGGAAGCATTACCTTTCTCACGCTGTTGTTTCCACCGGTTGACCTGATGGCATTAAGTGCCACCTGATTGTAATAATTAACTACTTCTCTCACTTCTGCAGTTCCGCCGTTCCACTCATTCTCCCCGCCTTCCACTCTCGGTTCGTTCAGGGCTTCAAAAATCAGATTGCCTCCGTAATTTTTAAACCTGTTCCCAATCTGCTTCCACACAGCATCAATGAGTTCTGCACATTGCTGTTTGTGAGCATTGTCAGGAATAATATGTTCACCCTCATGATGCGTATTCAAAATAACATAAAATCCATCATCCAACGCGTAGTTTACAACTTCCTCAACCCTGTCCATCCAGGTACTGTCGATGGTGTAATATGGTGAACTTCCAACTTTATATGTCCATGTTGTTGGAATTCTTACAGTCTTAAAACCCGCAGCTTTCAAACCATCCAGCAACTCCTTCGTAATCCTTGGTCTTCCCCAGTTTGTCTCTGATGCATTTGCACCCTTTGCCGAATCAAGACTGTTTCCGATATTGTATCCCACACCCATATCATCCACCAATTGCTGAGGTGTAATATCAAATGTTGTGACAGCCATATTATTCTCTGCTGCTCTTACCACATTTGCATTTGCATTTCCTTTTCCTTTATAATCTTTCATTCCTTTGCAAGTTTCCATTCCTTCATAGTATCCAACTCCCCCTAAAGCAATCACTCCGCTCAAAACAATCGATACTATTCTTTTCATCTTTTCTCTCCTTTTATTTTTTTTCTTAAGGCCCACTCACAAATCTCGCTACTCACCACTTAGGCCCTTCCCTGAAGTGTGAATGATCTCACATCTGATATAATCCGTTCAAAAACATCAATAATAATTATATACCTATTCTGCGCATCATTGCAAATCATATTGACAACTCCACCTTTTAGCGTGTTATAATAAACTGATTTTGTGAATTCGAGTGGTATGAATTAAAGGCTGATTAGTTTTGATTTTACGATTAATTGAACGGAGGAAAAAATGAGAAATAAAGTAATAATATCTACACTGCTTGTCTGCACTCTGACATTAAGTACCTTAATCTCACCTGTTGCAGCAGCAAAACAGTCAAAAACAGTAGCACTTTCAAAGAAATCTTTCACTATTACTGTCGGTTCAAAAAAAACTCTGAAGTTAAAAAACGCAGAAAAAAAAGTTAAGTGGAAAGTAAAAAACAAGAAAGTAGTTAGGATTGTTTCACAAAAGGGAAAATTTAAAAACAAGATTCAATTTATGGGTATTGCTGCCGGAACAACAAAGATTACTGCAAAATGCGGCAAGAAAAAATATACAACAAAAATAACCGTCAAAGGTGTAACTAATGTTGTGGAGCCAATTGCAAAAGTTAATGAAACAACTGCACCGTCAGCAAATAACAACAATCCCGGTTCGGCAAGCAACAACAGTGCTACAAAGCCGGCTGAGACAGCAAAACAAAATGAAACAACCCCTGTTGCAAAACCAAATTCCAATGAGAATGTAACAACTCCTGCCGTCCAGTTACCTACTTCAAATGGCGAAGAAATTACATCTGCAAATGTAGAAACAACTCCAAGTTCAGAAGTTACTACAGGTAATGAGAATCCTACAACAGCAGTTGCGGAAACTACTCCTGCTGCTGAAGAGCCTGCTACCGGCAATGAAGAACCACAGAAGTATGTACAGATGAACGTAGGCGGTACGCTCAAAACAACTGAAGATGAAAAAACGGTATTAGAACTTGAATTAATAATTGTTAATACAACCGATAATCAGTACTACATCAAAAATGAATATGGCAAACTCGAAAAAGAAGTAGACGGTGCATGGGAAGAAGTATCTGTTGTAGTCGGTAATTTTAATTGTGCTTCTTCTGAAATAGGCACTAATTATACAAAAACACTTCCAATTTACATAGGTAATTACACAACTGCCAATATTCCGGCCGGCTCATCAATTGCATTGGGTTATCTTGGTGCAGGATACTACAGATACAGTCAGAATGTATACAACAGCAAATCTAATATTGCAAAAGAAGTATCCGCGACATTTTATCTTGATGAGATAAATCTACCGGAAAAAGAAATAGTCATGAAAACTGATTCAACATTTGCCAAAGAATCCAGCAGCATTTACACTATTCCATTTTATTTTGTAATTGAAAATCCGACACAGAAAACTCTTGTTTTAGGAAAAGAATTTGGCAAACTGGAACGTCTTGTTGACGATGAATGGAACGAAGTTCAGTTAAATCACGGTCCTGCTGAAGAAATATTAATTTATCTGGCTCCGGGAGCAGTATTCAGATTTGATTACCCAATAACCGTTGGCATTGACTTAATCGCTGAAGATGATAATGAAAATAAAAACGGAATAAAATTATCTGAATTACCTAAGCAGTGTGCAATCACAAAGACAATCGCTGCCGGTCATTACAGATACACTCATTATTATTCAGTTGAGAACACAGATATATATAATGCTCCGATTTCCGTAGAATTTGATATTACAGAGTAATTGAATATTACAGAGCAATTTGATATTACAGAGCAATTGAATATTACTGTTGTTTTTCATATTTTGAGAATTTCAACAGCAATTTAAAAGGGGGATGTTACACTATCACTATCCATCAGTGCAACATCCCTTTTCGATTCTTAATTATACTCTTTTTTCTCTATTATTTTTTCTGCAATCACTTCCGAAATCAAAAGAACTATCACCGCAAAAGCTATCATTGCTGAAGCAATCTGAATATCGTTCAGGCCATTAATTGTTTCCATTATTTTAACCACAACTTCACCGGCATTATCTTTCAACCGGAATATAAGATATGCTATAGCTGCAATTCCACCAAGAACTCCAAAATTTACAAGTTTTGCTTTTTCCGCATCATATTTAATTCTGATTGGAATAAGCATTCCTGCGTAGACTGAACCGATTAATATTGAGCCGACTATACTCTCACACAAGTTATCAAGATAATTCTGAACCGAGCCTGTGTCTTTGAATATTTCTGCTAGGAAACCAACTCCACAACCTGCAACTAACCCTACAATGAGAAATATAATATAGAACAAATATTTTTCTCTTACATATGCTTTTCTGGAAGTAGGTAGCGTAAATAAAAATCTGAATCCATTATCGAACTCATCATATCCGATTGTTGACAATGAAAACATTGAAATAATCATCACCATATACACTACGCCTGCATTATCCTGCATGGATAATGACATTAAAAAGCCAAGTGCCAAGAATGCCAAAAGTGTTTTACACTGATTCTTTACTAATATAAAATCTTTTACTAACAATCCCTTCATAGTTCTTTCCCCCTTATCATTAATCCAATAAGTTCGTCTATTCCACTTTTTTCAATAACTGTATCCGGACAATTTTCCATATAAAACTGTCTCTCATTTGTCAGACACATATATCCGTAAGACTCTTCTTTGTATCTCACAATATACTTTTTATCCAACTCATCAAATTTGTCCTTATCCACTTTCAATATTGCATAATTTGAAAGCAGGTTGTCAGTTTCTTCGTGAATAATAATCTCGCCGTCATTTATCATATAAAAGTCATCACAGAGATTCTCAAGATCTGATGAAATATGTGAGCTGATAACTATAGTCCTGCTGTCATCCTCTTCCATATACTGTCTGAGCATGTCGATAACTTCTTCCCTTGCTATAACATCAAGTCCTGCTGTCGGCTCATCGAGAATAAGTAATTTTGCCTTGTGTGATAAAGCTGCAATCACATGAAGCTTTGCCTTCATACCTGTGGAAAGTTCTTTTACTTTCTTTCCCGGATCAAGTTTGAAATCTACAAGTTTCTTTTTAAAGTCTGCTTCATCAAAATCTTTATAGAAGGCCTTTAACATGGTACCAACATCACCAACTTTTAAGTAACCTGAGAATCCTGATTCGGATAAAACCACTCCTATATTTTCTCTTTCGCTGTCCGTCAAAGACTTAATATTCTTGCCAAACAGTTTTATCTCTCCCTCATCAATTCTAATTAGTCCCAACACCGCGTTAAACAATGTTGACTTTCCTGCACCGTTTGGCCCTATAATACCTGTAATTCTTCCCGGTTCCACTTTGAGATCACAACTCAAAGTAAAGTTATTATATTTTTTAACAATTCCATTTACCTCTAGCATAAACTCTCCCTCCATTCAAGAATCATATTATCTGTATTCTATAATTAGAAAATCCCATTCATAATTTGCCATATCTTTGGTTTTTCAATAACACTCACTGTTTTTTCTAAGTGTTATCATTCATCCTCTAAAATCAGATTAATCAATTCTGTTATTTCCTCTGAAGTTATTCCATACTGTTTCGCTTTATTAATGGTTCTTTCAAATTCGTTTTCAATCTCTCTTCGTTGCTGATCTGCTATCATCTCAGCATTCACGCCGGTGACATAACTTCCCTTGCCATGTACCGTGGAAGTATAACCTTCAGCTTCCAGTCTGTCATACGCCTTCTTGACTGTCAGTGCACTAATCTTTAGTTCCGATGACAACGCCCTGACCGACGGCAACGCCTCTCCACTCTTCAATTTCCCGGAAGCTATCTGGGATTTAATATCATCCATAATCTGCTCATATATCGGAACCATGGATGAAGTATTTATTATAATATTCATGAATATAAATCACCTCACATATTGTAATATATTCTTTATTCGTGTAATACGAGTAATGACTGAATAATCACATCTTACACAACAGTATATATCTGTTACTAACACTATATAACAGTATATATCTGTTACTAACACTATATAACAGTATAAAACAGTTGTCAAGTCCCTGCTCCCCAAACGGTAGTGACACTCTTTATGCTAAATGTGACAAAAAACAGGCTGCCACATAGTGATTTTTAATCACCTTGCAGCAGCCCAACAGCCATCTATTATATTAAAAACTAAGATCGTTTATTCCCCACTCTTCCTTTGCGATATTTAAAAATTTATTTATCCTGTCTTTATTTTCATCAATCACATACTGATACGAATCATTAAATAGTTTTCCATCTGCATCAAAATCAACTCCGACAGCTGCACCATCATCATTGGTAAGAATCACTCTGTATGACCTTTCAGCCGTTTTCAAATTTTCCCAAATTATTAGATATTCCGAGGTTGAGTTATCAAAAACTGACAAATTTGCTTCTTTGTCAAACATATCTAATCCTTCTATAGACAAACAAACATCATCATTTAGCATTCTCACCGCTGCATATTTTTTTGGCCTTTCATACTGTTCTGAAAATTGTGACGCTGAAACATACTTATCAATAAATTTATTTCTTTGTCTGTCACTATATAAACTGAATATACCAAGACTTCCTACTAATAAGGCTACAACCACTAAAATAACCGCTATTATCTTTTTCATTTATATGTATACCACCTTTTCAAATCTTTTTTTGTATTCTTCATCATGAGTTACTACAATTACTGTCTTCCCCTCTTTATTGAGTTCAAATAAATAGTCCATTACAATATCTGCATTTTTTTTATCCAAACTTCCTGTAGGCTCATCTGCAAGAATTATGGAACATTTTTTCAGAAACAATCTGGCAATTGCAACTCGCTGCTGTTCGCCCCCTGACAAAGTATATACTTTTCTGGATTCATAACCTTTTAATCCTACTTTTTCAAGAGCCTCTTCAATACTTATATTATTTCTGTTTTTCTTATCTATCATACCCAAATTTTTTTCAACAGTCTCCTTCTCAATAAGTGCAAAATTTTGAAACAGAAAGCCAAAATAATCTCTGTACAGTTTTTTTAGATTCTTTGCTGACGAAACTGTCAATCCATCAACAGTAATTTCTCCTGACTGATATTTTTCCAACCCCCCTATCATATTCAAAAGAGTTGTTTTTCCTTTACCGCTGACACCACTAAATACAACTATATCGCCATCATTTATTTCACATGAAAAATTATCGAAAATAATTTTATCTCCAAATCTTTTTTGTAAGTTTTGTATCTGAATCATCTACCTTCCCCCCTTCAGAACCTTTACTACTGATTTTCTTTCGTAAGAATTAATAAATACTATTGTAAGAATAATAATATTTATAATGGTAACTCCAAATCCAAAAATCATTTCATTAATAGAAAAGTTATTTATTACTTTTGAAATTTCATATGTAATCAAAAATGATATGGTAAATGCAATAACAACAAAAATGAATACTCTTTTATATCTGGATATCAATCCTTTTCCCAACACTTTACTGATTGCTATTTCTTCAGCACGGGAATTAAATTCCATCTTCAATGTAAGCATAAACACCGCATTAAACAAAGTAAGTATAACCAGACTAATTATTAAATTAATAATCAGCTGATATACTTTTTCTCTTCGTCTTTCCTGATACTGTTTCCACACGCTATTGGTGTAATATTGTTCGTTCTCAAATCCAATCTTCTTTATATAATTTTCAAAATCCTGTTCATTACTATAATCAGCAATCGCACCTATTTCAAACTGATATAATTCATGAGCATTCTCCGTTCTAGGGTTAAAGAAAATAACCGGATTTATTTTTATATTATCAGCCAGATTGTTATTTCTTATATCATAGGTAATCCATTTATAATCCTTATTGATAGTAATAAATGTACAATCATTAATATCAATTCCAATATTCATCTCTATCTCGTCAAGCAAGCCTTCTTTCTTTGCCCTCTGTTTGTCATATTTTGATATGATGTAGTACTGATTATCCGAAAGATTACATTTAACTTTTTCGTTGGATAATAATTCATTAATCTCATTCCTGCAATTTTTGTTAACATATATGATATCCCAAATATCATCATCAAATGATATATGGATTCCATTATTATTGATAGGGATATTCAACTTCATTTTATACTCATCTAAATACTTGGTATAAAAATCATCAACATAATAATCATCAATTCGGTAAATTCTACCATCTACCTTTTTCAAATCCCCATTGGATATTTCCTCAGGAGATGACTCTTCATTCTCTGATTCATTGTATTCATAACCTTTTTTGATATTATGAGACAGATAGAAATCATTATAATTTTTTAAATTGTACCAAATCTGCTTCTGGATTATTGTTTTTATTGAATCATTGAACGCTTTTGCATTTATTGCCAAACACACATTTGATGTCACAATTACCAATATTACAGTAACTTCCAAACAATATATAACTTTTTTTGATATTGCATTTCTTGTCAGTGTCTTTTTAATATCGACAAACTCAAAGGAAATCAAGTGAAGTCCTGTGAGCAGAATAATAACAAACAGAGAAATATATGCATAATTTCCACAATACTCAGTATAGGTAATCTGACTCATTAATACCTTTGAAAATAAAAACGCCATAGTCCAGAATGCTGTTTCCAACATAATGTGTTTGATGATTTGTTTCGTTTTATCCACACCATATATATACATAATATGAATTTTCTTTCTTGTCTCTAAATCGTCAATATACTTATAGACAGACAACAGTACGATAACAGCAATCCAAATCAGCAAAACAAATATATCAAAATGATTTGAATTATAGCATTTACTTGGTGCACTTGTAGAAAACTCTTGCAATGTTGCATACCTGAATTCAGCACCAACCTTTTCTGTACAAAAAGCAAAGTACTCTTCTATCTCACTTGTATCCGCCACTCTGCTTAAATTCTCAAACTCCAAAGTTATCTTTCCCAAAGTAAGTGAATTGTATTCTTCCTTATCACTTTTGCAGTAGAGTTTCTTCTTTAAATACACTCTAAGATCGTCATCCGCAAATATGGTATACGTAAAATTTCTCTCCCCATTCATCTTTCGACTAAATGCATACATCTTAAATTCATGATCCTTTGAAAAAGATCTTATAGCATCAACATAAGCCTTTTCCTGCTCCTGCGTCTGAACAAGACGCGGTATAAAGCTAAAATCTGCATCTTCTATATCGACCATTTTTTGCCATGAATTTACTTCGCCTACAAAGAAAAAAACCAAAGAGAATATAATAAAAGGAATTAATATTTTGATAATATACTTCATGTAACCACCCACAATAGCAAAAAGTGATTCAAAGTTTTATACCTGAATCACTTTTCTGTATTTTTAATTCTGCTCAAACTGACATGCAGGCTTCGCAAAGAAGTCTACCTTTGGTTCTAAGAACTTAAGCTTATGATTCTCAGGATCATCAACTAATGAAAGTACATCATCAAAAATGTAATTCCAATCAAAGAACTTCTCTCCAACATTGAGATATTCCTGAACCATCTCACAACCCTTTGGTGCAATTGGGTGAACAAGTGCTGCAATAACACGAACACCGTAGAAACAATCAACAAGAATCTGTCTTCTAAGTTCGTTGTCATCATTCTTGTCTGCCATTCTGATATTGTTTGCCCAATGCTTGTTTATATCTCTTATGAGACTGTCTAATACATAAGTTACTCTGTGGAACTCATGATTGTACATATGTCTCTCAAATTCTAATATTGCATCCTTACAGATATTCTTAATCTTCTCATCAACCTCTCCCTGTGGAATAACTCCGTCAAAGTACTGCTGTGATGAGTAGAAGCAAGATCTGATAAGTCGGTTGTATACGTTTGTAAGAAGATTTCCATCTTTGAGTACCGGATCAACACCCTCTCTCTCATTTTCAGGAAGGTATACCTGTGGCTTAAATCCTACACTCTTTGATGAAAGTCCAAGACTCAAGAAGTGCATTCTAAGCTGTTCAGGTGAATAATAATCAAGAAGTTCATCTGCCATTGGTGGCTTAATCTCTGATGATGAACTTGCCTTTTTATCCATAAATAAAACGTGGTTGTTTGCAACGATGTGTGGGAGTACAGTATTGACCATGTCCATATTCTCACTTGCTTTTACATGAGTTGCTGCAAACATTGCCATCTCTGCTAATCCGTAGAAATAAATGTTATCCTGACCGATGAACTGATATACGCATGCATCTTCGTCAATCCACCATCTCTTCCATTCGTCATCTGCACATCCCTTGCTCTTAAGGTATGATCTTGTAAATGAAATAGGTGCCCAGAGTGACTCAGGCCAAACCCAGAAAGTAAGCCCTTCAACATCATCCTTGTCAGGAACCGGTACACCCCAGTCAATATTTCCTGAGAGCCTGAATGGAACCAAAGTCTTTCCTGTACGATAATGGATATTCATTCCATCAAGTACTTCTCTCGCTTTGTCTCTGTCATCAAGATTCTCAAAAATAAATGTAACTGAAGGTTTCTTTTCCTCATTTATAGTCTCATGCTGTGGGAAAGCTGCCTCAACTGCATCAATATCTTCCATCTGCTTTTTCTGAACATAAATACATGGTGCTTTAAGGAACTCTTCCATAGCCTTGATTTCGTATTTACGTGTATTAGTCTCTCTCTTTAAGTAGTTCATTCTGTCAATCAGCGGATTCATACACTTATCAAGCGAGAAATACCAGTTAGTAACATACTTAACTTCCGGCTTCTCCCCTGAGAGAGTACTGATTGGGTCAATGAGCTCTGATGGAGAATACTGATGTCCAAGATCACATTCGTCCGCGTAAGCCTTCTCTGAGCAGCATCCCTCGATAGGACATTTACCAACAACCTGACGTCCGTTTATAAATATCTTCTTAACAGGATCAAAAAACTGTGGTGTAGACATTTTCTCTAAATAACCGTTATCGTAGAGAGTATTAAAAATCTCTTCCGAAACTTTTTTGTGCATCTCACCTGTCTCGCCAAATGCAGATGAACCAAATAAGTTAGGGCTGATTCCATAAGCCTCAAGAGTCTTCTTCTGCTTTTCATGATTTCCCATAACATATTCTTCGATAGTTCCCTCAAATCCTGACTCACAAAGTTTTCTGTAAGCCTCAACGATTGGTGAACCATAACAGTCGGTACCTGAAACGAAAATAACATTGTCTTTTCCTATTCTGTCTCTTAAGAATCTTGCAAACGTATCAGCGTGAACAAACATTCCACCCACATGACCAAAATGCAATGCCTTATTGCCATATGGCATACCACCTGTTATAACAGCTCTTTTTGGAAATACCGGTCTCTCATCCGGACGAATTCTCTTGTTATCCATTTTTATCTCCTTCTATTTGTAAAAATTGTTCATTCATACATATCACTCAAAAATCTGTACGCCTCATTTAATCTATACATCTTTTTTAATCTATGTACCTCATTTATATAGAAGCATCAGGAAATTCAGTTTTTGAGTATCAAGTTCAATTATATGAGATTTTTCCGATAACCTCAACCCCTATATGACAAAGAATCCACCGAAAGTTCTATTTCTCCCGATGGATTTCCAATTATTTCACCCAAGTATGTAGTAGCATTTCATCAAAACTTCTGTTACAATACTTCTTGGAGTAATTTCGATATATATCAGAACAATTATTCCATTCTTACATATGATTTAGAAAGAAAAGAGGTGAATGAAATGGATAGTGGCGACAGTCTCGGGCGATATTTTAACAATGAAAGTTATATCAATGAAAATATTGCATTCGCTGTGATTCCATTTCATTTTTATTGATATAATTTTCATTATAAGTACGCCCTCTCGTTATTTACCAAAGATTTTTTAATATACAAATACGGTAAATAATAACGCATGATTATGTGAAGAAGGGAGATTATAATGAGCACAGAATTATTGGAAAACGAAAGAGTCGATTATGAAAAAGAGATTATCGAACTCATTCGTAGCGACAAATCTGCTGCCGAGAAAAAGGATTTGCTGAGCGATTATCACGAAAATGATATCGCTGCGGTATTATCAGAACTGGACAGCAAAGAACGTAAAAAGTTATATATGATTCTTGGTCTTGAGAGTGTATCAGAAATTTTTGCATATCTCGATGATCCTGAAGAATTTATCGAAGAATTAGACGAAGAAGTTGCGGCTGACATCTTAGAGAACATGGAAGCTGATGACGCCGTTGACATTCTCGAAGAACTAGAAGATGAAAAGAGTGAAGCTCTTATTCAGTTGATGGAAGATGAGGCCAGAGAAGACATCGATCTTATCCAATCATACAACAGTGACGAAATCGGTAGCAAGATGACTACCAACTTTGTCACATTGAAACTGGGACTTACCATCAGACAGGCCATGAAGAGTATGGTAAGCCAAGCTGAGAACAATGACAATATTTCTACACTTTATGTGTTAAAAGATGATGATACATTCTACGGTGCAATTGATCTGACAGATTTGATTGTGGCAAGAGATTACGTGGATATGGAAACTCTGGTTACCACATCTTATCCTTTTGTTTATGATCACGAAAACATCGATGATGTCATCGAAGAATTAAAGGGCTATTCGGAGGATTCCATTCCTGTATTAGACCAGGACAAACACATCCTGGGAGTTATCACATCTCAGGACATGACTGAAATCGTCGACGAAGAGATGGGTGAAGACTACGCAAGGCTCGCCGGTCTTAGTGAAGAGGAAGATTTGGAAGAACCACTTCTTGCCAGTCTCAAAAAGAGAACTCCATGGCTTATTGTTCTTTTATTCCTAGGCATGATTGTTGCCACAGTAACCGGAACATTTGAAGGAGTTATAGCAGGAATTCCTACTATAGTATTTTTCCAATCAGTTATCCTTGGAATGTCAGGAAATGTTGGAACACAGACACTTGCTGTTACTATCCGTGTACTGATGGATGAAGAACTGACCTCATCACAGCAGTTTAAGTTTGTTTTCAAAGAAATCAGAATCGGTTTTTGTAACGGATTGATTGTTGGATTAATCTCACTGTTTGTAACAGGAATGTACATCCACTTCATCAAAGGTTTTGCATTCCCTTATGCCTTTGCAATGTCAGGCTGTATAGGATGTGCACTTTGGGTAGCCATGATTATCTCAAGTTTTGTAGGAGCCATGGTACCGATTGTATTCACAAAATTAAAAGTAGACCCTGCAGTTGCATCAGGTCCGCTTATCTCAACAATGAACGACTTGGTTGCCGTTATAACATATTACGGCATGGCATTGATGTTACTTGTAAATGTTATGCATTTGGATAGAATATAATAAGAAAAGACTGTTGCACCGATGATATTATCATAAGTTAGTGCAACAGTCTTTTTATTTCAAGAACACCTCTGCGCATTTCTGCAATCTAGCGGAGGCATCTACTTCTTAATCATTCTTCCTATTTGTTTTAACATCCCACAATCTCCCTAATAGTATTTTTTCTTATCCATTATACAAATAAACATATAATAATTCAAGAAAACTCTACTCTTGTTTTTGGATTGTAGGTTAGTCTTTATGTTAATTACGCTCCAATTCTCATCTCAACCTGTGAGTTTACTACTATTATTTCATCTACCGAAACGCCAAGTACTGTTGAAAGTACAACTAAATTGTCGATTGTCGGTAATGTGTCCCCCTTCTGCCACTTGTAGATTGCATTCGGAGTGGCAAACCCGAATATGTCCTGAATGTCCCTTACGGATAAACCTGCTTTCTTTCTTAAATCTTTTATATTATTTCCTGTTCCTATCATATCAATTGTTGGCATTGTAAACATATACTTTTCTCCTCCATTAAATCATCATACTGTTTTTTGTTAATAAGTAAAAAATGTATCTTTGATTAGGCGGCTAATCTAATATGTTCCAATTATATTTTCTTCTCCGGCTTAAAATATAAACTGAAAAGCAAATAAAAAAACCGCCTACCCCATAAAAGATAAGCGGTTCAATGATTGATATAACTACAAATAATCTATAGTATAATAATCAGCAAAATTCATGTTTCTTTTGCAAATCACTTATCTCATATGCGAGCACTGTAACATAACCATGCACATAATGTTTGTTATGATGCATAGCCACTCTATTTCTATATACGTTATGATAAGTATTGTTATTGCTATTAAACATAAATTTCTCCTTTCCTGATTATTTTATCATATGCTCGTTTTTTTGGTACAGACCAACTATAACACATATTTTACCATTTGTCATTACACCTGTGGTAGAAAAGTGTTTTTTTTTGGTACTTGATAGCGTAATTTATATGACAAAGAATCCACCGAAAGTTCTATTACTCCCGATGGATTTCTAATTATTTCACCCAAGTATGTAGTAGCATTTCATCAAAACTTCTGTTGCAATACTTCTTGGAGTAATTTCGATATATGTCAGAACAATTATTCCAATCTTACAAATAATTTATCAGAGGCATATCATTTTTTTTCAAATACCAATACAGCTGTCGAAATAATCAAGTAAAAAGATTCAAATACTGCCATTCCAACTATAAGCACCAAGTTCTTTGGGCTAACAAAAAATAAATATAAAAGTATCATTAACATAAATACTATGTTCAGATTATACATTATTTTTATGCTTTTGCTTTGTTTTTTCAAGCATATGATTTCTTTAAAAAATGACATTTTTGATATTTACCTCCCTATTTTATCTATTTTTTATCCTTTTTCCCATATGATTTTATTATATCATATTCATCTCTGGCATCTTTAACAGCAAAGCATGAATTAACCAATGCAATACACGCTGCTCCGTAACCAGTAACCACCGCAAGAACTGCAGTTATTACCGCACCAATTGGAAGTTCTATTGTAAAAACATCAAATACTATGATTGCTATAATCCAACTAAATGAAATCCCACCAAATTCGGTTTCAGCAATTGCAAATTGTTTATTACTTTCTTTTACATATGATTTAAACTTATCACATCTTTCTTTTTTTTCTTTTGACAAATCTGAATAATTAATTGTATAAGAAGCCTTGCATCCAATATTAAGGTAGCTTTTTCCTTTTTCAACTTTAGATCTATACCAATATGGTGTTCCCCAACTAGCGTTAGTAGATGTTTTTCCTCCCCAATTTGCACACACATGCACATCATTAGCAATAGCGTTATTATCAACAACATTTTTAGCATTCGCAATATAACTAGAATTAATCTTTTTTGAACTAACCACTTTGTACTCATTATTAACGCGAACATATCCAGTTAATTCAATCTTATTGTTGCCCTCATAAACCATCTTTACCTTCTTATTGCCACCCTCAATCTCTGACAATACTTTAGCACCGATTTTCTGAGTTTTAATTTTATATTCAACACCATCACATACTACTTTCTGTGTTAAGCCAGAACTGTTTTCCATAGCATTGACATCAAAAACATCCACTGAACTAACCATTATTGTAACCGCAACAATAACTGCGCACACTCGTTTTAATAATCTTTTCATTTTTACCGTCTCCTCTTTTTTCAATAATCACATTTTTGTTGGAAACAATAATCTCAATATTTAATTGTCTTATTTGGAAATATAATTGAGCATTGTAAAACCCGCGAGCCCAACGTCAGTTATTATATATATATATATACCGGCTGTCAAGTTTTTTGTATAGATAGCGTAAATATTTCCTTAAGGCCTTGTATTGTTGTTCTTTAAGTCAGAGTATTACTTTCACTAATGGTAGAATTATTAATTCCCTATACACAAATAGTTGTATTTCAAAATTACCAACATACTGTTCAAGACTCGCTCGCTAGTCTTCTACATATTCAAATAAATCTCCCGGCTGACACTCCAGCACTTTGCATATTGCATTCAAGGTCTCAAATCTGATACCCTTCATCTTGCCTGTTTTGAGATTAGAAAGATTAACATTTGACATATCTACCTTTTCAGCAAGTTCATTCAATGACATCTTCCTGTCTGCCATCATGCGATCTAATCTAATAATAATTGACATAAACATCATCCTCCTTTTCTCTATGCAATACTGTCACTGTCTTCCTGAAGTTTTACCCCATATGTAAATATCTCTGAAATGATACCGATAATAATACCAAGCCACCATATGAAAAGAGTTTTTGATGCAAAAACAAAATCAAAATCAATCTCCGCCGGTAAATCAGCATTTACCTTTCCCACAAATACTACCAATTCTGTTAATAAATCCGGTAAAACTGATGACAGAATTACAACCCCTGCTATAGCTTTGAGCTTATTTGTAATAGATGTAGTAAACGGTGTATCATTCTTTTTCACATCCCTGATTATCCAAATCAACAAAGAAAGAACAATACTTGAGGCTACTCCATAACAGAATTTTGTCAGATTGTCATTCCCTTCACCCCCGATAAAATCAAGCAGATACAAAATTGAGTAAACTACAGATGATATTAAAACTGCTATAGAACAAAAATACTCGATTTCAAGGTCCTTGTTCAACTTTTTAATTGCTTCTTTTTTCATAATAAAAATCCTCCCGTATAATTAATTATCAATTAAATCATTTAAAGTCGCGCTTTAATATTTTGTTTTGATAATTGAATTATACGAGAGGTTTTAAAGTTTGTCAATACATTTTTAAAGTTTTACTTTAAATTTTTATATTTTTCATTCTACACCTACTGGCCCAGACACATGTTCTAATCCACATACCGGACCTTTCTCCTCTTCAAGAACGCCTCAGCGTTCTTGCTGCGAAATGCGCCGGAGGCTTAGTTATAAACAAAATAAGACTGTCACACAAACATGTTCTTTCTTTACCATTGTTTGTGTAACAGTCTTACTTATTTGAGAATTATTCCTCATTTGAGAATTATCCCATGAGTTCTTTTATTACTTCCTTAACTGTTCTTATTTTATTCTCTTTTCCAACCTTTCCACCACAAAATAACAGTGCATTATCAATATCACCTTTTGCCGCATTAATCAATCTTTCTGTTATGCAGTATGGAATTTCTGTCGGATTACAGTGCCTCATACAGGCAAAACATTTCTTTGGCGTAAACTTTTCACCTACATTTACCTTTTGCATAAATAAATTATTTATCGCACGCCCCGGCATTCCAACAGGACTTTTGACAATTATCACATCCTCTTCCCTTGCACTTATGTAGGACTCCTTATATTCGTTTGAAGCATCACATTCTTCTGTGGTCACAAATCTTGTGGCCACCTGCACTCCTTGGACTCCAAGAGAAAATGCCTTCTCAACATCTTTTTTTTCACTTATTCCACCGGCAAGAATCACGGGAATTTTCTTTTTGTATTTTTCTGCATATTCTTTAACTATAGTAATAATGCCTTTAACATCATCATCAAAATTATTAATCTTTCCGGCTATTTCACCAGGTTTGAATCCCAGATGTCCTCCGGCCAGTGGCCCCTCAATAACAACCATATCTGCCGTGGTTCCATATCTCTTATCCCAGAGTTTCAAAAGAACCTTTGCTGATTTTTCACTGGAAACAATCGGTGCGATTTTTGTTTTAAATCCTTTTACATATTCCGGAAGTTCAGTTGGAACTCCGGCTCCTGATATAATCAGATCCGCTCCTGCCTTCGCCGCCTCAATTACTAATTCCTTATAATGATTGCATGCAACCATTATGTTGAACCCTATAACTCCTCTCGGTGCTATTTTTCTGGCTTTAGCCAGTTCCTTCTTAATTGCGCGAAGGTTTGCTTTTAGAGCATCCTCATAAAAATCCGGTTCCCTAAATCCAATCTGTGCTGCTGAAATAACACCTACACCACCTTCGCCTGCAACTGCTCCTGCAAGCTTTCCAAGTGAAATACCTATTCCCATTCCACCCTGGATTATTGGAATTTTTGCACATAAATCCCCTATTTTCAAAGCATCATAACTCATCTTTTTTTCTCCTGCTAGAAATTTCTGAATCTTATATATTTCAGTTTCTTACATATTCTGTTTATTACAGACTATATTATGTTAAATCCTGCCTTATTTTAGAATCTGTTTCTATTTTAGATCCTGCTTCCATTTTAGATTCTGCTTCCTTGATTCGATTAGTAATTTCTGAACCTTTCATATCTGTTTTTTGCAATTTCTAAACCTGAATAATTACTGCTCTCGTCAATAAATTCCACTAATGCACTGTCGATCTGTCTGACAACAGAATCCATATTCTCAACTGTATACCCTTCAGGTTCACCAAAAATCTTATCTATTACTTTCAAATCCAGAAGATCCGAAGATGTCATCTTCATTATTCCTGCTGCATCTGCTGCAAGCTTTGAATCTCTGAGAAGAATGCTGGCAAATCCTTCCGGACTTAGAATTGAATAAACTGAATTTTCGAGCATCCACACTTTGTCAGCAACAGCCATTGCAAGTGCTCCGCCGCTTCCTCCTTCGCCGATAACCAAAGAAACTATCGGCGTCTTTATTGCTGACATCTCGAAAAGATTTCTTGCAATTGCCTCACCCTGACCTCTCTGCTCTGCCTCTATTCCGCAAAATGCTCCCGGCGTATCAACCAGACAAATAACCGGTCTTCCAAACTTTTCTGCCTGCTTTATAAGTCGTAAAGCCTTCCTGTATCCGTCAGGATTTGGCATTCCAAAGTTTCTTCTTATATTTTCTTTTGTTGTATTTCCTTTTGCCTGGGCAACAACTGTTACCGGAATTCCATGGAATAATGCTATACCACCAATTACTGCCGAGTCATCCTTATAATATCTGTCACCGTGAAATTCGATAAAATTATCAAATAAACGCTCAATATAATCTTCGGCCACAGGTCTGTCATTTTTTCTTGAAATATTTACCCTGTCCCACGCTGTAAGCGAGCTGCCTCGCATTTTTCTGTAAACATTATCTGTGAGATTGTCCGGGTTTTCTTTTATTTCATTATCTGTGATATTTTCTGAGTTTTCTTTTATTTCAGTATCTGTAATATTTTCTGAGTTTTCTTTTATTTCAGTATCTGTATTTGCTTCCGAAGTCATTTTGAAATCAACTGTGATTTTATCAGCTGTCTTTGCTTCATTGTCACCCTTCAACTTCTTCCGCAAACTTAGACTGGATAAAGATTGCTCCCTATCCTGATCAATTTTCTGTTTAGAATGTATCTTCAAAATATCAGCAAGTGTCTGTTTCAAATCACCTCTCTCAACAATCTTATCTACAAATCCATGCTCCATGAGATACTCTGAACGCTGGAAGCCCTTTGGCAATCTTTCTCCAATTGTCTGCTCTATAACTCTTGGTCCCGCAAAGCCAATCAGAGCCTTTGGTTCTGCAAGAATTATATCTCCAAGCATTGCAAAACTTGCCGTCACTCCCCCTGTTGTAGGATCCGTGAGAACAGACACATAGAGATTTCCCGAATCGTGATGTTTCTTGAGAGCTGCAGATGTTTTTGCCATCTGCATAAGAGAGACAATTCCCTCCTGCATTCTTGCTCCTCCGGAACACGAGAAAATAATAACCGGAAGATTTTCTTTTGTAGCACGCTCAACCATGGAAGTTATTTTTTCTCCAACAATTCTTCCCATACTGGCCATCAGAAATCTTCCATCCATCACTCCGATTGCAGCCCTATATCCACCGATACTAATCTCACCGCAAATCACCGCTTCGTCTAATCCGGTTTTACTTCTCAACTCACTGACTTTCTCAACATATCCCGAAAATTCTATGGGATTAGTCACTTCCATCCCCTCAAACCAAGGAACAAAACTCCCCTTATCTTCTAACATCTCAATGCGGCGCTTTGCGTGAACTCTGAAGTATCCTCCACACTTTGGGCAAATATATCCTGCCTCTCTGACTGTCTTGGCAAGAACAACAGACTTACATTTTCGACATTGTCTAAGGAGTCCGTTTGGAACATCTTTTGATTTGTTAGCATGTGCCAGTCCTTCAACTTTTCTGTTTTTATTCACTAAATCATCTCTATTTTTATTTAAAAGCATTTGAAGTTTCAAGACTAATCCCTCCCTGATTTCTTTCTTTTCGTATGTAGTTATCTTTTTCCCTACAGATGATTTCTTTGATTTCTTTCTTTTCGTATGTAGTTATCTTTTTCCCCTACAGATGATTTCTTCGATTTCTTTCTTTTCGTATGTAGTTATCTTTTTTCCCCTACAGATGATTTCTTCGATTTCTTTCTTTTCGTATGTAGTTACCTTTTTTCCCCTACAGATGATTTCTTCGATTTCTTTCTTTTCGTATGTAGTTATCTTTTTTCCCCTACAGATGATTTCTTC
>JAEEGL013370585.1_pt1 | contig 29202 bp, 22 predicted proteins | sample 9134231 | NCBI WGS metagenome assembly JAEEGL01 (sample SAMN16246548, study PRJNA631951) | gut metagenome | biome: gut microbiome; feature: rumen; material: fiber-attached | host: Bos | place: Iran: Karaj | collected 2018-10 | reverse complement strand
TGGCAACTTTGGTCCCGAGATTTCCGAGACACTTCTGGCTAAGCACTTTGAAGGTCCCAAGATGTTCTGTGCAGCAGCAGAGGAAACCCAGGATAACCTGATTCAGGGCAGAGGCGATGCTTACTGCGGTATGCTGAACGCAAGCTACAACCTGGCACTTCGCAACACCAAGGCATGGATCCCCGAGTATCCCGTTGGTGATGCTGAGGACTGCGCTGATATGATCAATGAGTTCATCCCCATCGCAAAGGCTGCAGTAGCACTTGCTGATCTGAAGATCATTTCCTTTGGTCCGAGACCCATGAACTTCCTGGCTTGCAACGCACCCATCAAGCAGCTTTACAACCTGGGCGTTGAGATCGAGGAGAACTCCGAGCTGGATCTTTTCGAAGCATTCAACAATCATGCAGATGATCCCCGTATCCCCGACAAGGTTAAAGAGATGGAAGCAGAGCTTGGCGCAGGCAACAAGAAGCCGGGCATCCTTCCCAAGCTCGCACAGTATGAGCTGACCCTCCTTGACTGGATCGAGGCTCACAGAGGATATCGTAAATATGTAGCTATCGCAGGAAAGTGCTGGCCGGCATTCCAGACCCAGTTCGGCTTCGTTCCCTGCTACGTAAACAGCCGCCTTACCGGTATGGGCATACCCGTATCCTGCGAGGTTGATATCTACGGCTGTCTGTCCGAGTTCATCGGAACCGTTGTCAGCGATGACATCGTAACCCTTCTGGACATCAACAACTCCGTACCGAGAGATATGTATCAGGAGTCCATCAAGGGCCAGTTCGATTACAACTTCACCGATACCTTCATGGGATTCCACTGCGGCAATACCTGCTCCAAGAAGCTGGCAAGCTGCTCAATGGAGTATCAGCTCATCATGGCAAGAGCATTGCCTGAGGAAGTTACCCAGGGTACCCTGGAAGGCGACATCGCACCGGGCGACATCACCTTCTATCGTCTGCAGTCTACCGCTGACGGCATCCTTCGTGCTTATGTGGCAGAGGGCGAGGTTCTTCCTGTTGCAACCAAGTCCTTCGGTGGCATCGGCGTATTCGCGATTCCCGAGATGGGACGCTTCTATCGTCATTGGCTGATCGAGAAGAACTTCCCGCATCACGGAGCTGTTGCATTCGGTCACTTCGGAAAAGCGCTGTATGAAGTATTCAAATACATCGGCGTAGAGATCGATGAGATCGGCTTCAACCGTGCTAAGGGCGATCGTTATCCGGGAGAGAATCCCTTCGCATAAAAAACAGAATACGAAAAATCGGGGAGCGGCAACGCTCTCCGATTTGTCTGTTCAATAATCCATTTCGTTACAGGAGGTAGGTATGACCAACACAGAACTGAAGATCAAAGCAAATGCAGTCCGCAAGGGCATCATTGAAGGTGTGCACAGCGCTAAGGCGGGACATCCCGGCGGATCCTTATCCGCAGCAGATATGTTCACCTTCCTGTATTTTGAAGAGATGAATATCGACCCGAAGGATCCGAAGAAAGCAGATCGTGACAGATTCGTACTTTCCAAGGGACATACGGCACCGGGTCTGTATTCCGTTTTGGCAAACCGCGGATATTTCCCGGTTGAGGATTTAAAGACCTTAAGACATCTTGGCTCCTATCTGCAGGGACATCCCTGTATGCAGGAGACACCCGGCGTGGATATGAGCTCCGGTTCCCTGGGACAGGGCATTTCCGCAGCTGTTGGTATGGCGCTTGCAGCAAAGCTTGACGGTGCATCCTACAGAGTGTTCACTCTTTTGGGAGACGGAGAGATCCAGGAAGGCCAGGTATGGGAGGCTTCCATGTTTGCAGGTGCAAAGGGGCTGGATAACCTGGTAGTGATCGTAGATAACAACGGTCTGCAGATCGACGGAAGAGTTGAGGATGTTTGCTCCGTTTATCCTATTGCTGACAAATTCAAGGCTTTCAATTTCGAGACTGTTGAGATCGACGGACATGATTTCAATGAGATCAGAGAAGCAATGCAGACGGCACGCCAGACCAAGGGCAAACCCACGGCCATCATTATGAAGACCACCAAGGGTAAGGGCGTTTCCTTTATGGAAGATCAGGCCGGATGGCACGGCAAAGCACCCAACGACGAAGAGTTTGCCATTGCAATGGCAGATCTTGCAAAGATCGATGAGTCGCTGGCAACCGCCGAGTAAGTATCGGATCACACACAATATAAAGGAGACTAGGTTATGGCAGATATCAAAAAAATAGCAACACGTGAAAGCTACGGTAACGCCCTGGCTGAATGCGGAAAAGATTTCCCCAATCTGGTAGTTCTGGATGCAGACCTTGCAGGTGCTACCAAGACCGGAATTTTCAAAAAGGCATTTCCGGACAGACATATTGACTGCGGTATCGCAGAGTGTAACATGACAGGTATCGCTGCAGGTCTTGCTACCTGTGGTAAGATTCCCTTCATTTCTTCCTTCGCTATGTTTGCGGCAGGCAGAAACTTTGAGCAGGTAAGAAACTCCATCGGTTATCCCCACCTCAATGTAAAGATCGGTGCAACCCATGCAGGTATCACCGTAGGTGAGGACGGTGCAACCCACCAGTGTAATGAGGATGTGGCACTGATGCGTACCATTCCCGGTATGACCGTGATCGTTCCCTCCGATGATGTGGAGGCCAAGGCAGCTGTTCGTGCGGCACTGGAGTTTGAAGGCCCTGTTTACCTCAGATTCGGACGTGCGGCAGTTCCCGTGATCAACGACAGAGAGGATTACAAGTTTGAGATCGGCAAGGGCGTTGTGCTGAAGGAAGGCACCGACGTTACCCTCATTGCATCCGGTATCTGTGTAGATTCCGCACTGCAGGCAGCTGAGAAGCTGGCAGCAGACGGCATCAACGCTGAGGTTATTAATATCCACACCATCAAGCCTTTGGATGAGGAGCTGGTGATCGCTTCCGCAAAGAAGACGGGCAAGGTTGTAACCGTGGAAGAGCATTCCATCATCGGCGGACTGGGCGGCGCAGTATGCGAGACCCTTTCTGAGAAAGCACCCACTCCGGTGCTTCGCATCGGTGTAAACGACAGATTCGGTGAGTCCGGACCTGCAGGAGAGCTGGTTAAGAAGTATGGTCTTGACGGCGACGGCGTTTATGCAAAAGTGAAGGACTTTCTCAAATAAAGCGGCTATGAATGAGTCTCATATGACAGAGGATTAGTTTTTGCGGCCCTGCCCTATTTGCAGGGCCGTTCTTTGACTACAGATCATGGTGCTGTGCAGCTGCCGAATCTGCACCCCCCGGCTTAGTTCAAACATACGTTGCCCGCAGAAGCGGGCAGCCGAACTCACCGCCGGGGGGTCAGATCTCGTCAGCTCCACATAATTAAAGATCCGATAAGGAAAAAAACCAACAAATCAAATAGAATAGTGAATTGCAAGAATGCATCGTTAGGGTACAATAAATTGAGATCGGGATATTTTTTGATTCCGATATCATATGAATAAGCGAAAACAACGGGAGGTAAATATGGAGAAAAAGGAATGGATCGAAAGCGGTAAATGTGCCATCGGTATCGAGTTTGGTTCCACGAGAATTAAGACGGTGCTTACGGCTGCAGATGGCAGCGTCATCGCACAGGGCAGTCATACCTGGGAAAGTCATCTCATCGACGGCATCTGGACCTATGGAATGGATGAGATCCTGGATGGTCTGCAGGACAGCTACAGTGATATGGCAAAGGAAGTGGAAAGCAAGTTTGACCTTCCCCTGAAAAAGGTCAGCGCCATCGGTATTTCCGCCATGATGCACGGCTACCTTCCTTTTGATGCCCAGGGGAATCTTCTGACGGGCTTCCGTACCTGGCAAAATACCATGACGGGACAGGCAGCTGCAGAGCTTTCCGAACTGTTATCCTTTAATATTCCCCAGCGCTGGAGCATTGCCCATCTGTATCAGGCTCACTTAAATGGTGAGGCCCATGTAAAGGACATTGCATTTTTAACCACCCTGGCAGGCTTCATTCACTGGAAGCTGACGGGAGAAAAGGTGCTGGGTATCGGTGATGCCTCCGGTATGTTCCCCATCGATTCCGTAACCCGTGATTATGACGGAAAGATGCTGGAGCTGTTTAACGAAAAGATGCAGGGCGCAGGCTATCCCTGGACCCTTACGGATATTCTTCCCAAGGTGCTTTGTGCAGGAGATGCTGCAGGAACGCTGACAGATGAGGGAGCAAAGCTTTTGGATCCCAGCGGTAATCTGGAAGCAGGCGTTCTTCTCTGCCCGCCGGAGGGTGATGCGGGAACCGGAATGACAGCAACCAATTCCGTAGCAGTTCGCACCGGAAACGTATCCGCAGGTACCTCCGTATTTGCCATGGTAGTTCTGGAAAAGATGACCGAGAAGGTGCACGAAGAGATCGATATGGTAACCACTCCTGTGGGTGATCCCGTAGCCATGGTACACTGCAACAACTGTACCTCCGAGATCAACGCCTGGGCAGGCTTTTTGAAGGGCTTTTTGGAGGAAGCCGGAGCAGCTGCCGATATGAATATGGTTTATCGTGCCATCTTTGAAGGGGCACTGAAGGGCGCTCCGGACTGCGGCGGTTTGATGGGCTGCAACTATATCGCTGGAGAGCCTGTAACGGGCTTTGCCCAGGGCCGACCTTTGGTTTTGAGAAAACCGGATGCAGAGTTTTCCTTTGTAAACTTTGTCAGAATGCAGCTTATGAGTGCAGTTGCCACCTTGAAGCTTGGCATGGATATTTTAACGGAAGAGGAAAAGGTACCCATCGACAAGATGTTCGGACACGGCGGATATTTCAAGACTCCCGTTACCGGACAAAAGATCATGGCAGCGGCTCTTGGCGCTCCCGTCAGCGTTATGAAGACCGCCGGCGAAGGCGGCAGCTGGGGTATCGCAGTGCTGGCACTGTATGCAGCCTTCAGACAGGGCATTCTTTCCTATGACGGTCTTGCCAAAGATGCAACCCTTCCCTTGTATCTGGAGGATGTGATCATGAAGGGTCAGGAAGGCAGCACCATCGAGCCCGATGCAGAAGATGTGAAGGGCTTTGCAGCCTTTATGGAAAGCTACAAGCAGATGCTGAAGGTAGAAAAACTGGCAACAGAAGAATTTTAAGGGAGAGATAAGATGCTGGAAGAATTAAAACAGAAAGTATTTGAGGCCAATCTGGAGCTTCCTGCCAGAGGCCTTGTAACCTATACCTGGGGCAATGTCAGTGGTATTGACCGGGAGCAGGGGCTGGTTGTTATCAAGCCCAGCGGTGTGGATTATGACACCATGAAAGCAGAGGATATGGTGGTTGTGGATCTGGATGGTAACCGCGTAGAGGGAAAGTACAAACCCTCATCGGATACGCCTACCCATATTGAGCTGTATAAGAGATATGAAAAGATGGGCGGTATCGTACACACCCATTCTCCGGAAGCAACGGCTTGGGCCCAGGCCTGTCGCAGCATTCCCCTTTACGGCACCACCCATGCGGATTATTTTTACGGACCCATTCCCTGCACCAGATCCCTTACCATGCAGGAGATCAAGGAAGCCTATGAAAAGAACACGGGCCTTGTGATCATTGAGACCTTTGATCAGAAGGAACTGGAGCCCATGTACACGCCGGCGGTCCTTTGTGCCAACCACGGTCCCTTTACCTGGGGCAAGGATCCGGCACAGGCAGTTTATCATGCAGTGGTTTTGGAGGAAGTGGCTAAGATGGCCAGAAAAACAGAACTCATTGCACCGGATGTTAAGAGTGCACCGGACTATCTTCGGGATAAACATTTTTACAGAAAGCACGGCGCCAATGCCTACTACGGACAGGGCTGAGCATGAAAGAGTATCCGTTTTTATATGAAACCCACCTGCATACCTCTCAGGCCAGTGCCTGTGCCAGAAGTGCCGGGTATGAGATGGCAGAAGCAGCAAAAGCCTTTGGCTATACCGGGATCGTTGTCACCGATCATAACTGGGGAGGAAATACCTGTATCCCAAGAAGCCTTCCCTGGACGGAGTGGGTGGATGCTTTTGCAAAGGGCTATTATGATGCCAGAGAGCAGGGAGATAAGATCGGGTTGGATGTATTCTGGGGATATGAAGCAGGATACAACGGCACGGAGTTTTTGATCTTCGGAACCACCCCGGAATGGATGCGATCCCATCCCGAGCTTCGAGATGCCACCGTAGAGGAGCAGTTTCATATCGTTCATAAGGGCGGCGGCATCGTAGTACATGCCCACCCCTACCGGGAGGAGTACTATATTCCTGAGATCCGGCTGTTTCCTAAGTATGTGGATGCGGTTGAGGCCATCAATGCCACCCATTCCTGTCATAAGAGCCAGGCCCACAATGATCCGAAGTTTGATGAGAGGGCCATTGCCTATGCCAGAAAGCATAAGCTCCCCATGACGGCGGGATCCGATATCCACAGCACGAATCTCTTCGGAGGAGGCATGGCCTTTCGGGAAAAGCTTCGGGACGGCAAAGAGCTGTGCGATGCCATCTTGGGCAACGGAGACTACCTTCTGACCAACGGGGATGCCTGGTTTGACAGACAGGGAAATCCCATTTGAGAATAAGCAAAACAAAAGCGCGCCTTCAAGCAAAAGGCGCGTTTTTTTGGTAGGCAAAAGGGAGGGATTGGGTGTATAATAGAACCTGACGTGACGTTATGTGCTAAAAGATGAAAACGATGTTTTCATAGAACTGTATAAGGGAGAAAAAACATGAAATTACAACCCATCATCAAAAGCCTGCTGGAAACAGATATGTATAAATTCAGCATGGGACAGGCGATCTATCATCAGTTCTCGGATTATAAGACCACCTGGACCTTCAAATGCCGGAATACGGATGTGTATTTTACGGAGGAAATGGTAGAGGAGGTAAAGGAACAGATCAAAGCTTACTGCGACCTTCGTTTTACGGAGGAGGAGCTGGAGTATCTGAACTCCATCAAATGGATCAAGGGCTCCTACATTGATTTCCTCAGACTCTGGAAGCCCAGATTTGCGGACTTTACCATTTCGGATGACGCCACCTGCGGACTTTTGATCGAGACCAAGGGTACCTGGCTGAACACCTCCATGTATGAGATTCCGACCCTGGCCATTGTCAATGAAGTGTTCTTCAGGATGCGTCACAACTACGACGATCTCATCGTAAGCTTTGAGAAAAAGCTGGATGAGAAGATCGCAAAGCTGGCAGACAAAACCTTTGTCATCGGATCCTTCAGTGAGTTCGGACTCAGACGTCGTCTTTCCGGTGAAGCACAGGAGATGGCTATCAAAAAGTTAGCAGATGCTAACTTAGGAGACTCCAAATTCGTAGGTACCTCCAATGTGTATCTGGCAAAGGAGTTCGGCGTAACGCCTGTGGGAACCATGGCCCATGAATGGATCATGTGTGTGGGACAGGGCAATCACAAGCATAACCCGGCTTACTCCAACTGGTATGCACTGGATGCCTGGGTCAAGGAATACGGAGTGTTAAACGGAACCGCCCTGACAGATGCCATTACCACAGACTGCTTCCTTCGGGATTTCCAGCTCACCTATGCAACCCTGTTTTCCGGCGTGCGGCATGATTCCGGAGATCCCATTGCCTGGGGCGAGAAGATGATCGACCACTATGAGGAGCTGGGACTGGATCCTACCTTGAAGACTCTGCTGTTTTCAGACAGCCTGAACTTTGAGAAGGCATCTGAGATCTATGCACACTTTAAGGGCAGGGCAAGAGTGGCCTTCGGAATCGGCACCTACATTGCCAATGATACCGACGTGGAGCCTTTGAACATCGTTATGAAGACCACGGCCTGCAACGGTATGGATGTGGCCAAGATCTCCGATATCCAGGGCAAGGGAATGTGCAAGAATCCCGCTTATGAGGAATACCTTTTGCGTTGCATCCGTTGGAGGATGGATCTTTCCAACCGCATTGCAAAAGAAGATAAATAAATTTATTTAATGAAAAAAGTTAGCAGGGGGTAACTATGGCAAAGCTGGTGATCAATGAAACAAACAAGCTCTCCACCATCGCACCGGAGATCTACGGACATTTTTCCGAGCATTTGGGCAGATGCATTTACGAAGGACTTTTCGTGGGAGAGGATTCCGATATTCCCAATGTCAACGGGATGCGGAAGGATGTAGTAGAGGCGCTGAAGGAAATCAAGGTACCTGTGCTTCGCTGGCCCGGAGGCTGCTTTGCAGATGAGTACCATTGGATGGACGGCATCGGCAAAAAAGAGGAGCGCAAGAAGATGATCAACACCCACTGGGGTGGGGTGGTAGAGGACAACAGCTTCGGAACCCACGAGTATATGGAGCTTTGCTCCCAGCTGGGATGTAAGACCTACGTAAACGGCAACCTGGGCAGCGGCACTGTTCGGGAGATGAGCGAGTGGGTAGAGTATATGACCTTTGACGGCGTATCCCCCATGGCAGATCTTCGGACCGCAAACGGTCACAGGGAGCCCTGGAAGCTGGACTATTTTGCAGTGGGCAATGAGAACTGGGGCTGCGGTGGCAATATGAGAGCCGAATACTATGGCAACGAGTACCGCAGATACCAGACCTATATCAGACAGTTCCAAAAGGATCACACAGTGCAGAAGATTGCCTGCGGTCCCAATACCGATGACTATGACTGGACCGATGAGGTCCTTGACACCTGCTTTGATCATGCTCAGCCTCAAATGCATGGGTTTATGGATCTTTTGTCCATGCACTACTATGTATTCCCGGACGGCTGGGACAACAAGGGCAGCAGCACAGAGTATGATGAGAGACTCTGGTATCTGACCATGAACAAAGCTTACTATATGGATGAGCTGATCCGCCGTCACAGCGGCGTTATGGATAAATACGATCCCAAGAAGCAGATCGGTCTTGCAGTGGATGAGTGGGGCTGCTGGTATGAAGTAGAGCCCGGCACCAATCCCGGCTTTTTGTATCAGCAATCTACCATGAGAGATGCGCTGGTAGCAGGTGCCACCCTGGATATCTTCAACAAGCATGCAGACAGAGTGAAGATGGCCTGCATCGCCCAGACCATTAACGTACTCCAGGCAGTGATCCTGACGGATGGGGAAAAGATGATAAAGACCCCCACCTACGACGTATTCCATATGTATCGTTATCATCAGGGAGCATCTTTATTGGAAAGCGCCGTAACCGGAAGCCGGGACATCGGACCTGAGGATAGCAAAGTGCCTCAGATCACGGAATCTGTTTCCGAAAAGGACGGCGTCATCACCGTAACCGTAAACAACCTTTCCATGACCGAGGGTGCAGAGTTTTCACTTTCCTTCAGTGAGGATAAAACCTATGAGGTGGTTGAGGCCAGGATCCTGGTAAGCGGCGATGTTCACGATCACAACACCTTCGATGCACCGGATGTGGTAAGGGAGAAGGATTATGACGGATACAAGGCTGAGGGAAAAGGCTTTGTACTGGAGCTTCCGGCAGCATCGGTTGTAATGATGCGGTTTCGCTAAGCTATGAGCGATATCGACAAAAAAGATCAACGGATCTGCAAAAAATGCCTTCTTCGGGATTTTGATGAGGCAGCCTATGAGGAGCAGATCCGGAGGTTTATCGAAAAGCTTTCCCCGGGGGATAGGGTAAGCCATGAGGAATATGAAAAAAGGCTCCTGGTCTGTCAAAGCTGTGAAAGCCTTGTGACGGGAACCTGCATGAAATGCGGATGCTATGTAGAACTGCGGGCGGCGGGGAAAAACAGCCGCTGCCCCGCTAAAAAATGGTAATCGTATCAAATCAGATAGAGGGGAAAGTTCAGGGGAAGTAGTTGAATCTATCCGAGGGAAAAACAAAAATCGGGAGGTTACTACCATGAAGAACTGGAAACTCAGTCTCAAAATTTCTGTTGTACTGTCTGCCGTTACGGCAATCTGTTTGACAGTGATGTTTCTCTTATCCAATCACAACATGACAGCGGATTCCATCATGAAGGTGGCCCAGGAGAACAGCGAAAACGCCAAGCAGATCAACGATATCATCGTCCGGTTCCAGAGCTGAGTCATAAAGAACTGAATAAAACTTGCAAAACTGTGCATTTTTCTCAGAATGCACAGTTTTGTTTTTGGAAAAAAACAGGCCATTCATAAAGATGCACAAAAGGAGAGGGAAATTGTTTGTGAAATTTATTCAATTTGTCCATGATTTTCGAAAAATTACGCTTTTTTATGGTGAAAATCATTCACTTTGACGAACCTTTGTGCTATAATTCTGTTAATCGGTGTTTTTTCGGCACCGTTAATAAATGGGTAAGGGGTGACAGACTTGAAGATCAAAAAAGAGATGATCGCCATGCTGCTTGCAGGTGGTCAGGGATCGAGACTTGGGGTTTTGACTGCTAAGGTTGCTAAGCCGGCAGTTTCCTTCGGCGGCAAATATCGAATCATCGATTTTCCGCTTTCCAACTGTATCAATTCCGGAGTGGACACGGTAGGTGTTTTGACACAGTACCAGCCGCTTCGCCTGAATACGCATATCGGTATCGGTATTCCCTGGGATCTGGACCGGAATGTGGGCGGTGTTTCAGTTCTGCCTCCTTATGAGAAGAGTGAGGATACGGAGTGGTACACCGGTACTGCCAATGCAATTTATCAGAATATTGAGTTTATGGACACCTATAATCCGGACTATGTATTGATCCTTTCCGGCGATCATATTTATAAGATGGATTATGAGGTTATGCTGGATTATCACAAGGCAAAAGGCGCCGAGGTGACACTGGCTGCTATGCCCGTTCCCATGGAAGAGGCAAAACGTTTTGGTATCCTGGTTACGGATGACGATCGCAGGATCACCGAATTCCAGGAAAAACCGGAGCATCCCAACAGCAACCTGGCCAGTATGGGTATTTATATCTTTAACTGGGCCACTTTGAAGGAAGCTTTGATCGCCAATGCAACCCAGCCGGGTCTTGACTTTGGTAAGCACGTGATCCCCTACTGCCATGATAAGGGTTCACCCTGCTTTGCTTATGAGTTCAACGGCTACTGGAAGGATGTAGGAACCCTGAATTCCTATTGGGAAGCCAATATGGAGCTCATCGATATCGTTCCGGAGTTCAATCTGTATGAAGAGTACTGGAAGATCTACACCAAGTCCGATACCCTTCCGCCTCAGTATATCTCCGCTGAGTCCGAGATTGAAAAGTGTATCATCGGTGAAGGCGCGCAGATCTACGGCAAGGTTTATAACTCCGTTATCGGCTGCGGCGTAACCATTGGCGCAGACACAGTGGTAAGAGATTCCATCATTATGAATGAGGCTGAGATCGGTAAAAATTGTGAGATTAACAAGGCCATCATTGCAGAGAATGCCTGCATCGGGGATGAGGTAAAGCTGGGTGTCGGCGAGGAAGCAGACAACGATACGGCACCTCATATTTACAACCATGGTCTTGTGACTGTGGGTGAAAAATCCGTGATCCCGAATGGTATCAGCGTCGGAAAGAACTCCGTAGTTTCCGGTATCACCGAGCTTTCCGATTATCCGGACGGAAATCTTCCGAGCGGAAAGACTTTGATCAAGGAGGGTGAGCAGGTATGAGAGCGATCGGTATTATTTTAGCAGGTGGTAACAATCACAGGATGCGGGAGCTTTCCCAGAAGCGTGCCATTGCAGCCATGCCCATTGCCGGCAGTTACCGCAGTATAGATTTTGCACTGTCCAACATGACCAATTCCAGAATTCAGAGAGTGGCAGTGCTGTCCCAGTACAATGCAAAGAGCTTGAATGAGCATCTTTCCTCTTCCAAGTGGTGGGACTTCGGCCGTAAGCAGGGTGGACTTTCCGTATTTACCCCTACGGTAACCAATGACAATAATTCCTGGTTCAGAGGTACGGCAGATGCCATTTATCAGAACCTGGACTTTTTGAAGGAATCCCATGAGCCCTACGTAGTGATCGCTTCCGGCGATTGCATCTACAAGATGGACTACAACAAGGTGCTGGAGTATCACATCGCAAAGAAAGCGGATATCACCGTTGTTTGCAAGGATATGCCCGCCAGCGAGAATGTAGATCGCTACGGTATTCTGAAGATGAATGAAGAGAGCCGCATCGAGGAGTTTGAGGAGAAGCCCATCGTAGCCAACTCCAACACCATCTCCTGCGGTATCTATGTGATCCGCCGCCGTCAGCTCATTGAGCTGATTGAGAAGGTTTCCGAGGACGGCCAGTACGATTTCGTAAAGGATATCCTGATCCGTTACAAGAACCTTAAGAGGATCTTCGGTTACAAGATCCAGTCCTACTGGAAGAACATCGCTTCCGTGGAGGATTACTTCGCAGCCAACATGGACTTCTTAAAGCCCGAGATTCGCGATTACTTCTTCCGCAGCTATCCGGACATTTACTCCAAGGTGGATGATCTTCCTCCGGCTAAGTACAATGTGGGAGCCAAGATCCGCAACAGCCTGATCTCCTCCGGCAGCATTGTAAACGGCGCTGTGGAGAATTCCGTAGTATTCAAGGGGGCATTTGTGGGAAATAACTGCACCATTAAGAATTCCATCATTTTGAATGATGTGTATATCGGAGACAATACCTACATTGAGAACTGTATCGTAGAGAGCCACGATACCATCCGCGCCAACTCCTATCACAAGGGAGAGGGTGAAGTGAAGATCGTAGTGGAGAAGAATGATAGGTTTGTGATCTGATGATAACAGGGGAACAAATATGAGACCGTCGTAAGCTCGCTTACGGACGGGCGAAATATTTAGTGACCCGCCGCAATCATGAGGAAAAAAGCGAGACGAGCGATAGCGAGTTGAGCGATTTCCGAATGGTTGCAGAATCGCGAGAGTGCGAAGCACGGAGCGATTCGTGTTATCATCAGAAAAAAATTGTCAACCAGGGGTGGTTACGAAAAAACCGTTCTGCATCAGGCAGCGCGGTTTTTTCATACATAAAAAACTACTTTTTCGCCGCCACAAGATATGGTATAATGTATCTGTATGTTTGCAAGTTTTTGTGGCTTGCAGAAAAGGTTATGCCCAAAAAGAGTTGGGGGTCAATATGCTGGAAACAGAAAAGATCGGTCTTTCCAAAGAGGAGTTTTTGGAGACCGGAGGAAATGAAGTACTTGGGGAAGATCTTTCGGCCATCAGTGTCAGGGATATTCCCTTTGACAGATTAAAACAGGGAAGGGTGGTAGTCACGGGAGCAACGGGGCTTGTGGGCTCTGTGCTGGTACGAACCCTGGCCTATTTAAACCGTGTGCTGGAGCTTGGCATGCAGATCATTTTAATGGTCCGTTCCATGGACAAGACCAGAAGGATCTTCGGGGAACTTTTGGAGCGTGAGGATCTGATGGTGGTTTGCCAGGATATTACGGATCCGGCAGCCATTGAGGGCGGCGTGGATTTCATTTTGCACTGTGCCTCTGCAACCGCCTCCAAAACCTTTGTGACCCAGCCCGTTGAGACTTTGGAGGTAGCTATCCGGGGAACGGAAAATCTTCTGAAGCTGGCCCGGGAAAAGAAGATTAAGAGCATGGTCTATCTGTCCTCCATGGAAGCCTTCGGGATTACAGATCCGAGTCTTTCCAGAGTACGGGAAGAGGATCTGGGATATATCGATATTACCAATGTCAGGAGCTGCTATTCGGAAGGAAAGCGGATCTGCGAGCTGCTCTGTGCCTGCTATGCCCATGAATACGGCGTTCCGGTAAAGGCGGCACGTCTTGCCCAGACCTTCGGTGCCGGGGTAGATAAAAGCGAGGGCAGGGTTTTTGCCCAGTTCTTAAAGAGCGCCATGGCGGGAGAGGATATCGTACTTCATACCAAGGGAGAATCCTTCGGAAACTATTGCTACACAGCGGATGCAGTGGCGGGTATTTTAACCATTCTCCTATCCGGTGAGCATTCCAATGTCTATACGGTGGTAAATCCTGCCACCACCACCAGGATTCGGGATATGGCCGAGATGGTGGCACGGGAGTTTTCCGACGGCAGATCCAAGGTGGTCTTTGACATTCCTGCGGATCGTCTGACCTTCGGCTATGCACCGGATGTCACCACCCATCTTTGCGCCGATAAGCTTATGGCCCTGGGTTGGGAGCCGGAATATGACCTGGTGAATATGTACAAGCGGTTGAAAAAGAGTTGGGAGATCGTATGAGCGTTTCACTGATCTGGATCTGCGAGGATCCCTTCAAAAAATACAGAAAAGAAACCATGTCCTGCATCCTAGAGCAAAGCAGCAGCCTTTCAGAGCCTTTGGAAATCCTTTGCTACGGAGCAGATGAGAGCCGGCAAAAGGAGATCACGGAAGGGATCGAAAAGGCCGGTGCAAAGGTGCAGGCAAGCTTTTATCCCATGCCGGAGGGCTCTTTGTTTGAGGAAGCAGGCCAAAGGCATACCAACAGGCCGGATCTGGTTTATGCGGATGCGGCCGAAAAAGTGTCCGGGGATTGGGTAACCATGCTTTATGACGGGGACACCCTTTCCGCAGGCATGCTGTCTTCTGTGGAGCAGCACGCAAAGGAGCATCCGGACATTCGCATCCAGTTTTCCAAAAAGCAGCCCCTGATCTGTTTTTGTCTTTCCCGGGATCCGGATACCGTAGCAGGAAGCATGGCGAAGAATGCGGTGAAAGCCAGAGCCACTTCTGTTACAAAGGTCTTTGATTACCCAATCGTCAATACCACCATCGAAACCGAGCCTGCAAAACGGCCGGAGCTGTTTCCCTTTATTCTGGGGGGCACCTTTTTGAAAAAAGAATGTTTTACAAAGGATGCCCTGGAAAACGGAGCAGGTTTTGATTCGGAGCTTAAATTTTTCCTGGAGCTTTGCAGAGGGGAAGAGAGAATCTTATTCCTGGGAGATCAGGAATATAAGAGCCGGGTAGCCTACGACGGCGATATTGTCTTTTACAGACGGCTGTATCAGGAAGAGTTCTATATGGATTCTCTTCAGAAGTTCTGGATCCCCTATCTGAAACAGCTGAAGGCAGAGGGTGGGATCCCTGAGTTTATCCAGTACTATGCAGTCTTTTCCCTTCGCAATCGTTTCTCCGGAAACCGTAACAACAAAAACAAGCATGTCATCGAAGGGCGGGAGGATGATTTCTTTGCCCTTGTAACCGAGGAGCTTTCCCTGCTGGAGGATCGGGTGATCCTGAATGAAAAGCAGGTGGGAGACTGCCGCATCGGCAAGGACCTGCAGTGGCTGTTCGGACTTATAAAGCACGGCCCCGAGTATCATTTCACCATTCAGGGAGATGAAAAGGAAGGGTATTTCGGTGACGGCGGCGTAAAGATCGATCCCGTGGCGGAGCTTCGCTGCGAGATCCAGACCATGGATCCTAATGGCGGCGGCCTGGAGATTGACGGCAGGATCGACAACGTGCTCTTTTCCATGGCGGAGCGGATCTTCCTTCGGTACGGGAACGAGGAGTATGAGCCTGTCTATAATGAGCGCTACGCACTAAAAAAATACTTCGGCATTTCCCTCATGAAGGATCATTGCTTCCATCTGACCATTCCGACCCTTTCGGAAAAGAAGACGGATCTGTTTTGCATCGCTGTCATCGGGGGAAAAGAGTATGAGATCGAGTTTGGCTATGCCTCTCATTTTTCCCGCATGAGTCCCAACTTTAAAAACAGCTACTGGGCTTTTACCTCGGGCAAAAAATTTTTGATGCGGAAAAAAAGAGGGGGCCTTACCATTCAAAAGGCCATGCAGCCCCGCATTATGTGGCAGGAATTTTTGCTCTTTTTGAATATGCTGTTTGTGCAGGATAAGAGGGCTAAGATCTTTATTCTGATCCGGGCGGCCTTCTTTGTTACCAGACCCTTTATCAAGCGCCGTCCCATTTGGCTGTATCTGGATAAGATCTATAAGGGGGGAGATAGTGCAGAGTATCTGTACCGCTATGCGGCGGCCCAAAAGGACGGGTTTTCCCATTACTATCTCATTGATGAAAAGACCTCGGACTACAAGCGTCTGGTGGCAGATGGTTATAAGCCCCTGGTGCGGGGAACGGTTTTGCACAGACTGATCTTTCTTATGGCGGATATGGTGGTTATTTCCAACTCCACGGTATTTAGCTTTAACAGCTTTGGACAGATCAATTCCAGCTATATCCGGGACCTTCCCAATTTCCATTGCTGCTGCGTTCAGCACGGTATGAGCGTCCAGAAGATCGCAGTGGCCCAGAACCGTCTGCGGGATAAAACAGAGCTGTATTTCTGTGCATCCAAGTATGAGTTTGACAACCTGCTGCGCCCTGTCTATGACTACGAAGGCTATGACATTTTGAAGCTCACGGGTGTACCCAGATACGATGGATTAAAGAACAGGGATCAGAAGCAGATTTTGATCTCCCCCACCTGGAGAATGCAGAGTGCGGTTCCCGTCCGTGGAAGCGAAGGATACCAGAGAGATTACAATCCGCTGTTTAAGGAAAGCGCCTACTTTAAGGTTTATAATTCCCTCATCAACGATGAAAGGCTTATTGCGGCGGCAAAGGAATACGGCTATCGCATCAAGTATGTGCTCCATCCCATTGTCAGCTCCCAGGGCAGGGATTTTCAGAAAAACGACTATGTGGATATCATCCCTTCCGTGGGAGATATGAGCTATGAAAAGCTGTTTTGCGAATCCTCTTTGATGGTAACGGATTTTTCCGGTGTGCAGTTTGACTTTGCCTATATGAGAAAGCCCGTGGTGTATCTGCACCACAACAGCATTCCCGAGCACTATGAGGAGGGCAGCTTTTTCTACGATACCATGGGCTTCGGTGAGATCTGCAGGGACAATGACAGCTTAGTGGATCTGCTCATCGACTATATGAAAAACGGCTGCAGGATGAAAGAGCAATACAAGCAGCGGGCAGACGACTTTTTCTATTACAACGATGATCATAACTGTGAGAGGATCTATCAGGAGATGCTGGCTTACCAGAAAAAGGTGGGCATCACAAAGTAAGGACGGAAGAAAAAATGTATCTGATCGTGGGCCTGGGAAATCCGGGCAGACAATATGAACATACCAAGCACAACTGCGGCTTTGATGCCTTAGATGAGGTGGCGGATAAGCTGAAAATCTCCATTTCCTCCAAGGAGCATAAGGCCCTGGTGGGAAAGGGCTACGCCTTCGGAGAAAAGGTGCTTTTGGCAAAGCCCCAAACCTTTATGAATCTAAGCGGAGAAAGTGTTTTAGCCCTTTGCTCCTACTATAAGATCGATCCTGAAACCCAGCTCATTGTGCTCTATGATGATATCGATCTTTCACCGGGACAGCTTCGGATCCGGAAAAACGGAAGCCCCGGGGGCCACAACGGCATGAAGAATATCACGGCCCTGCTAGGGACCAGGGAATTTACCAGGATCCGCATCGGTGTAGGTGCAAAGCCTGCCGGAAGGGATCTGGCGGACTATGTCCTCAGCCACTTTTCCCCGGAGGACAGACAGCTTTTGGACGAGGCCTTTTCCCAGGCAGCGGATGCGGTACTTCAGATCCTTCAGGGGGATCTAAACGGTGCCATGAATCAGTACAACAAAAAGAAAAAACAACAGGAAGATCCGGATGCACATTTTGACTCAAGCTCTTAAGGAGCTGGCATTTTTTGAGGATGCCGAAAGAAAACTGCATAAGAAGGAAACAGTTTCCGTAACAGGGCTTTCCGATGCACAAAAGGCCCACATGACGGCGGCCCTTTCCGAGCCCTATCAGAGCCGCATTTTTCTGACCCATAACCAGATCGCGGCCAGGCAGATGTATGAGGATCTGAGCTTTTTCGATCCCAATGTCTGCTACTTGGAGGCCAAGGATTATATCTTTTTCCAGGCGGACTTAAGGGGCCAGGATATGCTCAGGGAGCGGATGAAGTGTTTTCGCAGAATCCTGGAGGGTCAGCCCATTACCGTGGTTACCACCGTTGATGCCCTGATGATGCCGGTGCAGCCCTTAGAGCTGATGCTGGAGCATATCTTTTCCGTTTCCGTAGGAAGCATTGTGGAGGAGGAAGCGGCTGCCAAAAAGCTGGTGCGCATGGGCTATGAAAGATGCTACCAGGCCCAGGAGCCGGGGCAGTTTTCCATTCGCGGCGGCATTCTGGATGTCTTCGATATGACAGGGGAAAACCCTGTGAGGATCGAGCTTTGGGGAGATGAGGTAGAGAGCATTCGGTATTTTGATGTCTTTTCCCAAAGGTCCATTGAAAATATCAAACAGATCACCATCTTTCCCGCCACGGAGCTGATCCTCACAAAGGAGCAAAAAAGCCAGGGAATTCGCGCCATACTGGAGGAGGCCGAGAAGCAGTCAAAGCTTCTTCGGGCGCAGGAGAAGCGGGCAGAGAGCAGTCAGATCTTAAAGATCGCCCAGGGACTTAAGGAGCAGATCGAGCAGTTTGGCGTCCTTGCCAATCTGGACAGCTACATGGGATATTTTTGTCCGGAGCTGACGGATTTTCTTTCTCTCTTTTCAGACCGGGAGCTTCTGGTGATCCAGGATGAGCCGGCCAGACTTTCCGAGCATTTGCGGGCCATTGAGCTGGAGTACCATGACAGCATGATGGGACGTCTGGAAAAGGGCATGATCCTGCCGGGACAGGCGGGGCTTTTATATGATGAAAAACGGATTATGGCCCTGATGGAAAAAAAGCGCACCCTGATGCTTTCCACTTTGGATCTGTCCCATGCAAAAAGCAGTAAGATAACCACCTACCGGGTAGACGGACGGGGGATCGGATCCTTCCATTCCAGCTTTGAGGTGCTGGTAAAGGATCTGAAGACCTACGCTAAAAACAAGTACCGGATCCTGGTGCTATCCCCTTCCCATACCAGAGCCCAGAGACTTGCCAAGGATCTTTTTGACGAGGGCCTTACAGCTTACTACAAGCAGGAACAGCACCTTCCTCAAAAGGGCGAGGTAATGGTTTCCAGAGCATCCCTTACCAAGGGCTTTGAGTATCCGGGCATCGGCCTTGTGGTCATCACGGAAGGAGATATCTTCGGAAACCGCCAGAAGAAGCAGCGCACCAAGAAGCGCTATGAAGGGGAAAAGCTGCGCTCCCTGGATCAGCTGAAGGTGGGAGATTATGTGGTCCATGAGGATCACGGCGTAGGTGTCTATCGCGGCATCGAAAAGATCGAGCGGTCCGGAGTAACCAAGGACTATATGAAGGTGGAGTACGCCGACGGCGGAAACCTTTATGTGGCGGCCACCGGGTTCCACGCCATTATGAAATATGCGGCGGCGGATACGGATAAAAAACCCAAGGTCAACAAGCTGGGCACCCAGGAGTGGAAAAAGACCACCACCCGGGTAAAGGCAGCGGTGGAGCTGGTTGCCAAGGATCTGGTGGCACTGTATGCGGCCAGAAACCAGAAGCGCGGCTTTGAATTTGAAAAAGACACCGTTTGGCAGAAGGAGTTTGAGGAGATGTTTCCCTATGAGGAGACACGGGATCAGCTGGAAGCCATCGAAGCCACCAAGAAGGATATGGAAGCCCCCAAGATCATGGATCGTCTGGTTTGCGGGGACGTGGGCTTCGGAAAAACGGAGATCGCCATTCGGGCAGCCTTTAAGGCAGTACAGGATGAAAAGCAGGTAGCCATTTTGGTACCTACCACGGTACTGGCCCAGCAGCACTATGAAACCTTTACCCAGAGAATGAAGGATTTTCCCGTGACAGTGGGGCAGCTGTCCCGTTTCCAGACTCCTTCGGAAAATAAGAAAACCATCGAGGGGCTGAAAAAGGGAACCGTAGATATTGTCATCGGCACTCACAGGCTGTTGTCCAAGGATGTGCAGTTTAAGGATCTGGGACTTTTGGTGGTGGATGAGGAGCAGCGCTTCGGCGTTACCCATAAGGAAAAGATCAAGATCCTGAAGGATACGGTGGATGTACTCACCCTTTCCGCAACTCCCATTCCCAGAACCCTGCATATGAGCCTTTCCGGCATCCGGGATCTCAGCGTTTTGGAGGAGCCTCCCGTAGATCGTATGCCCATTCAGACCTTTGTCATGGAGGAAAACGAGGAGATGGTCCGAGAGGCCATCACCAGGGAGATTGCCAGGGGGGGACAGGTTTACTACGTACACAACCGAACCGCTACCATTGCAGAGGCGGCCCATCGCATCAATGAGCTGGTACCCGATGCTCAGGTGGCCTTTGCCCACGGCAAGATGAAGGTATCGGAGCTGGAGCGGATCATGATCGACTTTGTCCAGGGACAGATCGATGTACTGGTTTCCACCACCATCATCGAAACAGGATTGGACATTCCCAATGTCAATACCCTCATCGTTCACGATTCCGACCAGATGGGGCTTTCCCAGCTTTATCAGCTGCGAGGACGTGTGGGAAGATCCAACCGCTCGGCTTATGCATTTTTGCTTTATCGAAGGGACAAGCTGCTTCGGGAGGTGGCGGAAAAAAGACTGGCCGCCATTCGGGAGTTTACGGAGCTTGGCAGCGGGATTCGCATCGCCATGCGGGATCTGGAGATCCGTGGGGCAGGTACCATGCTGGGAAAGGCCCAGCACGGACATCTGGAAGCCGTAGGATATGATATGTACGTAAAGCTCTTATCGGAAGCCGTGAAGGTGGAAAAGGGCGAGAGCAAGGAGACTGAGATCGAAACCCAGGCGGATCTGGATGTTGACGCATACATTCCGGACAGTTATATTGTCAATGAAGCACAGAAGCTGGACATCTACAAGCGTATCGCCGCCATTGAGAGCAAAGAGGAAAGCGATGAGATGCATATGGAGCTGCAGGACCGCTTCGGAAAGGTGCCAAAGCAGGTGGAGTATCTGCTTCGCATCGCCGTTTTGAGGCAGCAGGTTCGATCCCTCTATGTATTGGAGATTTCCGGCCGGAAGGACAAGCTGACCTTTTACATGCATCCCCGGGCGGATATCCGGGTGGAAAATATCGGCTATGTCATCGACGCCTTTGGCGGGGATCTGAAGCTTGTAACAGGCCAAAGACCGGCCTTTGTGCTGGAGCTTACCCCCAAGGAAATTCCTTCCTATGATGAGGAGCAGCTGCTTTCATCGGCGGAAGAACTTGCAAAGCAGATGCGAATGCGGTTATTATAATGAAGTTTGTAAGGAGCAAGTGGAGAGGAGCTAATTCATGAGAACAGGTTATGAAACAATGTCCCAGCAGGAGAGAGCGGAGGAGAGAAAGAAAGCCCTTCGCCGTGAGCGGATTGCGAGAATGCGCCGGGAAAAACAGCGCAGGGAGCGGATCAAAAAGCTCATCGCCTTCGGCATTCCCGTGTTGGCGGCAGTGGTCATCCTGGTGATCGCTTTAACGGAAATGAAGGGCGTGGGGATTTTTACAAGAGCCGCCAAGAAACGGCAGGAGAAATGGGCTGAGCAGGATGCCCATGAAGCCCTGATGGCGGAGATTCGAGACCTTCCTACGGCGGCGGGCTTTGATGTTACCACCATGAAGGTTATGACGGAAGAGGAAAACGCTTCCTTTTTGGCAGTGGGACAGCCGGAAGCAGCACTTTTGGCAGATGTAGGCCAGATGGCAGAGCTTCGGAAAATGGAGGAAGAGGCCACCAGCGGCATTTTAGGTGGCAGCGGCCAGATGGGGGGACAGCTTTCTCCCTTTATGACAGGCTATGAGTCTTCGGCAGATGCTTTTGATGCTCACAAGACCTCCCAGACCACGGGATTTTCCTCTGAGGTAGTCAGCGACTACGGCGTGCTGATGGATGCAGAGACCGGTGAGATCAAGGCAGCCAGAAATGCCACCACAAGAATTTCTCCCGCCTCCATGACGAAGGTGTTGACGGTTTTGGTGGCAGCGGAGAACCTTCCGGATCCGGATCTGGAAAAGAAGGTGCCCATTACCATCGAGGTAACGGATTTTTCCTATCGAAACGACTGTAGTGCAGTGGGCTTTTCCGTGGGTGAGGAGCCTACGGTAAAGGATCTGTTCTACGGAACCATCCTTCCCTCCGGCGGAGATGCGGCCTATGCACTTGCCTGCTACGTGGCAGGTTCCATGGAGACCTTTGCGGATCTTATGAACGAAAAACTCAAGGAGCTGGGAATTTCCGGTAGTGCCCACTTTACCAACTGCGTGGGTCTTTACGACGAGGAGCATTACTGTACTATTTATGATATGGCCCTTATTATGGATGCGGCCATGCGAAACGATTTTGTCAGAGAGGTTTTATCGGCTCACACCTATACCACCTCCTCCACTCCGGAGCATCCCGAGGGCATCATCATTTCCAACTGGTTTTTGCGCAGAATCGAGGATAAGGACTGCGGCGGCCTGGTGGTGGGTGCCAAGACCGGATTCGTGGTACAGTCCAGAAACTGTGCTGTCAGCTATGCAACGGATGCAAACGGACATCCCTTCATCTGTGCTACGGGGTCTTCCTCCAGCAGCTGGAGATGTATTTACGACCATGTGGAGATCTATAAGGCCTTCTTTGCAGGCTCGGGCTTTGATCCGGCTACCATTGCCGAAAGCGGAAGAAAGCCGGAGGGCGAGGAAGAAGAGAGCGCTGATGAGGCGCAGGACTGATACCGAAAACACTTGAAAAATAGGGCGAAAAAGACTACTATAAACATATCGCAGTCTGCAAAGCGGCAGGTATGCCGCCCTGCAGAACGGAACGGATAAAAGATAACAGGACAAAGGACAGGAGGAAGGAAGATGAAACAGTTCAAAAAACGTTTATTCATGGGCCTGGTTGCATTTGCAGTTTGCCTGGGAATGTTCATATTACCCGGCGTAAACGCAGCAACTACCACCACGGTGAAGGCTGAGACGGCAAAGAAGGCAGCCGGCAAGCTGATGAAAGCCATTAAGAACTGCAATGACAGCAGCCTTGGCAATTTTGTATATTTCACCGAAGGCTCTTTCTACGGCACTATCAAATCCAAAAGCCCCAGTTATTACAACTGGATCAAGAAGAATAACAAGAAGATGACCTACAAGATCAAAAGCGTTAAGCAGAAAAACGGTCTTGCAGATGTAAAGGTACAGGTGAAGGTTGCAGATTCTTCCGAGCTGGCAAAAAACCTGGTACAGGCTTTCGACGATTATGCATCCGAGATCGTAAACAATCCGGGAGCCACTACTGGTTATACGGCAGACACCCTGTATAAAAAAGCCATCGCAAAGACCAAGGCTCCGAAGTTTAAGAAATCCACCATTGTACTGCATATGGCACAGTACGGAACCAGCTGGGTTCTGACTTCAGACTCTACCTCCGATGCAAAGTTTAAAAATCTGCTTAGCTGCAACAGTGTCAGCAGCACCCCCATTATCAAGAAGGGTCTGAAGGAGACCTTGGATAACATGGTTTCCGCTCTTGCAAGAAAATACAATGTCAGCGAGGAAACCATCCGGCAGGCACTTGGAAGCAGTCTGACGAAGCTTGAGCAGCAGCTCGGAGATCTGTAAGAAAAATAGGGAGAGAATGATATGAAGAGTATGATGAAATCTTTCGGCATAAGGATCGCTGTGGCTGTGCTTACCCTGTGCGGCGTGCTTTTTTCCTTCGGCACCGTAAAGACCCAGGCAGCCCTGACTCCTGTTATTTTGCAATTTGTACAGTCCGATAGTGATGCCAATTCCATGACGGTGGCATGGCAGGTCAGCAATACCGACTACATCGAAGTTTGGTACAGAGAATCCCTTCCGGCAAACAAGAATAAATTCGAGAGAGTTGCTGTTGTCACCGGAAACTCCTACACTCTTCGGAACTTAAAGGGCGGTACCGGATATGATGTGGAGATCGTTGCCATCAGCGGAACCGGAAAGGACGCCCGCTCCACCCTCAAGGTTCTTTACAACATCGGAACCAAGATGGGAGATCTGGGAAGTATCTACCAGATCAGCTGGGACAGATTTGAGAAAAAGCTTGAGGTAGGCTGGGATAAGCTGGCTCTTGCCGATGGATACGAGTACTACTTTGAGACTGCTAACGAGACCAAGAAGCTGGAGAATGAGATCGTCGGAAAGGATATCAATTCCAAGACCTTCCTCATCAACAACAACCAGGCTTACAAGTTCTCGGTACGCGCCTTTGTATTGAAGAACGGTCAGAAGACCTTCACCCCCTGGAAGTCCATCATCTGCATCGAGCAGCCCTGGGTGAAGAAGGCCGTGAAGAAGGGCAAAAAGCTTACCATCACCTGGAAGAAGGTTCGCCAGGCAGACGGATATGACGTTTATGTATCCGCTACCCCCAACAAGGGCTACCAGAAGGTGAAGAGTGTAAGTGCAAAGACCAATTCCGTTACCATTAAGAAGGTAGGGAAGAAAAAGATCAAATCCAAAAAGAAATGGTATGTTTACGTGGTTGCCAAGAAGGACGGAAATACTTCCGGAGCAAGGTATTATTTCCCCACCGCAACAGGCGGCAGCCAGTACATAGCATTTAAGTAAATATGTGAGGAGTATGAAAAAATGGCCGACAAGAAATTGGTGGAAGCGATCACAGCCATGGACGTGGATTTCGCCCAGTGGTACACAGATGTGGTCAAAAAAGCAGAACTGGTGGATTACACTTCGGTAAAGGGCTGTATGGTAATCAAGCCCGCCGGATATGCCATCTGGGAGCTTCTGCAAAAGCAGCTGGATGAAAGGTTCAAGGAGACAGGAGTAGAGAATGTATATCTGCCCCTGTTCATTCCCGAAAGCCTTCTGGAAAAGGAAAAGGATCATGTAGAGGGCTTTGCCCCCGAGGTAGCATGGGTGACCCACGGCGGTCTTGCACCTTTGCAGGAAAGACTTTGCGTACGTCCTACCTCCGAGACCCTGTTCTGCGATTTTTACAAAAACGAAGTACAGTCCTACCGGGATCTTCCCAAGGTATATAACCAGTGGTGTAACGTAGTCCGTTGGGAAAAGGAAACCAGACCCTTCCTTCGCAGCCGTGAGTTTTTATGGCAGGAAGGCCACACGGCCCACGCCACGGAAGAGGATGCGGAAAACAGGACCATCCAGATGCTGGATCTGTACGCAGACTTCTGCGAGCAGGTGCTGGCAATTCCCGTGATCAAGGGCAGAAAGACGGACAAGGAAAAGTTTGCAGGTGCTAACGCAACCTATACCATCGAAGCCCTGATGCATGACGGAAAGGCTCTGCAGTCCGGTACCAGTCACAATTTCGGAGACGGCTTTGCAAAAGCATTTGAGATCCAATATACGGATAAGGAAAATAAACTGCAGTATGTACACCAGACCTCCTGGGGCGTAACCACCAGACTCATCGGTGCCATCATCATGGTACACGGAGATGACAGCGGATTGAAGCTGCCTCCCAGAATCGCTCCCGTGCAGGTACAGATCATTCCCATCCGCCAGCAGGCAGAGGGAGTGCTGGATGGTGCTTACAAGCTGGCAGAGAGTCTGTCCGAGGTAGTTGTCGATTATGCAGAGGGTGCAAAGAGCGCACATCACAGCCTGGAGATGCAGAACATCCGTGTAAAGGTGGATGATTCCGACAAGACCCCCGGCTGGAAGTTCTCCGAGTGTGAGATGAGAGGTATCCCTCTTCGTATCGAGTTGGGGCCTAAGGATTTAGAGGCAGGAAACTGCGTCATCGTTCGCAGAGATACCGCAGAAAAGATCACCTGTCCTTTAGCAGAGGTCAATGAAAAGGTTTCCGAGCTTCTGGTTACCATTCAGAAGGAAATGCTGGAGCGGGCAAGAACCCACAGGGATGCCCATACCTATGAGGCAAAGGATTACGACGAGTTCGTGAAGGCCTTTACCGAAAAGTCCGGCTTTGTAAAAGCCATGTGGTGCGGAGAGCAGGCCTGCGAGGACAAGATCAAGGAAGAGCTCTCGGTTACCAGCCGCTGCATGCCCTTTGAGCAGGAAACTCTGGCAGATACCTGCGTATGCTGCGGAAAGCCTGCCAAGAAGATGGTTTACTGGGGCAGAGCTTACTAAATCAATCATATTTGGAAAGGACAAAACAGATGAACATTTTAGTGATCAATTGCGGCAGCTCTTCATTGAAGTATCAGCTCATTGATTCGGAAAAAGAGGCTGTACTGGCAAAGGGACTTTGTGAAAGGATCGGTATCGAAGGCAGCCGGATCGTTCATACCCCTGCAGGAAAAGAAAAGGTAACTCAGGAAATTGCCATGCCGGATCATGTGGCAGCAGTGGATGCCGTACTTGCTAAGCTCACAGACAAAGAGGTGGGCGTTATCGCTTCTCTTGAGGATATTGATGCAGTAGGACACAGGATCGTACACGGCGGGGAGAAGTTCGCCAAGAGCGTATTGATCACGGATGAGGTGATCCAGGCCATCGAGGAGGTCAGTGATCTGGCTCCCCTTCACAATCCGGCCAATCTCATCGGAATCCGTTCCTGCAGAAAGCTGATGCCGAATGTTCCCATGGTAGCGGTATTTGATACGGCCTTCCATCAGACCATGCCCAAGAAGGCTTATCTGTATGCCCTTCCCTATGAATACTATGAGACCTATAAGATCCGTCGCTACGGCTTCCACGGAACCAGTCATGATTACGTGTCAAACCGCATCGCCGAGATCTTCGGACAGAAACGGGAAGATATGAAGATCATCGTTTGCCACCTGGGCAACGGCGCTTCTGTATCCGCAGTGAAAAATGGAGAATGTATCGATACTTCCATGGGTATGACCCCCTTAGAGGGCCTTATCATGGGTACCAGAACCGGGGATCTGGATCCTGCCATCATCGGCTATCTGGCTGAAAAAGAAAACCTGAGTGCAGGACAGGTCATCGATATCTGCAATAAGAAATCCGGCGTGCTGGGTCTTTCCGGCGGCGTATCCAGTGACTTCAGAGATCTGGGCAATGCTGCAGAGGAAGGCAATGAGAAGGCAGAAACCGCATTGGAAGCATGGAGCTATCGGGTAGCCAAATACATCGGTGCCTATACCGCAGCCATGAACGGCGTGGATGTTATCGTCTTTACCGCTGGTGTCGGCGAGAACAACGCATTTTGCAGAGCACAGATCATGAGTTATCTGGAGTATCTGGGAGTTGCCATCAACGAGGATGCCAACATGATCCGCGGCCAGGAGGTAGAGATCTCTGCCAAGGACAGCAAGGTCAAGGTATGGGTGGTTCCCACAGATGAAGAAATGGCCATTGCCAAGCAGACCGCGGCACTGGTATAAGAGCGTATTTCCGGAAATGCGAAACCGGAGTTTACATGGAATGAATTTGGCAGAAAGGGACTCCGTTATCGGAGTCCTTTGCGCCTGTATAGTAGATTGTTTGCAGGGGTGAGAGGATATGAAGGAGCGGATCTTAGCCTATATGAAATCTGTGGATCTCTTTTTATGGGAGGACCGTGAAAAGAAGGAAGCGGATTACGAAAAGCTGATGAAAGAGCACCTGATCCAGCTTGGTTTTTTCATGCACGAGCGGCAGGTGCATTTATTTGTTATGCTGCTCTTTGCACTGCTGGCCTTCGGAGATTTTTTCATGATGGTGATCTCCTTCCAAAAGGGGCTTGTGCTTTTGTTTTTGGCTCTTTTGGTGCTTCTGATTCCCTATATCATGCACTACTATCTGCTGGAGAACAGCTGCCAGTATATGTATCTGCAATATGATGAGATGAAACGGCGGATGGGGGACGCCGGAGATTTGGAGTTTTATAAAAAAGAGCACCCCTATCGGTATCTTCCGGCCAATCTGTTAAAGGAGGCAGAAGCGGAGCAAAAGAGCGGGGAGGATACATGAGCCGGGAAAAGGAGCAGATCCGGTATCTTTCCACGGATGAGGGGCAGATTCCCATGACCATCATCCGTACAAGGCGTAAAAGCTACGGGATCGTTGTGGATGAAAAAGCCAATGTGCAGCTTCGGATCCCCCTTCGGGGGTCTGAGAAAAAGGCTTTGGAAATGGCCGAGGAGCAAAAGGACTGGATCCTTTCAAAGATCAGTCTGCAGCAAAAACGTGCCGGAGAAAGAGAGCAGATCCAAAAAGAGGCCGCAGAGCGTTTTACGGATGCCCAGAGAAGAAAGCTGGAGAAACAGTACCGAAAGGCGGCAAAGGAGCTGATCCCGAAACGGGCAGGGTACTATGCACAGATCCTGGGGGTCACCTTTCAGAGGATCCGGATCACGGAGACCAAAACCAGATGGGGAAGCTGTTCTCCCAGGGGGACTTTGTCCTTTCACTGGAAGCTTTTGCTGGCCCCGGAGGGAGTACTGGATTACGTCATCGTCCATGAGGTCTGTCACTTAAAGGAGATAAACCACTCCGAGAAATTTTGGGCGTGGGTGGCATTTTTGATGCCGGATTATAAGGAGAAAAAGAAATGGTTACAGGAAAACGGAGAGTTGTTACAGTATTATTGATCCTGACAATGATGGTGCTACTGCTTGCAGGCTGTGCAAAGAAGGAGCCGGAGGATCAGAGCGATGCGACGGCTTTGGAGACGCAGACAGAGCAGGATGATCTGTCTCTGACAGCAGAGGAAAAAAAGTTTGCAGGCAAGGCAGACGCGGTGGGTACCGATTATCTGGACAACGGCTCCGGTATGCAGGCAGAGCGTTTGGAAAAGGATCAAACCCAGGATCCTTCCTTTGACCTGTCAAAAAGTCTGAATGCAGGCGTGGAATCCCAGAGACAGAACATCAACCCTTCGGTGGAGGAGGGAATGGAGATTTTGCAGGGAAAGCTTGAAGAGCAGGAGGAAACACAGATCATAGAGACAGATATACAGGCAGAAGAGACGCAGGAGTCAACCGAAGAGGAGGCGCTGCAGCAGGAGCAGCAAACCCCGGCAGCCTCCGGCGGCGGAAAGCTTGTTGTCATCGATCCCGGTCATCAGAGAAAGGGGAACAGTGAAAAGGAACCCGTGGGTCCGGGAGCTTCGGAAACCAAGGCAAAGGTATCCGGAGGAACCCATTCCAATGCCACGGGACTGTATGAATATGAGCTGACCTTAACGGTAGCCCTAAAGCTTCGGGATGAACTCCAGCGCAGAGGATACTCCGTCATCATGACCAGAGAGAGCCATGATGTGAACATCAGCAATTCCGAGCGTGCCGCCATAGCCAACAACGCAGGGGCAGGGGCTTTTATCCGCATTCATGCCAACGGGGCGGAGAATACCGATGTACACGGTGCCATGACCATCTGTCAGACACCCTCCAATCCCTATAACGGCTCCGTTTATTCCAAGAGCCGGGCTCTTTCGGATGCGGTGCGGGATGCCTTT
>JAEEGL010502636.1_pt1 | contig 29203 bp, 40 predicted proteins | sample 9134231 | NCBI WGS metagenome assembly JAEEGL01 (sample SAMN16246548, study PRJNA631951) | gut metagenome | biome: gut microbiome; feature: rumen; material: fiber-attached | host: Bos | place: Iran: Karaj | collected 2018-10 | reverse complement strand
TAATATTATTAATTTTTTGTGTGCTATTTTTAATAGCAAATATAACATATGCAACACAAAATGAAATAACAGAAGTTAATGAAAAGATGGAAGAAAAGAAAAAAGAGTATACAGAAAAATATGGTTCAGATGCTTATTGGATGGCAGGCTATATAATTGAAGATATAATACAACCATATAGTATTCCTATATGTTTTGTTGGTATTATAGCAGGGCTTGTATTTCAATATGTAATGGGAACAAGAAGATTAGATTATAAACACAGAGGATTTGGTATGGTAATAGTATTTGTATCAGTACTAGTAATATGTCAAGCATTACCATTCATTTATGCTCTTGTATTATTAGGTTGGAGAGGTTAAAAAATTGCTACATTTAGAAAGGAAGGAAATTACATATGAAAATCTTATTTGCAGTAAATAATGATAGTGTTTCTGAAGCTATAGTAAAAAAATATCAAAATGAGTATAAAGAAATATTGACTTATAAAAATGTGTATTACTTTAATGCAATATTAAAAGAAATACAAAAAGATAAAACTTATGATCGTATTATTATAAGTGAAGATTTAGAGCCATCAGCAAGTAATAATTATGATGCAATTGACAAAAATATTTTTGAAAAATTGGACACAATTAGTGACGAGGCTGAGGACAGTGAAGGAAACGACACTTCAATTATTTTAATATGTACAGATAGACACACACCAGGTTGTCAATTTTTAGTTAAGATTTTTGGTATTGGTATTTATAATGCATTACTTGGTAATGATAGAAGCATGGATCAGGTATGTAAATTAATTGCTAAACCAAGAGTTAAAAGAGAAGCTAAGATATACTATAGAATTGATACTGACGATGTTAAATACGACCCACAAAACGAGGGTGAAGTTAACGAAGCAGAAATTCAAAGTATCTTATCTCACTATAAAAAAATTGCTAGACAACCAGAAAAGTTTGCTGATGATTTTGCAAACATTGCAACACAGTATAATGATGACCAATTAAAAATTATCATTAACTGTTTACCAATGAATGTAAAAGCAGTTTTGGAGCAAGAATCTCCAAAATATCAGGAAGTAATGAGTGTTAGTGGTATTGTACAAAAAATAAGTAATACGACTCAAGCTGAAACAGATAGAAACTTAACAGGAATTAAGATTGACTTGTTAGAGTCAAAGGATAAAAAACCTATGTCAGGACCAGTTATTATCCCTTCTTCTGTTAGAACATCAAAAAGCAAGAGTCCACAAATAGCACAAAAGCCAACTGCAAATAGTGTAGAAGTTAAACCTCAAAGAAAAACTGTTGTTAAAAAAGCTGCTGATAAGATAGAAGAAGAAACAACAGTTCAACCAAAAGCAGAAGCAAATAATGTAGTGGAAGATTTAGATGATGTACTTGGAGACGTTCCAATTGCACCACCTACAGTTGAAAATAAAAAACCAGAGTCTCAAAGACCTGTTACAGCTAGACCTATGGCTACAAAACCAGCTCAACCAGACGATGGAAGAACTATTATTCCAAAACCGAGAAATCCAGAACCTGTAGAAGATACTACAGGAAAGAGAGGAAGACCAAAGAAAGTAGTTAATCAACCAGAAGAAGAACTTACTGAAGATGATTTATTACTACCAGGATTTGGTGAGGTTGCAGATGATCTTCCAGGAATGGATGATGTTGCAGATGTAGACGATTTAATTCCAGGAGTAGGAGCTGAAGAACCAGCTGCACCTGAAGCAGAAGACGAAGTTGAAGAAGATGTTCTTCCAGAAGTCGAAACAGAAGTAGAAGCAGATGACGATTTAGTTCCAGGATTAGATGATGAAGTCGAAGATGTTGTACCAGAAGTTGAAACAGAAGTAGAAGCAGACGATGACTTAATTCCAGGATTAGATGATGAAGTTGAAGATGTTGTACCAGAAGTTGAAACAGAAGTAGAAGCAGATGACGACTTAATTCCAGGATTAGATGATGAAGTCGAAGATGTTGTGCCAGAAGTTGAAACAGAAGTAGAAGCAGACGATGACTTAATCCCAGGACTAGATGATGAAGTTGAAGATGTTCTTCCGGAAGTTGAAACAGAAGTAGAAGCAGATGATGACTTAATCCCAGGATTAGATGATGAAGTCGAAGATGTTGTGCCAGAAGTTGAAACAGAAGTAGAAGCAGATGACGACTTAATTCCAGGATTAGATGATGAAGTCGAAGATGTTGTGCCAGAAGTTGAAACAGAAGTAGAAGCAGATGACGACTTAATTCCAGGTTTAGACGATGAAGATGTAGTAGAAGACGAAGTTGAAGATACAACTCTTCCAGATGTAGACGATGATTTAATTCCTGGATTAGAAGATGAAGTTGAAGAGGATGTAGCACCAGAAGTTGAAACAGAAGTAGAAGCAGACGACGACATAATCCCAGGTCTAGACGATGAAGATATAGTTGAAGATACAACTCTTCCGGGAGCCGACGATGAAGTTGATACTGTAGCAGATACAGATGACGATTTAATAGTTGGACTTGATGATGAAGACGTTGTAGAAGATGTAGTTGAAGACACTACTCTTCCAGATGCAGATGATGATTTAATCCCAGGTTTAGACGATGAAGATATAGTTGAAGATACAACTCTTCCAGGAGCTGACGAAGACGTTGCTACTGTATCAGATACAGATGACGATTTAATAGTTGGACTTGATGATGAAGATGTGGTTGAAGATACAATTCCTGGAGTGGAAGAAGTTGTTGAAGAAGTACCAGCTGCTGAAGAAGATGAATATGAAACAGAAGCAGTTGATATTCCAGGAATCGATGATTTAGATGATCTAGATGATTTAACAGATGTATCTGGACTAGATAAAGGAGAAGAAACTGTAGAAGAAGTTTTTGATGATGCTTCAGAAGCGTTAGAAAATGTTGAAGAAGGAACAGAGGAAGCTGTTGTTCCTGGAATTGATGAACTTGATGATTTAGATTCAATTCCTGGTTTAGATGATGACTTTACACTTGATGATTTATCATCACCAGATTTAGGTGGCAGCGTTGCTACAGATGATTTAGATGAAGATTCATTATTAGTTGGTGTAGATGAAACAGCAGCACCAGAACCACAACCAGCACCAGAACCACAATCTACAGCGGTAGAAAGTATTCAACCACAAATAGATTACTCAATGTCAAGTTTAAATAGCTTGTTAACTAAAGAGAAGAAAATAGTAACATTTGTTGGTACAACTAAAAATGGTACATCATTCTTAGTAAATTACCTAGCAAATTATTTCTCTCAAACAGGATTAAATACAGCTATACTTGATATGACAAAAAATAGAAATTCATATTATTTATATACAAAAAATGATGACAATTTAAGAAATGTTGCTTTCTCTTCAATTGAAAAATTGAAGAATGGATTTGCAGAAGGAATTCAAGTTAATAAAAACTTATCAGTTTATACTGCAAAACCAGGTGATGATGGAGATTTCTCTAATGCAGAACCAATCTTATCTACATTAGTTCAAAATCACTCATTAATTTTAATTGATTGTGACTTTACAACACCAGAAGCATATTTTGCAAGTTGTCAAGAGATATACCTAGTACAATCTTTAGATGTTTTAACAATTCAACCTTTAACAGCATTCCTAAGAGATTTAAAATCAAAAGGAGTATTAGAACCAGAAAAGATTAGAGTTGTTATCAACAAAGAAGTAAAACTAAAGAGTGTAACAACAAAAGCTATTGTCGGTGGTATGTCAACATATAATGATCCAGGAATGTCATTCATGACAGAATTATTTAATAAAGATACAGTTAAGTATTGTGCAATTCCATTTGAAGAAGAAGCATATGCTAAATATCTAGATTCAATGATAAGCTGTGAAATGACAATTAACTATTCTAGAAATATGACTCAACAATTAAAACTATTATCTGGAATGGTTTATCCTGTAACAAGCGCTGGACAATCTTATGGTCCAGGAGTTTCAGTAGCATCTGAACAAAACTATAATAAAAATGCTTTTTCAAGTAGTATGAACAATACTCTTAACAAAATGAAAAATAAAAACAAATTTTAAAAAATAGGGGTGAATATCTTGGTTATTGTAGTATTCGCAATATTGGTAATAGTCATTGTAGTTTTGATAGTATACAACTTATACATTCAAAAGAAGATTGACTCATTCAACAATTTAAATGACAGAATTAACAATTTAGCAATTCTTCAGGAATTTATGAAAGTTGCTGGAGAAGAAGAAACAGTTGATGATAAGCTAAATAAAATCAACGACATTATAATTGAAAAGTATAACATTAAATATTCAACTATAGTTGTATTTGATGGTGCAGAGTATGTTATTAAAGCTTCAAATGTTGATAAAATACATAATGAAACTTTAGCAAACTTACATACAGAAGAAATATTCCAAGATAGTGTAAGTACTGCAACTCCAAAATATATTACTATTGAAAATGATAATGAAAAACTACCTTATCAAAAGGTTGAGATGGGTAGAGCAAAATCAGCAATGTTTTTCCCACTATATATAGACAATATCTATATTGGATACTGGATTATAGAAAGTGGAAGAATGCATGCATTTGATGATTTAGATACAACAATTATCGAAGTAGTTAAAGATAATATCATTTCAGTATTATCTACAGTATCATATCAATCAGCAATGGAATCAATTGTAAGAACAGATAAGTTTACAGGATTATATTCAGCTGAATACTTATATGGTATTGGAAAAAGAACATTTGATAGATATCCAACATCAGCAGTTTGTATGTTCAAGATTATTAATATAGAAGATATTAATGAAAGAGTAAGTAGACAAACTGGTAACGATATAATTACAGAAGTAAGCAATATCGTAAAACAAAAAATGAGTTCACAATATGTTTTCGTTAGATACATGGGATCAAAATTTGTTATAGTATTCTCTGGAGTAGAAGAGGCAAGCTGTGGTGAATTCTTAAAAGCATTAAAACAAGAAATAGAAGAATTAGAAATTATAGAAGAGGAAGAAGAAGTAGAAAAGATCAAAATCATCAACGGAAAGAAAATGAGAGTAAAAGAAAAACATGAAGCTAAAGCTGCTTCTCCTAAACTAAACATAGTTGTTTCAACATACTATAAGAGTACAGGTTTGGAACAATTAACAGCAAAATTAGAAGATTATTTAGATACAACAGATAAAAGTGAAAGTCAAGTAAATTATATTTAGGAGGTAATTAATATGGCTGTTGACAAAACGATGAGTTTTAAAGTTGATAATGACAAAAGTATTAGAGCAAAGGCAATATTAAAGGATGTATATCAAGCTCTTGTTGAGAAAGGATATAATCCAATTAATCAAATAGTTGGATATATTTTATCAGGAGATCCAACATACATTACAAGCCATAATGATGCAAGAAATTTAATTAGACAAATTGAAAGAGACGAACTCCTAGAAAAAATGGTTAAATATTACATAGGATTGGAAGACTAATTAAATATGAGGACACTTGGAATTGACTATGGTGATAGTAGAGTTGGAATTGCTATTACCGATCCTTTAGGTATCACAGCGCAAGGATTAGAGACAATTTCATACAACGGAAATGATAAAGTTTTATTAAAAAGATTAGATGAAATAATGGCCGAATATGAAATTGATACTATTGTTGTTGGTATGCCTTTAAATATGGATGGTACCGCTACAGTAAGAGCAGAAGTTACTGAAAAGTTTATTCATAAACTAAAATGTAAATACAATAAAATTACAATAACTACTGTAGATGAAAGATTAACAACTGTACAAGCCCATAAAACAATGAATTACTTAGATATTAATAAGCATAAAAAGCGTGGTATTGTTGATACTATTTCAGCTGTTTATATTTTGGAAACTTATATGAACAAAAATAAAAATAATTAAGAAAAAGTATTGCAAAAAAACTATCGTTAGTATATGATTTTAATATAGAAGCTCGCAAATGAGAAAGGAGAAAAAAATGAACGAAGATCAAGAATACAATGAATTTGAAGATGAGGAATTAGACAATGTTATTATTTTAAACGATGAAAATGGTAACGAAGTATCTTTCGAATTCTTAGATTTGATAGAATACGAAAACGAAGAATATGTTGTTTTATTACCTATGGACCAAGGTGATGATGAAGAAGGAGAAGTTGTTATCCTAAAATTAGAAGAAACAGAAAGCGAAACAGAAGAATCATATGTTAGTGTAGATGATGAATCAACATTACAAGCTGTATTTGATATATTCAAAGACAAATTTAAAGATGAATTTGATTTTACAGATGGAAAAAATGATGAAGAATAATTAATAAAATCATGGCGTGCTTATTAACCACGCCATTTTTTTAAGTTATATGCGATATACAAAGGAGGAACAAGATGACTTTTTTTAGTTATTTATTAACATTTTTGGGTTTTGCATATTGGGGCTTTAGAGTTGTTGTAGTTTTAGAATACCAACTAAAGTCAGAATTCTTTGCACAACCAATAAATGTCAACATTGAAATAATATTATTATTCTTAACACTATTCTGTTTAGTATTTGTTGCTAAAAGAAAAGTAGTAGCAGCAGCGGCATATTTTGGTATGTATTTAGCATACTTTGGAAGCTCAATATATGATCAAATAGTAAATTTTGGTACAAATGCAGATGCTATTGTTGCTTCATCAAACTTATTATTAACAGCAATTGGTGTTATTATTCCATTTTTAACATTTTTAGATGTATGGCTTAACAAAAACAGAAAAGGATATCAAGGTGGAGATAAAAAGACAGATTGGTATTATCGAAATGAAAAATATGATCGTGATATCGATGAAAGAGCAGATAGAAATCAATATAGAATTTAAGATTAGAAATCCTAAGAAATTAGGATTTCTTTTTTTGTCTAAAAATGTTTAAAAGATACGATATCTATGATATAATTTTTCCATCAAAATAAGGAGAGAGAAGATGGAATATTTCGACAAATTAGACACAAAAGTAAAAGATTATTTTAACGTATTAGAGAAAGATTACCCAAGATGGCTTAATGAGTATATTAAGACTAAAAAATTATTAATGCAAGATTATATAAGCGTAACTTGCGGAACAATTTATTCTGATTTATTTGAGAGTAAATTCTTTTTTTCAAGTTTAGATCATAGCATTGCTGTTGCATTAATTATTTGGCATTTTACTCATGATAAAAAACAAACCTTATCAGGACTTTTACATGATATAGCAACACCTTGTTTTAAACATTGTGTAGATTTCTTAAATGGTGATTATATGACACAAGAATCAACAGAAGATTTAACAACTGAGCTTATTAAAGGTTCAGAAGAATTAATGGCATTACTAAAAAGAGATGGCATTGAGCTTCATGAAGTTGAAGATTATCATATATATCCAATTGCAGATAACGATACACCAAAGCTTTCAGCAGATAGATTAGAATATTCACTTTCAAATGGACTTTTTACATATGAAGTAGCATCTTTAGAAGACATTGAAGAAATGTATAATGATATTGAAGTTCAAATAAATGAAGAAGGTATAGAAGAACTTGGATTTAAAACCAAGAAAATTGCAAGAAAATTCGTAAAGATGACAAGTAGATTATCTGTTATCTATAGAGAAGATAGAACAAGATATTCAATGCAATTTATTGCAGACATCTTAAAGAAATTAAAAGATGAAGGCAAAATTACAATAGAAGATTTGTATGAGAAAAAAGAAAGTGAAATTATTGATATTATTGAAAATTCAGAGTATAACGATGTTTGGGAAAAATGGAAAAAAGCAACAATAGTAAAAACATCAAAAGAAAAACCAGAAGGAGTTTACTTTGTTAATCATGGTGCAAAAGTTAGATATATTGATCCACTTTATGATGGAGAAAGAATGTCAAAAGCTTGCAAAATAGCTAAGAAAATGATTGATACTAACTTAGCATATGACATGGATAAATACGTATTTTTAGATTTTAATTTTTAAGGAATAGAAGATGAAAAAAGAAGAATTTTTAAAGATAGTAGATAGCCTAAATCTAGATAAAGAAAGATATTGCATTATTTCAGGTGGAGTTTTAGTTATAAGAGGAATAAGAGAAGAAACTGAAGATGTTGATATAAAGGTTCCAGAAGATTATTTTGAAGAACTTAATAGTAGATTTAATCTAGTGCAAGGTAAATACAAAGATTTGTATGTTCTTTCAGAAGATGTCGAAGTAACATTTGGCGGATTTAGTAAAGATAAGATTGAAACGTATGAAGGTTATCCATTAGAAAAATTAGATTCAATTTTAAAATGGAAAATGGATCATAAAAGACCGAAAGATGAGCGTGATATTAAATTAATTCAAGAATATATGGAAAAGAATAAGGAATAAAATATGGAAGAAATATATGAAAAAATCAAAAGAGTAGTTTTAGATTCTGGAAAGATAATATTAGATGCAGATCGTAATGATTTAGGTATTGAATCAAAAGAAGGTAATAATAATATTGTTACTAAGTATGACGTTTTGCTTCAAGAAAAATTAAAAAATGAATTACTTTCTATAGTTCCGGAAGCTAAATTTATGGGTGAAGAAGAAAATAGTGATTATAAAGATGCAAAGTATTTATTTGTTGTAGATCCAATAGATGGTACTACTAATTTTTCAAGAGGAATAAAATTTAGTTCTATTTCTTGTGCTCTTCTTGAAGATGGAAAACCAGTAATTGGCGTTTGCTATAATCCATATGCAGATGAACTTTTTGAAGCGAGAATTGGAAATGGGGCATTTTTAAATGGAAAGCCAATTCATGTATCTGATAGAGAATTGAAAAATGGTATTCTTCTTTCTGGTTGTTCGCCATATTATGATGATTTAAGAGAAAAATCTATAATGATTCATAATAAATTTTCAAGAGTTGCTAGTGATTTTAGAAGATTTGGAAGTGCAGTTCTAGAGATATGTACTATAGCTGCTGGAAGGGCAGAAGTTTATTGCGAACTTAAGTTAATGCCATGGGATCATGCTGCGGCAGGATTAATTCTTACAGAAGCAGGCGGAAAAATATCAACAGTTGATGGAAAAAATGTGGACTATATAGGACCAACTTCAGTCTTAGCAAGTAATAATAAAGAAGATTATTTAAAATATATAAGCTAAAAAGGAGGTTTTATGAAAAATAAAAAGATTTTTAATCTAAAGGCTATTATCATCATATGTGGTATTGCAGCCATTGTTTATATAGTAACTGACAGAATAAATAATAAAAATACTGTTAATACTGTTTCAAATGTAGTTATTGAAAATACAGTTTCAGAAAATAAAACAGCAGGTAATTATACTGATAGGGTAAATGAAGTATTAGCTGACGAAAAAGAAATAGAAAGAAAGTGGCTAATAGATAAAAATAAAATTCCTTATGATTTAGAAAGAAAAGATGTTGAAGTATTTGATATTCAACAGACATATTTCTCTTTTGATCCAGAAATGAGAGTAAGAAATTATAATAATGGACAAGCTTACGAGATGACTGTTAAATTAAATATGACAAGAGATGGACTAGTAAGAGATGAAACAAATTATGAAATAACAAAAGAACAGTACGATAATCTTGTAAAGAAAAAGGAAGGAAATACAATCCATAAAACAAGATACCAATTCTATGAAGACGGAGAAGTTATAGCTATAGATATATTTCACGATGATTTAGACGGCCTAGCATATATGGAAATTGAGTTTGCCAGTATAGAAGAAAGTAATGCATATGGTAATCCAGATTGGGTTATAAAAGATGTAACAGCAGATATTAATTATAAAAACGGACATTTAGCAAGATTTGGTATTCCAGAATATAACTAAGGAGAAAAATATGAAAAAAATAATTTTAACAATTATTACGATTGTAATAGTTTTTGAATGTATTCCAATAATTAGTAAAGCTATATATGGAGAAGAACAAAAAGCATTTAATGCTATGCCTGGAGATGTAGTTGTAGGAACAGATGAAAATGGAAAGTTTATTACTAAACCACATGATACAGGATCTGTAGTAAAAAGTGCAGATAAAACAATAATTCAAAGAGTATTAGTTTTATCTTTAATAACAGCATTAATACTAGCAATAGTTATTACAGCTTTTTATAAATTGAAAGTGTATGGTAGCCCAAAAGATATTTTTTTATGTTTGATTATGATTTTATTTTTAATATCAAGAGCTATAATGGTTGCTTCAGAAACTGTATTAATTGCATATTAAGAGCAAGTTTATGAACTTGCTTTTTTTATATAAAAATTGTAACGAAAATAAGTTTTAATCGTCATATTAATATAAAGGAGGTAAGAGCTATGCAGAATATTGAACAAATATATGAAGAATATTTTGAAACAGTTTATAAGTATTTATTCTGTTTAACTCATAATGGCGATATTGCTGAAGAATTAACACAAGAAACCTTCTATAGAGCAGTAAAAAGTATTAATAGCTACAAAGGAGAATGCAAAATATCAGTTTGGTTATGCCAAATTGCTAAAAATTTATGGTATGACGAATGTAAGAAAAACAAGAAAATAGCAAAAGTTTCTGAAGAATATATTGAAAATATAGAATCGAATGAAACGGCAGAAGAAAATGTTATTTCAAATGATGAAAAAATGAAACTCTATCAAAAAATGCAAATACTAGATGAGAAGACAAGAGAAGTAATATATTTAAGAATAACAGGCGAGCTTAGTTTTAAGGAGATAGGAATTATTATGAACCAAACGGAAAATTGGGCAAGAGTAACTTTTTATCGAGGAAAAAATAAATTAAAGGAGGTAGATTAATATGGATGATAAAATGAATTGTAAAATAGTTGAAGACTTACTTCCAAATTATATTGAAAAACTAACAAGCGCTGAAACAAATGAGTTTATAGAAAAACATATTAAAGAATGTGATAGTTGCAAAAACATGTTAGAAAACATGAGAAAAGAAGTTGATGTAGAAAAATCAAAAACTGATAAGAAACAAGTTAATTATATAAAGAAATATAATTCAAAAATGAAGATATTAAGGTTTATTGCGTCAATAGTTGTATTTGTGTTTTTAATAGTTATGATTCATACTATTAGAAATATGATAATACTTACTAATCTTTCAAATAAAGTAGATCATTTAAAGAATAGTTGTACTAATTATTATAAAAAATCAACTTCATCAATGGGAAGCAATACTGAAGGTTATTATAAAGATGGCAAAGCTATAGTAACTATTGTAACTAATACTCCAAATGGTTCAAGAAAATTAATTAAATATATAAATGGAGATATTGAAAATACATATATAGAAGGAGATACTGAGGAAGGATATAAAAAGATTGCAATATTAAATTCAAATGGCTTGCCAACAGTTCAGGGCCTTGCAAACTATATTGAATATGATAATTTTGGAACATTTTTGATAATGTCTGTTATTGCTAATATAAAAAGTTCTAACCAAAATGGAAAAGAATGTTATAAGATTGATTATTTATCTAATGCGGATTTATTATATGGTGCAGAAGGAACTTTTCAAATGTTTATAGAAAAAGATACAGGCTTAATTGTAAGAATGCAAAATGGATCAATGATGGATGAAAGTGGTTATCAAAGACCAATCATTACTGATTATGAGCATACATTTAATATAGTCAAAGATGAAGATATAATAGAACCGGATATTTCAGAATATGAAATTTCAAAATAAATTAAAAAGAAGAATAGAAAAAACTATTCTTCTTTTTTTGTCTAATAAATTGAGATATGTCAAGATTTATGATAGAATTAGCTCGTAAAAATAGGAGGTAGATATGCAGGATTTAATGAAAACAAATTGCTACGATGTAAAGGATACTTTAGTAATCGTAGGTAGCTGTTTAGAAAGAATGCAACCAGAAGCTTATAAAAAATTAGAAGCAATGGCAGACACAATTTATGATGTATGCTTAGAACAGCAACATTTAAATATGGTAGTTACTAAATTAATTGGTATGCTATCAAGAGTAAAAATAAAAAGAGTAGTATTTGCAACAGTTGACAAATCACCACATTGTGTACAACTACACTATGTTGAAAATGAAATTAGAAAAGCAATGAGATTAGAAGACGTTATAATGGTTCATTATGTTGCAATTGACAATAAATTATACGAAATATCATATGATACAGTTAAGAAGTCAAAATCATTGTATAGACTACAAAACGAGGGAGAATAAAATGGAAAATAGTAGAGAAAAAACAGTCATTAGAACTAGCATTATTAGTATTGCGTCAAATATTGTTTTAGCAGGATTCAAAGCATTTGTAGGACTAATGGCAAATTCAATTGCAATTATATCTGATGCTGTAAACAATTTAAGTGATGCACTTTCAAGTATAATTACAATTATTGGAACAAAGATAGCTGGAAAGGCACCAGATAAAATGCATCCATATGGATATGGAAGAATAGAATATATGACATCAATGGTTGTGTCAATAATCGTTTTATATGCTGGTATTACAGCTTTTTCAGAATCAGTAAAAAAGATTATTCATCCAGAAGTTGCAGACTATAGTACTGTTACATTAATAATCTTAATTGCAGGTATTATAGTAAAATTTATTTTAGGATTATATGTTAAGAAAAAAGGAAAAGACGTTAATTCTGATTCATTAGTAGCTAGTGGATCTGATGCATTTAATGATGCAATTCTATCAATTTCAGTTTTAGCTTCAGCAATTGTTTATATGATTTTTGGTCTTAGTTTAGAGGCATATGTAGGTGTCATTCTTTCACTTTTCATTATTAAAGCTGGTTTAGAATTAATAAAAGAATCTGTTGATAACATGATAGAAAAAAGAGTTGAAAGCAGTCTTTCAAAAGAAATAAAGAAAGATATTAGAGAAATAGATGGTGTAGAAGGAGCTTTTGATTTAATTCTAAATAATTATGGACCAGATAAATATATGGGTTCTGTTCATATTGAAGTAAAAGATATTTTAACAACAGCAGAAATCGATAAAATCTCAAGAAGAATTACTAAAAAAATAATAGATAAATATGGAATTACACTTCATACAGTTGGAGTTTATTCAATTAATACTACAGATGAAAAAATAAAAGAAGTTCAAAAAGAAATAAGTCAAATTGTCTTTTCACATGAAGGCATCAAGCAAATGCATGGATTTTATTATAATGCAGAAGATAAATTTATTAGTTTTGACATTATTATTAGCTTCAAGATTAAAGATAGAGAAGCTTTATATAAACATATTTATGAAGAAGTTGAAGAAAAATTTAAAGGATACGATATTAGTATCACACTAGATGTAGATTTTAGTGATTAAAAGGAGGATTATTATGGAAGAAGTTTATGATTTCTTAAAAGAGTGTGGAGTATTTTTCTTAGCTACAGAAGATGGAGAACAGCCTAGAGTAAGACCTTTTGGAGCAATTAATGTTTATGAAGGAAAATTATATATTCAAACAGGAAAAATAAAAAATGTTTCTAAACAAATGCAAGATAATCCAAATATAGAAATATGCGGATGCATGGGGGGAAGATGGATTAGAATCGAAGGAACAGTAGTAAGAGATGATAGATATGAAGCAAAAGAAAGCATGTTAGATGCAAATCCAGATTTAAAATCAATGTATAGTGCAGATGATGATAATACAGAAGTATTATATATTGAAAATGGAAAAGCAACATTTAGTTCATTTACTGAACCACCTAGAGTTATAGAATTTTAATGAGGTACATATGTTAGAAAAAATATTTAAATTAAAAGAAAATGATACTACCATTTCAAAAGAATTTATAGCAGGGTTAACAACATTTATGGCAATGAGTTATGCTATATTTGTTATTCCTTCTATACTTTCTCAAACAGGAATGGACTATCAAGCAGTTTATGGAGCAACAGTTCTAGCATCAGTTTTGGGAACTTTAACACTAGGGCTAGTTGCTAACGTTCCTTATGCACAAAGTGCTGGAATAGGCTTAGCAAGTCTCGTTACTTATACGGTTTGTGGAACTCTTGGATATACATGGCAGCAAGCACTAGCTATGGTATTTATTTGTTCTATGATTAATTTAATAATTACATTTACTAGTATAAGAAAATGGATAATAAAATCTATTCCTGATTTTATGCAAGAAGCAATAACAATTGGAATTGGACTTTTTATTGCATATATTGGACTTGTAAATTCTGGAATTATAACATATGGTGCAAGCACTATTACAAATGGATTTGCTCAAGATGTAGTTCCGCAGTTAAATACATTTTCAGATAAAGCTATTCTTCTTGCTGCAATAGGACTTGTAATAACAGTTATTCTTGTAGTAAGAAAAGTAAAAATTGCATATATTGCAAGTATTTTAATAACAACAATAATTGGTATACCAATGGGAGTAACAACTATGCCAGACTTTTCAAATTATCAAATACTTCCAAGTATAGCGCCAACATTTTTGCAAATGGATATAGTAGGATTATTTAGCATAAAAACATCTATATTAGTTGTTCTTATGACTATTTTTACTCTATGTATATCAGATCTATTTGATACGATTGGTGTATTTATTGGAACAGGTAAAAAAGCTGGTATTTTTAAACCAGATGAAGATGGAAAAATGCCTAAAAAGTTAGAAAGAGCAGTACTAGCAGATTGCTTCGGTACAGTCTATGGAGCTCTTTTAGGAACAAGTAATGTAACAACATATATTGAAAGTAGTAGTGGTATTGATGCAGGAGGAAGAACAGGACTTACATCTGTGTTTACAGCAATATTTATGCTTTTAACACTTCTATTTGCACCAATCATTAAATGTGTACCAATGGCTGCACTTTCTCCAATATTAGTTGTAGTTGGAGCATCAATGCTTGAAAATATTGGAAAGATTAATTTTGAAGATATGGCTATTGGAATGACATCATTTTTTATAATTGCTTTAATGCCACTTGGATATTCAATAAGTACAGGTATACAATTTGGATTTATAGCATATGCAATTACTAGCCTAGTAACAGGAAAGGGAAAAGATGTATCACCAATGATATATGTTTTTTCAGTATTATTTATTATTCAATATATAGTTAATTCGATTTTATAGTTCTTATTAAAGGAGGAATGTATGGAAGAATTACTAGATGTATATACAAGAGATGGTAAATATCTTGGAGTTAAAAGTAGAGAATTATTTGTTAAAGGAAATCCGGGATTTTACAACAAGCCAGCTTGGACTTGGGTGTATAACAGCAAGGGAGAAATACTAATTCAAAAAAGAGCAAGCACTAAAAGAGTGTATCCTAATTACTGGGATATGTCTTGTGCTGGACATATTGATGCTGGTGAATCTATTATAGAAGGAGTAATGAGAGAGGCAAAAGAAGAAATTGGAATAGATGTTACTGAAAAAGATTGTGAGTTCAAATTTGAGTTTATAGAGGATAATCTTGGAGAGCTTGGACAAGTATACTTTATAAAAGTAGATCAAGAAATCGAAGATTTTACAATTCAAGAAGAGGAAGTTTCAGAGATAAAATGGGTAACACTTGATGAGTTAAGAAAGCTTCTATTTTCTGATATGTGGTGTCCATATAGTAAGGACTATAAAGAAAAAGTACTAGAAGAATTTAGTAAAATGTTTAAATAAAAATACAAAAGACAAAAGTTTAACAAAAAATTATAGCCAAATGGAGAAACTTATGTCTAATAAAGAGGAAAAAAGAAGAAAAAGTCTAGAAAGAGAAAGAAATAAGCAGAAAGACAAGGAAAACAAAAAGAAAAGCAAAAAGAAAAAGAAGTTAAAATTAAGAGAAGCACAAGCTCTTTCTAGAGAAAAAAGAAATTATATAAGAAAGAAAATAAGACCTTATTATAATGCATTTAGAAGCTTTGAAGATAAACACTTATTATTTGTACTTAAAGATTCAGCTAATATGGAAAGAGTGCTTCTTCAAAAATATGATTTGGGAAGAGGGAATACACTTCTTGCCCTTCCAGTTATTAACGAGAATATGATTAATGAATTTCTGGATGCAGTGCCTGAAGCAAAAACTCAAAGTACAGATGTTGTTTCTGAAGATAATGCTGCACTTAAAAGTTTATTAGCATATCATTTTTCAGTTGTTCCAGGAGAGATAAGAGATATTCCAAAGGGAAACATGATGGTCTGTAGAGACTGCATAGTAACAGGTCTAAAAGATAGTCTTGTTCCAGTAAACATTAGACCATATGATCTTAATACTTGGTACAATGAAGAAGCTACATCAATTGGTGGATTTAGGGTATATCAAGGTAAAAAGCTTAAAACTTTTATGAAATATAATGAGGATTTAGGAAAGACCTATGTTTATCATGATACATTAATGGAACTTCTTTTATATAAAGCAATGATGGGAAAAATTAATTATGAGCATTTACTTGAAGATCATAGTGTGCTTGCAAAAAGAGGTGTCTGGGGTTCTATCTTATATCCAGTACTCGCAACAGATGATGGAGAGCTAAAAAGAAGATTCAAAAATGAACAAAAAGAACATAGAGAACTAGAAAGGGAGTAAATATGAATTTAAAAGAGTATAAAGAATTAATAGATAATAAGCCAATTCACATTGCGACAGTAAATGAAGAGGGAAATCCTAATCTATCTGTGGCATCTGATGTTAGAGTACTAAACGAAAATGAAATTATTATTTCAGTTAATGAAATGGTTCATACTCAAGAGAATATTAATAAAAATCCAAATGTTGTAATTACAGCTTTTAATACAGATTGGGTTGGATTAAGAATATTTGGAAGAGGAAAGTTTTATACTGATGGAGAGTATTATGATTTCTGCAATAAAACGTTCTTTTCAAATAATGAAGTATCACCATTTGGCGCTACAAAACCAAAAGGAGCAATTGTAGTTACAATAGAAAAAATTGAAGATTTTAGATAGGAGAATTTATATGGACTATAGATATGAAACAAAAGATGAAGCTAGAAGTTTCCATGAGCGTAGAAGAGCTTTCGTTATATTAAATAATAAAGTGGAATTTTTGCCACAAGGAAGCAAGATGTCACACTGGGAGTATTGCAAAGCTAAAGCAATAGAAAAAGTATAAGGAGAATCATATGAAACAAAATATCTATGATAACGATAATTTTTTTGATCAATATGAAGAAATGCGAATAGAGAAAAAAGAGAAGAATGCAAATGATCTAATTGAGATTCCAAACTTTAGAAAAATAATGCCAGATGTAAAAGGAAAAAGCATTTTAGATTTAGGATGCGGCTATGGAGAAAATGATAAGTACTTTAAAGATTTAGGTGCAAAATATGTTTTAGGCACAGACATATCTAAAAAAATGATTAATCTAGCAAATGAAGAAAACAAAGAAGATGGTGTAGAATTTAAAGTTCTTGCCATGGAAGATATTTCTTCTTTAAATCAAAAGTTTGATATCGTAATTTCATCACTTGCATTTCATTATATAGAGGATTATGAAAAACTAATTAAAGATATTTATGATGTATTAGAACATAATGGGTATCTAGTTTTTTCACAAGAACATCCATTTACAACATGTATAGAATTAACAGAAAATGTTAAAAAGGGTCATATGGAAATAGATGGCAAATACTTTGGATTATTTTCAGATTACAATAGACCAGGAATAAGAGTAAAAGAATGGTTTGGAGAAGATGTTGTAAAGTATCATAGAAATTTTGAAGAGATAATAAATACTCTCATAAATCAGGGATTTATTATAGAAAAAATAATGGAACCTATTCCATCAAAAGAAGCGGTAGAGGCAAATCCTAAATACATTCATCAATACGATAGACCATTTTTCTTATTTGTAAAAGCTAAAAAAGAATAGGAGAAAAACATGAAGAAATATCTAAAACTTGTAGATGGAGTAAAATCAAATGCTAGTAGATTTGAATATAAGATAGGAGAAATAAATATTTCAGATGTCTGGAATCCAAATGAGATTGATCCTAAATTAATGGGAGGATTTAACTTTTCAGTAGAAAACAAGATTCTAAGATGGGTTCATAGAGGAGATACAATCTATGATGTAGAGATTCCTGAAGATGCAGAAGTTATTGATTGCCCAAGTCAAAATTGCCCTCATGGGGTTTTTAGATCAAATAAAATTATTTTATTAAATCCAAGAAAAGTAACTGAAGAAATGGTAATGGATTTTTATTTTAAATCTGATCTTCCTCAAAAAACATATTATCAATGTATTGTTGTTATGCTTTATAGAAATTATACAAATGTAGCAAAACAAATAATAAAAGATAAAGTAAATAAAGAAAATATAGAAGAATGTATAAATGAGTTTGAACTAATGATTACCGAAAAGCATGATGGTATAAAGCACATATTTAATTATGATGAGCTATGGCAAGATGCTAAAGATATTTATGACATTCTTTTAAATATAAAAAATAATTAAGTAAGGAAAAGAAATGCAAAATATTGAAGAAGAAATAAAAAAACAAATAGATAGTTTTGATGGTAAAGCATGTATTTATATTTCTGATGAAAAAGAAAATATAATAAAGCATAATGAAAACGAAGTAGTAGAAACTGCTAGTTGTATCAAACTATTTATATTAATTGAGTATTATAATCAAATTCTTAATAATCTTAAGTCAAGACAAGATTTAATTTACTATTCTGCTAAAGATGATCATGTTGATAATGGAAGTGGAATACTTCAGTATTTAGAGAATATGAGTATAACATCTAAAAATATGGCAATACTTATGACTATTGTTAGTGATAATATTGCGACAGATAAAATGATAGATTATTTAGGATTTGATAATATAAATAATACAATAAAAGAATTAGGATTTGAAAACACATATCTAATTTCAAAAAAATTAGATTTTAATATATATCATTCTGTGGGTAGAACTACAGCTTATGAATATGCTAAAGCATATAAAATGCTTTTAAATAAAGAAATACTATTGCCTGAGCTATGCGATGAAATTATAGATATTTTAAAAAATCAAAATTATAGAACAATGATTTCAAGATTTTTAACTCCAAAAGATATGGAAGAAATGAAAGTAGAAGATGATTTTATAAAATATATTGCAACAAAAAGTGGAGCTTTAGGAGATGAAGGAAAAGATGATATGATTAATTGCAGAAATGATGGTGGAATTTTTTCTACTAAAGCAGGAAGTTATATCATAAGTATCTTTATAAGTGATTTTAAAGATAGAGGTTTCTACATTGATAATCCAGCTACTATATTAGGTGGAAAGATTAGTAGAATAGTATTTGAACATTTTAAAGAAAATGGAATAATTAAATAAAGGAGAATTGTTATGAAAATAGGAATTGATATAGATGATACTACATTTCTTACAGTAAAATCTATGCTAAAATATGGAGACATTTTTGAAGAGGAAATATCTGGTGTTCCACTTAATAGAGATAGTTTTGGAATGATTAAAAATAGATATTATTTAAAGGCTTTATATGGCTGGGATGATGAAACAAAATTTGCATTTTTTAGAAAGTATTATAAAAATGTTTTAGAAGAATGTACACTTCTTCCAAATGCTGATAAAGTAATTCAAAAATTAAAAGAAGAGGGAGATACGATTCACTTTATTACAGCAAGACTTATGAATATAGAAGGCTGTGATACAGAAAAAATCACAAGAGCGAGTCTAGAAAAGTTTAATATTCCATATGACTATTTAGATTTACATGTTAGTGATAAAGTAAAATTCTTTAAAGAAAATAATATTGATTTATGTATTGAAGATAGCTTTGAAACATGCAGACAAATGTTAGATAATGGAATTAAAGCAATTCTTATGACAACAAAGATGAACGAACAAATAGATGATCCTGAAATAATAAGAGTAAATAATTGGGATGAAATATATGCTGAAATTCAAAAAATGAAAGGATAAATTATGGAAAGACCTGTTACAACACTTTTTATGCTTGAATCTTTAGATGGAAAGATAAGTACTGGTGCAGGAGACAACTTAGATATTGATAAAGATTTTCCAATGATTCAAGGAGTAAAAGAAGGATTACATCATTATTATGAATTAGAAGGGAAAACTGATTGGTTTTCTTTAAATACTGGAAGAGTAATGGCAAAAATTGGTGTAAATGATAAGAAAGAATATCATGATAAAGTTGATGTAAATTTCGTAATTATAGATAATAAGCCACATTTAAATGAAAACGGAATAGACTATTTATGTCATTGGGTAGAAAAGCTAATATTAGTTACAACAAATAAGGAGCATCCAGCATTTAATGCTAAATATGATAATCTAGATGTTTTATTATACGATGAATTAGACTTAAAGAAATTATTAGAAGATTTAAAAGCTAAATATAATGCTGAAAGACTTACAATACAATCAGGTGGAACACTAAATGGATTATTTGTTAGAAACAAATTAATAGACTATGTAAATATAGTAATTGCTCCAATTATAGTAGGTGGAAAAGATGTAGCAACTTTAGTTGATGGCGAATCAATAAAAGATGAAGAAGAATTAAACAAATTATTACCATTAGAATTAATTGAGTGTAATAAGCTAGAAGACTCTTATATTGAGCTAAAATATAAAGTCATAAAATAAAAAATGAAGGGAATAGCAAATGGAAGAATTTTTTGATGTATTAAGTGAAAAAGGCGAATATACAGGAGAAGTTGAAAGTAGAAAAGATTGTCATAAATTAGGTTTATGGCATAGAGCTGTTGTAGTATTTATAATAAGCCTAGACAATCAAAAAGTATTATTGCAAAAAAGAAGTGCTACCAAAAGAATGTGGCCAAATCTATGGGATGTAACAGCTGGAGGACATGTACTTTCTGGAGAACTTGGATATGAATCAGTAATTAGAGAAGCCAAAGAAGAAATTGGTATTGATATTAATAAAAATGATTTAGAATTTATTGGCAGTTCAATTTCTGAAAATCACGTGGGAGAAATTAATAATAAACATTTTAATGAATTTTATATAGTTCATAAAGATATAGATGTCAAAGATATTAAGCTTCAAGAAGAGGAAGTACAAGATATTAAATGGTTTGATAGAGATGATGTTGTAAAAAGAATAAATAATAACTATGAAGATTTAACAGATAAAACAGGATGTTGGAATTATTTGCAAAAGTATTTTGAAATGAAAAATAAAGATGCCAAAAGTGAACATTTTATAATGCAGTAATATTTGGATACAAAGCAATTAAAGTTGAAAAAAAATAGAAAGATTAATATTACTACTTCTGTTATATGGGGACTACTTACATTAATGTTAATACTTTCTTATTTTAAAGTACTTTAAAGATAAAAAATATAAAAACGGGAGATAAAAAAATGGATGTATTATTTAAATTAACTGATGAAGATATCGGATATGAATATCATGAACTAGAAAATCCAGAATTAAGACTAGCAGCTCGAGGTATAGTTGTTAGAGACGATGGAAAAATTGCTGTATTTAATAAAAGCAATAAAAATGAATATAAGCTTCCTGGTGGTGGAATGGAAGAAGATGAGAATCCTGAAGAAGCTTTTAAAAGAGAAGTTTTAGAAGAAACAGGATGTATTATTGAAATTACACATATATTAGGAACTACAGAAGAATATAAAGCACAGTCAAATTTTAAACAAATATCTTATATATTTGTTGGAAAAGTTATAGAAGATACTCTTCAAGTAAACTTTACTAAGAAAGAAAAAGATGAAGGTGCAAAATTAATTTGGGAAACACCAGAGAAAGCTTTAGAGTTAATTACAGATTGCTATGATAAATTAGTGGATTCAGATTATGAAAATGTATATGCAACTAAATTTGTTGTTTTAAGAGATAGAAAATTATTAGAATTTTATATGAATAATATTTAAAAGTTGGGGCGATAAATGTTAGAAAAAGTTATAGATAATAGGGGAGAAATAGATCCTTCTTCTAAATATGAAGTAGAAATAAGAGCAAGTATGTTAGTTGTAATTGATTATATAAAAAAAAAACTAGATAATACTTGTGCTATTGATATAAATGATTATTTCTTTACGACTTCTAAAAAAGTAAAATCAATTGCAAGACCATATTATTTATGTAGAAATCAAAACTATTAAGGAGAAAAAATGAAAATTATAACTGTATGTGGAAGTTTGAAATTTATGAAAGAGATGATAGAGATTAGTGAAAAAATGGAATTACAAGGTAATTGTGTAATAACTCCTATCTATCCAACAAACACCACAAATAAAGATGCTTATACAGAAGAGGAAGCTTTAATGCTTGATAAAATGCACAAAGAAAAAATAAAAATGTCTGATGCTATTTTAGTAGTAAATGTAAATAACTATATAGGAAATAGTACAAAAAGTGAAATTGAATTTGCTAAAAAATTAGGAAAAGAAATAATTTATTATACTGATTTAATTAAAGAAAACCAATAAGATTTTTGAAAAAATGTTCCAGCAATTAATTTATATAAAAAGGAAGGCTTTGAAGAGCATTCTTTATTTTATATGAAAAAAATAAATAACAAATAAATATGAAGGAGAAAGTATGGATAAGGATTTTGAAGTTTTGTATAATAAGGCAAAAGCACTAACAGGAAAGAAAGAATTAAATATAAGTGTGCAATATGCTCAGGTTGGATGCGCACTAATGACAGATAAAGGAAATATATATACGGGAATTTGTATTGTGGCAAAATGTGGAATAGGCTTTTGTGCAGAACATGCTGCAATTGCAGAGATGCTTAAAAACGACGAATCTAGGATAGCGAAAATTGTATCTATAGATAAAAAGGGTGTGGCACCACCTTGTGGAAGATGTCGAGAATTAATAAAACAAGTTAATTATGAAAACTTAAAAACCGAAGTTATGGTTAGTGAAGATGAAATAGTTACTCTTGGTGAATTATTACCACACGTGTGGTTACCATAGATTTTATTAATAATATTTGATACGCAAGCAAAAGAGGAGAAAATGCATATGGAAATCAATTATAAATTAAAAGAATATGTAGAAAAAAATATTTTTCCACTTTATGAGAATAATTATATAGGTGATGGATTTGATAGAATTAATTATGTAATAAATCGTAGTGAAAGCATAATTGAAGAAAACAATTTAAATGTAGATTACGATATTTTATACACTGCTATTAGTTATCATGATATTAGAAAAAATAATGATGAAAAAAATCATGAAGTAATTAGTGCAGAGATAATGTTTAATGATGAATTTTTAAAGGGCTATTTTTCATTGGAACAAAGAATGATTATTAAAGAAGCAATTGAAGACCAAAGAGCAAATAATGATAAAGAACCTAGAAATATATATGGAAAAATTTTATCTTCTGCTTCTAGAAATTCAAGTGTAGAACAGTGTTTAAAAAGATCTTATTTATATGGGAAGAAGAAAAATCCTGATCTTAATGATGATGAATTATTTGAACGAGCATATGAAGCATTATTAAATAAATTTGGAGAAAAAGGATATGCAAAATTTTATTTTGAAGATTATACATATGAACAATTTTTAACAAATATAAGAAAACTACTATCAGACAAAGATAGTTTTATTAACACACAAAAAGAATATATTAATACATTAAAAGAAAATGGAATAATTAGATTAGATAAATGATTCTTTTTAAGAAGGAAGAAATATGAATTTTAAAGAATATGGAGATAGTAAAAATAAAACTATAATGCTACTTCATGGTGGAGGACTTTCTTGGTGGAATTACAGAAATGAAGCAGAAAAATTGCAAAATACTTTTCATGTAATTATTCCAATATTAGATGGACATTCAGATAGCGATAGGAATTTTACAAGTATTGAAGATAATGCACAAGAAATTGTTGATTTTATAACCAATAAATGTAATGGTCATATTCATTTAATTGGAGGCTTATCTTTAGGTGGACAAATTCTTTTAGAAGTATTGTCAAGAAAAAATGATATTTGTGATTTTGCAATTATAGAAAGTGCTTTAGCAATTCCTATGAAAATTACACAAAGAATGATAAAACCTGCATTTTCAATGAGCTATGGTTTAATATCAAAAAAATGGTTTTCAAAAATGCAATTTAATTCTTTAGGAATAAGAAAAGATTTATATGAAGATTATTATAAAGATACATGTAAAATTACAAAGGAAAATATGATCTCTTTTATGGAGGCAAATTCAAAATACGAGATTAAAGATACTTTGCAATATACAAAAGCAAAAGTGTTAATCATTGTAGGAGATAAAGAAAGACCTATAATGAAAAAATCAGCTACTCTTATTAAAGAAAAAATAGGAGCAAGTAGAATCGAATTAATGCCAAATTATTCTCATGGAGAATTAAGCATAAATAATCCTGAGCGTTATGTTAGTATAATAAATGAATTAATTACAAATCGAGAAAACGCAACAGATATAGTTAATGATTAAAAAATAGTAAGTGATAAAATGAGGTGAAATAAATGAACGACGAACAATATATTGACATAGCAATTGATATTAGCAAAAATGCAAAATATCCATATGGAGCAATTGTTGTTAAAGACGGAGAGATAATTGGTAGAAGTGATGATAATACTTTAATGGAAACAAGCATGTATTCACATGCAGAACTAGAAGCAATAGAAAGTGCTTCAAAAAATAAAAATCTATATGGAGATTTAAAGGGCGCAACAATATATGTGTCTTGTGAGCCTTGTATGATGTGTATGGGTGCAATACTTTATGAGGGATTCTCTAAAATTGTGTATGCTGCAACTCTACAAGATAGTAATGATAATTATTGTCCAGAAATAATAATTGATATAGATGTATTAGCAAAATATTCTAATAGTGAAATAGAAATTGTTAAAGAGCTTCATCGTAATAAAGCTATAGAAGTATTAAAAAAAGCAAAAAATGGCTAATATGCAATAGAATTTAAGATGTGATGATAGGAGTCAAGTTTTTATAAAAGAGGTAATATATGAAAAAAATTGCTGTTATTTCAGATGTCCATGGTAATTTAGAAGCATTAAAAAGCGTATTATTAGATATTAAAAAAAGAGATATTGAACAAATATATTGTTTGGGAGATACGATTGGGAAGGGAACTAGACCAAATGAATGCTTAGATTTATTAAAAAATACTAGAATGGTTTATGGAAATTGGGAGGACTTTTTTAATAATAAAATTTGCTCATCTGATAGTGCATGGGAAAGATACAATTTGCTTAATGAACAACTTTCGAAAGAAAACAAAGCAAGATTAAAATCTCTTCCATTATGCTATGAATTATATATTAGTGGTAGATTGGTAAGAATGTTTCATGCTAGTGCTAATAATGCATGGGATAATGTATTATCAATAGACAGAATAGACAATCTTTATAATCTGTTTTTGCCAACTGAAAAAACAAGTGATAATGTAGCTGATGTTATTATATATGCACATACTCATACGCAAAATTTAATGAAATTATATAATAGAACATTAATAAATGTTGGCTCTGTTGGCAATGCTTTTGATGTAATTAGAAATGAAAGAAAAGATGGAAACGTTAAAAATACAACAAATGCTGATTATTTGATTATTGAGGGGAAAATAGATAGTAAAGAATATTCTGATATAAGATTTGAATTTGTTTCTATAAAATATGATATAAATCAAGAATTATCTGATAGTAAAAATAATCCAGAATTTGATAGTTATTCTACTGAATTGTTGACTGGTAAATTTAGAAATATAAAAAAATATAAAGATAACTTTGAAAAGTCTTATTATGATATTACAAATATTTAAAACATTATTATGTATTTATTAGAAATGAATTAAAGTATTATGGTATTTGATATAATTATATGAGAGGAAAATAATATGATAGATTATGATAAACTATTAAAAAGTATACCTGAAGGATTAAATCAAATTGAAACAGCAAGATTTCTATATATAGAGTTGGGAAAATACTTTATTTATGATCCAGATGTTATTGCTGCTCAAGATAAAGAAACTCGTAAGCAGATAGCATATAGAGATATAAATGAGATAACAAATAACAAAGTAGTATGTATTTCTTTATCACAAATATATACAGAACTTTTAAGAAGATGTGGAATTAATGCTGAAACAGTATATATACCTGAAGATCCGAATATACCAAATGATATTGGGCATGCATATACACAAATAGAAATAGAAGGCAAAAAGGGTTCGATAGAGCTAATCAGAGATTTAACCAATATAAAAGTTGGATTAAAAACAGAATATTTTTTACCAGGATTAACAGAAGAAAGAAGAAAAAAGGCAGAAGAAAGAGGATTATTAGATAAAATTGATTCAATGCTAACACTTGATGAAAGCGAACTAAGAAAGATTGACGATAAAATTGGTTATACATATAATCGGTCAATATTTAGATGATGTTATTGAAGAATTAAAAGATAAATTTGCTTCGCTTAAACTAGAACCAGGATTTAACGAATTATCTGAAAAAGAATGGGTAGCATTTCAACTTGATTTTATTATAAGAAATATGGGACACAATGATTTAAGATGCGTAGAAAGAGGTGAATATTTTAAAAAAATAGTTCAACAAACTATAGGCGCTGATGAAATAAAAAAACATTTTATTTCAAATGGTATTACTTGTTTTGATGAAAAAGGAAAAATGAGTATTTTTTATATATTTACACCAATAGATGGTAGTAAACGAATGACATATATTCTAAATGAAGGAGAAGAGATAAAGCCAATAACCCAAGATAGAATTGATGAAATGCTTCATAATGGATTAAGAATATTGTCAAAAACAAAAAGAGAAGAATATTTAAGAGTATTATCCAATAGTTCAACATCAGAAGATAGAGATGATAATGCTTTGAGTGGTATAAAAGAGGTTGCTTTATCACCTGAAGTTATGGGAAAATTTAAAGAAGCATCTATGGTGTTTGAAGAGTTTACAAAATATACAGAAAGTAAAGGATGTGATTGGATATATGATGAATAAAAGCGAATATGAAAATGCTTATTTAGAATTATATGAATTAATAAAAAGAATACCTTTAAAAGACAAAACTAAAATACCTAATGATTTTATTGATTTTTTAAAAGATAATATGAATTCAAATCATACATTTGAATATGACGAAAGCAAGAATTTGTTAGATCAAGATATTATGGTAGAAACAAAAGCTTTATTAGTTCAATTGTATGAAAAATATTTATCTAAACCAGAAGAAAAGGAATTTTGGAATAATTATAATATTGAATGTATGAAAATAGATGAAGATAAAAATACATAAAAAACAATAATTGTGGTTTAGTATGATAGCATAAATAGGAGTGAATAAAAGTGGAGGAACAAATAAAAAATGCAATATCAATATTAGAAAAAAATACTGAATTAATGGATATTCTAGATTATATTTATAAATTAAAATTGCCTAATTATTATATTGCAGCGGGGAGTGTTTTTCAGACTATATGGAACTATTATGATAAGAAGCCATTAAATTATGGGATATCGGATATAGATATTATATATTATAACAAAGATAATTTATCAGTTGATATGGATATATATTATTATAATTTGATAAAAGATTATTGCATGAAAAAAGGATATAATTATGAGATAGATGTATCAAATGAAGCAAGAATGCATTTATGGCAAAAAGAAAAGTTTAATATAGATGTTGAGCAATATATGAATTCTGAAGATGCAATTAATAAATGGATTGCAACTGTACATGCTATAGGAATTACAAAAGAGAATGATAATATTAGAATATATGCTCCATACGGATTGAGTGATATATATAGTAGAACAATAAGACCGATAAAACATAAATATAGTACAAAAGATATATATAATAAAAAAGTAAAAAGCTGGAGTGAAAGATTTGATAATTTAAATATTATTGAATGGTAATATAGTAGGAATAAAACCCTATTTTTTATTTTATAATTATTTGTAGAAAAAGGAATTGATCCAAATGAATGAAAATAAAACTAATAATAAATGCGATACGGAAATTTAAGGAAGACTATACTTAAACAATTGATAATACTGAATTTTTGATATTGAGACTTTTACATATTAAAAAATATTGGGAGAAAAAATGAAAATTAATGAAATAGATGAAGATTTTGTAGATATAATTGATTATTTAAATAACAAAGGGTTTTGTCCGTTTTCATCATGTGATGGAGTATTAGCACATCATGAAAATAAAGATAAGCCTACAAATGCATATATAGCATTTTTAAAAAGTGGTAGAATAATAGATCTAATGGTAGCATTATTAAGAGATAAATCAAATTTTTCTATTTCTCTTTCAAATAGTACACATACATATCCATATGAATTATATGGGAATATACTAGAAGGTAATCAATATATAGTTGGTTTTGATAATTTACAAGGACAGCTAACGGAGTATTTTGAAAAAATTGTTAAAGGTGTAGCTGACGAAAAAATATTAATTTCTGATGAAGAAAAAGAAAAATTGATGAGATTAGATGAATGTCTTGAAAAAACAAAAGAGTCAGAGATTAACTTTATTATTGATCTAAATGTAGAATATCAACCATTTACAAATAGAAGAGGAAAAACAAATCGTTTATTTATTAGAACTAAAGATGGAATGAATTATGATAGAAATATGCAAGAAATGTCACAAATAATTTCTGAAAAATTTGGGATTCCATTAAAAAAAGATGAGTATGGAGAGAATTTTGAAGATGCAGATGAATTTATAGTGGCAGGATTTGATAGACGCTATTTAGAATATTACTTCAAAGATGAGGATTTATCAAAAGTTATAGAAATAATTGAGCTGACAAAAAATAAAGAAAAAAGTTTAGAAACTTTGAGTATTAATGAACCAGATTATGATGATTATAGTATAGAATAATAAATAAAAAAGTATTGATGATAAAAATAAGGAAGAGATATAAATGAACGAAAACAAAACTAATATAAACTGGTATCCAGGCCATATGGCTAAAACCAGGAGAGAAATTGAACAAGATTTAAAGTTAATAGATGTAGTAATTGAGCTATTGGATGCTAGAATTCCACTTTCAAGTAGAAATCCAGAAATTAAGAAAATTACAAATAACAAAAAGAAAATTATTATTCTTAATAAATCTGATATGGCGGATGAAGAAATGAC
>JAEEGL017327615.1_pt1 | contig 29206 bp, 22 predicted proteins | sample 9134231 | NCBI WGS metagenome assembly JAEEGL01 (sample SAMN16246548, study PRJNA631951) | gut metagenome | biome: gut microbiome; feature: rumen; material: fiber-attached | host: Bos | place: Iran: Karaj | collected 2018-10 | reverse complement strand
GTAAATGGCATACTTACGACCCGTAAATGGCATACTTACAACCCGTAAATGGCATACTTACGACCCGTAAATGGCATACTTACAACCCGTAAATGGCATACTTACGACCCGTAAACAGCATACTTACGACATGAGCTATAGAGCAGAAATAAAGCAATGATATAGCAGTTGACCTATTTGTACACTTTCCTTCACGTTTCTAGGGCAACCGATGCCAAGGCATCGGCTGTGCCCTCAATGGCGAGTAAACACGCGGTTGGGTTGACCGAAGGAACCCTTCACCAGAAGTGGCTTGCAATGAGCCTGTTACATCCGATGTGAATGGTTTTGCATCTTTGCGATCTTATCCCCCTCCTAAAGGAGGAGTTCTTCGCAGAGCGAAGCGGCAAAGCCAAGCTAGGGGAGGTCTGTTACGGATATTGTTTCTACTGACCGATTTCCTCTATAAATAGCAACTTTTTATTCTACTGGTGTAAAGGAAATGCTTTATATGTGTTTGGGTTAAAAACTTTTTAGTAGAGGAGACATTCACAGGCTACGGAACTTCGGCTTAGCAAAAAGCCATTAGCAAGTTCTGCACAGTCAATGCGCCACTCTGCTCGCGTGTGTGCACCGAAGATAGAAACACCTATTTAATATATATGCATGGAAAGGAATTGGGCGATTTCGGCTCCTTTTCGTTAATAATTTGTAAATAAACGCCTCAAAAAAGTTTGCTTCTGCAAAAAATACGTACCTTTGCCCCAAATTGGATGAAAGCTTTTACTAACAAATTACTAACAAATTAAAGAAAGGATTATCATGAAGAAAATCTTTACGCTGATGGCACTCGCCGGTCTCACCATGAATGTGAGTGCTCAAACCGAAAGTTACAAATCAATCGTTGTTGACGGTGACGCACCAGCACTCGCACCCGAGTTTGCTGCTGTCGTCGACGAGAACAACGTGGCTACCAACGTCGGTACGACGGGCCGCTCAGTCGTTACCTTTGGAACCGCCAACATGTCAGTAGAGGCCGTGGGCAGCGCCACGCCGACTGATGTGGAGCCCGGTGAGGAGATCAATGCCGAGCTGCACCTCTTCGAGCCTGCCGCCATCACGATGGGCGACATCACTTGGAAGAACGGTAACAACAAGCTCGACATCAACGACGCCGAGCAGACAAAGCTCTACTTCGTCATGGGTCAGGGCAATGCTTACGAGGAAATCCTTGCCGAGGAGATCTACACCGATGACGAGCCGACTGGCAGATACCGTCCCTACTACACTTATACGGACTACCTCAACGGTGACACAGGTCTACCCAAGTATGGTCTGTACTACAAGTTCACACCCACTCTGGCAGGCACGCTGAAGGTGCAGGTTTGGGTAAACAAGGGTAACCGTAACACCGTCGTTGTCAAGGGCAGCACCGGTGCCGCCATGACCTATGGCGAGGACTACTGGGCAGAAGGTTACGTCAACGGCAAGCGTGCCAATTACGACACGCCCGCCATCGACCCCGAGACCGGCGAACCCAAGCTCGACAACCAAGGCAACCCCATCTACGAGCAGTACCAGATCTTCTTCAACCGTGAGCAGATTGACTCTATTCACAACGACTACTGCTACGGCAACTACTACAAGCTGCTGCGCGAGAACGAGGAAGAGCCCGGCAAGCATTCAGAGGACAAAGTGGCTGAGGAGAAGGCCAAGGGCGACCAGATGGCTATCGACCGCCGCTTCGTGATTTCTACTGGTAACCAGGCTTTCTGGGGCTGGATCACCATTCCCGTTGAGGCTGGCGAGAGCTACTACTTGTTCCAGCTGTCATCACAGTTAGGCTTCGGTGGCTACGACTTCACCTTCGATGGTTCCGAGGGCATCAGCAATATGGAGCTGCAGACTGTAGCCAAGCACGACACCTACAACCTGAACGGCCAGAAGGTGGGTGCAGGCTACAAAGGCATCATCATGAAGGATGGCAAGAAGCTGATGAGCCGATAAAGTCATTCTCCTAACTCATTTGGAGGTCTCCGTATGCACTCCCCTCCTTGTCGGGGAGTGCATACGATGAGACGCAGTTCTGCTTACATGCTACCAAAGGGGCGCAAGAACTACCTCTTACTTCATTAGTTGAGCAAATACTAAACTTCAATTAATTACTTATAAGCTTATGAAAATCAGAATTATTCCTCTTTTGTTGATGGCTGTTGTGTCATTACCATCAATGGCGCAGTCTTTTAAAGTGAAAACCCGCGTCAACACTAATGATGAGCGTGGCGCAGTCACGCTGGTACAGAAAGCTTTTCCTGTCAAAGGCAGCAAGAGCAGCAAGAAAGTAAAAGCCAAGGTTGACATTCCAGAAGGCTATGTTTCTGTGACGCTGACTGCCGATGATGTTTGGGGAGACGGCTCTGGCTACCAAATGCTGCTCGACGCCGATGCCACCGCCTATGGGACAATCATCCCCGAAACGGGTGCTCTTAGTGGAGATGGTGATGTCGATGCCTCCATCTATGCAGAATTTGAATACAAGATTCCTGAAAATGCAGATGGTGCTTTGACCACCACTAACATCTTGATCGACAACAGCGTCACCATCCTGATTCCTGCCGGCACATACGACTGGTGTATCACCAACCCCACACCGGGCGACCGCTTGTGGATTGCAAGCGGAAATGGCAGCGTGGGCGGCCGCTATGATGATTTCGTATTTTATGAAGGATTAAGCTATGAATTCCATGTTATTGTCTCCGGTTCTAACGACGGGGTTGATTTGGAAATAAGTGGAATAGTTTTTTCGTACGATGTCGACAACATCACGAGCAATTCTGCAGATGCAAAATGGACCTTAGATGGAAGTGCTTCTTCCGTAAACCTCCGCTACCGCAAGGTTAATAATTCTGGTTTTTTTGCAGACTTTGAGGACTATGAACATTTAAGTGATGATGGATGGTGGGTTTATGACTATGACGAAGACGGTAATACCTGGGGCTTGACTCAGGATGAAGAGTTTGCTCATAGTGGAAGCATCTTCTTCTACTCTGCAAGCTACGATAATGGCCAATCTTACGATCCCGACAACTGGCTGGTTACACCTAAAATGGATATGAGTGGAAAAACGCTCTCTTTCTGGGCACGATCATATTACAGTAATTATCTTGACAATTTTGGAGTATTTTTCCTCCCAGAGGATTTTGAATCAGAAGAAGATTTGATAGAATTGATGGAATCGACAACAGCTCCAGAAGAATGGACGGAATACACTATTAATCTTCCCGATAATTTAGGAGTAGGCTCCATTGTCTTCCGTCACTACAATAGCTATGATAATTATTATCTGTTCCTTGATGACGTGTTCTTCGGTGAACCGTTTGATCCAGCTGAGTATGCTTGGGTGGAAGTCAACGGATTGACCGGCAGTTCTTATACCATGTCAGACTTGGAGCCTGGCACCGAATATGAGATGCAGATGCAGGCTTATCCTATGGACTGGGGTAAGCGCATATTCTTCACTACTGCGATAGAGCTGGCCAATGACGGAACCGAGAACAGCGATATCATCAGCGCCAACGATGGCAAGACTGTCGATGTCAAGCTCGCTGGCCGCACGCTCTTCAAGGACGATAAGTGGAACACCATCTGCCTGCCCTTCAATGTGACACTGGCAGGCAGCCCGTTAGAAGGTGCTACCGCCAAGACGCTGACCGGTGCTGTGATGACGGGCACACACGTGACGCTGACCTTCGGCGATGCTGTCGATGAGTTAGAGGCTGGCGTGCCCTATATCATCAAGTGGGATGCTGCCGAGGAGAACATCGTTGAACCCGTGTTCAGCGGTGTCACTATCAGTCAGCTCGAGGGCCAGACCCTCTCGTTTGAAGACGAAAATGTGAAGTTCATCGGCTACTATGATGCCTTTACTGCTAACGATGAGAGCATCTACTACATGACCGCTGACAACACGCTGAAGTACTCGGACCAGCCCCGCACGCTGAAGTCTTGCCGTGCATACTTCCAGTTCACTGAGGCTAGCACTGGCCGCCAGATTATCCTGAACTTCGGCGGCGGTGAGACAACAGGAATTGCTGACCTCGACATGAATGAGACCACCGGAGACTGGTACACTGTTGACGGCAAGATGCTCGACAAGCAGCCTGCACGCAAGGGTATGTACATCAAGGACGGCGTCAAGGTCGTGATTAAGTGAGAATAAAGCAGAGCTTGCTCATGCTTTATCGAGCGTGAACGAGCTCGAGCTTTAGCTCAAGGTCGTGATTAAGTAAAATATATTTCTTTCCCAAAACAGAAAGAATCATGAAAAAGAAAGCATATATTTCACCTGAAACTGAGGTGGTAGCAATTAAGATAGAGCAACTGATGGGATTCACTATCAGCGGAGAAAACTTACATTCCGATCCTGATCCTGACGAGAGCGAAGACGACAACCGCTCACGCCGCCATCGCAACGTCTGGGATGACAACGAGGAAGAGGAGGAGTGGTAATCCGATCTGACGTCTCTTTTGTCTACGGACTAATAAGTCCAATGAGTTCGTAGAGGACATAAAATCATTATAAAAGGAAATTACCGAGGTAGTGATGAAACGATGTGTGTTTCATCCGTATCTCGGTAATTTCTTTTTGTTGCTATTATCCCAAACTTATGGGAAGTCGAAAAGCGTGCGGAGCCAAATCATAAATTATCCTAAATAAGGTCGCCGCATTTAGGGTTATTTATGGTTTTTATGTATCTTTGCAAACAAATTACAAACATTATCCGACTAACAACTAAAACTTATTTGTCTATGAACAAACTACCATTCGTTTCCCGCAGGGCACTTCGTGGCCTTGCAGCAGTGGTGACAGTGGCAGGGCTGATGGCTTCATGTGCCCAGGACGGCTACGACGACGATGAGCGTTTCGAGAGTAGCGTGAAGGGTACCACCTTGGCATCGCCCGATGCCGATGCCATCACCGTCACGTCGAGTGTCGACGGCAAGACGCAGACCATCAGCTGGCCCGTCGTCAATGGTGCCGGCGGCTACCTCTTCTCGTTCTACGACGAGAGCAACCTTGAGGAGCCCATCGTCAAGGACTCGCTCGTCGACGGGTGCTCAGTCACCGTGCCTCGTGAGGAGGACATGAACTACCGCATCGACCTGCGTACACTTGGCAATGCCAAGATTGGCAACAGCGAGGCCAGCGCTGCCACCCAGAAGTCGTTCTCGACGTTTACGGCAGCCTATGCCGTCATTCCCAATGGCTCTGACCTGTATCAGTATTTCCAAGACAACCCCGTTCCTGAAACTGACGGAGCCGTCTACTACGACCTGGAGCCTTCTGGCAACTATACCCTGTCAGCCATCCTCGACTTCAACAACCGTTACGTCGTACTGCGCACCACGAGCAAGACCGACTTCGCCACCATTACTTACGGCGATACGGGCAGCATCCAGTATTGCGGCGGCCTGACACTGAAGTACCTTAACCTGAACTGCTCGGCATCGTCGAAGCCCACGCTGGCCTTCAGCGCTACGCCGCCCGAGAGCATTCTCGACGCCGACCATAACAACCACCATCAGATTACGGACCCCACGGCTATCATGAATTGTAACATCAGTGGTGTGAAGGGCATGTTGCTCTTCGACAACAAGGTGAAGTACTGTCTGAAGACCTTCATCATGGAGAACTGCTTGGTACACCTTGAGTCGGTAAGCATGGACAACAACTCCATCTTCTACATCTACGACGGTGGAGGCTTCATCAACGACTTTACCATCCGCAATAGCACCATCTGGAACACCGGCGAGAGCGACTTCAAGTACCTCATTCGCTACAACAACTCCGGACGTTGCGACCGTGCCGGCTATGCCACCAACTCTATCAACATCTACAACTGCACCATGTACAACCTCTGCAAGGTGGGCCAGATGTGCAACCACGGTGGCTACGACGGGCGCGCTACTTCTAACTACGCCGTCGAGAACAACATCTTCGTCGACTGTGGCAACGGTCAGGTGCCACGTCGTATCATCGGACGTCGCGGTGGTGGCGAAATCTCCTTTATCCACAACACTTACTGGTATGACGGCGCTCCTGAGAAGGAGGGCGCTCCCGATGCCGTCGAGGGTGCAAAGAACGAGTACGACGACAGCCACTCGGCCCTTCAGACCGACCCTGCCTTCGTCGATGCCGCCAACGGTAACTTCACGCCCACAGGCGCTGAACAGCTCACATTCAGAACCGGCGATCCCCGCTGGCTTGAATAAACGTTTAACAACAAACTCAATCAACGTATGATAACACATAATATCAGCAAACAAATAGCCCTGTTAGGCTTCGGCCTCTGCCTAAGCCTGACGGCGGCAGCACAGGCGCAGACCGTGCGGGGACAGGTTGTCGACGAGATGGGTGAGCCTGTCATCGGTGCCTCTGTCACCCTTGCCGGCGACAAGTCGAAAGGAACTATCACCGACCTCGATGGCAACTACCAGCTCAGCGTGCCCAAAGACGGCAAGGTGACCATCACCTACATCGGCTACCTGCCGCAGACGGTGAAGCCCGGTGGCATCGTGAAACTTATGGAAGACAAGCAGTCGCTCGACGAAGTTGTTGTCGTCGGTTACGGCTCGCAGAAGAAGGCCCACCTCACCGGCTCAGTGTCGACCGTCCCCGTTGACGACATTCAGGACCTGGCCAACGGAAGCCTCGCCTCTACCCTCAGCGGACTGGTCAACGGTATGTCGGTCAGCGGTGGCGAAGGCCGTCCTGGCGAGAGTGCCCGTATCACCATCCGTGATGTCAACGCACTGGGAGAGATTGGCTCTACTGCCCAGCAGCCACTGTTCGTCATCGACGGTTACATCTACCCCAACGACGTGAGGGTAGGCAATATCACCCAGAACCTTGGTGCTGAGGCGTTCAACAACCTCGACCCATCGGAGGTGGAGAGCATCTCAGTGCTGAAGGACGCATCGGCTGCCGTCTATGGTGCCCGTGCCGCAAATGGTGTCATCCTTGTCACCACGAAGAAAGGTAAGGCCGGCGCCCCCAGCATCTCCTACAGCGGACAGTTTGGATTCACAGACGAGGTCTCGCGTCCCAAGATGCTGAGTGCCTACCAGTACGGCAAGCTCTACAATGCCATCGCCGCTGCCGACCCCACCAACACCACGCTCAACCGGACGACAGCCCTCTTCCAGCGCGACGAGCTGGAGGCCATGAAGGCACTGGACTACGACCTACTGGACAAATACTGGGAGACGGGTAACACCATGCGCCACTCCGTAAATGTGAGCGGTGGTGCCGACAACGTGAACTACTTCGCTGGTGTGAGCTATTTCACACAGGACGGTAACCTGGGCAAGCTCGACTACGACCGTTGGAACTATCGTGCCGGCGTGGACGTTAAGATCAGCAAGTGGCTGAAGGCCAACCTAACCGTTAGCGGCGACTATGGCAAGAAGAACAAGCCCCTGTTGAAAGTCGGCGGCACCAATGCCGAGAAGGACTACAACCTGATGCTGACCCGTCCGCGCTATATGCCTGAGGCCGTTGGCAACTACCACATTCTTTCTTTCGGTCCCAGCAATAGCGAGCGTGTGCAGAACCAGCGCTACTCCTACGACCTGCTGCAGAACAATGGTGACTTCAGCCGAAACATGACATCGAACACGAGCATGAACGCTAGCATCGAATACGATTTCGGCTGGAGCAAGATTCTGAAGGGTCTGAACTTCCGCCTCTCCTATTCGAAGAGTATCAACTCCGACAAGACCAACGAATTCGGCTCCCAGTACACCATCTACCAGATGACACGCCGCTATGGCTCTGGCGAACACCTGTACACGCCCACCACTGGCGACGACAGCAGCTTCGACTATTTGGCAGAGAGCAACTTCAACGGTCTGAAATATGCCAACGGCTATTACCTGAGCCGCAACATGATTCGCACCGACAACTATCAGCTGAACTTCACCGCCCAGTATTCGCGTGACTTCGGCAAACACCATGTGTCGGCACTCTTCTCTGTCGAGCGTTCTGAAGCAGAAAGCGAGTTCGTGACAGGCCAGGCCAACGAGCCACTGCCCTACACCAACTACCAGTCGAACTCAGCACAGGGTGCACAGACGACGGAGTTTAACCGTGCAGAAAGCGGTACGCTGTCGTACATCGGACGTCTCAACTACGCCTATCAGGACCGCTACCTCTTTGAGTTCCTGCTTCGCTCGGACGCTTCGACGAAGTTTGCTCCTGAGAACTACTGGGGCACCTTCCCCGCCATTTCTGCCGGTTGGGTCATCAGCGAGGAGTCATGGTTCCAGCAGAGCAAACTCGCCAGCTGGATCGACTTCCTGAAACTGCGTGCCAGCTGGGGTCTCACAGGCCGTGACAACCTCTCCGCATGGCAGTGGCTACAGGTCTATACCTTGGACAAGAACAAGAACCCCATCTTCGGAGAAGGCACGACCATCAACCCCTCGGAAGTGGTGCGCAACTCTATCAACAAGAACACCTCTGCCGTGAACCGCGACGTACACTGGGACAAGTCGTACAAGACCAATGTGGGTATCGACTTCCAGGTGCTCAACAAGCGTTTGGCCGTCAACTTCGACTATTACTACGAGAAGAACTGCGAGATGCTAATGAACATTGCACAGGACGTGCCTGCTACCGTCGGCACACAGTCGGCTTCCGTCAACCTCGGTGAGATGAACAACTGGGGATGGGAGCTGGGCATCACCTGGCGCGACAAGATTGGCAAGGACTTCAAGTACAAGGTGGGCATCAACACCGGCTACAGCGACAACAAAGTGCTGATGATGGATTTCGAGGACGAGTACATCTATCGCCAGATTGTTCGCAATGGCCGCACGGACATCGGTACATGGGGCATGCAGTGCATCGGCATGTTCCGCTCGTTCCAGGACATCGAGGAATACTTCGCCCGATATAACATCACCTCCTACATGGGTATGACGAAGGACAAGGTACGCCCTGGTATGCTTATATATAAAGATGTACGCGGAGCACAGCAGGCCGACGGCTCGTATGCAGGTCCCGACGGCGTCGTAGACCAGGCTAACGACCAGGTGCAGCTGGGTAAGCGCAACAACATCTACGGCTTTACCACCAACCTGAGTGCCGACTGGAAAGGCGTCTCGCTGACCGCCCAGTTCAGTGCTTCATGGGGCGGCTACACCACCGTGCCTTCACAGGCCATCGGCGTGGCTTCCGGCTCTAACATCGAGTTCTACAACATGCCTTCCTTCTGGAATCCTGACAACGTGTACGTCTATCAGGATGTTGTTGACGGCAGTGGCAACGTGGTGGTTCCACAAAACCGCGATGCCTACTACCCCAACCTGAACTGGGGCATCAACAGCGTGGCCTCCAGCTTCTGGCGTGTCAGCAACACCCGCGTGACACTGAACCGCCTGACGCTGGCATATACCATTCCCTCGAAGCTGTTCAAGAACATTGGCATTAAGAGCTGCCGCCTGAACATCACAGGACAGAACCTGATTAACTTCTACAATCCGTATCCCGACAAATTCATGAATCCAATGGCTGGTTCATACGGAGCCTATCCGAACCTGCGCAAATGGACGGTTGGTGTCAACTTGTCGTTCTAACATTAAACCCAAAAGAAGAAAGATATGAAAAAGTCAATGAAATATATCGGTTCTGCGCTGACATTGGCCATGGCTCTCACCGCCTGCAGCGACCAGTTCTTGGAAGACAAGAAGAACTACGGTCAGGTAGACGCAGACATCTATAATTATTACGAGGGCGCACAAGGCCGTCTGTACGACATCTACTCCATGTGCCTGCCCAATGTCTCGAGTCTCTCGTGGCGCTACCCATCCATGGGTATGAACGATGATGCCGGCAAGTCTACTGAGGAATACACTGGCTTCAGCGTCTTCGTCAATCCGGTCGACGAGCTCACCTCTATGAGCGGCGGCGTCGGTGTGCCCGACTATTTCCTCGGAACTCAGAACAACATTCAGGAGAACGTATGGGGACATATCCGCGACTGCAACGACGTCATCCGCGGCGTGACGGCCAGCTCACTGCCTGAGGAGCAGAAGAATGAAGTGCTCGGACAGGTGTACTTCTTCCGTGCATGGCTTTACTACAACCTCTTTAAGTTCTACGGTGGTGTGCCCCTCGTAAAAGAGGTGCTCGACCCCACGGCCGATGCTTTCACACCGCGTGCCTCATCGAAGGAGACTTACGAGTTCATCCTCAACGACCTGAACACCGCAGCCGATATGCTGAAGCCCTTCACTGCCAATGGTGGATGGACCAGCTCTAAGGACTGGGGACGCGTGACCACTGGAACAGCCCTTGCCCTGAAAGGCCGTCTGATGCTGCTCTGGGCCAGCCCGCTCTTCAACCGCAGCAACGACCAGTCACGCTGGAAGAACGCCTACGACACCATGAAGGCCGACCTCGCCACCATCAACAGCTGTGGCTATGGCCTCTACCAGACGGGCCTCAACGTCAACGCCAGCGACTTTGCCAATCAGTTTGTGCAGACTGGGAAGAACCCAGAGGCTGTGTTTGTAGTGAACTATAACACCACTGCCATCCTCACCGGTATCGACGATGCTGCCAAAAACAACACTTGGGAGCGTTTCATCCGTCCTGACAACACGGGTGGCAACGGCTATGCCGCTGGCCTGATGCTCGTGCAGATGTTCCCCATGGCCGACGGTAAGCTGCCTGCAGGGCTGAGCACTTACACCAAGCTCGAGACTTCGGAGTATGCTTACGAGGCCTCTTATCCCTTCATGAACCGCGACCCGCGTTTCTATCGCACTTTTGCCTTCCCTGGCTTCCGCTGGGCTTACAATGGTGATGCGTCGATTCACGATGCCCATAACCCTAGCGACGGCGCGAACTACACCCTTTGGAACTATGTGTGGTATACCGATGTTAACGACCAGGACAACCCCGAGAGCGGCAACTCCTACGGCGCCGACAACCTGTTAGGGTCGAAGCAGTCCATCTACGTCCGCAAGAAGAGCGACGACCTCGACTGCAACACCAGCCCATCGTATGTCTACAATGCCAATGGATGGAAGAGCGGTGCAGGCCCCTTCTACTCAGCTGCACAGCTCATCGAACTGCGCTATGCTGAAGTGCTGCTGAACCTGGCTGAGGTGGCTTGTGGTGCTGGCGACATGGCGTTTGCCGTCGAGCAACTGCAGAAGATCCGCGCCCGTGCTGGCTATACTGCTGACGGCAATTACGGTCTTCAGGCTAATCTCATTAGCGACCAGGCCACCTGCATGAGCGCCATCCTTTATGAACGTCAGATTGAACTGGCCTACGAGGGCAAGCGCTTCGACGACATGCGCCGTTGGATGCTCTACGACGGTGGTGCTGGAAAGGTGGAGGGTGCGCCCAGCTCATGGACGCTCTCCGGTTGGGGTGGTAACACCTGCACATGGCTTGGCTTCAAGGCCTTCAACGGCCAGCGCCGCGAGCGAATCGAGTTCCGGTTAGGCAACCAGTATGGCGTAGGCTCCACCCAGTGGAACGGTGATCCTTTCCTGCTCCATTATCAGGTAATTGTGCACAACGACTTGGTGAAACAATTACAGGAGGAGCATGCCGGTGACAGCGAGTGGACAAATGATTCCATTAACAAGTACATTTCCAAAAAGTTCGACACCTACGAGTTAGCCAAGGACTATCGTTACAAAGGAGTGGACTTCCGCAAGAGCGATATCAACACGCAGCTCGCCGAACTGAAGGCCTGGTATCAGGAGAACCTTGTGGTGAAGGAAGGAAAGGGCGACGGCCGTGACTCACAGCACAACGACCTTTACATCAACTTCCGTCCTAAGTACTACTTCCTGGGACTTTCCTCTGGTGTGCAAAACTCCAACAAGGGTCTTCCACAGACCATCGGTTGGCAGGACTATAACAACGGCGGTGCCAACGGAACTTTCGATCCACTGGCCGACTAAAGCCGCTTTGCCCGTTTAGAAAGACTGCAGTTGTTGCGTCTGAGACGGCCTACTCATCCTACACATTCCACACCTGTCTTAGACATGGGGATGTGTAGGATTATTTTTTAGTTTAAGAAAGCAAAAAAGAGCGAAACATTTTGTAGAGTGCAGAAAAAAGTGTATCTTTGCAGCTGATACGCAAAACAACTAATCTATACACCAAAACGACATGAAGAAGTACCTACCGTTATTGGCCGTCGTACTATTGACGGCATTGCCCGTTAGAGCACAATATCCGCAGATGACCGACGAGGCAGCAAAACTGATTGCCGACCTTACCAAGCAGTGGGCAGCACACAGCGACTCCGCGTGGGAAGCGGCGTTCCCCATCATTGTGAAAGAAGCCAAGGAGGGGCGTCCCTTCGTACCCTGGGCCTCACGCCCCTACGACCTGCGGCAGGCCAAGATTCCAGCCTTCCCAGGTGCTGAGGGTGGCGGCATGTTCACCTTTGGCGGCCGTGGTGGCAAGGTGCTCACGGTGAGCAACCTCAACGACTCTGGTCCAGGCTCGTTCCGCTGGGCCTGTGAGCAGGGTGGCGCCCGCATTGTGGTGTTCAACGTCTCAGGCATCATCCGCCTAAAATCCCCCATCAACGTGCGCGCTCCTTATATCACCATTGCTGGGCAGACAGCACCTGGCGACGGCGTCATCATTGCCGGTGAGTCGTTCCAGGTCGACACCCACGACGTCATCGTGCGCCACATGCGCTTCCGCCGAGGCGAGACGCTGGTGTGGCACCGTGAGGACTCCTTCGGTGGCAACCCTGTGGGCAATATCATGATCGACCACTGCTCGTGCGAGTGGGGACTCGACGAGAACATCTCCTTCTATCGCCACATGTTCGACCTGCACGATGGCAAGGACAAGCGCAAGACGCCAACAGTGAACGTAACCATCCAAAACACCATTTCAGCAAAGGCGCTCGACACATGGAACCACTCCTTCGGCTCGACCATCGGTGGTGAGAACACCACCTTTATGCGCAATCTATGGGCCGACAACACAGGACGTAACCCAAGCATTGGCTGGGGCGGCGTCTTCAACTTCATCAACAACGTCGTCTACAACTGGGTACACCGTACGGCCGACGGCGGCGAGTACTCCACAATGTCGAACTTCATCAACAACTACTACAAGCCAGGACCGCTCACTCCGAAAGACACGCCCGTGGGACACCGCATCGTGAAGAGCGAGAGCCGCTCAGAGGGGCTCTTCCCCTTCAAGCAGTTCGGACGCGTGCATGCCACGGGTAACATCATGGAGGGCTTCCCAGAGATTACACGCGACAACTGGAAGGGTGGTGTGCAGACCGCCGACAAGGACGGCGAAATGGACGAGACGGAGCTGACGCTGATGCGTTCCGACGAGCCGTTCGAGATGCCTTTCGTCAGCATCATGGGAGCTGAGCAAGCCTTCAACTGGGTGCTGCAGAACGTAGGGGCCACGGTGCCCTGCCGCGACATCGTCGACGAGCGTATCTGCGAGGAAGTGCGCACGGGCGTAGCCTACTACGTGAAAGACTACGAGAAAGAGCTGGCCAAGATTGAGAAGAAGACGGGTGTGAAGCAGAATCCCTACGGCGACATGTGGGGCCTTAGTCCCAAGAGCCAGAACGAAGAGGGCTTCTTCAAATACCGCCGTCTTGGCAACGACAGCTACAAGCAGGGCATCATCACCGACCCGCGCCAGATGGGCGGCTATCCCGACTACCGCGACTGGCAGCCCTACCAGGACACTGATCTTGACGGCATGCCCGACGCGTGGGAACTGGCTAACGGTCTGAACCCCAACGACCCTGCCGATGCCAACGGCGACCTGAACGGCGACGGCTACACGAACATCGAGAAATATATCAACGCCATTCCCACCACCTCGAAAGTGGATTGGCGCAACCTGAACAACAACTACGACACGCTGGCTGGAAAAGGCCGACTGATGTAGCCCTCTAACCGCCCTCCGTTCAGTATGCCGCGTTGTTAACGCGGCCTAATAGTGAAATCACATAATAGTGAAATTGTAAAACAGTGAAATAATGAAGCTCTCAGAACTTGAATTATTAGCCGAACAGCGACGCAAACGGCTGGTGGAAGTGGTCTATCGCGCAAAAGCTGGTCACATCGGCGGCGACTTGTCGTGCCTGAACGTGCTAACGGCACTTTACTTCCACGTCATGCAAGGCATCGACCCACAAGGTAATCCCCCACTCCGTGGAGGTCGGGAGGGAGCTCCAGAGCGCGACCGCTTCGTACTGTCGAAAGGTCACTGCGTAGAGGCGCTCTACGTGACGCTTGAGGCCCGTGGCTTCCTGAAGTCGGAAGTGCTCGACACTTTAGGACAGTTTGGATCGGTGCTCAGCGGGCACCCCACCATCGAGGTGCCAGGCATCGAGGTAAACAGTGGTGCCTTGGGCCATGGCCTACCCATTGGTGTGGGCATGGCTCTGGCCGCCAAGATGGACCAGAAGCCCTACCGTACCTACGTCCTGATGGGCGACGGTGAGCAGGGTGAGGGCAGCATCTACGAGGCTGCCATGGCTGCCAACCGCTACCATTTAGACAATCTCGTGGCCATCATCGACCGTAACCATCTACAAATCAGCGGTAACACTGAGGACGTAATGCCCATCGACAGCATCCACGACCGCTGGTCAGCCTTCGGATGGGAGGTCACCACTATGAACGGCGACAATATGGGGAGCATCATCAGCACCTTCGATGCCATCGACTACCAAAGCGGCAAGCCCCACCTGCTGGTCAGCGAGACCACGAAAGGCCGCGGCGTCAGCTTCATGGAAGGCATCGCCAAGTGGCACCACGGCGTACTCAACGAGGAGCAGTGTAAGGCTGCCATCGCTGAGATCGAAGAGAGAATAAAGGCACTGGAATCGTCGTTATAGTTATAACGAAATAATGTGATAACGAACCACCGTTAGAACGTAAGACCATTATAACGCCATAACGAAAACAAAAAAGAAAAAAGAAAGAACATGATTGCATGCAGAAAGCAGTTCACCGACACGCTCTTGGAACTGGCGCGTGAAGATAAAGATATCATTGCCGTGACCACCGACGCACGTGGCTCTGTCACCCTTGGCGATTTTGCCACAGCCCTGCCCCAGCAATTCGTCGAGTGCGGCATCGCTGAGCAGGACGCCGTGGGCATCTCAGCTGGTCTGGCCCATTCAGGCAAGAAAGTATTCTGTTGCGGACCAGCCTGCTTCTACGTAGCTCGCGCCTTGGAGCAGGTAAAAGTCGATCTGGCCTACTCAGAGAACCCTGTCACCATTCTGGGTGTCAGCGGTGGCGTGGCCTATGGAGCCCTTGGCGCTACACACCACTCGCTACACGACATTGCAGCCCTGCGCACCTTCCCTGGCATGACGATTTGCCTGCCCAGCGACTGGCATGTGACGAAGAAATTAGTAAAGTTCCTCGTCGACTACGACAAGCCCTGTTACGTTCGTGTGGGACGTGCCGCCGTGCCCGATGTCTATTCCGACGATGACTTCACGTTCGAAGTGGGAAAGGCCATCACCGTCGTCGATGGAACCGACCTGACCATCGTGGCCACAGGCGAGACCGTTTGGCACGCCTGGCAGGCCGCCTTGCAACTGAAGGAGCAAGGCATTGCAGCCCGCGTGCTCGACTGCTCATGGCTGAAGCCCTTCGACGAGGAGGCCATCCGTCGTGCCGCCCATGAGACAGGGCGCATCATTACTGTCGAGGAGCACAGCCGCTTTGGCGGCCTCGGCGCCATGGTCTGTGAAGTGCTCAGCGAACAGCCCGTGCCCGTCCGCATCATTGGCATCCCCGATGAGAATGTCGTCCACGGCACCAACGCCGAAATATTCCACCACTACGGTATGGATGCCGAGGGCATCGTCCGTGCAACGCTCTCCTTCCTTGCAACTCCAAACTCCTAATTCCTAACTCACTCCTACCCTACCCCATGAACTACATCATCGCTATTGACCAGAGCACATCGGCCACGAAGGCCATGCTGTTCGATGAGCAGTGCCACCTATTGGCACGTGCCGACAAGGAGCATCGGCAGTACTACCCTCAGACTGGTTGGGTGGAGCACGACGCTGAGGAAATCTTTAATAACATGGTGGAGGTCATCCGCCAAGTGGTTGCCCATACTTCGTCCCCCAAGGGGAATACCATAGACAGTGCCGCTTCAAACTCTGCTGAAGCCGTAGGGGGCGCTTTCTCGCTCTGTATTACTAACCAGCGGGAAACGGTCGTGGTGTGGAACCGCCACACAGGCAAGCCCATCTCACGGGCTGTCGTTTGGCAGGACACACGTGGCAAGGACATCTGCAACCAACTGCGTGTCGACGGACAAGGACCCTTAGTGCTGGAGCGTGCTGGCTTGCTCATCGATCCGAACTTTTCCGCACCAGGTGTTAAATGGCTGCTCGACAACATCGAGGGCGCACGAGAGGCCGCCGCGAGTGGTGACCTGCTGATGGGCACCATCGACACATGGCTCGTCTGGAAGCTCACGGGAGGCCGTGTGCACGCCACCGACACCACCAACGCCTCGCGCACCATGCTGTTCAACATCCACACCCTGCAGTGGGACGACGACCTGCTGCGTCTCTTCGACATACCACGCTCCATGATGCCTGAGGTGAAAGCCTGCGATGCCATCTATGGTGAGACCACCGTCGAAGGGCTCTTCGCTGAGCCCATCACGATAGCCGGTATGCTGGGCGACTCGCACGGCGCTCTCGTCGGTCAGATGTGCTTCGACGAGGGTATGGGCAAGGTGACCTACGGCACGGGCAGCAGCGTGATGGTGAACATCGGCGAAAAACCACTGCCGGCTCCTGAAGGACTGGTAACCAGCGTGGGCTTCTCAGCCTTCGGCAGGACGTGGTACGGCTACGAGGGAAACATCTACAGCACTGGCGCCACCCTAAAATGGATTGCTGACCAGCTGCAGCTGGTAGGCCATCCGAAGGAGATGGAGGCGCTGGCCACCAGCGTCGCCGACAACGGCGGCGTCTACATCGTGCCAGCATTCTCTGGACTAGGTGCCCCATGGTGGCAGAGTGGCGTGAAGGGAGCCGTTTTCGGGCTGACCTTCGCCACCACGAAAGCCCACTTTTTGCGTGCAGCCTTGGAGTCGATTGCCTATCAGATAAAAGACCTTGTGGATGTGATGGCGCGTGCCACGGGAGCACCGTTGAAGGAGATTGCCGCCGACGGTGGCCCTACGAAGAACCGTTTCCTGATGCAGTTCCAGGCCGACATGCTGAGCACGCCCGTAGTCTGTACGGAGGTTGAAGATGCCTCAGCCTTTGGCGCCGTGCTGATGAACGGCTTCGCCCGTGGCCTGTGGCAGACGTTCGACGAGGTGGCGCCCCTGCGCAAGGTGACACAGGTCATTCAACCCCAATCGCGCCCTGACATTGCCACCCTCTATGGCGGCTGGCGACGCGCTGTGGAACAACTCATCCGATAACGACATACAAGCATGATCAAAGTATTCTGCGTACACACCGCCATGGCTCTAGTGGAGCCACTGACAAAGATTTTCAGGGAGTACCTGCCCGAAGTGAAGGTGAACCATATTGCCGACGACTCGCTGATTCAGGAAGTCATCGCCAACGGTGAGGTGACGCCTGCTGTGCGCCGTCGCCTGTTGTCCTACTACAATGGGGCGGCCGATGGTGGAGCCGACGTGGTGTTCAACACCTGTTCCAGTGTGGGCGACGTGGCCGACTACGGCAACCAGTATGCCCGCATCCCTGTGTTCCGCATCGACCAGCCGATGGCAGCACTGGCCGTAAGCAACTACCAGCGCATCGGCGTCATCTCAACACTGCCGACGACCCTCGACCCCACCTGCCGCCTGCTACGCAACGAAGCGGCCAAAGCAGGGCGCGACGTTACGCTGGTGGAGGGCTTGGCCGACGGTGCCTTTGCCGCTGGACAGAGTGGCGACGGCGAAACCCACGACCGCCTCATCGCTGAAGCAGCACAGCGCATCGCCTCACAGGTTGACATGTTTGTGCTGGCTCAAGGGTCGATGGCTCGCATGGAGCAGCGGCTCAGCGAGCTGACGGGCAAGCCAGTGCTCTCCAGTCCCATACTGGGCGTAAAAGGTCTTCGCAAGTTCCTCGGCCTATGAGCAGGGAGCCATCGACCTCAGGTCACTCGCTACCAAAGAGACGCAAGAACGTCATTCTGACCATGCTCGTGCTGTTGGGCATGGTCACTTTCCTCGACCGTATCAACATCAGCGTGGCAGGATCGAGCATCATGCACGACCTGCAGTTGTCGCCAGCACAGTGGGGCTGGGTGCAGAGTGCATTCATTCTCTCCTATGGTCTGATGCAGATACCGATGGGATGGCTTGGCGACCGCTTCGGCCATCGCGGTGTGCTGGCACTCATCGTACTCTGGTGGTCAGCGTTCACGGCGTTCACAGGCATGGCGGGTGGTCTGTTGTCATTGCTCGTCATCCGCTTTATGTTTGGCATCGGCGAGGCTGGCTCGTCACCGTGTAGCACGGGCGTCATAAGCCGCTGGTTCGAGAAGGGCGAAGTCGGCAAGGCGCAAGGCTACGTCTGGGCAGCCAGCCGTATGGGCGGCGCCCTGACGCCTTTCGTCGTCATCCCTGTCATGGCGTGGCTGGGCTGGCGCGAAGCCTTCTATCTTCTAGGAGCGCTCGGCGTGGTCTGGGCTATCGTGTGGTATTGGTATTACAGGCCCGCCTCCAAACCAACAGACTCCCCTTCCTCACAACAGAGAGTCAAGGGGGCGTCCGTTGCCTGGCTTTCTTCAACGCAGTTCTGGCTCATCTGCGCCATGTACTTTTTCTACGCCTTCGGCTCGTGGTTCTTCTTCTCATGGTTCCCCACCTTCATGGAGTTGGGACGTGGGTTTAGCAAGAGTGAACTGACATACGCCGTAGCTGTGCCATTTATCATGAGCATGTTGGGCAACATTACAGGCGGACACCTCACCGACCGACTCACAAAGCGCTACGGACTGAAAGTGGGCCGTAAGGCACTGGGCAGCACCTCGCTGGCCGTGTCAGCCGTGTGCATGTTCTTAGCAGCCTTCATTCCAGGCAAGATGGCCGTATTCGTGTTCCTCTCGCTCTGCTTCGGCATCTTCGACTTGATGCTACCTTCTGCCTGGGCACTCTGCATAGACTTGGGCAAGAAGCAAGCTGGCACACTCAGCGGTGCCATGAACACGGCAGGAAACCTCGGCGGATTCTGTTGCGGCATCCTCTTCGGGCAGCTTGTCGAGTCGTCAGGCAACTACAACCTGCCGCTCTACATGATTGCCCTGATGCTCATCATTAGCGCCATCCTCTTTGCATTCATCAACCCTGAAAAATCCATCGTTAAAAGCTGAAAGAGGGCGTTTCATTATACCCCACCCTATTGTCTACACCGCTTTTAACTTCTGGTAGACCGCTCTTAGTGACTCGTCATCGCCCACATTCCCAGGGAAGATGACGTAGGGGAAGTCCTTTGTCATGACACAAGGGACATTAGGGATGATTTGTCCCAACACGCGGGCGGACTTCACGCCCAGCCCTTTCGTGAGGATATCGTGAGAGGTAATGCCACCCTTGGCGACCAGACACGAGGGCACAAAAGGCAGCTGACGGACAACGGACACAAGGAAATCGCTGACCTGCTGCCCAAGATGCTGGCGCTGGTCAGCATCGGCCAGACGTAACTCTTGGCGTGAGGTATAGACGACGGGCGTCCTTCGCGCATGCACGTTAGATAATAAGGTGTCTAACGTCTCAGCCAGCAGTGCCTCAGAGTCGTCGAGGATGCGCTGCACGTCGACCTCCACGCCTGCCGTTCCATCGGCAGCGAGCAGTCGTCCTAACTGCCGTGTGGTCTTCTGCACATGGGAACCGACAATGAAAAGTGGCAAGTGACTAGTGTCAAGTGCCAACTGGGCAAGGGTGAGAAGGGGCTTGTCAGGAATACCAGCAATGGCCTTGGGAAGCGACGAGGAGGAGCGGACGACCACATGCCCGTCGGTGGGAAGCGTCTGGACAAAGCGGAGCAGCTCGTCGTAGCTTTGCGCATCGACAATCTCGTAATCATCAGGGTTGGCACCTTTCTCTGCAATGTAGTCACGGAGCACACTGGTGTGGTAGGCAAAGACGTTGTCGCGGGCAAACTCCGTCTCACTGATGGGGACAAGGCGCTCGCCGTCCTTCATGTAATGAACACCGTCAATGGTGAAGCGCCCTGCCTCGATGAAAGCAGGACAGAACGGTGTCTTCGAAGCCACAGGCAAGCCATGGCGCACCAGACAGTCACGGATGACATCCGTCTCCAGCGGAAAGTGGCCACGCAGGCAACTGTCGCTACGGCTCACCAGAATCAAGCGACAGCCGAAGTCGCGATTCACGCGGACAACCATCTCCGTGGCCTCACGCGTCACCGTGGCAGCCTCCTCGCGAGTCATGGCACGGGTGTTTGTCAGGATGTAGAAGAACGGCACGTCGTCCTGAAAGGCACTCCGCACGCTCTCCTCGTCCCACTGCGTGATGAGCAGACAGCCATGCACGGTCTGTATGCCTGTCGGGTCGTCGTCGAGAACGACCATTTTAGTATTTGTCAACTTTCGATTTGCCATTTGGGATAGTACAACTACGCTGCGCAACAAAAAATTGTAAAATAGTAAATTGTCAAATTGTAAAAAGTAAATCGTCAAATAGTAAATCCCTCGATGTGTTGCATTGCCCTGGCTTCAGCAGGGGTGGCAGGCTCGCACCCCATCATGCGGATCAGTGCGACGAGTCGCTCCACCAGTTCGGCATTGGTATGGGCACGCTTCCCCTCAGCATAGTAGAAGCTGTCCTCAAAGCCTACGCGGACGGCCGATGCTCCCATGCCAATGGCGCAGGCCAGCATCGAGAAGTCCTTCATCGAGTCGTGGGTAATACCCCACGTCGTGCCAGGCTCCATCAGCGAGCAGAGCATCGCCAGGTTACGCCCCGTGGCCGAGAGATTCGACGAGTTGCCAGGCCCCACACAGAAGTTATAGTGCAACGGACGGTGCAGCACACCCTCGTCGGCCAATCGCGTGGCACACTCCACGTGACTCAGGTCGAAGAGCTCCATCTCTGGCACGGTGTGGGTCTCGTCGAGCCGTTTCGCCCAGTAGCGCAGGTCGGGCATGGTGTTGACATACACCGTCTCGCCAAAGTTGACGCTGCCCATGTTCAGCGATGCCACCTCCACCTCAGGCACGTCGAGACTCACGCAACGCTCAGCAAGCGTCAGCGTCGAGAGTCCGCCAGTGCTGCCCTGCACAATCATGTCTGTCTCCTTACGAATCAGTCCGATGGTCTGACGAAACACGTCCAGCTCAAACGTCGGGTTGCCCTGCAGGTCACGCGTATGCAGATGCACCTCGCAGGCGCCTGCCTTGTAGCAGTCAATGGTGTCGCGTGCAATCTCCTCGGGTGTCAGCGGATTCTTTACGTCGGCCGGAATTGGCTTTCCTACGTGGCAGACAGGTGCCACCGTTACGATGATTTTCCTCATGATGCTAAGTGGTAAGTAGTGAGTGTAAGTAGTTCTGGGGACAAAAGCCCGAGTGCAAAGGTACAAAGTATTTTTCAATTCACTGCCAAAAAGTTTGTTTTTTTGAGAAAAAAGGCGTACCTTTGCCGAAGAATTACAAATCGCGACACTAAAACACTAAAACAATGAAGAACGGAAAGACTTGTTTCGGCGTGATTATTGGTACACGCGCCTATTTTAACTCCGAGCTGGCACGCGACGTACGCCGGCAACTGCTCAAGACGATGGACGACTTGGGCTACGAGTACATCATCCTGCCTGAAGACGCCACGCCGACGGGTAGCAGTAGCATCGAGACCCGCGAGGACGGCCTGAAGGTCTCTAAGCAGTTCCGCGAGCATCGCGACGAGATCGACGGCATCGTCGTCTCGCTGCCCAACTTCGGCTTCGAGATTGGCATCATCAATGCCATCAGCGATGCCGACCTCAACGTCCCCGTGCTGGTGCAGGCCTGCGACGACGAGAACGACAAAGTTGACCTCGACTCGCGACGCGACGCCTTCTGCGGCAAAATCTCAGTATGCAACAACCTCTACCAGTACGGCATACCCTTCACCGACACCACCCTGCACACCTATTCTATATATAGTCCACTGCTGGCACAAGACCTGCAGCGCTTCGCAGCCATCTGCCGCGTGGTCAACGGCCTGCGCCACTGCCGCATCGGACAGATTGGCACGCGCCCATTGGGGTTCAACACCTGCCGCGCCTCAGAGAAGCTGTTGCAGCGCAGCGGCATCACCGTCGTGCCTGCCGACCTGAGCGAGATTCTCTTTGCCGCCCAGAAGGTAAGCGACGACGATCCGAAGTTCGCAGCCATGTGTGAGAGACTCCACAACTATGCGAAGGTGCCCGAGGCCTACCGCGAAAAGCTCGCCCTGCAGGCCAAGTTCGGTGTCGCCGTCGAACAGTGGATCGAGGCCAACGACGTGCAGGCTGTGGCCATCCAGTGCTGGGACTCGCTCGAGCAGAACTACGGCTGCGCCGCCTGCGTCACCATGTCGATGCTGTCAGACAAGCTCATACCAGCAGCCTGCGAGACCGACCTTGCAGGAGCCGTCTCAATGTACGCTCTCGCACTGGCCTCAGGTAAGGCACCCGCACTCCTCGATTGGAACAACAACTTCGCCGAAGAGCGCAACAAGTGTGTCTGCACCCACTGTGGCAACTTCCCACGCTCGTTTGTCGGCAACGATGACCTGAAGCTCGGCCCACTTGGCGTCCTCGGCCGTACACTTGGCAAGGTGAACACCTTTGGCGCTGTCTACGCCAAGGTGAGCGAAGGCCCCTTCACCTTCTTCCGCATCTCCACCGACGACCCACGTGGCTGCATCAAGGCTTACCTTGGCAAGGGCGAGATCACCAACGACCCCTACGGCATGGACGGCTGTATCGCTGTCACGAAGGTCGACAACTTGCAGCGCCTGATGAAGTACATCTGCAAGAATGGCTTCGAACACCACGTTGCTATGTGCCGCACCGATGTGGTCGACATCCTTAACGAGGCTATCGACACCTACCTCGGCTGGAACCTTTACGTACACGAGTAGAAAGAGTGAAGAATGAAGAGTGAAAAGTGAAGAGTGAAGAATTTGCTACCGCCGTACCATTAGCGGACTGGACAGTAGCTATTCTCCTTTACTCCTAACCCCTAACTGTCGGGTGGGCGGCATATTTGCCGCCATTCCCAACTTCTCCCTCCCAACTCCCAAGATATGCAATACAACGAATTAGGACGTACAGGCCTGCGCCTGTCAAACCTCGGCTTCGGAGCTTCCTCCCTCGGTGGCGTGTTCCACGGCATCCGCGAAGAGGAAGGCATCGAGGCAGTATTCACAGCCCTCGATGGCGGCATTAACTTCATCGACGTATCGCCCTACTACGGCCATCTGAAGGCCGAGACCGTGCTGGGCAAGGCCCTGCGCCAAGTTGCTCGCGACCGCTACATCCTCTCCACAAAGGTGGGACGCTATGGGCAGGACGGCGTGAACACGTGGGACTACTCTGCCGAACGCGTCACGCGTAGCGTCTACGAGAGCATGGAGCGTCTTGGCGTCGACCACATCGACATCATCAACGTCCACGATGTTGAGTTCCAGGGTGACCGCCCTGGCGGGCTCCAGCTCATCGTCGACGAGACGCTACCCGCACTCGTGCGACTGCGTGACGAAGGTGTCGTGGGCCATGTGGGCATCACCGACCTGCAGCCCGAGAATCTCCGATGGGTCATCGAGCACGCAGCACCTGGCACCGTCGAGAGTGTCCTGAACTTCTGCCACTACGCCCTGAACGACACCTTGCTGCTCGACTACCTCGACTTCTTCGAACAGCACGGCGTGGGCGTCATCAACGCCTCACCTTTCTCCATGGGACTCCTCTCCGACCGTGGCACACCCGATTGGCACCCAGCACCTGCCGCCCTGAAAGAGGCTTGCGCACGTGCCGCCGCCTACTGCCGCGAGCAGGGCTACCCCATCGACAAGCTCGCCATCCAGTTCTCCACCAGCCTCAACCCGCGCATCGCCTCCACCCTCTTCAGCAGCGCCAACCCCAAGAACGTGCTGAAGAACATTGCCTACGTCAACGAGCCCTGCGACATGCAGCTGGTTCAAAAAGTACAGGAAATCATCGGCACCCAGATGTTCGTCCGCTGGAAAAACTCGTAAGCACATCGGTTCGGGTATAGCTTTAAAGACTTCATCAAAGCCATACCCGTTTTGGACTATTGACGAAGTACATCAACATCAAAGCGTGCATCGCTTATGAAGAGCGATGCACGCTTTTCTAATATCAGGCAGACTTCTCCGAGAGGACCGGCAGATTTCTCCGAGAGGACCGGCAGACTTCTCCGAGAGGACCGGCAGACTTCTCCGAGAGGACCGGCAGACTTCTCCGAGAAGACCGGCAGACTTCTCCGAGAGGACCGGCAGACTTCTCCGAGGGTTCATTCAACCGTTTTGTTCTTTTTTCAACCACATATTATAAACTATCATAAATTTTGGGTGCAAAATGAACGAGATTCCTCTAAATTCACTATCTTTGCAAAAATATTACGATATTGTTTAAGAATAACCCAAAAAACAGCAGATGACTATGGCTACAAAGATTGCATTTTTCGATGCGAAGAGTTATGACCGTGAGACCTTCTCCAAAGTAAACCAAAACTTCGGCTTCGACATTCAGTATTATAAGGAGAGGCTGAGCCTTAACACGGTATCACTGACTCAGGGAGCTGATGCCGTCTGCATCTTCGTCAATGCAGAATGTGACTACAGAGTTATCGAGCGCATGGCTGATTATGGGGTGAAACTGATAGCCCTACGTTGTGCGGGTTTCAACAATGTGGATGTACGTGCTGCCCAGAAACATGGCATCCGCGTGGTTCGTGTTCCTGCCTACTCACCCCATGCCGTTGCTGAGTATGCCGTAACATTGATGCTTGCACTTAACCGCAAGGTATATCGTTCAGTCTATCGCACTCGTGAAGGAAACTTCAGACTGGGTGGACTCATGGGCTTCGACATGTATGGAAAAACTGTTGGACTGATTGGTATGGGAAAGATTGCGAAAGAGTTGATCAAGATTCTGCGGGGCTTTGGGATGAACGTATTGGCATACGACCTTTATCCGGACGAAGCCTTTGCCAAGGAGTATCAGGTAAAGATTGTAGGTCTTGACGAACTCTATGAGCAGTCCGACATCATTTCCCTACATTGTCCGCTGACCGAAGATACTAAATTCCTCATCAACAATAACTCCATTACGAAGATGAAGTTTGGAGTGATGATTATCAACACTGGCCGTGGAAAGCTCATCAAGACTGCCGATCTCATCGACGGATTGCGTTCTCATCAGGTTGGCTCTGCCGCTCTCGACGTCTACGAGGAAGAGGCCAACTACTTCTATGAGGATCGTTCCGACAAGATGATTGACGACGACAAACTGGCTCTGCTGCTGATGATGCCTAACGTCATCGTTACCTCGCACCAGGCATTCTTCACCCGTGAAGCTACGCTTAACATCGCAGTAACTACCCTTCAGAATGTCCGCGACTTCATGGATGGCAAAGAACTGGTTAACGAAGTCAAGTAAAAATATGGTGCAATGGTAAGCATGGCGTTTAGACTCCGTATCTTACTATCATTGCCTTTTATTCTATCAAAGGTTTTATTTCACGTTCAAAGGATCCACGTTCAACAATCCTGTAGTGGGGACGATATGCTTCACGATACTCTGGTGAATGACTGATAGCATACTTACCAACAGAAAGGACGCTGTCTATAAATTGCTTGTCCTCTTGGTAATGGGGAAGGTCAAGTCTCATGTGCTCAATTGTACCATTGATCATGTGCCACTACTCCTTCCACGTGTCTACTGAAGGCCTCTTATTAGAATTTGCACTACGAACGAAAGCATCAAGCAGCAGTTCTTCTGTGATAACACCCTCTTTGACGGTTCTTATGCTGACACGATAATAGCTGCTGTCTATTGTCTCTTGTTGATTATCCATCGTTCGCTCTCATCTTTTTATCATTTGGGCAGGTTCTACTAAAAAGGGAGCGTGTGCAAAATCAGTGTAAATGTCTTTTTCCACACGCGATTGCACTCTTCAATAAGTATGGCAATGTGCTTCTTTGATTGGCTGATGTCTTCACTAGGCGCACCAACCCGCTCAGAGGCTTAAAACGTGTTAAAAAGTAGCCCCAAGCCAAAAATATTTGCGAAATAATTTGGTTTATAAAATAAACTTATTTATCTTTGCACCGTGAACCGGACACAATGGCCTAGTTCGTGCCTTCTGCAGGGGTACAGACGAGGCTGGAGAACAAGTAAACAAAGTGTGTAACATCAAAACAAAAGAACAATGGAAGAAAATAACAACATGACTGCCGAGCGCAGTCTAGAGATCATTACTGCGCAAATAGAGCGCAGTCGCATAACGGTGTCGAAGGATGCAGGAATGTCACTCTTTATCGCAGGTCTTTGCATCATCGGCGTAGCCTTTGTTACCGTAGTCTGTGCCCTGCTTACCCACAACATGGCTTTTCATCTGCTCTACGTATTGATACCTGTATTAGTAATCGGTATAGATCGTTACGTAAAAAGAAACAAGCCAAAGGTGCCTGCCAGTTTCATAGGCACAATGGTTAATAAGACATGGCAGACATTCGGGATATTCGTTGTTACCTTTTTCGTGCTATCTATTCTTTTCAACCGTCTGATGCTCCACGATGCTATGGTGGCAGATAATATACAAGTGTATTTTCAGAACCGTGTCAACCCTGTTCGTATCATTCTTCTGATGATGGGTATGGCTGTCACGATCAACGGTTATACGCTAAAGAGCAAATGGATGGTGTGGTGTGGCATCATTGGCGGTATTGGAGGATTCTTTTGGGAATCATTCTGCATGACAGAGACTTTACTGGCACGGAGAAATGTTCCGCTTGAATATTACGGTACTCTCCAAGTCATTGCCCCCAACCTTATGATGGCTGTATTCACCTTCATCGGTCTGACGCTCCCAGGCTGGATGCTCTTAAAAAAAGGATAAGCCTATGACGTTCAAACCATTAGACCCACTGCTGCATTCCGAGCTGCGACTGGCAGTCATGTCACTGCTCATCAGCACTGAGGAGGCCGAGTTCCCCTACATCAAGGAGCAGACGGGAGCCACGGCGGGAAACCTGAGTGTGCAGATTGACAAACTGTCGGCAGCGGGCTACATTGAGGTCGAGAAAACCTTCAAGGGCAAACGTCCCTGCACGCTCTGCCGAATCACGCCCACAGGGCTGAAAGCCTTCGAGGAATATGTGGAGGCGCTGAAGAGCTACTTAGATATGAGTCTCAGGTAGAAAGAACAGGCAATGATCTAGCAGCTGACTTATTTCGCGCCGTCGTTACCTACCATGTATTACCTTTTCTACACATTACTGGAAGTAACCGATGCCAACATCGGCTTCTTTACCAAAGATGTGTTCAGGTCTACCAATGTAGTAGGTATTAGATTTCAGTAGCCAGCCATACAGCTGCCCCTTTTAGGTGCTGCGAAATGGCTGGCTTTTTACGGTATGTAGTGACGAGTGTGCCTTTACATACGTGACGAAACACACTCGGAAGCGCATCGTGGATACGGAATACAGAATACAGTTTTCTCAAATGTACCCCACCACACCCTAACTGCGCTAACCCATTTCACCACAGAGGAAATGCCCCTTCCTGACCTGAATAATTACACTTCGCCGCCTCCGAACCGCCGTTTCCTCCAAATAGAAGTAGTTAGAATCACAGCAACAATGCAACATATAAACTATACCATATTGGGTATAAATCAAAGAAAAATTGCACTTTTTATACCCGAATTGATATATTATTCACAATAATTGTGTATCTTTGCACCCGTTAAGGTATAATAGTCGTTATGAGTTTATCGGAACACATTAAACAAAAGCGGAAGAAAAACGGTCTTTCTCAGGTAGAGTTAGCAGAGAGGGCTGGTGTGGGGCTTAGGTTTGTAAGGGATCTAGAACAAGGTAAGCAGACCCTGAGAATGGATAAGGTCAATGATGTCCTTGCCTTGTTTGGAGAACATCTGGGACCTGTAAAAACTGATATGGCATGAAACAGGCAGGTATCTATCTCAATGACGTCTTCTGTGGCACTCTCACAGAGGATGAAGGGGGGTATCATTTCTGCTATGAAAAGGACTATCTTGCAAGTCAGGGCGCAGCCCCAATAAGCCCTACTATGCCACTGACTGAGCAGCAGTATGATAAGGAAATGATGTTTCCAGTCTTCGATGGGCTCATCCCTGAAGGCTGGCTCTTGGATATCGCATCCACATCTTGGAAAATCGACCCTCGAGACAGAATGTCACTCTTGATGGCTTGTTGCAAAGACTGCATAGGAAACGAATGGCGAGTACGTACTGTCACCTGCCTATGATTTGTTAGCAGTATTGCTTGCTGACCCTGCTGATACGGAGGAAATGGCGATGAGCTTTTCTGTGGGTGGTAAAAAAAGTGGCTTTGATCGCCATACTTTCATGACAGCTTTCGTCGAAAGCGGTATTTCTGCTGCCAGATCGGAGAAGATGATAGAAAAAATGAAGACATACCTCCCCAAATGGAAAGAACTCATCAGCCTATCATTTCTACCAGAGAAGATGAAGATTGACTATTGTACTTTACTTGACAAAAGGAATCACGCCTTGGATGTTATCAAATAAGAAACAAGCGAGGTAGCATTCAAGTTACTTCGCTTGTTTCTTAATACTCATCCTCGTTGAAAACTTGATCTCCGGAGATTCTGAATTGATTTTCAATTAGTTGCATCACAACTAACTATTTTTAGCTAAACAAACCGCGCGGTCTGAGACCATCAGAGACGATTAGTAGACGTAGTGGACAAACTTATTTGTTTATTCAAAATCGGTCATTAGAAACAATATCCGTAACAGACCTCCCCTCGCTCGGCTTTGCCGCTTCGCTCTGAGAAGACCCCCTACTGTCGGGGGATAAGTTCGACCTGCCACCGCTAAGTTAGACCTGTAGCGGCTAAAGTACCTTATCCCCCTCCTACAAGCGATTTTTGTCCTTAAGCGGACACGATTT
>JAEEGL014619526.1_pt1 | contig 29208 bp, 24 predicted proteins | sample 9134231 | NCBI WGS metagenome assembly JAEEGL01 (sample SAMN16246548, study PRJNA631951) | gut metagenome | biome: gut microbiome; feature: rumen; material: fiber-attached | host: Bos | place: Iran: Karaj | collected 2018-10 | reverse complement strand
TCAGTAGGGAAACTCATTATGATATTCCGCCCATGACGCCGTTTGTGGGTGAATGCTTCAATCTGACAAGGGCAGGCATACACGCTGACGGAATGATGAAGGATGCCGAGATCTACAATATCTTCGACACTGAGAAAATACTCGGACGCGCACCCAAGGTAGCGATCACCAACACTTCAGGTGCAGCAGGCATCGCATGCTGGATCAATGAGCATATAAAAGAAATCTCACCTGTCACAAAGACAGATGAGATCGTTCAAAAGCTTACGGCCTGGGTAAATGATGAATATGAAAACGGCCGCATAACAATGATCAGTGATGCTGAATTGTTAAGAGAATATAAGGCGCTCCTTTAATCTATCTGATAAAGTTTGTGAAAAGGAAATCCTCTCCTGAAGGAGGCTCTATACCGGCTTTTTTACCTGCCTCGATGCACTTAAGAAGCCAGGCCATATTGTGACCCAGAACACGCATTATCTGGAGACCTTCTTCATCCTTATTCACATCTTCAGCGCTGCTTCCGTGAACCATGTTCCAATATCTTGAGGAAACAAGTGGCATCTGGTTGTAGGTGAAATATTTATTCATCACATCAAGTGATGCCGTAGTTCCTGCTCTCCTAGCAGATGTTATGGCTGATCCGGGCTTAAAGATCATATCTTTCCCATAGAGCATGAACAGCCTGTCGAGAAAAGCTATTATCTCACCGCTCGGTGAGGCATAGTAGACAGGTGCTCCGACTATAAGTCCGTCAGCCTTCTTCATTGCTTCTCCGACTTCCTTAACAGCGGCATCTATCTCTCCGTTTACTGCTCTGTCACCGATAAAAAACAGTTCTGATTCTATGCCGTCAGCTTTGAGTGCCTCGGACACCTCTGTAAGAGCTGTAAAGGTACATCCGTTTTTTCTTCTGCTTCCGTTAACTAGTATGACTTTCATTTGCGAATCCTCCTTTGTGATGAGATTATAACAAAAATACACCGTCGCAGCTTATGATACTACGACGGTGCTTTAAGGATTATGAATGCAAAACTTATTTCTTGTTTACAGCGTCCTTAAGTGCCTTACCAGCCTTAAACTTAGGAGCCTTTGAAGCCTTGATCTTGATCTCAGCGCCTGTCTGAGGATTGCGGCCTGTACGAGCAGCTCTCTTGCCTACATCAAATGTACCGAAACCAACGAATGTAACCTTATCGCCCTTCTTGAGAGCCTTTGTTACTGTCTCATTGTAAGCATTAACTGCTGCTTCTGCATCCTTCTTGCTGAGCTTTGTTGCCTTTGCTACTGCTTCTACAAATTCTGCCTTATTCATTTTTATTCTCCTTTGCCAAATGTGGTGTTTGACGGAGCCCCATGCCCCAACATCTTGATTTTACGTCACGTTTTCCCATTTTGCAACACATTTATGGCCTAAAAGCTGTATTTTTACTGTATTTATGATTACTGATCATTCTGTTATAATGATTCTTGTATGTCCAAAAATACACTGTTTTCTATATAACAAAAGTCAATTTGACTCATAACGCCTAAAAAGAGGTTCTATATGAAAAACAGAAATATATTAATGATACTTGCGCTTTGCGGCACCGCAGCTTTTACATTATCGGCATGCAGCAAAACTGAAAATACTGATACAGCTGTTCCGACAGAAGAAACGGAAGAAGTAATAGAAGAAGAAACTGAAGAGAACGCTGAGGAAGAACCTGACACAGAAGCTGAAGATGCAGTTGCAGAAGAGCCTGACGATGAAGATTCTAAAGATGCAGTTGCTGAAGAGTCTGCCCTAGATACTGAAGAGGAAGTTGCAGAGGAATCTGCCAAAAACAACCAAAAAAAGGGTGGGTCATCTTCGTTTTTTGGGGGAGCAGGCGGCTCATCAATACCCGGTGGCGGATACACACAGGATTACGGATATGACCTCGACGATTATGATTATAGTGATTATGACTTCGGGGATTATAATCCCGGGGACTATGATCTCAGCGACTACGATCTCGGGGATTATGATTCCGATGATTTTGATATCCGGGATTCGCTTGATCAGACCGGTGTTGAATACGAGATCACTGAATACGAAAACTCTGACACCCGTTTCAAACTTGAAGGTTATGGCACATATGAACGCGGAGAGGATACTGATCCGGGCAACTTCAGTTTCGATATCGAAATTACCAGAAAAAAAGAAGAGGAAGATATCCCCTTCGATCTGGGCGGTGATGGTTACAATTTCGGAAGCGGTCCCAAGTCTAAGGCCGGTTTAAACAACTCAATGGATTTAAACAACGGGAAGAGTGTTGATTCAAAAGAACTGAGTTCCGCTCTTAACAATATCAGAAACCTTTTTGGCAATACAACGCCGGATGATAGTTCTGTCAGTGACAATTCACCCAAAGAAAACGATAAAGAACAGAACGGCACAAAACTTAAATAACTAACTTCAACTACTAAAATCAGAAAGAAATCATTAACCTAATGAATAATATATTTTCCAAGAGTATCTTGCGTGTTATCACAGCATCACTTTTTTCAATCGTCTTATTTGGCTTATTATCAGGGTTTGACAAGCCTGTTCAAACAGAAGAGATCACAGAAGCGATCCCTGAATCCGTTATAAATGAAACAGTATCTGAAACCATCTCTGAAAGTTCCGCAGAACCCGAAACAGATGAAACCATTTCTGAAAATTCCGTGAGTGACCCCTTTGCACACTATGCAGATTTCAAGGTCAGAGGTGTATATATTTCAGGCTATATGGCAGGTTCCTCAAAGATGGATCAGGTCATAGAAAATATAGACAACTCTGTGATAAATACTGTTGTTATCGATGTGAAGAATGATGACGGTGAGCTGGTCTGGAAAGCCCAGTCAGACATGGTTCTCGAGACAGGATGCGGCACCAATATCGTTTCAGACATGCCTGCACTTATAGATAAACTTCATGAACATGGAATATATGTTATTGCCAGATGCGTGACCTTCCGCGATCCTTATCTTCCGGAACATCACCCTGAGTGGATGCTTCACAATCCTGATGGCTCTGTGTTTTTTGATAAGGATAAAATGTCATGGATAGATCCTACAAACAGGGATGCGTGGAACTATATCGCCGAGATAGGACAAGACTGCAAAGAAGCAGGCTTTGATGAGATCCAGTTTGATTATGTAAGATATTCAACCGGTGCAAACGAGACCATTACAGGACTTGATAAACAGGGCAAGATAGATGCAGTTAAGAGCTTTGCTGCTTATATATATGAAGCCATGCATGAGATAGAGATGCCTGTTTCATTCGATGTGTTCGGAACCATAATCAATTCGGATGTTGATGCAGGAATAGTCGGGCAGGATTATTACAGCTTAAGTCTTTCTGCAGATGCGATATCTCCTATGATCTACCCATCTCATTATTCTAATGGTGCTTTCGGATTTGATTCTCCGGACCTTTATCCCTACGAGACCATCAAGGGCGCAATGGAGGATTCAAAGAAAATATTGGGAACTGACAGTTCTGCAAATAATATTCCTTCAGGCAATGTTGTGGTACGGCCATGGCTTCAGGGCTTTACGGCAACATGGTTAAAAGACCATAAAGATTACAGCGAGGAAGAATTAAGGCAACAGATCCGGGCAGTATATGACAGCGGCCATGATCAGTGGATCGTATGGAACCCTTCCGGTAAATATCCATGGGAAGCATTCACTGAACTTGAAGAAGGAAATACTCAGGCGCAGACCTTCACAAAACTTGGCGAGGGTATATATTTCTGTGATTATCAGGGTGATTACATGCTCGATGAATATCTGAAAGCAAACATCAAAACGACAGAAGAATTCGATGAATGGATGACAAATAATCTCACAAACGGCGTACCTACGGAAATGGGTGCCGTAAAGCCTGCATGCAGCTGCTTTTTTGCAACCGACACGGACGGTAATCACCTGCTTGGGCGCAATTATGATAAATACCAGACTGATGCCATGATCTTACGGACCACTCCGTCTGACGGATACGCATCCATAGGTATTGTCGATCTGGCACATCTGAATCTATGCCTTGAAGGATGCAGCTACACCATGGATGATGCGGAAGCACTTGATCTGATCCGCGCCACACCCTATGCAATTGTCGATGGGATAAATGATCAGGGACTGGGAGCGGCCCTGCTCGTTATAGATAAGAAACATGAAGTTGCAGATACCCAAAAGGATGATCTGCTGATCTACATGAGCATGCGTGCAGTATTGGACAAATGTGCCAACGTTGAAGAAGCCGTAAGTTTTCTTGAAAACTACGATATGTATTCACCGAGCTCGAGGAACAGTTATCATATATTCCTGACAGATAAAGGTGGGAATGCTACTGTCATCGAGTGGGTAGATGGAGAGACTTACAGAGTTGACAGTGATGCAGTCGCAAATACAGTACTTAGTAAAGATGTTAAATACCCTGACAATCTCGGTGCACGCTATGGCAGACTGCGTACCGCTCTTGACGAAGGAAGCGTTAACAGCAAACAGGATGCCATGGAGCTGCTCAAATTTGTTTCGCAGCCCGGTCAAACCGACTGGTCGGCGGTATATGACCTTGATAATTTCTCAGTTAATGTCTGCTTCGCAGAAAATTACGAAAAGAGTTATACATTTCCTGAATAAACAATATCTACATTCACAGCTGTTTGGGATGAACCAGTTTCATTCAGGTCATATGCTTCTTCCTGGGCGCCTATAAATTCACGTATCTCACCGCCCAGATCGACCTCATCGTATTCCTTTGGCTCCTCATCCTCCCAAAGGCTGTCGTATTTTTCGTGCTCTTTCTTTTCACGCAAAGCCTCAGCCTGCATGCTTTTGGCCACCTGATACATTTTATCATCATATTCCATCAGTTTCCGTTCATCGCTCGAAGGAACGATATCGCCATTTGCCAGACGTCGGAATACCATCATGATCTTGCCCATATCCTTGGCATATTCTGCCATTGCATCGCCCTGCTGCTCGGCCACGTTTAAATTCTGGATACCGGCAACATACTCTGCATATTTATCACGCTGTGCGCGCAGCTTCTCTTCCATGGCCTTTGCTTCTTCAGAGATCTCAAGCACCACACCGTTTTCATCCTTTAACGGTTTGTTGTGCATAAGCGCACTGACCTCTGACTTAAGCGCGGGGTCATTCTTAAGCTTTCCGACAGATTTGCTGTCAAAATATGAATATTTGAAATCGGGATTTACCAGCATTTTAAACCTCCGGCATATTTCCGGCTATGCAATATAGTTTCCTGCGGCGTTCCATCTCTTCGGGAGAAGGTGCGGGTATATCTTTATGCACGGCTGTAACGGAATAAACGAAGACACCGTTACTCTTGCCCTTTAACGGGATGATGCCCACTTCCTCAACATCCACTCTTTCTTTGATCCTGGCGTAGAGCACATCACTGATATACACCTTGCCTGCTTTTGCATTGGCTTCCAGACGGGCAGCGGTATTTACGGTGTCACCTATTGCGGTATAGTCCATTCTGAAATCGCAGCCAATATTTCCGGTGACGGCCTGACCGCAGTTTACACCTACGCCAAAGCCTATCTTGCGACCAAACTGCTTTTCCATCTTTTCATTCAGACGTTCACTGCCGGATGCTATGTCAAAGGCAGCACACACGCTCTTAAATTCATAATCATCAAGGTCGAAGGGTGAGTTGAAAACAGCCATGGTACAGTCACCCACGAATTTGTCCAGCGTGCCCATATTGTCAAACACGGCTTTGGTCGTGAGCGCAAGATATTGGTTCAGTATGGCTACCACTTCCTCGGGCTGCAGAGACTCGGACATTGTGGTGAATCCTCTTATATCCACGAAGAGAACTGAAATATCTTTACTCTCTCCACCAAGGCTCACCTTGAAATTACCTTTACTTGAAAGCTCATTGATTATCTGCGGCGCAACATATTTGCTGAAGGCCTTGAGGATGCGCGCTTTGTTCCTGTATTCGGTTATGTAACTCTCGGCAAGATATGCTACATACGAAATGATCAGTACTATCGGAAGATAAATGACGCTTACCATGATACCGTTATTATGAAGTACCACGCCCGATACGATGCCCGCTGCCACTCCGGCTGCCAATGCAAGCGATGAAAGGAGTATCTTCTTTCTGCTGAAAACAAGCGTGCACACCGCCGCTACCAATGCGTAGATCGCAGCAAAAATATTCGGATCTCCGTTTATCGAGAAACGGTTCTGCATGAAAGCCTGAAGAATATTGGCATGTACTTCCACCCCGTACATCTGGCTGGAGCCGCCTGTGGGAACGTTGAAATTATCCATCATTCCCGGTGCATATGCGCCCACCAGAACTATGCATCCGGCAAAGGCTCTGGGATCTATCTTTCCCTCCATCACATCATACATGGACACATGTTCATAATCACCCGGTCTGCCTGAGTAGTCGATAAGTGACATGCCGAATCTGTCTGCCCTGTGAGGAGCGGGTTCTGTTCCTAATTGCTCGCAATACTTTTTATACACCGCATAAGGAAAGCTGTTATATTTCGTACCTTTGTATTCCTTCTCCATGGTGATGCGGCGCACGGTTCCGTCCGAATCCTCTGAGACATTTGAAAAACTAATTTCTGCAACTGCATTAAGTTCTTCATAAGGAAGATAAAATTCCTTCACGGAATGAAAACCGTTTCCATTTTCATCCCTTTGCATCATATCTTCGTATACGAACTGTCCGACAGTTACGATCCTGCCATAATTTTCTGCAGCTGCAGACAGAGCGGAATCGCCGCCTTCATCCAAATGGCCGGAAAAATGTATATCCAGACCTATCACTGAAGGCTCATTTTCCTTATTTTCTGTCAGGATTTTAATGAGCTCTGCATATCTGCTCCTCGACCAGTTGTTGATGGGACCGTATTCTTCTAGAGTTCTTTCATCGATCCCGATGATCTTTATCTGCCCCGAAACACCTCTTGGCACCTGATAGAGCCTGTCGGTCACCATATAATCAAGCGCCGAAAAGGCATTGCTTACGGTCATGATAAACACGGCGGCCGCAGCCATCACTGCTGCAGCCACCGTTATGATAATGCGCTTATAATCTTTTTTCTGTTTTGTATCTTCCATACCACTTGATCTTGGGATCATTCTTCCGTTTTGATTCTTCTATTCCAATTATTTTTTATTCCAATTTCTTCTATTCAAATTTCTTCTATGATGTTTTCTCCCATGCTATTTTGTCTTCACATCAAAATTGTAATCCGTCGATTTCTTTACGAAGAATGTTCCTGCGCTGTAGACGGTGCTGTCATCCTTAAGGATCCAGTCATCACCCGCTTCCTTATCAAACTTGTATTCGAGACCTTCTTCCAGATATACGTCTTCACCGCGAGGTACAGTATTAAACTCCCTCCAAGCAGGAAGCATGGTAAACATCAGCTCATATGTGTTTCCTGCTTCATCATATGCGATGACCTTTACGTCACGTGACTTTTTGTCTGCAGGAATATTTATGATGCAGCTGTGATCCTTTATTTCCAGTTGATCATCATCGTCCAGTATCACTTCTTTTAAGTATTCATCATATATCGTAAATGTTAATCCATTGCTGTAGACCGTTCCACCGTTTTTAGGAGTTTTGCCCTCTGTACTTTTTATCGAAGGTTTTTCTTTATCGATCTTTACATTGGCATTAAAATTCATGCCATCGGTAGTAGCTCCGTCAGAGTTACGTCTGTACCAGAGCTTCTTTATCCTTCCGTTATAAGGCAACACATCCTCATATTTCCCTTTAAGCGAAGTGCAGATCTTAAAGCCATTCGGAGCCTTCAAAGTCACATCCGAAACATACCAGCCTTCATTGATGGATGTGCCGACAAGCACAGCCTTATTATCCGGTGCCTCCAGGTAGTTTATATCAAAGGGTTTCATCACATCCACTGCCTGGTAGAAGCCATCCGCCTCACCGGTAAGTCTTGCCATGTAATGCCCCGGCTCTTTCGGAAGTTCATTCGTATATTCAGCTCCGCCCTTTGTATCCCTAAAGCTTAAGCTAAGCTTTGCCTTCGTATGTGCGGTGTATCCCACGCTGTATTTCGTGCCGTAAAGGATCTTTGTATCAATATTTATTTTTGCATCATCCATAACCGTATACGGTTGCGGCACAATACCGGATGTTATGGCACCATCTGAGTCTCTTCTATAAAAGATGGTGCCCGCGGCCTTTGCTGTAAGATATGATAATTCCGTAGTAAAAGGCCCGGATGCAGAAGTTGCTATCTTGTAGCCCGCAGGTGCGGTGATCGTCACATCCGTAATGGTACCTGTTGAATCCTTTTTCTCCGTACTTTTATAAGGCTCATCCGGAACCTCAAGATAAACCACCTCAAAATCTTCCGTTGCAGTTGCACCGGTATAATTTTTCGTTTGCGCGAGCTTTGCCCTTACCGTGTATTTGCCAACAGATTCAGGAAGTTTATCTGTGTAAGTGCTGTCGTCCGCATCCTTCTTTTTATATTCAATCGTCACATTGCCGTTTGAATTTGATTTTTTGTCTATTATTATTTTCGTGCCAAGATAGACGGGCTTTTTAACGGAAATAGAAAGCGTCCCTTTTTTTCGATCTGTTTTTTCAGCTTTAACTTCTTCCCATACTGCCGTAAGTGACAGATCGCCCTTTGCAAGATCATATGAAGCGCCCAGTGCATATTCGGTGCCATCTGCAGCCTTCCAGCCGATAAGCTTATAACCTTTCCTTGTAAAGTCAGCAGTCTTTCTTAAGTTATAATCCTCAGCCTTTGATCCGTTCACATATTTAAAATTAACTTCATCGGTAATGGCAGTGCCGCTTCCCTCTCCGGGCGCATATTTTATCTTTGCCTTTCCCGTTTTGGTAACAGCTTCCCACATGGCAGTAAGTTCAACGCTTCCCTTTTTCAGGTCATAGGATGCGCCAAGTGCATACTCTGTTCCTGCCTTATCCTTCCAGCCGCTGAGCTTGTAGCCATCTCTTGTAAAATCGGCTTTGTCGCGCAGACTGTAGGTCTCATCAGGGGCCACTGTGTCGGTTACTGCAGTACCTTTTCCCTCGCCCGGTAAGTAACTTATCTTTATCTTCTCGGTCCATACTGCCGTAAGTGCCAGGCTGCCAAGACTGTGATCATAAGCTGCACCAAGATCGTATTTGTTTCCTTTGGAATCCTTCCAGCCTGAAAGGATATAGCCTTCCCTTGTGAAATCCGCATCGGATCGCAGGTTGTATTTCTGATCCGAATCCAGATAGTCAGTGATCACATCACCCTTACCTTCACCGGGTGAGTAAGTTATCTTAGTCTTCTCGGTCCATACGGCCGTAAGTTCCAGATTGCCAAGGTCGGAATAGTAAAGCATTCCAAGTTCATATACATTACCTTCCGAATCCTTCCAGCCTGAAAGGATATAGCCTTCCCTTGTGAAATCCACTTCAGAGCGCAATTTGTATGTACCATCCGAACCCACATAGTCAATAATTTCTTTGCCGTTTCCTTCACCGGGAGAATAGCTTACCTTTGATTTGCCTATCCAATCGCCCCTAAGACTGAGATTCTTATCCTCCACATCAATTGTCATGCCAGGCGTAAATGTTTCATTGTAAGGATCTGACCAGCCAACAAATTCATAGCCTTCCCTGCTGACCCCAAGCTCCTCCGGAGTTTTTATGGTATATGACGAATTCTTTACATTTCCATTTTCATCGATATAATATATGACCTCATCAAGTTTTATGTTTTTTTCATCACCATCAATATCATAACTTATGACACTTCTGTACTGAGCCACATATACAGCAACATAGCTTTGTGCGGCATAGGGAACATACCCCACATACTTCCAGCCGTACAATATATAATCTCCGACGTCATACGCGTCAAATGTTTCCCCAAAATTCACGTGCTGAGAGCCAAGCAATTCCGGAAAACTGCTTGAAAATGGAATCGTTTCGGACAGCTCGCTGCTATTCATATTCAGCACTGAATTACAGCCCTTCAAAGAGTTGAAGTAGCCTACATAAAGAGAACTTTCCGGCGTTATCACACTACCACCGGAATACCCCGAAAAAGAACCGCCCGGCTCCAAAAATTCAGGAAAGCTCGGTCCCCCTTCCGCAGCATATGATCTTACCGGTGCGTTTATGGCACTCATGTCAAAAATAAGAATAATTGCCAGAAGTGCAGATATCAGTCGTCTGAAATTTTTCCTGCTCATGGCTGTCTCCTCCGTTACTTTCCTGCTTCCCATTTTATTACGGTATCTTCAGTTATGATCGTATTTTTAAAATCAAAATTCCATTTGCCCGAAGCAGTAGGTATGAGCTTGGGCTCTTCGACCTTCTGCCCTGCTTTGACGGTCTGAGTTGCAAATACGGTATTTCCGTTTTTGAATGTAACTGTACACTCTTTACCGCCATTTTCCTTAAGCTTTGCAAGCCTTTCAGACGTAATGGAAAGTTTTCTTTTGCCTTCGGCAATGGTCATTCGCAGATAATCAATAGTCTGGAGACGTAATTTTGCATAATCTATAGGCTGAGGATCCGATACATAGTCCGTAACATCATTATCATTATCACGATAGATGAGCACGCCCATTCCTTCTCTGACATTCACACCTTTATTAACTATGGTTCCATTCGGATACACAAGCGCCGTGGACACTTCCCCTTCAAATGTCTGCGTGTGAGTATACGCGATACCGTTTGCAGACACGATATACTCCATCCTTACAACCGTACCTCTTACTGACATGGTCGCATTCGGTGTATTCACTTCATACACCGATCCCTCCGAAAGATGCCGGTCCACGCGGTTTATGACAGCACCCGCCTTCAGCTCCACGATAGTCCTTGAGTCGGCACTCGTTCCTTCGGCTGTGAGTGTTATCTCCGTACCGTTTTCCAGGTAGATATATTTATCTTCATCGGCTTTTATGATGAAGGTGCCTTCATCGAGCTTTATGGTATCGCCGCTCTGAAGAAGCATATTTTCATACGGCGTCACTTCGCTGCCGTCGGCATGTTTTATGAGGGATGTTCCTTCGACTTTATAAACTTTAAGAACCCTGTATGACTTGGGGCCCAGGACCTTCATAAGAATAAAACCTGCAATAGCGAGCACTACTGCCGCGATCACGGCGATGATAATGATTTGTTTTTTCCTGCTCTTTTTTTCTTCCATAGGATAATTCCCTGTGGTCCGTTATGAATTTTGTTATTAGGTTAGACGCATTAATTTTACCATAGATTTGGGCCTATGGGTGCGGTTCTTTCGGCTTTCAGAGTCAGATTTCCACTTTGAAAGCCCAAAATATGGTATGATATTTATGATATATCACCGGACAACGGGATATTGTCAATTCAACGATCACAAATACAGTGCAAGAAGGAGAGGAACATAATGGGAACAGATTACGAATTGCTTAAAAAACAGGCTGAAGAACTTACAAAGGATGTTTCTTTTTTAATATCCAATCTTGCTAACATATCAGCCCTGATCAAGGAATCTCTTTCAGATGTCAATTGGGCCGGCTTCTATGTTCTGGAGGATGATACGCTTATCCTCGGACCGTTTCAGGGAAAAGCAGCCTGTGTGACTATCCCGGTTGGAAACGGAGTTTGCGGAACAGCTGCAGCAGAAGACAAAACACTTGTGGTTCCCGATGTAAAAGAATTCCCCGGACATATCGCATGCGACAGCGCATCACAGTCCGAGATCGTTATCCCCATCCATTGCGCCGGAAACCTTTGGGGCGTTCTGGATATCGACAGCCCTTCAAAGGATCGCTTTAAAGATGAAGACAAGGCAGGTCTTGAAGAGCTTGTCAAATTACTTGAAAAAGTTATCTTTGCCGAATGGGATAACTAAGAATTTTTTACTGAACGGACTACTGAAATGGAATTTGAACTTACGATAGAAGAACTTGCCGATCTGTCCGCGGGTACATATTTACTATATGATATCCGCGACGGCATTTCTTTTGAATATGGAACTATACCGGATGCCCAAAGTGCGCCTGACATTCTTTCCGATGCCGCTAATAACTTGCTGCCAAAGGATAAGAAGCTGGTGCTTTTTTGCATGCACGGCAGACAAAGCTATCCTTTAGCAAATGATCTGCGTGAGCTCGGATATGACGCATACAGTTTAGAGGGCGGTTATGCATCATGGTTACGCAAGCAGCTTGTCAGGTGGGACCGCTCCGCCGAGATAGAAGAGTCTCTCAGAGATCGCAAGAAGTGGAAGAAGCAGCTCTGGACTCCATTTGCAAAAGCTATCGTAAGGTATGATCTGATAAAGCCGAATGACAGGATCGCTGTCTGCATCTCAGGTGGAAAGGATTCCATGCTGATGGCAAAGCTTTTTCAGGAGCTGAAGCGTCACAACAAGTTTGACTTTGAACTGAAATTTCTGGTAATGGATCCGGGCTATAACGAACTGAACCGGATGCTTATAGAGTACAACGCGAAGACGCTTGGGATACCTGTAGAGATCTTTGAAACTACGATTTTTGAAACAGTGGACAGCGTGGAGAAATCACCCTGTTATCTGTGTGCAAGGATGCGCCGCGGGCATCTGTATGCCAAGGCTCAGGAGCTTGGCTGCAATAAGATCGCGCTTGGGCATCACTTTGATGATGTGATAGAAACAACTCTTATGGGAATGCTATGGAGCGGTCAGCTTCAGGGAATGATGCCAAAGCTGCACAGCACCAATTTCCCGGGCATGGAACTGATACGTCCGATGTATCTGATACACGAAGATGATATCAAGGCATGGCGCGACTATCATAAACTTCATTTCATCCAGTGTGCCTGCCACTTTACAGACACCTGCAGTTCATGCAGGGATGACGGTGCGCCTGTCTCTAAGCGTATGGAGACAAAAATGCTGATCAAAAAATTAAAAGAAACCAATCCTTTAGTCGATCAGAATATCTTAAAGAGCATACATAACGTTTCGCTCGATACCATGATCTCTTATAAGCAAAAGGGAACCGTACACAGCTTTCTGGATGAGTACGATGATCCTAACTCGTAACCTGATTCTTTCCATTCTTCTTGGACTTGTACAGGTTATCATCCGCACGCTTTACAACATTATCTCCATCTTCGGAAACAGCGCAGCCGAGACTTATGGTCGTCTTCGCACCAAAGTCCCACTCCTGCGCTTCGAAGATCTTTCTGACGTGTTCAGCAATGTTTGCAACAAGCGGTAACGACCTGTCATAGATCACGAGCACGAATTCTTCTCCACCATATCTGTACGGGTGAATATACGGGCTCTTCATATCCATCAGGATCTGACCAAGACGCTGCAACACTTCATCACCTTTTTGATGGCCGTAGGTATCATTAACCGTCTTGAAATTATCTACATCCATCATAATGATCCCGTACGGACGCTTATTTCTGTTCATCTCCGCATTAAATGCGCCTCTCGATCCCACTCCGGTAAGCTCATCCAGCTTGCTGCTTTTGATAATGAAGAAAACGAACAAGCCGATCCAGACAAGTGCCACAACGATCATAAGATAGATCAAAAGTCTTGTCCGCGTGTATCTCTCAAGCTCATGCATTTCTTTAATATGTTCATGCGAATCGTTCATGATACCGTTTAACAGATTCGTATACCTGGTTCCCTGGGTCTTTGCCGAGTTCTCATAAGCTTTTTCAAGCATAGTGCTTAACTCATGATCACTCTCTGAATCAACATTGCCGAGCTTTTCTTTGACTGACAGGATCATTTGAAGTTCCCACTGGTTATAGCCAAACTCCTCACACTGTTCTATGTATGACCTCAGGATTGGATGGAAATCTTCTCCTCTCTCCATCGCAAGATAGATCTCTGTTTCAAGATACGGAAGAACGAAATCACGGGCTTTGATAGAAGCAAATTCCTGTCTGTCAAAAAGATCCGAATCCTTAAACTCATCAAGTATCTCTTTCGCCTCGTCAGGCTTTCCCTGATAAAATCTGATCTTGGCGAGATTAACCATGTTTATCGCATGATATGAAGGAGTATAGAACGAATTCGGCTCATCTTTTAAAAGTTCTTCTGCTAAAATTATCTGCTCTTCAGCCTTGTCGTAATCACCTTCATGTATCGCAAGCACGCCCTGGAAACGATGCAGATAACTTTTTATCTGAATGCTCTGAAGCCTGTTCGTATCGATCTCGGCAAGCATACGATCAACCACCTGCTCGGCAAGATCGTAGTTATTGTTCACTGTGTAAAACATTGCAAGATCGAGCTCAAGATTAACCGTATAGTCAACATCAGAGCTCTGTTCAAGATAATACAGGGCATTGCCAAAACACCTGGCGTAATTGGCATAGTCCTCCCTGAACTTATAAATATTGCTCGCCCTTTCATAAACAAGTCCGTAATCCTCAGGATAGAGGAACTTGTTATCCATCCACTTTTCCATTACGGCAAGCTGCTCATCAAGGCTTTCCGGATCAAAAGTCAGATCTGTATTTACATAATCCTGAACCGCCTTATGATTCACTTTAAGCATATGTTTGGAATACGTGACATAGACGAGTTGAGCACATATAAAGAATAGGCATACTGCCACAAGACTTATCAACAGACGAAGAAATACTTTTTTATTCATCATTCTCCCTCACCGGAAATGTTCTGTTTATATATTTTACCATTTTTTTATCCTTCAGACACTTTTTGAAAATCGAGCAGCGGGGATAAGAATAAAACACTTCCCTGCTCAAGAGCTGCCCGTGGTTTACAAGTATTAACCTTGTTATCCCTTCCTATGGTATATGAATATTAACCTTGTTACCCTGTCTGTGGTATAATCATACTATGCGCTATAAGTAATTGAGCTTAGTAGAATATGCGCATGGGAAATCCAGATTGGATTCGGATCCCTGTAATAACATAAGTTCTTTATGGGGGTATACAGTATTGGGGGAAAAAAGAAAAGGAATAAGCATAAAAATAGTGACTGCTGTTTATTCAACAGTTGTCATTATAGTGCTGACCTTAGTCATCGTGATCGCAGGTTACAGTCTCTATGAAAATCATGTCATGGAGAATTATAAAAAATATGTGACCACTGTGCTTGAGTATGCATACACTGTGATAGATGAATACTCATTCGGAGATATGATAACAGCCAGGGAAATGCCTGATGCATACGAAGAGATGAGAGCAGGACTCAATCACGTCAAGGAAAGCTCCGACATCGATTATCTGTATGCAGTGTATTTTGATGATATAAACGATACATCAAGCCTTACGTATGCGATCAATGCCAAGACCGAGAAGGAACTGAATGACGGCGGCACATATACATACCTTGGCACACCCTGTGAAGAAGGAAGCTTTGAAGAAGATACGCTGCTTATACTTCAGGATGCTGTTAAGTCGAGAAAAACCGAAAGCGGTGTCATGCAGGGATACTCGAAAGGATATGGCCATATGTTCAACGGATACAAGGTCATATTCAACAGTGCAGGCGAAGCTGTCGGACTTATCTGCGTTGAGATCAATGTCAACAGCATCAAAAATGAGCTCATTCACTATATCCGTAACATCGCTCTTTTTGTTGCTGCCTTTACTATTCTGATTACGTTCATATTTGTAGCCCTGTCCGAATACTATATTATTTATCCCATTGCAAAGCTTACAGAATCCGCAAGAGATTTCGTACGGAATATCGGTGATCAGGAATCCATCGACGCCTGTGTAGAATACATAAAGTCCATTGGAGTGCGCTCTAATAATGAGATCGGAGAATTATATACCACGGTCACTAAGATGGAATCCGATATGGCAGATCAGTACCGTGATATCCGAAGGTATTCTGATAATGTCCTGAAGATGCAGGATGGACTGATCACGCTTATAGCTGACATGGTAGAAGACCGCGATACCGACACAGGCTACCATATCCAAAAGACTGCTTCCTATGTCCGGATAATAATGGAAGGCTTGAAGCGAAAGGGCTACTATGCAGAACAACTGACTCCGCAGTATGTTGAGTATGTTGCAAAATCTGCACCACTCCACGATACAGGCAAGATCAAGATCTCTGATACCATACTTAATAAACCCGGCAGATTTACACCTGAAGAATTTGAGATAATGAAGAAGCATGCCGTATACGGCAAGGAGATAATCGATAAGGCCATCAGCACGGTTGAAGGCGAGAGCTATTTAAGAGAAGCAAGCAATATGGCCGGATATCATCATGAGAGATGGGACGGAAAGGGATACCCGTACGGATTGAAGGAAGAAGAGATACCTTTATCGGCCCGTATTATGGCTGTTGCAGATGTGTTTGACGCATTGGTGTCAAAGCGTGTTTACAAGCCCGCCTTTTCGATGGAAGAAGCCCTCAGGATAATCGAAGAAGGAAAGGGCACGCAGTTTGATCCCAAATGTGTTGAAGTTTTCCTGGAATCGGTTCCGGATATTGAGGCTGTTATAAAAAGATATAATCGGGATGAAGGTATGTAAAGGATTTCATATATTCGGCCCTCCATTCCGGATTCAATCTCGCCTTTTCTACGCTGCGTTCTATCTTTCTCGTCACTTCATCCGTAGCTTTCCCGGTTCTTAATAAGGACGGTTTACAATTACTTTATACTGTATAGATAGAGTTTTCTATTATCTGCTAAAAGTTCTTTTTCCAAATTCACTTCATCATTACTGATTTTTACGGAAGATATAATGTATTCCCCTCCCATTAGTTTTAACTTATCAAAATCGTATTTCAATTCAATTGCATTCTGTAAGTTTACATTTTGTAAATTAAAATTTGTTACATCCTTTCCTATATCCGCCGAAAATGCATAACACCTATTTCCCCAACCCCAAAAATAAGAATAAATTTCCGATTTCTTTTCTAATTCCTTATTTATTATATTGCCAAATTCATATTTGTACTCAACATCATAATTATTTGAATATCCGTCTAACGTATAAAATCCATTATACAAAGCTACTGACGGATGAATTCCCACAGAAACCACCTTATAAGTTGACTTCTCTTTACCTATATATCTGTCAATCCGTTCAAACTCCTCTTGGCAAAACCCATTTGACCACGATTTACTGCTGTAAACTCCATTCTTCATAGAATCCACTATATTCATAGTAATATCAGAATCCGTGATTATTCTTTTAGCCGGAATTAACCAAAAAATCAAGATCAGTATTACTTTTATAATCCTTTTAGAAAAAAACATCTTATAAACGACTGACAAAAGAATCCCCCATAACACATACCATAAAGTAGGATAAAGCCAATATAATCTATCAAATTGCATTCCAATGATCGGTGAGTTTTTAAAGAAAGAACTACGCAGATCAACACCTATCTTTGATTTAAACAATCCATGAAACAGTGCGATCAGCACAATGAAAGCGGCTATTATACATATACTATGAATATCTTTTATATATTTCTCTTCTTTTTCTTTATTAAATAAATGTATTACAATGCCCCCCAAAATAGTCACGCAAAAAACGCAAAGAATTTGACTATGTAAACTAACCGCATGATACTGTCCGTTTAACAGCAGATCTTTGAACTTATAAAAAAAAGGTTCAGGAGTCAACTTGTAGTTGACTTTGTGACTTGTAAAGCCATTTTCCCCTAAAACCGATCTTATTATGTTTGCACTTGATAATACATATATTATTAACAGTTCAATAACTGCAACAGATAAAGCCAAAACAGTTTTCTTTTTATTTATTGATTTTGGAACATTTTTTTTGCAAACAGAAAACCCAATAATATAGACGATCATCAAAGGCAGTATATAAAACCCTGATACAACCAGCGAAGAAAACAAGCCATATATTCCAATTAATATATATGACTTCATCAAATCCTCATATCCGGATAGTTTTCTGATCCCAAGCCATACCAGGGGAATGCCCATGCTGTTCAACCCATAAACTGAATAGATAGGAAGAAAGGCATACGTTATTGAAACCATAAATGAAATAATATCATTTACTTTAAAATCTTTTAGCAGAGCGAATAACGCACAAAACGCAACAATGCGCACGAAAAACATATTGCTTATAAAAGCATTTATCGGTGACATCAACAAATAAAATAATAACGTTCCAAATGAGGCCACCGATACATCTGCTTTTCCACACATAAATTCCGGAAATCTTGTTTGAAATAAGGTCCCTATATTTTGACTTCTGAGAATATAATATATAACTTCTGAATCCAATTGATCATGAAAAATAACACAAGTATCTGTGCCTTTAATCAAAAAGAATACATAAAAACACAAAAAAACAATTATTCCACATATGATATATGGATTCGGTTTTATTCTTTTATTTCTGTCAATTTGTGTTTTCATTATATATTAACGATGGCATGAGAATTACTTTACCCTTTCACCACTTTCTCAAAATCACTTGCCGGGTGCTTGCATATAGGACATATGAAATCATCAGGCAGCTCCTCACCCACATACTCGTAGCCGCATATCCTGCAACGCCAAACTGTCTGGCCGTCAGGAGTGGTACCAACCTTTTCAGGCTTAGGCTTTATATTACTCTGATAATACTCATATGTGCAGGAGGATACATCGCTAAGAACGCTCATTGCCGTAGGTTCGCAAATGAACAGTGTGTGGGAGCCAAGATCAACCGTCTGCTTTACTTTGAGTGAGAAACATGCATTGGTACCGGTTGTGATAACAGGGATGCCGTTCTCTGCCAGTTTATATGAGGCTTTAGGATAGTCAGCGAATTTATCTACATCCCTGCCGGATTGAAAACCGAAATGCTTGAACAGATCAAAAGAAGCCTCAGTGCTTATAACGGAGATATTGCAGACACCGGTATCCTTTATCATATCATGAGTATAATTGGACTTATTAACCGCCACTGTTAAAGTGTTCGGCTCAGATGCTACCTGAATGGCCGTGTTTATGATGCAGCCATTCATCTTGCCATCCCTTACAGCCGTACACACAAACAGACCATAAGAAAGCTTGTACATTGCCTTTGTGTTCATCTCTTCCATAAACCTGTAACCTCCTCTTTTATCCCGCTCTTTTCAATAAACTCATCCAAACTTTCAACTTTTGCTGAAAGTCTATGCCAGATTGAAAGTGTATCCATATTCTTTTCACGCATTATTGCTTCACGAAGCTCTTGCGGCACAGGCTCAAATTCCTCAAGAAGCTCTATTATAGACTCTGCTTTTCCTTCCTGTAATCCTTCCTGTTTGCCTTCATACTTAGCATCCATGAGATATGTAAAGGATTTCATATATTCGACCCTCCATTCCGGATTCAGTCTCGCCTTTTCTACGCTGCGTTCTATCTTTCTCGTCACTTCATCCGTAGCTTTCCCGGTTCTTATATATTCTAACATTTTTCGAAGACCTTCGGGAGCATCTTTCATGTCCGCCGTAGTATTAAAGAAGAGTTTCTCTACACCATCATAAAGATCCAGGTCTTCCACTTCTCTGCAGCCTGTTGTGAATGTATAGCAGTATTTTCCATACCCGAACGGATCAAATGTACAAAGAAATATGATATACACATCCTTAAGCTCTCTGTAATGCATGCCTTCCTTAAGATACGTGATATCTAACAATGACTGATAGTAGCGGCTGCGCTTTGGGAGTTCCAATTTACGTTCCTTATCTTTACTCTCATTCTGCATCTCTACATCATAAAGACGGTTTAGCTCATCCTCTGCCATGATATCAAGTTTGATATACTTTCCGTCCACGTTCTCTTTAAGAAATTTCTCACGCTCCGGATGCTGGATGAGTTCACCAACATCATATCCCATCAGTGTACTGATAATGTCCCTGCAGATTTCCGGATCCTCTGTGACCTTGCCAAAAATAAAACTGTCGCTGAACGTCAGTTCATCATAACTCTTCATATTTTCCTCCTTGTGTGTGATGCTGACACCCACAGGAGTGTATCATTTTCATGATGCAAGGCGGCCCTCTGCAAGTGTTTCGCTTATACTGTGTGATCGAAAAGCAACGACTTACAGAATTATCAGAATGAAAGAATCTAAGATTTTGTGAAATTCATGCTTTTCTGTCGCACAATATATCACACACCGAAAGATATGACAATAATAATTCTTCAAAAACACTTGCCGGATCCAATATTCACCAGAAAGCGATCAGATCGCCCAGATAATCTATATGGAAGGCTACCAGCAGCACATCCCGCACCACACCGTATGCGATGACCACTGCAAATATCGTCCATATCTCGGGGATAGATAAGGGGGCAGTCATCTTTTTACGCTTAAATCCTGCAGTGCAATTGTATAAGAGCACTGCCCATATCTTTATAAATATCAGGATCCCAAATACGATCAGTGGATTCGCACGGAGTGCATCAATGAACTGCCCTTCTATCAGAAACCTTACAGATCTGGTGGCGCCGCACCCGGGGCAGTACAGATGATAAAGACGGTATAAAAAACAGGGGTTAGCAGAAAAGCTAAGCCGCAGATCCTCCGCATGTCCCCTGTAAAATAAAAAAAGCGGTATTGTCAAAACACCAATGAGAGTAACGATCGCAAACCATATCCTCTGCCATTTGATGTCGTACATTACCGCTTACCTTTTGATCAGAAAAAGACACCGATACCCAGTGTGCAGATATCGAAAATAACCTGAACACAGGTCGCGCAAATAGAACATATAAAGCCTGCCATGGCCTGTCCCTTTTTGGAACCGTTATTAGCCAATCCGATTATACCGAGGATAAAAGCAGCCGTTGTTATGATATAAAACGGATCACAGAAGAAACCTATGATACCGAATACCAAAGCAAGCGTACATACCGTGGTAAGATCTTTCTTGGGAGCCGGGCCATATCCCTGCTGATAATTCCCTTGCTGATTATATCCCTGCTGATAATTTCCCTGCCGACCATAACCCGGTCCGCCATATCCCTGACCGGGATAATTCTGCGGTGCAACATTCTGCTGAGGGTATCCCTGCTGTCCCTGGTAATTCTGTCCTCCGTATCCGGGCTGACCGGAAAAATCCTGCCCCACAGATTCCTGCGGGCCATATCCGTTTGGCTGAGAGTTCTGTCCCTGATCGCCAAACTGTGAAGCTCCATTTTCCGGTGAAGATCCGTTATCAGGTGCGGTTCCGTTATCAGATGCAGTTCCGTTATCAGGTGCAGTTCCGAAACCGGAAGCATTGATATTGTCTCCATTTCCGGCATCGATGCCACTTCCACTGTATGCATCTCCGCTGAAGGATTTTCCCTCAGATACTATTTCACCATCAACCTGAGGCACCACTTCTTTTTCTTCAAATTTTTCTTCAAATGCAGTTCCGCAACCTTCACAGAATTTTGCATCATCAGCATTCATATTTCCGCAGTTAGGGCATGTTTTCATAATCGTTTTCCTTTAGTGTTGTTTAATTAATGTTTACGGAAATATATTTTACCACAAAAGAAAACCACTTCACATCACCTGACCCAATGTGGTGCGGAATGTTTATGAATGTTATAATTGATGGCGTAATGAACACCCGGAACAGGCGGAGGAAAATATGAAAAACATAAGACTTGGAAGAACTGATATAACCGTACCGCAGAACGGCTTCGGAGCTCTGCCCATCCAGAGAGTGGCTTTGGATGAAGCGGTTAAGATACTTAGAAAGGCTTATGACGGAGGAATCAGATTCTTTGATACCGCAAGAGCCTACAGCGACAGTGAGATAAAACTCGGTGCCGCCTTCGGGGACGGATATGTGGACAGAGACAAGATCATTATCGCTACCAAGACTGCCGCCAAGAAACCGGAAGACTTTTGGAAGGATCTTGAGACCTCACTTGCAAATCTCAAAACGGACTATATAGACATATACCAGTTCCATATGATGGGGGAATGCTGGAAGCCCGGTGACGGGAGTGGTATGTATGAATGCATGCTTGAAGCCAAAAAGCAGGGAAAGATACGCCACATAAGCGGAACGGCACACAAGATCGGTGTGGCAAGGGAGATCGTGGAATCGGGTCTATACGATACTCTCCAGTATCCCTTAAGCTATCTGGCAGATGATAAAGAGATCGAACTGATAAAGCTCTGCAACTTAAATGATGTGGGACTGATCTGCATGAAGGGCTTAGCCGGCGGACTGATAACAAATTCAAGAGCCGCCATGGCATTCGTCTCACAGTTCGACGGAACCGTACCCATCTGGGGAATACAGCGCGAGAGCGAGCTGGATGAGTGGCTCTCCTACATGGATAACACACCGGAATACAGCGAAGAGATAAGAGAATTTATAGAGAAGGACAAAAAAGCCCTTTCAGGTGAATTCTGCAGAGGCTGCGGATACTGCATGCCCTGTACCGTGGGTATACAGATCAATCAGTGCAACAGGATGAGTCTGATGCTCAGAAGAGCTCCCAGCTCAGGATGGCTCAGCGAATACTGGCAGGCCGAGATGGAGAAGATAAAGTCCTGTGTAGAATGCGGAGCTTGTCTTTCCCGCTGCCCTTACGGCCTGAATATCCCGGAACTTCTCAAGAAAAATCTTGAGGATTACCACAAGGTACTCGCGGGGGAAGTATCAGTAGGGTAAATGAAGTCCCGGGGGGCAGATCACATTACCTGCCCCTGTTTTATTCATCATCCATAGAGAAACTGTGTTTACTGCTTAATGTTATACCTGAATCTTCCTGAACAAGTATTTCAATCCTGACTCTGACTGCATTTTCATAATCGGGAACAGGACTATCCTTATAAACATAGCCTGTGGGTGCGGACAGGTATACATGCCCATCTTCAAATTCAATACTTGTTATATCCGACCAGACTATCTCCTCGAGCTCACTATGTCTCTCGAAAGGTTTAACATGTATACCTGACCCTGCATTTGAGTTACCGGACGTGTTAGTGAACACATTGAACTCCTGCTTTTCGTCATCCCATTGGTAACCGATATTCTTATCAAGGTAATCGGCAAAATACTGACTGTCATATCTGGTTAATTTACTACTTTTTCCGTCTGTTTCTACGATACAAAGTCCGTACTGAGATACCCCGGTGCCGGTTCCTTCGCATTCTGCGATCAGGTATTCATCCACTCCGTCACCGTCCGCATCAAACTTCGCAACCCTCGGACCATAAAACCCCATGGCAATATCTACGGGATATACCTTTACTCCGTCCACGATCATGGATTTTTCGGTTGCATAGTCCTGTTCGATATATACCGAACTGTCCTCTGAATAATAATCGTAAGTATATCCGTCAGCTGAATTATTAGGAAGATCATCTGTTCCTTCCTCGGCAAAACCGTTTTCTTCCGCAGGCTCGGACATTGCTTCATCTACAGGATCTTCTCCGAGAACAAAATCTTCCCCGTCATCAAGTTTAACTATGTTGAAATTATCGGATCCATCCAGAACAAAGGTTAAATTACCATCGTAAACTTTGAACACATTAACTCTTTCTGTACCTGTCGATGCAGAATCCTTCATGGTAAGTGTTCCGTTTTCAATATAATAGGTGCCCGTTCCCAGATAACTGCTGAAGGGAGTTTCGCTCCATGTATATGTTCCGTCTGAATCAAAAATAATACTGAAATCTATCAGCTCATCGGTATCCAAACCGGTTTCGTTATAATTATTTCCGCTGTAATAATATTTCCTTTCTTCTTCAAATACATAAGGCTGTGCATCCTCTGCGGGTGTTTCCTCTTCCGCAGTTGTTTCCTCTTCCGCGGGAGCTTCACTTATCGTTTCATCTTTTTGGGGATCTGTCAGGAAACAAACTGCCAAAACCACGCACACCGCAAGGGAAGCTAAAATGATCCAAAATGCAGGCTTCTTATAACTCAGAACATTCTTTATACGCATCTTTACTCCGGTCTCTCCGAAGGCAACGGGACATGCCGCTATCCTTCTTCTCTGAATGCTGCAGTCTAAAAGTGCCTGAGAATATGCAGCCATATAGTCACTGCTCTTATCGCGTATTACCTTTTCGTCGCATGCGGATTCTATATCCCTGCATAGAAGAATATATGCGATCCAGCTTAAGGGGTTAAACCAATATATGGAGAGAAGTGCATATCCCAGAGGCTTCCATATATAATCGCGTCTTTTCATATGTGCCTTTTCATGAGCAAGGACAAGTTCAAGAGTATCACTGTCCATTCCTGACGGTACATATATAACGGGACGAAGTATTCCAAGTATGAAGGGAGATTTTACATCATCACATTCCATTATCCCTGTTTCAAGAATTGCGGCTTCCCTTACACTTCTTTTGATCTTCACGAAGCTTATAAATGCATACAAGGTCATAGCCAGGATACCTGCCACCCATACGATGCATAAAACCGATACAACAACCTGCATGGGATTAACGCTGCTTACTTCAGCAGGTGCAAGTGTATCTGCGATCACGGGATTAACGGTATTGTTGATCGCATATATTCCCGATTCGATGTGGGGTACATCTGTTGACTGAATATCTGCAGGCAACACCTCTTTGCTGGGAAGAAGACTCATGGCACTCTCCAGAGAGAATGGCAGTATCATCCTTACGGCAACAAGTGCCCACAGCAGACAGTTGATCCACTTGGGAGCTTTTTTCAACAGAAGTCTTACGATGAGCACAGCGAGGATAAGCCATGATGCGCTGTAAGAGAGATTTAGGATCTTCAGAAATACAGTACTCATTTTTTCTCCCCCTTCTTAAACGCATCGATCATCTGCTGTATCTCATCCACTTCCGCATTTGAAAGCTTCTTACGCGAAGTAAACGCAGCAATAAATGCGGGAAGAGATCCTTCGTACGAATCTTCAATGATCTGTTCGCTCTTTGCAGAGTAAAAATCTTCGCGGGATATAAGAGTTGTAACCACACCGTCCTCATTCTTAAGAAGTCCCTTTTCACAAAGCTTCCTGAGCACCGTATATGTAGTGGGCTTTTTCCAGCCCAGTTCTTTTTCACAAAGTTTTACCAGTTCTCCCGAACCGAGTGGTTCGTTTGCCCATACGATATCGGCAAATCTCTCCTGTACTGTTCCAAGCTCTATATCTTTCATAACATGCCTCCTTGGTTTATTTCGATAAACCAGTATGAGTTTATCCCAATAAACCAAATTTGTCAACACCCAAACCCTTTGCTGCATTCTAGGTATTATATTTATCCCGGTTCCTGCCGAAATATTACATATGATAACCGTAGCTCATAATTTAACCGCATATAATGCGCAGAGACAGTTTAATCTGGTGAATGCCTCCAGGTCCAAATCTGCAGAGAAGCTCTCTTCCGGTTACAGGATTAACCGTGCTGCAGATGATGCCGCAGGACTTGCCATTTCAGAGAAAATGCGCAGGCAGATCAACGGTCTCTCACAGGCCAGCAGAAACTGCCAGGATGGCATAGGCCTTTGTCAGGTTAAAGACGGAGCATTGGAAGAAGTCCATGGAATCTTAAACAGAATGACAGAACTGTCAGTTCAGTCAGCAAATGCCACACTTGCAGATGATGACAGAGCAGAGATCCAGGTGGAAATAGATCATCTCGTAGCCGAGATCAACCGTATCGGTTCCGATACAGAATTCAATAATATCAAAGTCTTTGATTATGCAAATCAGATGGGTATAATCCCCACTGAATCAAGCTCAGCGATAGGTTCAGGATATCTGACAGACGCATACGCCGAAAACGGAGTATTCTACCCTTCGGCTAACCTCAATTTTGGAGGTGTCAACGCAAATTCCGTGGAGGATCTGTATAATAAATCCTTTAGCTTCACATGCAGTCAAAGCTGCGACGAAGCTTTCAAATTCACATTCAAGGGAGACGGCACCCCCAGCTCAGCATCTAACTTAAGAGGAAGCGTTGAACACAGATATATCATTGATATTTCCGGAGAAACAACACCCAAGGGTGTCTTAGACAAGCTTTTTAGCGTAATACATGATAATATGCCAAATAACTTTAGCAACGCAAATCCTAATGATATGCTTGTCAGCCACTCCAACAGGCTGGTTCGAACATCAGACAATTCATTCTCCATCGTTGCCACCAGCCCCAGTTTTACAAATGCGCAATCTGCCCAAAACCACTTTGCAGGAAGGGTTGGGACAAACAATCGCTATGCCAAAGCTGACTGCACCGAGATTGCCGGCGTAGTTACAAATGAAGACTTCAAACCTGTTCTCAAAATACAGGCAGGTGCAGAGAAAGATCAGTATATATTCCTTACGATGAATCAAATGAATGCTGCTATCCTCGGTCTGGATCCCACAGATATCTCAACCCAGACAGCAGCCGGTATAGCCATCAGCAAGATCAAAGAAGCATTCAGTCATATCTCTGCTCAACGCTCCACAGCAGGTGCCGAGCAAAACAGGCTGGAACACGCCATCAAGAATCTCGATAACGTAGTAGAGAATACAACCAATGCAGAATCACGGATCAGAGATACAGATATGGCCGGAGAAATGGTTGATTTCTCGATCAAAAATATCATGTCACAGGCCGGAACCAGCATGATGTCCCAGGCCAATCAATCAAATGCAAGTGTACTTAGCCTGCTTCAATAGATCAGGTGATTTATCCTTTAAACACTTTCTCATTAACAGTACCTTACCACGACTTGACACTATATCGCTACCGCGATATAGTTATTGTAAGGAGGACTGAATCCCATGATTGTTTATCACGGTTCTGACCATATTATAGAGGTCCCAATTTACAACGGCAGTAAAAAAACAAATGACTACGGTTATGGATTTTATACCACCGAAAATCCCGAACTCGCAAAAGAATGGGCGTGCGCCAAAAATATGGATGGTTTTTCCAATTCCTATGAGGCGGACCTGGACGGTCTGAACATTCTGAATCTGAATGCTCCGGAATACAATATACTAAACTGGCTGGCTATTCTTACAAAATACAGAACATATTGGCAGAAAAGCAGCATTTCGGAAGAAGCAAAAAATTATTTGCAGCAACACTTCTTTATCGATCCGGCTCCCTATGATGTGATCATAGGGTATCGCGCCGATGACTCTTATTTCTCGTTTGCCCAGGACTTTGTCGCCAACACTATTTCTCTCTCCAAACTTTCGGAAGCGATGCATCTTGGCAAGCTTGGAGAACAGATTGTATTTAAAAGCAGCGAAGCATTTTCGCATATCAAATTTATCGATGCGGAACCCGCATACGCTTCTAACTACTATGAAAAGAAAAACGCCAGAGACATGGCCGCGCAGCGCGCTTACCGCAGCGCCAGGCGCTCATCAGACAGTATAGACGATTTGTTCATGATCGATATTATGAGGGAGGGAATCCGGAATGGAGATCCACGCTTACAGTGAAACATATCTGGATAAGGCTCAGAATAATCTGGGGCACGCTACAGACTTTGCCATTACATCATTGAACCTCGAACCGGACGTTTTCGGAAATGCATTCGCTGTATCAAGTGTATCCAAGCAGTTTGGCAACGGAAACCCCACGTATGTTGTCGGGTTAAACGGATGTGAACTTGCACGTGAGGTTCTGAAAGAAACGCATACTGCTTTCAATGATACAGAAGAAGCCATGTATCTGGATAAATCCCCCGAATACTGGGCCGGATGGGCTATGGCTTTCTATCAGTGGTACTCGGGACGCTCGTTTACGGAAATCCTTACAACCATGCCCCTTTCCCGGATAATAATGATGTATCCCGTCTATCATGAAATGGATATCATCCACTTTGCAGAGGAAATGGATGAACAGATGCGGAAAGCCACACCGGATACCAGGCTGAAAACCCGCCGTATTAACAATCAGTTATCCCAGGCCGAACTGGCAAGCAGCTCAGGAGTTGCACTGCGCCAGATTCAGCTATTTGAACAGCGTCAAAGAAATATCAACAATGCCGCTGCTATCACCCTGCTTCGGCTGAGCAAAGCACTCCATTGCAGTATAGAGGAGTTATTGGAATACTGAATCCTCCTGATTTTTTATACCCCTTAATTGCTTTTACAAGCTTATCAGTTCACTGCGACAGTCCTCCTTCTTTTCAGATTTTATTTATTGTGACTTCCAATTACCTGACCCCAATGTCCAAGATTATATTTTTTGTTGCCAATCATTCCTAAAACCATAGTAATCCATTCGAACAAATGGATACTTCTTGGTGATATCAACAATGGCTTTCTTCATATCTTTAAATGAATCAGCAGGAAGAAGCCTACGCATTATAAGAATAAAACCATAAAAATGAGCATTGTCTATCTGTCCGTTTTCATCTGTAATCAGCAAGGCCTTTTCCTGCTTGTTAAGAGAAGGCTTTTGTTCGAAAAGCCGGTTGTATATACGGCTGCCATGAGCACAGAGATTTCTGATAATTGTCATGCTGTGCATATAGCTTCCGAGAATGTTAGCACCTTTGTTCATTGCTAATCCAAATGTATGAGCAACTTCATCTTTGATGGATTGCTCTGAAATAGAATACAAAAACGAGATATCCGAAATGGTCAGAAGATCTACATAAGCCCATAAAGGGATATCTTGCTGGAGATCATTTACAAAATGCTTGAGATATGCCTCATGCGCAAGACGTTGTTTTTTCTGTTGTTCAGCTTTGCAAATGATTTCTTTGTGCTTATCTTTATTAGTAAAAAACGAGTCATCCAGATATCCTGTTGGACCGTGAACCTTTGTAAATTCATAAGCGTAGACCGATTTCATCTGTACTTCGATGATTTCAATATACTGAAGAATGATGTGCCTAAGTTTATGATCAAAGCTGTATATATCAACAATACTTTGGAATGTAGCTGATTTAGAAAAGACATCATTCTTGCGAAGCGTTAGAGAGTAGCCACTGATGCGATAGTAATTATTCTGGAGCAGAAAGTTCTTCGCCTTTGCATTATCATCAATTATAAGTCCGCGAGAACGAAGGATTTCAAGTTGTTCATCAATTGTTTTGAACCCCTTACTGGGCATATAAATTTCTCCTTGAAACAAAACGCCCCCAAGTGTGCATGCGTTTCCACAGAGGCCTGGGGGAGATGTTAACTATATACTACCATAAATGCCATAAAAATCAATGATTCAGTTGTCAGATTGGAAACACCTCATAATGTGCCCTCCTAAAATGTGATAATCACATCATAGGAGAATGCTGTTATAAGATGCCAGCCTTTGTCCG